>Ga0247727_10002258_pt1 | contig 44398 bp, 38 predicted proteins | sample WisWelCaveWW1625_FD_202498 | JGI IMG/M metagenome (GOLD analysis project Ga0247727, IMG submission 202498) | Biofilm microbial communities from Wishing Well Cave, Virginia, United States - WW16-25 | ecosystem: Environmental > Aquatic > Deep subsurface > Groundwater > Cave microbial mat | place...
TCTGAAAGGAAAGAAGATCGTGAAGCTGCGGACGTCCCGCAAGAAGTTCGACCAGTCGTTGCTGAATTTCACGGAGTGGTGTCGGAAGAATCGGGGCAACCCGATTCGCAAGCTGATGAAGACACTAAACAGGAAACTCCGTGGATACTACAACTACTACGGCGTCATCGGGAATTACGAAAGCTTGAACGAGTTCTTCAGAAATGCACTCAGGATACTGAAGAAATGGATAAACCGCCGGAGTCAAAAGCACAGCTACAACTGGAAGAAATTCAGGACGATGTTGGAGCATCACAGGATTGAGAAGCCACGAATCACGGAGAAACGCGAGTACCAACTGAGCCTTCAATACAGCTTCTAGCCGGATTGCGGGCGCGAGTATCTCTGAAGAGCCCGTTGCTGGAAAACTGCACGGCGGGATCTGTGCGGGGCGGTGCCGGGAAACCGGCACCCCTACCGCGACAGGCGATCATGATATCAGCTCACTTCGTCTTAAACTCATACACCCCATCCCAATCCGCCGGCGGAGGGTTCATGATAAAATCCAGGCAGCGCTTCACGTAAACACGCGAGGGGCCGTCGGAAGGGAAATAGCGCAGCACGCGCTTGAATTCTTTCAGCGCGTTGTACCATTCGCGCTTTTTGTATTGCAGCAAGCCTTGATGATAAACCCCGATCAGCAAATCTTGCTCAATCGCCGGCAATTTTTCCATGCTGCACAACTCGAAGATTCTTGCCGGCTTTTTCTTGCCTTTCACTTTGACCAAATCCAATTCTCTCACCCGCGCCTTGCGTTTCACTTGCGCGTAAGTTGACTCGGAAATGACGATCGAAGTCCAGTACTGTTTGTTGGCGCCCTCCAAACGCGAGGCGAGATTCACTTCGTCGCCGATGACCGTGTATTCGAATTTTTGCTGCGAGCCCATATTGCCGACGATCACCGTGCCGGTGTTGATGCCGATGCCGATCTGAAAGTAATCCTCGGCTTTGGCCGACCAGCGTTTTTGAATGCCGCGCAGGCTCGCGATCATTTCACAGGCGGTGACACAGGCTTTCTCGGCGTGTTCGGCATAATGATACGGCGCGCCGAAGAGCGCCATCACCGCGTCGCCAATAAACTTGTCCAACGTGCCTTGATTGCGAAAAACGATTTCCACCATCTCGGTCAAATACTCGTTGAGACGCTGCACCACCACTTCTTCCGGATGCTTTTCGCAATAGGTCGTGAAACCGCGAACGTCACTGAACAAAATGGAAAGCTCGCGCTTTTCGCCGCCGAATTTGGGCATCTCGCCGGCGGCGAGCATTTCGTCGACGACGCTTTTGGAAACGAATTGCGAAAAAACTTTGCGCACGAAGCGCTGCTCGCGCCGCTCGAAAACGACGAGCTGCACCGAGTTGCCGAGATAACTCAAAACGATGGCGATAACCGGCGCGGCCACCAGCAGCCAGATTTGTTGTATCGAAAAAAAGGCGAACGCCGTCACCAGCAAAGCCAAAATTTCTAAAACGCCGAAGATAATTCCAAAGGTGGCGCGGGTTGCCAGCACGATCAACATGGTCAGAAAACTCGCCGCGACGATCATGACGAGATTGACCCAATACGGCGCTAATTTAATGAAGTCGCGGCGCAACAACGTGCTAAGGGCGTTGGCGTGCACTTCGACGCCGGGGATTTTTCTCTTTTTTCCTCCATAGGAAAAAAACGGCGTGAATTTGTTGTCCTGCAATTCTTCCACCGAGGCGCCGATAAAAACGATTTTATTCTTAAAAGTTTTGGCGGCAAGATGCTCGTTAAAAATGTCGGTGTCTTCGATCGCGCCGAGATCGAACGAACTATCATCGAGAACGTCGGCGAGAGAAAACGTCGGGAAAGTTCCGGCGGGGCCGCGGAAATTAATTAGAAACGTGTTGGGGCCGTAATAAGGAATGTCGAGATTGTTCAAGCGCAAGGCCGTGCCGTTGCGCGCCGCGTGATCCAACTCCGCTTTGCCGTTGGTCAGGCGAATATAAGCTCTGAGCGCCAGCGGCAGATATTTTTGATTGTTGAATTCCTGATAAAGCAAATAACTGCGAATGAAACCGTCGTCTTCTTCCGGCACGTTGACGATGGCCCAGTCCGCATTTCCCGCCAGCAGCGGCGCAATCGGTTTTGACAAATAAACGTTGAGAATTTCGTTCTTGGCGATTTCATTGACAACTTTGCCGGCGAAAATCACCCGGCCCGAGCGTTGCGCGGCGCGAGCGAAAACGAGATCTTCGTTCGGATCGGCGACGGACGGCTCGGTAAACGCGATGTCAAAAACAATCAGGCGCGCGCCGGCCGCGGTGAGATTGTCGATGAGTTTGGCGTAGTATTCGCGCGGATAGGGCAGTTTTTGCGGAAGGCTGGCGAGGGCTTTTTCATCAATCGCGATGACGGCGACGCGCGTATCGGCGACTTCGTCCTGCCCGCGCAGCGCAAAGCGGGCGTCGTAAGATTTGCGCTCGAGATTTTCAAACGTCGACGTAAAACTGAGAAACAAAGCCGTGACGCCGGCGAGAAAACTGATGCCACTTCCCAAAATCCATTTATTGGTCAGCTTGCCCCAGACGTCTTGCAGTTGCGGCTTGTCCACGGAGTTAAAATCGAAACGCGTAGTAGGCGCGAATCAAACTGTTCTTGAACGAGGGATTCATCGAAGTAAAAGTGGGAACGCCGTCGACTACCGTTTGAACGCCGCCGCGATCTTTGTAATTCAGCAAATTGATGTCGAGCGTGAACTCGTGTTTCTCGTTGTACTGGAGCGCGCCGCCAAACTGGAAGCCGGTTTGATTATAATCAATAACCGTGATCGCGCCGGCAGGAAGCGCGGCCGTTGGACTGGTGCCGCCGGAAGCGCTGACGCTGCTAAACGCGCCATACGCGCGGATTTGCAAGCCGGCCGGCTCGGTGCGCTGCCTGGAAAAATCGTAATCGGCGCGCCCTGAAAACATGTTGTATTTGAACAAGCTTTGTCCGCCGGCGATGTCGTTATCGTTCGTGGCGAACGTCAGCGTGCTGGTCAACGGCATTTGAAAACGCGTGCGCAAGCTGATCGATTTGAGATTGGAGGCGACGCTGCCCGAAATTGCACTCTTGACGTTGTCAACGCGATCCGAGTTGGTCAGATTCAACATCACCGCGTGATCGAGATTCAAAGCATTAAAATCGTAATTGAGCGAAAACGACAGATCGCGCGTGGCGTTGTCTTCTGGCGAGAAATTTTTGACCACAGTCGTGTCGATATTGTTGTCACGATTGTTGTTGCGGAAATTAAAATTGAACGACGGCAAGTTCGGATCCCAGAAAATTCCCACGCCGAATTGCCAGGTGTTCAGTCGGGTCGACGGTCGTTGATCGATGGTGTTGAAATGATCGTTGTAGCTTTCCAAACCGAGGGTGAGATAGACGCGATTGCGCAACATGCGCCAACGGTCGTTGACGAAAAAGCCGCGAATGTCGTTGCGCAAAAAAGAATGGCCGAGCGAAACATATTCGGAGCCGATCTGCTTGTATCCGGCGGTCAGAAATTGATTGAAATAGTTAAAATTGAACGTCAACTGATACGCCAGCGAAGTTTTGCCGGTCGGATCGAGCGGCGACGTGCTTTCATTCAAAATAAACCAGCGCGTGAAATCTTGCGGATTGAAAGGCAAATCGACATCAGAAATTTTTTTTAGACTATCGGCAGAAAGCGCGCCCGGTGAGATGTCGTTGGTCAGCAGCGACCACGCGCCGCTGGCCTTGATCTCGAAACGGCGGCGATCAAATGCAAGCCCGATGTCGGTGCCGATAACTAAATTGTCGCGCGGTGTGACGCGGCCGAATTGAACTACGTTACTCGAATCTTGTATCGATAGCGAACTTTTGTCATCGCGGACTTTCAGCAGCGTAAAACCCCAATGAAAACCATTGCGACTGCCGAAACTCGGGCGCAGACCGAGGAGGGTTTGTTTGAACGTGCCAAAACGCTGGCGAGTTGTTTGTCCGGCAACAGTCACATACAACGGATCGACTTGCCGCACGGTTTCGCCAGTGACGACGTCAAAATTGATCCAGCCGGTGTACAAACTCGCTTGAATGCCGCGCACGCGGCGCCCATAAAGAATCAACTCATCATAATACGGCGTCGCATCGCCCAACGTGACGTTAAGCCACGGAAATCCGGCCGAGATCACGAAACGATTGCGCGGCTGCAGCGCGGCGTCTTCCAATGAAGTAAAATAAGCGGAAGCGGAATATTGCAGCGGCCCGGTTTTGCCGGACAAATCCGCGCCGATATTGTTGTTGTTCAAATTGACGCCGTTGAATTTTTCGCGCCGCATCTCGGCATACGCCAGGCCGCTCACGCGGTTTTTAGACGGTTCATCGTCGGCTTTACTGGATGAACCGGCGACTTGAAAACGCCAATCCAGCGGGCCGATGAAAGCGCCGGACTGATCGCGCGCCGAGATGGTCACGGTGTGCTCTCCGGCTTCGATTTGCGTTGGCGTGAACGATACCATCGCCGAAGAAATTTCGGCTTTGCCCGTCACATTGCGGCCATCCAACAAAATTTTTATGGAAGATGAATCGACGACATTTTCCGTCATAAAAGAAGCCGCGATGATCACTTCGCTGGGCGCGACCGCGCTGAGCGGTTCCGGGCTCAACACCAAAATCGGCGCGAGCAAAGTTTCACCGGAGGAGGCGGGCGCGGCTTCCTCAGCAACGGGGCGCTCGAGTTTCTCGATTTTATCGAGCAATTGCGGCGAGACTTCCCGCGGATTTTTGTTTTCCGGCGTGGAGGTTTTTTGCGGCGCTTGTGGAACCGGCGTCGGTCGAGTCTCGATGCTGCTCTCGGTGTTTTCGCGAATCAGCACTTCAATCGGTTGGCCATACGGATTGCGCATCGGATAATTGATGACGGAACGATCCGACAACAACGCGATCAAAAAATATTGTATCACTGGAATTCGCACGGCGCCGGCCGGAATTTGTCCGACATAACCCGCCGCCGCCGGACGCATGTCGACAAATTTGAACGCCTGATCGCGATTCGATTTGAAGTACAAACGAAGATAAACCACGGCGCGCCCCGGCGCGAGCACGCGGGCTTCAATCGAGATCGGCTTGCCGTCGATACCGGAAGTCGCCGGAAAGTGCTCGATTTGTTGATTGCCGGCGGGGAACCCGCCTTGCGGCAGCACTTCGGTTGTGATCAACAAGCTCAATGCCAAAATCATGCACGTTATGAACCATCCGAATCGCTCGCTCCCACGCTTCACAGCCGATGAGTGCAAAATTTTCGGTCGCATCATCCCTCACCTATTGATAACGAATTTTCAGTTTTTTCTTCTGGCCACTTTGATTTTGAAACTCAATTTCGATCTCGCCGTTTCCCTCGCTGTCGTTGGCCCAATTCGGCAGCTCGTCCGGCGTGGAAGGATGTGTCTCCGGCGCGACCTCCGGCGTTGAAGTGCCGGTTTGTCCCGCTTTCACCAAAACGCTGCCCAATTTATTGATCAACTCCACGACGCCATCGAGACAAATAATGTAAAACTTGCCTTCAGAATCGATGAGGCTGTAAAAAATTGTGCCTTTGACCGCCGCTACTCCGGCGGGCGTCTCGACACGAAAGGGCGCGTTTCCTTTGGTGACTTTCGCCCACAGCTCGCCAAATTCCATCGAGATGGTTTTGAAAATGCGCTGGCTGCCCGAAGCGGCGGTTTCGCGCTTGCCGTTGATCACAACTTTGGAATTGCTGCGCACTTTGAGCAGCGACTTGTCATCGGTAAACACGATGGCCGCCAGCGCTTGATCGCCGGTGCGAACTTCGGCGCCGGCATTCAACCGGGCGCCGCGAGCCACATTTTGCCACGCGCCATTGTTCGAGTTGATTTGAACTTGTCCGGCGGTTTTTAAAACGAGGGCAATATCTTTTTCCGGCGTTGCGGGCGCGGCCGGAGAAGGCTTGGCATCATGATTTTCATGCGCTGCGAAAGCCAAGCCGGACCCCGCGAACCAGCAAAACAGCAAAAGTAATTTACGCATAGAGAAAACTCATTGGAGAACTTTTTGAATCTGCAGTATTCGGCGCAAAATGCTTCGCTACTGCGAAGCTGAAATTTCGCGCTCCGAAGCCTTTATTCAATCTGCACGGAAAGGGTTTTGATCGATTGGTTGCGCAAAAGATTCAGCAGCTCCGCCAACTCCATGCGCCGGCTGTTCATGCTGGCGACGCCGGTTGGTTTGAAGCCGTGCAACGGTCCGCCCTCGCCAAACAGCGCGGCCAAATCGCTCGAACCCAACAAGTTCAGCAACTGTTGAATGCTCGCGCTGCCGCCGGGGTTGTTGATCGAGCTGATTTGAAAGCACCAGATTTCGCTCGGCAGCCGCACTTCGCCGCTCGGTGAATTGATGATGGCCTGCACTTGCCAATAATAAGTTTTGCCGAATTGCAACGGCAGGCCGCCCGAGGGATAAATCAACGACGGCGAGCCGACGAAATCGCTGCCGCGTTGCACGAACTGCTGCAAGCGCGGCTGATTCTGCATGACTTCTTCCGGACTCGAATTGCTCGGCAGAACCTCGCAGACCGTCATGAAAAAACGATCGGCATTCGAGTTCCATTTAAACTGCGGCAGCAAGCCGAATTGTTCAACGCATTCGCGGTTGCCAACCGGCGCGCCGGGAGAAATCAAATCCAACGAAGTGAAGCTGGAGATGCGCAGAGTTTGCGATTCCTGATCTTGCAGCGTATTGGGTTGTCGCGCATCAAAAACGGTGAGAATAAACGTGTAGTTTCCGGCGGGCAGTTTTCCGGTTTGCAGAATCGCGTCGGTCAACTCCTGCACGGCGTCCGCATTGTAATCGATGTCGCCGCCGCGGGCGATATCCTGGTAAGTCAGCGTATACGATCCGGGCGATATCGGAAACGGCCGGGTGTTCGCGACGACGATGGGCGTGTTGGGAAAGCGATCACCAATCAATTCAAACCGCAGCAGCGCATTGATGACGCCCGCGCTGCTATTCGTGATCACTAAATTGAATAACGTCGACACGCTGCCGCTGCCGGTGATATTAAAATCTGAAACGCGGAGGATTTGCGCGTTGCGCAGTTCCGGCGCCAAATTCAGCGACAAAGAGAGTTGTTGCGCATAGGCCGATTGCCAGCCCCAAAATAACGGCAGCAAGCAAATGGAAAAGAAGACGGCTTTGCCGCCTCGCTTGGCGTATGATGCAAAATCGGTTTTCATAAAGTCGAATCCTTTTTTCTTTATGTTAGTCGCATGAAGCACTTTTTGCGTAATCTTAAAAACAAAAGAGCCACTCGGCAAGCAGAGTGGCTCTTTAAAAAAGTTAACCAGTCGTGATTTTTTATTGCAGCGGCGGCGCGGTCGCGGGATTGATCGGCAGGACAACCGGGATGGACAGAGTGTCGCCCGGATTCAATTTGGCGAGGTCGCGTTCCGGATTATATTTGGCGACTAACCAGATCGGCACTTGATACATGTCGGTGCAAATCTGCCAAATATTTTGGCCGCGTTTGATTTGATAAGTTTGCAGCGTATCGACGGCGTAATTCGAGAAAAAATCTTCTTCCACACCGCGTTGATACTCGTAACGCCGGCGTTGAAACTCTTCGGCGCTGACGCGTTCATAGCTCAAGCGAATGCGCTGGCCGATGTGTATATCCTGATTGTAACGCAAGCCATTCAACTCGCGCAGGCGCTGCGCTCGAATCTCGAGCCACGTGGCGTAATGCCCCAGCGTCTCGTCCGCTTCCACATGAATCCATTCCGACAGCGGCTCAACGCGACGCGGTTGCGGCAAAGGAGCGGGCGTCGAGGGCAAACGAACATCGCCACCGCCGCCAACGACGTTCGAGCCGTCGGTGACGAGCGCGGGTTTGGACGACGGTTCGATGTCCAATGTTACGATCGCTTCGCGTTCGACGCGCGCAATCGGTTCGACTTCGGCGTCGCTGTTCGGCGCGTCAGAGACAGCCGAAAAAGTTGGATTGGTTACTGCCAGAGACGGACCGGCAGCGGCGATTGGGGGCGGGGTCGAAACTTCCGGTAACTTCGTGGCCGGAGGCGGCGCGACGCTCGCCAGCATGTCCGTGCTCTTCGGCGGAATCTTCAAAATCTGGCCGCTATTGATGCGCGTCGTCTGGCTGAGATTGTTGTATTCAGCCAACGCGCTGACGGCAACGTTATGCTCTCTCGCAATCGCCGTCAAATTATCGCCGCGCTTGACGCGATACCAATCTGATTGCACCTGTTCTTCATATTTCAAGCCGGGATCGATGCGCGCCAGCAAAGCCGTGCCTTCGGCGTCGGGAAGCTTCGGCAGGCGCAGCGTATATCCTTTCGGAATGCGCCGTTGCGAATTTATCACCGGCGGCCGCAGCGCCGGATTCAATTGGCGAAATTCATCGCGATCGATTTTGTAGGTTTCCAAAATGCTGTTGACGGTCAGATAATGATCTGTGGCAATTTCGACAAACTCGACCGGCGTGTGAAATTGCACATCGCCAAAATAATTTTCATAGTTCGTCGCCACATGCAGCGCCGCGAGAAATTCGGCGTAAAAATTTCGCGAGGCAAAACCGAAAGTGCGGCTATCGTATTTGCGATAAATTCGTCCGAAGTCGGTTCCGTGCAGCGCCTTGGCCCGCTTCATGCCGTTCAAACCGTGATTATACGCGGTGATCGCGAGCGGCCAAGAAACCAATTCTTTATAATTGAGCCGAAGCAATTTCGCCGCGGCTTCGGTGGCGCGAATCGGATCGAGCCGCTCGTCGACCTCGTAATTGATCGTCATGAATAAACGGCCGGTCGAGCGCATGAATTGCCAAATGCCGGCCGCGCCGACTTTGGAGTAAGCTTGATAATTGAACGATGATTCCACGTGCGGCAGCATGATCAGTTCGGTCGGCAAGCCATTTTGACTGAAGACGCTTTCGATGAAATCGCGATACAGCCCCGAACGCTGCAAGCCGAGATGGAAACGATCTTTCAATCCCTGTTGCGCGCGAATCGTGCCGGCAGCCCGCTGCAAACGATACGACTCGGCATTCGCGCCAAAAATTTCAACAACCCGTTTTTCACGCGGAGAAAGTTTTGACAAATCCAACTGGCGGGCGGCAAACCGTTGTAAAATGCCGCGATACTCGTCACGAATGCTTTCCAATTTTTTCCATTCGCTGCGATAAGCCGCCGAAGAAGCGACAACGGCATCGGCAAGTCCGTTAAGCACGATCACTTCATAAATGATGCTCAAATCCTGCGTATCGTGAATGAGCACCGTGTTGGTCGGATAATCGGCATAAACTTTTCGCCAAAACTCGACGTTCGCGGCGATCTCCGGCGGCATGGTAAAAGTCGCGGTGCCGAATTGAGCTAGCGGATTGGCGGTTTGCGCCCATCCGAAGAAATTTCCTCCTCCTAACCACAAGCAGATGATCGCTATCCATCGCAATTTGTTCATGCTTCCTCTCAATAACCATGTCAGTGTCAATTGTTTCATTCTTTTTTATCATTCGAGATCATCGGCCACTGCGTTCTCTTCTATAAAACTGAGATTGCGCGAGTCGAACATGATGATGCGGCCAAGAATCTCGAGGAGATCATCTTTATTTTTGTGCCGCAGCCGCTCCAGCGTGTCGGCGACATTCATGAAACCGTCGTTGTCGTCGACCCAGCCGTAAAGCAACGCCACCGCGTGCTTGCAAATTCCGGTGCGCTCGCCGCAACTGCAGCCGGCGACCAAATTTTTATTGTCGACGCGAATTTCGGCAAAGTATTCGTCGACAGCGTCCTGCACCAGCCCGCTCATTTTGTGCCCGAACACGGTGGGATGGTGAATGTAGCTGCCGCAATAAAATTCCCAGCTCGTTCCTTCGGTGGCTTGTTGATCCAAACGCGTCACCTGCTCGTGCGTGAGCGCGCGCAGATGCGGCGAAATTTCGTAATTCGTTTTCATCCTCGTCGTCACGGTATTGAGGTCATGCTTGCGGCGTAAATTTTGTCATTCATGAATCTGTTCCAGTCGGAGCCATTTCGTTTCAATTTGAAGCAATGCCAATCGTGATTTTATCTCAAGCTGGGAAAACCAGTTTACGAAAAATATAAATTTGCCGCAAGTGAAAAACCGCGCGAACTGAATTATTACGTAAAATTTGCAATTCCCGAGCCAGAGGAGCAAAAAAAATAACGCACCAGAAAGCGGAACGATTGAACCGCTTGTTATCAAATTCAACAACGAAAAGAGATTTTAAGTTTCGTATTTAAAATACGGGATATCCCCATTGGCGCAAAGCCGTGGTGAGTTTGAGCATGGGCAAGCCGATAATTGCCGTCCAATCTTCGCAATCCAAGCGTTCAAACAACTTCAAGCCCGGGCCTTCGATTTTTGCGGAACCGGCGCAATTTACCGGATCGTCGAGTTCGATATAACGGCGCAGCTCAACATCGGTCAGATCGGCGCGCAATGTTGCCGAACCTTTTATGACAAATTCCTGCGAAACTTGCAAACGCGTATGAAAAAGAAAAAGCCCAATGTAAAATTCATGCGAACGCCCGCGCAAGTTTTTTAATTCAGCCAGCGCGCGTTCCGGCGCGCCCGGCTTGGTCAGCAAGCGATTTTCAAACCAGACGAGTTGATCGGCGCCGATGAGAATGGCGTTGGGAAAATCGGCGGCGACACTCATGGCTTTGCCGCGCGCTAACGCCAGCGCCAATTCGGCCGGGGGGTTTTGTCGATCGTGGGTTTCTTCAAAACGCGGAGCAACGGCTTTGAATTTTAAGCCCGCGCGTTGCATGAGTGCCTGACGATACGAAGAAGTTGAGACGAGAATCAGATCGGGAAGGCGAACCATAATTTATCAATCCCCTTCGCCTTCCACCATCAGCTCGAGCGTCTTTTCAAACATTTGATACGCCTCTTCGCCCCACAAACAAAACACGACTTTTTCCAAACCGGTTTTGCCGCGCAGATAACCAATCGCAGCGGCAAGCATGATTTGCGCGCAGCGATCAAGCGGATAACCGAAAATGCCCGTTGAAATCGCCGGAAACGCGAGACTTTTCAATTGGCGGTGATCGGCAACTTTGAGCGAGTTGATCGTGGCGTCGCGCAGCTTGCGATCTTCATCACCTTCACCCATTTGCGGGCCGACGGCGTGAATCACATGCTTGGCTTTGAGATTGCCGCCGGTCGTGATCACCGCCGTGCCAACCGGCGTGCCGCCGATTTTGTCGCATTCTTCTTGAATTTTCGGGCCGCCTTTGCGGCGAATCGCGCCGGCCACGCCGCCGCCGAGGATCAGTTCGGAATTTGCCGGATTGACGATGGCGTCAGTGGCTTGCTCGGTAATGTCACTGTCGACGAGCATGAGTTTGGTTTGGTGGATTGTGGTTGTCGTCATGGGAACTCCTATTTTTATTGACTGGTCACTGCGAGTGGCCGTCAATGATCAAAATCCGACTGCTGCACCATCGAACGCGCGAGGATCGGCAGAACCCAATCGCAAGCTGGTTTTTGGATCGATCATGATTCCCATTGCGCTGCCCTGGCTGCGCGAGGAGCGGGAAACCTGCACGCGATGTCCCATCATTTCCAAGAGCCGCTGCGAATCTTTCGTGGTGCCAAATTCCTCAATGTGCAGCACATTGGGCAGCCATTGATGATGAATGCGCGGCGCGGCAATCGCCTCCGCGACGTCCATGTCAAAATCAATCGTGTTGACGATCACCTGCAAAACCGTATTGATAATCGTGCGTCCGCCCCGCGAGCCGACGAGCAAATACGGCTTGCCATTTTGGGCGACAATCGTCGGCGTCATCGAAGACAGCATGCGTTTGCCCGGTTTGACCAGATTGGGCGCCGTTCCAATTTTGCCGGTTGAGTCCGTGCGCCCCGGCCACGGATTGAAATCGCCCATTTCATTGTTCAACAAAAAACCCGTGCCTTCGGCGACAATTTTGGAACCGTAGCCATCTTCCAAAGTATACGTGACCACGACGGCATTGCCGGCCGGATCGACCACCGAATAGTGCGTGGTTTCAGTGCTTTCATACGCCTCGCTCATCGCAACCGGATCGCTCGGCGAAACGTGATTGAAACTGATGCTCCGTCGCACTTGCTCGGCATAAGATTTTGAGATGAGTCGAGAGATGGGCATATCAGGATTAAAATCAGGATCGCCGAGATAACGCGCGCGATCGGCAAAGGCGCGACGCATCGCTTCGGCCATGAGATGCAGATGCTGCGCTGAACCATGGCCATACTCGCGCAGATTAAATCCTTCGAGAATGTTGAGCATCTCGACCAGCGCCGCGCCGCCGGAACTCGGCGGGCACATCGAATAAATATCAAAACCGCGATACGTGCCGTGAATCGGCTGGCGTTCTTTAGCTTGATAATCGGCGAGATCTTCTTCCGTAATCAGGCCGCCGTTTTTGCGCATGTCGGCAGCTAACAAACGCGCGGTCTCGCCTTTATAAAACCCATCGCGGCCGTTTTTGTGAATGCGGCGCAAGGTTTTCGCCAAATCGGGTTGACGCCAAATTTCGCCCGGCTCATAGAAGCCGGCGTCCCGTTTCAAAAAAACTTTGGCGCTGCCGGGATATTTTTTGAATTCCGGCGCGAGATTTTTGAAATCGTCGTGGAGATCCCATGAAAGCGGAAAGCCTTTTTCGGCCAACGCAATCGCCGGCGCGACCAAATCCGCCATCGGCTTGCCGCCGAGTTTTTCGTGCGCCAAAAAAAATCCGGCAACCGTGCCCGGAACGCCGACGGCGAGATAGCCTTCGTGATTCAAATCTTTCACGTATTGGCCGTTCGCATCAAGATACATGCGTTCGTGCGCTGCGGCCGGCGCTTTCTCGCGAAAATCGAACGCGGTCACGCGGCCATCATTCGTATGCACGACCATAAATCCGCCGCCGCCGATGTTTCCCGCCCAAGGATGCGTCACCGCGAGCGCGAAGCCCGTGGCGATCGCGGCATCAATCGCGTTGCCGCCTTTCTTCATAATTTCGACGCCGGCTTGCGAGGCGAGATAATGCGACGATACCACCATGCCGTGCTTGGCGCGCTCAGGATATTTTGAAGCGCCAGCGGTGCTGTTTTTAAGTTGCACAAAGAGCAGCAGCGCGGCCAACGTGAGGCTCAGACTTGCCAGAAAAATTCGTTTCATCCGGCCCTCGGAAAATTAAATTCACAAAACCAAGAACGTTACGCCATTAAACGTTATACGAAAAATTAACTTTTTTTCAACGAGGAAGCAAGAAGAATTTCGAAATAAAAATCCCCTCTGCTCTGTGTCGAAACACAAAACCGAGGGGATGCCTGCATTGGAGTCTTCCTCCAGCGGTTAAGCCGGAAGAAGCGCTATAGAGGGAGGAGGGATGTCAAATCAAACTTATTTGCCGCTTGCGGCTGACGCGTCGGCAAAGGTCGCGAGATAATGAAAATCGCCGTAGCGCAACGTGATCGGCGCTTGCGGATTTATCCACGCCGGCAGGAGCACGATGCCCTGATGAACTTCGCTGTCGGTGACGACGCCGCCGAACTTGGCGTTGTCGTCGAGCGGCAGAATATCGGCGGAATTTTGGCCGGTTTCCGGATGCCAAATGCGGCCGCGCTGCTCGAAGCGCAGTTTCGCCGGATCAAATGCGACCTGGCGATTCGGAAATGTCGAGACCGAGAACACCAGCGGCGTCATTTTCTGGCCGTACATTTTTTGAATCGCGACCGCCAGATCGGTTTTATAAACCACCAGCATCGAAAGCTGAATGCGCTTGCTGTCATTGGCGCGCACGAAAAACGAGGTGATCTTGTCGGTTTCCATTTTTTTAAGATTGACCACGGGAATGCGATCAACCGGCCGCGCCAACGGGCTTTCACGCTTGGAGGACTTGGGCTCATTGGCCGGTGTGTTGACATTGAGATTCGCCGCAATCAACGTCGGGGTTGAGGCGTTCGCGCCTTCTTCTCTTTGCATCGCTTCTGAAGTTTGCGAAGAAAACATTTGCGCGACGGCGATAACACAACCGCTGACCACTCCACGCCGAAAAATTGTCCGCGTTTTCATAGTTGCATCTCCTTGATGTTTGGTGAGCTTCCTTGCCGCGCTTCTCACAGTTTTGAGAAACTTCGTGAATTAGGAAGTACTTCAGTTCGGACAACTGCCAAACATTCAAGCAACGACCATGCCACGAGACATACCGCATTGCGAAGAACAATTTATTCGAGCAGTTTACTTGAACTTATAACGATAAGTGTTACACTTTTGCTTGTGCAGGTTTGCACAAATCTTTGTCACTCAAGCGGACACCGTATCATGCAGAGACGAGACAAGGCGCCGGGGCAAGTTGAAAGGGCCAATGCAATTAAGTTGTGGTGTGCTGCTCTTGATACAGGTGTAAGATAAATGTGTTGGGATGAACATAATAGTTTTTTTCATTATTGATTGCGCGCTTGACTTTTTAAAAATGGCAGACTATCTTTTATGCCATGATCGCCACAATCGACCTGGCGCGCGTGCAAGCAGTTTTAAACGAAGCGGTCGAGATTGCCCGCGCCAACTCTAATGGACAACCGGCTTCTTACATTCCCGAGTTAGCGTTGGTATCCCCCGAACTGGCCAGCGCCGCCATTATTTTGTGCGATGGCCGGCGTGTTTTGGCGGGTGATCATGAGCGACATCGCTTCACGATGCAAAGCGTTGCGAAAGTTATTTTGCTTGCCGGCTTTCTCGAAGAAGCGGGCGAGCAAAAAGTTTTTTCGTGGATCGACGCCGAACCTTCGGGACTTCCCTTTTCCTCGGCAACGCAGTTGGACATTTTCGGCCCGACCCCGGCGAATCCGTTGATCAATGCCGGCGCGATTTTGCTGTGCAGCAATATTTTCGGAAATCGTGAGGAACGAATGGTTTGGCTCGAGCGCTGGGGCGAACGAATGTTGGGGTCAAAAGTTACCGCGAATCGGCGCGTTTATCAATCGGAACTGGATACCGGCGACCGCAATCGCGCGCTGGCGTATCTTATGAAAAGCAACGGTGTCATCAGCGGCGATATCGAAATGATTCTCGAAACTTATTTTTATCTGTGCTCGCTGGAGGCGAATGTCGCGCAAGCGGCCTACATGGGAATGATTCTCGCGAACGGCGGAAAGGCAGCGGATGGCACAAAAATTTTATCGGAACGAAACGCCGCAACCGTCGTTGCCGTCATGGCAACGAGCGGCCTGTACGACGAGTCGGGCATGCATCTCGTGCGCACGGGCTTGCCGGCCAAAAGCGGCGTGTCCGGCTTGATCGTGGCCGTGTCCACCGGCTGCGCCGGCATTGCCGTGTGCAGTCCGCGCGTCAATTCCAAAGGCGGCAGTGTGCGGGGGCACATCATGTTGGAATATATTTCTCGTCAACTCGGATGGCATTTTGCGTTTCAGCAAAACCGAAAAGAATTGTGTCGTCCATCTCAATAATTGAATTGTCGCGGAATAGACCGAGAAATCTTTTTGTTAAAGTAGTTGCAATGGAAAAATTAAAGTTGTACATTTAAACATGCGTTCGTCTCATCTCAAAACCCTGTCTATACTCGCGCTCGCAGCCCTGCAACTTGGCGCGCCGGTCATCGGCATCAGCGAGGAGTTGGCTTGCAATATAAAGCCGGCGCAAGTTTGCAGCCCGATGCCCTGCTGCCAGACGGAAACGCCGGCGAGCATGTCGTGTTGTGAGCAGCGCGCGCCGATCAAAAGTGAAACCGCGCCGGCGGCTGTGGTCACGACGGGGCGTATTTATTGCGATCTTGCTGCCCCGCTTTCCCTTGCCGTAACGAATGCCGCTGCCGATATTTCGACCACGCGCGAGTTTGCTTTTTCCGCTTCGAATACCCATTTTGCCGACAATCAACTTTATAAATTGTTGGCGACATTTCTGATTTAATCCCACCCGCACGGGCGTAGTATGCCCATTCCAATCGCGTTTTTTAAAAAAAGTTTATCGTAATGCCTTCAGGCATTGTTATTTGCCTTTGAAGGCCATGTGTCATTTTCTATTGCACCGCAGGTATGAAAATGAAGCCATACGCTATTCTGCTGATCATATTATTCCGCGTCACTCCGCTTTTGGCGCAAAACGACTCGCTCGCAACGATCACGCTTGACCAGCTTATTGCCGAAGCGCTGCAACATAATCCGGAGCTGCGCGCGTTCGAAGCTGCACATCATGCCGCCGTGGCGCGCATACCGCAAATGAGCAGTCTCGATGATCCGCGTTTCGATATCGAAATTGAAGAAGCGCCTGCCACCACGCCGCTCAAAACGGCGGAATGGAAATACGTGAACTTCGGGCTTAGCCAGATGCTGCGGTTTCCCGGCAAGCTGGCGAAAGCTGAAAAGATTGCGGAGATTGACGCCGAGCATGCGCAGCATGACTATGCCGAGAAGCAGTTGGACGTGATCGCGCAAATTAAAACCGCGTATTTCAAGCTTTATTTAATTCAGCGCGCGCGGGCGGTTAATGACGAGAACGCGGCGTTGATGAAACATTTTGTCGGCATCGCGCAGGCCCGCTACGCCGTCGGCATCGTCATGAATCAGGACGTGCTGAAAGCCAATGTCGAACTCGCCAAGCTCGCCAACGAGCAAATCACGCTGCAACAGCAGGAAGAAATTGCCGCAGCGCGCCTGAACATTCTGCTGAATCGCGCGCCGCAATCGCCGCTCGGGCGCGCCGTGTTGCCGGAAAGAAAAACGACGGCGTTTGATTTGGAAGAATTGCAGCAACAGGCGCTCGCCCTTCGTCCGATGATCCATCACGACGCGCTGGGCGTGACCCAAAGCCGTCTCGCCAATGAATTGGCCAAACGCCAATATTGGCCCGATCTCGATTTGTCGCTGAAATACGTCACTTCGCCTTTCGACGGTTTTAACGGCTGGACGGCGATGGCCGGTTTCAATTTGCCTTTTGCGTTCTGGTCCAGCAAAAAATATCGCGGGCGAGTTGAGGAAACCGCCGCCGAGGAACGGATGAGAGAGGCTATGCTCAACAACTCACGCAACATGGTGAAGTTTATGGTGCGCGAAGCATTGGCAAGCGTGCAAAGCGCCCAACGCTCGGTGGCGCTATATCGCGACTCGGTTTTGCCGCAAGCCGGGCAGTCTTTGCAGGCCACGATTGCCGCTTATCAAACCCGGCAAACCGATTTTCTCATGCTGCTCGACAGTTATCGGATGTTGCAGATGTTTAAACTGGAATATCATGAAGCCACGGCGATGTATGAAATGAGTCTGGCGGAGCTGGAGCGCGCAGTTGGAAAAAAGTTGAACTAAGACTTTCAAAAAAAATTAATTCTTTATAACCCATTATTACAAGGAGCATGAAACATGAAATCCATTTTCTTGACACTCGCTTTGGGATTAGCGCTCGGGGCCTGCAATAAAGCGGAAAACGAGACGGCCAAAACCGACGATGGCGCAACGCCGATTGCCGCCAGCGTGCAACAAGTCGACATCAAAGTGCCGACAATTCAATGCAACAGTTGTGTCGGCCACGTCGAAGACGCACTCACTGCGGTTGACGGTGTTAGTGGAGTTAAAATCGATCTCGACGCCGAAGTCGCGCACGCTAGCTTTGATCCCGCCAAAACCAGCTTGGCAGCGCTGGAAAAGGCGATCACCCTCGCCGGCTATGACGCCAACGAAACTAAAAGCTATTCTGCCGCGTATGCCGCGCTCGATGCCTGCTGCAAAGTGCCCGGCAGTCACGACAGCAATTGAGAAAGCAGAAGTAGCGCGGTCAAGATGACCAATGTCACTAACTTTTTGAACTAAGCCACGTTGGGCAAACCCCGGAGGGGTGTAATGTTTATAGCCATGGTGAATTCTGATGCTTTTTAAACTCCGTTAGGAGTGAAATGTGAAAGTGCCATGCCAATTTGATCGTTGGCAAAATTCGTCGCGCATCAACATGTCACTCCTTCGGAGTTTTGCAGATTTGCATTAGCTTTTATCTATAAACATTCCACTCCTAACGGAGTTTGCTGTGTGTGCGTCGATTAAAACCAGGACCATCAATTGGGTTGATTTGAAAATCCAATAAAAGTTAGTGGCATTGGGCAAGATGACTGCGTTGAGGGAACACCTCGAAAGGAAGGTGGTAAGATGGCTCAAGATCCCATTTGCGGCATGACGGTCGATGAAGCGACGAGCCTCCGCGCTGAACGCGACGGACAGACATTTTATTTTTGCGGCGAGCATTGCCGGCAAAAATTTCTCGCACCGCAATTGCTCACTATTCAAAGGCCGCATCGCGTGGAAGTGAAACCATCGGCTCCTGAACATGCCGCATACGAAGCACACGCGCACAACGAGAAATCCTGCTGCGCGCCGCCGATTGCAGAAGTGAAGCCGAAGTCAACCGCGAAATATTTTTGCCCGATGTGCGCCGGCGTTGAAAGCGACCTGCCCGGCGAATGCCCGAAGTGCGGCATGGCGTTGGAATTGAACCTCGCTTGGAAAGCGGCGGGCAAAATCATTTACACTTGCCCGATGCATCCGGAAATCGAGCAAGACCATCCCGGTGATTGTCCAAAGTGTGGAATGGCGCTGGAGCCGAAAACGATTTCGGTTGATAGCGAAGAAGAAAACGCCGAATTGCGCGACATGACGCGCCGGTTCTGGATTGGCGGGGCGCTCACGTTGCCGGTTTTTCTGCTGGCAATGGCGCATCTGATTCCGGCGCTGAATATCGTGCCGGAAAATATTTCGCGTTGGGTGCAATTCATTCTCAGCACGCCGGTGGTGTTGTGGGGCGGCTGGCCGTTCTTCAAGCGCGGCTGGCGCTCGATCAAAACGCTGCAATTGAATATGTTTACGCTCATCGCGATTGGCGTGAGCACGGCTTATATTTTCAGCACTGCGGCAATGCTGCTACCAAATTTATTTCCGCATTCGATGCGGCATGATATTTACTTCGAAGCCGCTGCGGTTATTGTTGTGCTCGTGCTGCTCGGGCAAGTTCTCGAATTGCGCGCGCGCAGCCGCACCGGCAATGCCATTCGCCGCCTGCTCAATCTCGCGCCGCCGACGGCGCATATTATTCGCAACGGTGAAGAGCGCGAAATACCGTTGGAAACCGTGAAGGTCGGCGACCGTTTGCGCGTGCGCCCCGGCGAAAAAATTCCCGTTGATGGCGTCGTCGTCGAAAGTCGAAGCAGCGTTGACGAGTCGATGATCACCGGCGAGCCGATTCCGGTGGAAAAAAATATCGGCGATAAAATCACCGGCGGCACGGTCAACGGCGCCGGCAGTTTCGTGATGCAAGCCGAGCGCGTCGGCAGTGACACCTTGCTCGCACAAATTGTGGACATGGTCGCGCAAGCGCAGCGCAGCCGCGCGCCGATTCAAAGTCTGGCCGACAAAGTTTCGAGCTACTTTGTTCCTGCCGTTGTCGCTATTGCGGTCGCCACTTCTTTTCTGTGGTACTTCTTTGGCCCGGAGCCGCGTCTGGCTTATGCGATTGTCAACGCCGTCGCAGTATTGATCATCGCCTGCCCGTGCGCATTGGGTTTGGCCACGCCGATGTCGGTGATGGTCGGCGTCGGCCGCGGCGCGCAAGCCGGCGTGCTCATTCGCAACGCCGAGGCCATCGAAGTGATGGAGAAGGTCGATACGCTGGTCGTCGATAAAACCGGCACGCTCACTGAAGGCAAGCCGCGCCTTGTGGCCGTAATGGTCGCCGAAGGTTTTAATGAAAATGAATTGCTGCTGTCCGCGGCCTCAGTCGAGCAAAACAGCGAACATCCGTTGGCAGCGGCGATAGTTTCCGGAGCAAAAGAGCGCAGCGTAAAATTACAACCGATTGCTGACTTCGCCTCAATCACGGGCGGCGGCGTGACCGGCAAACTAAATGGAAAAGAAATTCTTGCCGGCAAACTTGCTTTCTTGCAACAGCGCGGCGTGATTGGTACTGCAGCGCTCGAATCACGCGCGACGCAATTGCAATCCGAAGGCAACACCGTGATCTTCGTTGCGATCAACGGCAAAGCCGCAGGCATTCTCGCCGTCGCCGATCCGATTAAATCCTCAACACTGGAGGCGATCAAAGCATTGCACCGGCGCGGTTTGAAAATCATGATGCTCACCGGCGACAATCAACGCACGGCGGAAGCGGTTGCAAAAAGACTCGGCCTCGATGAAGTGGAAGCCGGCGTTGAGCCGAAAGACAAGCACGAACGCATCAAGCAATTGCGACGACAAAACCGCATCGTCGCGATGGCGGGCGACGGCATCAACGACGCCCCGGCATTGGCCGCAGCGCACGTGGGCATCGCGATGGGCACCGGCACGGACGTGGCGATGGCAAGCGCCGGCATCACGCTCGTCAAAGGCGATCTGCGCGGCATTACCAATGCCATTAATTTAAGCCGTGCGATGATGCGCAATATTCGCCAGAATCTTTTTTTCGCTTTCATTTATAATGCACTCGGGATTCCGATTGCGGCGGGCGCGCTCTATCCGGTCTTCGGCATTTTGCTCAGCCCGATGATCGCGGGCGCGGCGATGAGTTTCAGTTCGGTTTCGGTGATTGCCAACGCGCTGCGTTTGCGGAGACAGAAACTTTAGTGCGCCGGAAAGGTGAATCAAAATGGCTGCGCATTGCGGCTGCAAATAAAAAAGGCTTGGATGGTTTTCCAAGCCTTGTCGCCCCGAAACGGCGGATGCTACTTTTGGCAGCATGCCGGATACGCCGGGCAAAGCGGTGTGCCCCACAACGGGCAATCACTGCGCTGCGGTTGTGGCTTGTCGCCGGAAAATGCGAAGGCGCTCAAAGCCATTGCGAGAAGGCCCAGCAGCAACATGCGTTTTCGTTTCATTTGGTTTCACCTCCTTCGGGTGGTTGGTTTTATGGGTTTCGTGGAGTCGAGCAGCCAGGTAAGCTCATCGATCAGTTCTTTCAAATCGAGTTTGGAAAATTCACGCCGCAAAAATTGCAGGCGCTCGGCATCGTCACAATCTCCGGGACAGGCCGCCAATCGCGTGGCCAATGTCTCGGCGAACTGTCTTTTGATTTGATCGTTCAAGACGGCGTAGATCGCTTGATGCAGCGCTTGTTCAGCGGCTTTCAGTTGTCCGTAAACGTCTTGAATAGGCCGATCCTCATCGAGCATCTTTTCGATGCCGCCAAGCTGTCCTTTGATATGGTGAAGGCGCTTGATGATTTCTTTTTTTTCTTTTACGCCAATGGTCATTTGGTTTATCAAATTGAATACAATTAAATTTAGCTTGCATAGGGGGTGTTTGTCAAGTCTTGAGAGTAAAAAATGCAAACGAAGAGTAACATGAAAACACTTTCTTTCACTTGCTTCATCAGCCTTGTTCTCATCAGTGACGTCTTCGCCCAGCAGAACAATGACAATTCATCCGCAGCCGTAACGGAGACTCTGAACAAATACGCCGCTGCGGTGCAGAGCAAAAATCTTTCCGAAGTCGAGAAATATGTCGTTGCCACCGAAGCTTTCAGTATGTTCGAAGGCAGTTACATCAATTGGGGCTGGGTGGATTATCGCGACAATCACCTCGGCCCGGAATTGAAGGAGTTCAAAGAAATTCTGTACGGCTTCAGCGACATCAAACCGCACGTGAGCGGCGCCATGGCTTACGCGACGTTCAAATCGCACATTGCCGTAATAATGGAGTCGCGCGAGGTCGAAGGCGAAAGCCTGGCCACGGCGATTCCCATGAAAACCGCGAACGGCTGGAAGATTCAGCACATGCACACCTCGCGGATTCCACCGAAAAAGCCGGAAGAGAAAAAATAAAAATTGTATCGCCAGCCAAATCGAGTGGACAAAATCATGAACCATCTGACTTGCACAGGAAAAATTTCCGTTGGCGTGCCCGCAGAGCACGCTCTGGCTGTGCTGTGGGATATTCAAAACTTGCAGCTTTACGAGCCAAAGGCAGATTCTGCCCAAGTCGAGCCGGAAACCAAAACGAATGGAACTTGCATCGTTCAAGGCCGTTTTGCCGGAATGCGATGGCGTGGAAAGTTTTCCTATGAAATAAATGATCATGGCTTTCACAGCGAGATGCTGCAAGGGCCGTCGGGCGTGCAAGTCCATGGTGGATTCGTCGTACAAGCTGAAGATTCACATAGGTGCCAAATCACGCATTACGAAAATTATCGTTTTTCGCACTGGATGTCGCCGCTTTCTCCGCTGATTCGTTTTTATCTTTTTTGGGCGATGAAAAAGGAATTGCGTAATTTGGCAGACGTCATCCAAGAAAAAAATAAGGAAAGCATTTGTCCAATAAAAAGGAGCACAAATATGAATAAAAAAATTGTCTTCCTGCTGGCTGGCTTGGCGGTGCTCGCCAGCGCAGCCCTCTTTCTTTACCCAAAATTTTTCTCTTCTAGAAAAATGGAGCGAAAAATTTTGTATTGGACCGATCCCATGCTTCCCGGCGACCGCAGCGATCGGCCCGGCAAATCGCCGATGGGCATGGAGCGCACGCCGGTGTATGCCGATGAAGCGCAGCCCGAGTCAAGCTCAACGGCGCAGGAAGAGTATTACACCTGTCCGATGCATCTTTCGGTGCGAAAAGACAAGCCCGGCGCGTGTCCGGTGTGCGGCATGGCGCTCGTGAAGAAGGCGAACAAGCCGGATTCAGCGAACCATGATATGGCTTCGCTCGAAGCCGTGCGGCTCTCGTCCACGCAACGCGTGATGGCCAATGTCGCGACCACGACCGTTGAGCGGCGCATGCTCAACAAAGAAATTAACGCCGTCGGCGTGGTGGAAGTGGCCGAGCCGAATTTCAAACACATCAGCTCGCGTTTCCCCGGACGTTTGGAAAAACTTTATCTTGCTTACACCGGACAACAGGTGAAAGCCGGCGATCCGGTTGCCGAGGTTTATAGCCCCGAGGCCATCTCGGCGCAGCAGGAATTTTTGCTGGCGTTGCAGTCACAGGAAATCAGCAAAACGGCGACGGCAACGATCGCGAATACTTCGACAGAATTGCTCGAACAAGCTAAACAGAAGCTCGTGCTCTTGGGTTTGGAGCGGCTCATTCCGGAATTAGAACAGAGGCGCAAAGCACGCGAGATTGTGACGATCTACTCGCCGATTCGCGGCACCGTGCTCAAGAAAAGCGTCGATCCGCAGCATTACACTTGGGTGGGCGAGGACATGTATGACGTGGCTGATCTTTCCATTGTGTGGATGTATTTGGAGGTTTATGAAAAAGACATTCGCTTCGTGAAAATCGGCCAGCCGGTGCGCATGACGAGTGAGGCTTATCCCAACGAATTCTTCACCGGCAAAGCGACTTTCATCGATCCGGTGATCAACAACGAGACGCGCACGGTGCGCGTGCGCGCGGAGTTTGCCAATCCCGCCGGCAAGTTGAGGCTCGGATTGTATGTGAAGGCGCAGATCATGATTCCGATCAACGATGCGCTCGTGGTTCCAACCTCCGCCGTGCTCACGACGGGCAAGCGCACAGTGGTGTGGATCGAAGTGAGTGAGAATACCTTCGAGCCACGCGAAGTCGTGGTCGGCGCACAGACGGGAGAATATTATGAGGTGTTGCAAGGCTTGCAAGGCGGGGAAAAGATCGTGGTCACCGGCGGGTTTCTGCTCGATTCGGAGAGCCAGTTGCAGCAGGCGACGCGGTAATAAAGATTGGATTAATGGATTGATGGATTTTTGGAGTATTGGAGCGATGGAGTGCGGAATACCAGAAATCCAATAATCCATCAATCCACCAATCCATTTTCAAAAGAACCCGAGTTGAAATCATGATCGAAAAAATCATCGACTACTGCGCCCGCAATAAATTTATCGTGATCCTGTTTTATGTGATCGTCATCGGCTGGGGCGTTTGGGCGGTGCAGCACACGCCGCTCGATGCGATTCCGGATTTGTCGGAGAATCAAGTCATCGTCTTCACCGAGTGGATGGGCCGCTCGCCGCAATTGGTGGAGGATCAAATCACCTTTCCGCTGGTGACGGCGCTGCAGGGCGTGCCGCAGGTGCATGCGGTGCGCGCGCAGTCGATGTTCGGCATGAGCTTCATCTACATCATTTTTGATGAGACCACGGAATTGTATTGGGCGCGCAGCCGCGTGCTGGAAAAACTTTCCACGGTGCAAACCATGCTCCCGCCCGGCGCGAAGATGCAGCTCGGCCCGGATGGCACCGGCGTCGGCCATGTTTATTGGTACACCGTCGAAGGCAAACATGATTTAGGTACGCTGCGCGCGGTTCAAGATTGGTACGTGAAATTAAATTTGCAAGGCGTGCCCGGCGTCGCGGAAGTGGCCTCGGTCGGCGGTTACGTGCGGCAATATCAAGTCGACGTCGATCCGAATAAAATGAAAGGCTACAATATCACGCTCAACGACGTGCGCGACGCGGTGATGCGTTCCAACAACGACGTCGGCGGAAAAATTTTAGAAATTTCCGACGCCGAATATTTTGTACGCGGGCAAGGTTACATTCAATCCCTGCGCGACGTTGAAAACATCATGGTTGGCAGTGGCCCGAACGGCACGCCGGTGTTTATTAAAAATATCGGCACGGTGCAAATGGGCAGCGACCAGCGCCGCGGCGCTTTGGAGAAAGACGGCAAAGGCCAGGTCGTCGGCGGCATCGTCGTCATGCGTTACGGCGAAAATGCGAAAGCCGTGATCGACCGCGTGAAACAGCGTCTCGCCGAAATTGCGTCCGGCTTGCCGGCAGGCGTGGAAATCAAAACGGCGTATGACCGCAGCGATTTGATCATGGCGGCGGTGGGAACGCTCAAGACCGCGTTGATCGAAGAGGCCGTTGTCGTCACGATCATGGTATTGATCTTTCTGCTCCACGTGCGCAGCGTGTTGCGCGTCATCATCGAAATCCCGATTGCAGTGTTGATCGCTTTCATCGGCATGAAATATTTCGGCATCACCTCGAACATCATGTCGCTCGGCGGCATCGCCATTGCCATCGGCGTGATCGTCGACGCGTCGATTGTGCTGGTGGAAAATGCGTATCGCAACGTCGCGGCCGCGCAGGAGGAAAAAGGCGAATTAACCAAAGAAGATTTCATCGAGATCTCCATTCTTTCTGCGAAGCAAGTCGGCCCGGCGATTTTTTATTCCGTCGCCATCATGGTGGTTTCATTCCTGCCGGTGTTTTTGCTGGAAGGGCAGGAAGGCAAACTCTTTCGGCCGCTGGCCTTCACCAAAACTTTTGTGTTGGCAGGCTCGGCGATCATCGCGATTACGCTGGTGCCGATGCTGATGACGATGCTCACGCGCGGCAAATTTCGCGGCGAGAATCAAAACCCGATCACGCGCTTTTTGAACTGGCTTTACGCGCCGGTGATTCGCTGGGTGTTGCAACATCGCAAGCTCACCATCGCGCTCAATATCGTCGCGCTGCTCATCACCATTCCGATGATGATGAGCATGGGTTCGGAATTTATGCCGCCGCTGGATGAAGGCAGTTTGTTGTTCATGCCGGTGACATTGCCTTCCGCTTCCATCACCGAAGTCAATCGCATTCTGCAAGTGCAGGACGCGATCATTAAATCCGTTCCCGAGGTCGATCAAGTTTTGGGCAAACTCGGTAAAGCGGAAACTTCCACCGATCCGGCGCCGGTCAGTATGATCGAGAGCATTATTCTCTTGAAACCGAAAGCGCAGTGGCGGCCTGGCGTCACTAAAAACGATATCATCGCCGAGCTGGATGCGAAGCTGCAAATTCCCGGCGTGCGCAACGGCTGGACGCAGCCGATCATCAACCGCATCAACATGCTCGCCACCGGCGTGCGCACGGATCTCGGCGTGAAAATTTTCGGCGCAAACCTCGACACGCTGGAGCGACTGGCCATCGAGACGGAGCGCATTCTCCGAAACGTGCCTGGCGCTGCCGACCTTTACGCCGAGCGCACGCAAGGCGGTTTGTTTCTCGACATCAAAATTGACCGCGTAGCCGTTGCACGTTATGGCATCAATATCGGCGACGTGCAGGATTTGATCGAGACCGCAGTGGGTGGGCAGAATCTCGGCGTGGTCATCGCGGGCCGCGAGCGCTTTCCGATTCGCGTGCGCTACGAGCGCGAGTGGCGCGACAATATCGAAGCGCTCAAGAATTTGCTCGTGCCGGTTGGTTCGAGGAATCGAGGACTGAAGATGGAGGATAGCAACGAAGGCGAAGCGATGCCCGCAACTGAAACAAATATGACTGCCTCCAATGGCGCAACACAATCGTCAACCCTCAACCCTCAATCCTCGAGCTTCTCGCGCAGCTACATTCCGCTCGGTCAATTGGCAAAGATTGAGATCGCGCCCGGCCCGCCGATGATTTCCAGCGAGAACGCGCAATTGCGTTCAATCGTTTTTCTCAATGTGCGCGGCCGCGACATGGGCGGCTTTGTTGAAGAGGCCAGGCAAGTTTTACAGCGCGAATTGAAATTGCCGCAAGGCTACACGCTGCAATGGAGCGGGCAATGGGAAAACCAGATTCGCGCGAAACAACGTCTGCAAATCTTGATGCCGATGGTTTTTCTGATCATCTTTGTCATGCTCTATTTCACCACCAAAGATTTCACCGAAGCCTTTGTGGTGATGCTCTCAGTGCCGTTCGCGCTCATCGGCGGCGTGTATTTGATTTATTTTCTCGGCTACAATTTCAGCGTCGCGGTGTGGGTCGGTTTCATCGCGCTCTACGGCCTCGCCGTCGAAACCGGCGTGGTGATGGTGGTGTATCTGCACGAAGCGCTGGATCGCAAGCTGCGCGCCCACAAGCAGGGAAAACGCGGCGCCATCACCATGCAGGATATCACCGACGCCACCATCGAAGGCTCGGTGATGCGGCTGCGCCCCAAAATCATGACCGTCGGCACGAGCTTGATCGGTCTCGTTCCCATTATGTGGAGCACCGGCGTCGGCGCCGATGTGATGCAACCGCTCGCCGCGCCAATGATCGGCGGCTTGATCACGTCGACGATTCACGTGCTCGTGGTGACGCCGGTGTTGTTCAGCTATATGAAGGAATATGCGTTGAAAAAAGGAACGCTGGAAATGTCGAAGATGGCGAGTTGGATGAAGGAAGGTTGAGCCGCAGATCGGTATGACGCCCCTCATCACCAACTTCGGTTATCTTGGTTTGATGGCATTCTGCTTTCTGGCGGCTACCATATTGCCCGTGAGCTCCGAAGCCGCGTTGGCCGCGGCGTTAGCGCTGAAAATGTCCGTGCTGCCGGCATTGACATTTGCGACAGCCGGCAATTGCGCCGGCATCGTTTGCAATTATTGGCTGGGGTCAAAAGTCGAGGAAAAATTACTGCATCGACATTTGCAAAAGAAGCCGTTGGCGCATGCCTATGGCATCATGCAGCGTTGGGGAAAATGGTCGCTGTTGCTGTCGTGGTTGCCGGTGATCGGCGACCCGATTACATATCTCGCCGGGGCGTTGCGAATAAATTTTTATCTGTTCATGGTTATCGCTTCGGTCCTGCGTTTTTTGCGGTATCTCGCGATTGCGGGATTATTTGAATAAAGTTTATAAGTTTAAACGTTAAAACTTTTTCACCCAAATCTTAAATGTAAAAGTTGCGCCGGGCATGTTACCGACGCCTTGAAAACTTTGGATGGCGTCAAATCAGCCGAGGTCAATTTAGCGGGGAAAGTCGCCCTGGTCAGTTTTGATCCGGCCAGAATCAATCTGGGCGCGATGGAGAATGCGATTGCGCGGGCAGGCTATGATGCGAATGGCACCCAACGCGAGGCGCAAGCTTATGATGCGCTCGATGCGTGTTGTAAATTGCCGGAAGCTCAGACGGGCAAATCATCTCATTGAGGCAAAAATACCAGCTCGCGAAATAGAACTCTCACAGAATTTTTTTGCCGTTCTGTGAGAGTTCAAAATTCGGCGGGCAAAACTCGAAGATTTAAAAGGACTCCCCGACAATCAGTTTCTCTAATTCATTCGTTCGCTGTTTGTAAGCTTTTTGCGGGGGCACGACGACGGCGAGAATGACTTGCTGGCCAAAGGCATTGAAAAAACGAAACACGATTTTGCGGTGATTTTCCCCTTCGATAATCACTTCCCGCAAAAGCGAGATGCCGCCCATGACGGAGGCCAGGCGCCGCACGTCGTGAAACAAAATCGACAGCTCGGCGATGCGGTCGCGATCAACTTGTTGGCCGTTCGAGTTCGAAGCTTGCGCGATTGGCAGGCCTTCGTCGCTGAACAAATACGCCGCTTCGTAAGTGCCGAGGCTGAGAATCTCCTCCATTTTTTTCTCAATCGTCATTTGCGGCATTTTCGCCGCCGCGTCCGCGCTCGCCCCATTCTCTTTTAAAACGCCATCTTCTGAATACATAATCTTCCTCAAAAATTTTTATACAACTTCCATGTTTTTCAAATAACTTTTTGCACGTTCCCAACGACGCCGTGAATGGCGGTTTTGAGCGTTTCCAAAACGCCGACGCCGCGACTGGCAACCGCTTCGACAATCGGCACGCCATGAAAATTCAGTTTCGCGTTTAATTCATGAACCGGCAGAACCCGCGGCAGATCGCGCTTGTTGAATTGCAGCACCCACGGAAAATTTTCCAGCGTGTAGCCGTTTTCGATGAGATTGTGCTCGAGATCCATCAGCGAATCGAGATTCTCCGTCATGCGATCAGCCTGCGAATCGGCGACGAAGACGATGCCGTCGACGCCGCGCAAAATGATTTTGCGGCTGTGCGAGTAATACACCTGTCCCGGAATCGTGTAGAGATTGAACTTGGGCTTCATCCCTTTGATGCGCCCGACTTCGAGCTGCAAAAAATCAAAATACAGCGTGCGCTCTTCGCGCGTTTTCAACGTGATGAGATCGCCGCGCAGGGAGGGATCGATTTTTTGATATATAAATTCAAGGTTGGTCGTCTTGCCGCTGAGACCCGGTCCGTAGTAGACGATTTTCAGATTGACTTCCTGCAAGGCCCAATTCACAAACATAAAGGCAGCGTCCTCTTCGAATTTTCGGCTCCGCTCTTCCAACCAGTCGTTTCATAAGAATGGCGCGAGGAATGTCGCGTGTCACTTTCAAAGGCTGAATGATTTGTCGAGTTCTTTGCCCAACAACAAACCAAACTCCGAATCGATAAAATCCGAAGCTTTCTTTTCAGCTTGCGCCGCTTTGTCGAGCACGCCCTTCAGACTCTCCACCGCCTTATTCGCAAAGATGCGCACCAAGCCGAGCGCCACGGCTTTGTCGAAAATAATCGTCAACAAAAAATTGAATCCGACATTGCAGAGATAAAGATTGCGGCGTTCGCCTTCTTGAAAAATAAATTTGAAGCCTTCTTTCTCGCCGATTACACGCGCCATCTCCGAGGTGGCGGCAAAATTTCCCGCGGCCAGCGCCGACAACCCGGAGAGGTTGACCGTATGTTGTTTGCCATGATGCGTAATCGGGTTGCCATTCGCATCGCAGAACAGCGCAAAATCCGAGCGCGTGCTGGTGACCAATTCCCGCAGGATTTCGTTGACCTGATTGAAGGTCTCCGTCGACAACATGAATTGTTGTGGCTGCGGCGGCTTTTCGGCTAATTGAAGCATAATTTCTCCTTATTGCTCTTACTCGTGCTCGTTCTCTTCCTGTTATTCGCTTTTTGATTTTCGCAAGCGCGTAAGAGTGCGAGTGGGAGTGCGAGTCATCCTTCATATTGACTCATGATCTTTGTTGGCTTATTGCCCGGCGGCCAGACGATCCGCCAGAAACGCCGGCAATGCGCCGGTGGTGCGAATTTTTTTCTGCGTGGCGACCACATCATATGGCACGCGCTTCAACGAGTAACGCAGCGGTTCGGTTTCAAAAATGCCGTAGGCGGCATCCGGATTGCGGTCACGCGGTTGGCCGACGCTGCCGACATTGATCAAGTACCGACAATCATCCTGAACTGCGAGCGGATAATCATGCAAAACGCGCATCCGGCCATCCGGTTGCAGGGGGATCACCCACGGCGTGTGCGAATGGCCGATAAAACAAATCTGCTCCGTGAACCCTTCAAAGCCTTGCGCGGCGTCATCGAGATTGAGAATGTAGTTCCATCGACGCGGCTCATCCGGCGAAGCATGCACGATCATGAAATTGCCATAACTTTTGGCATACGGCAAGGGCCGCAAGAACTCCAGCGCGTCGGAGGTTAATTGCGCCGTCGTCCATTCGATGGCCTGCCGCGCCATGTAGTTAAAGAGATCGAGATCGACGCGACCGAGCGAGGCTTCATCATGATTGCCGATCAAACAAACGGCCGCGTGCTCTCGAATCAACTCGACGCATTCGTTGGGATTCGGGCCATAGCCGATCACGTCGCCGAGACAAAGAATTTGATCGACCAGCTCTTTTTGCAGAGCGGCGAGCACGGCTTCCAGCGCCTCAAGGTTGGCGTGAATGTCAGATATCAAACCATAACGCATGGGTAACTGGGATTGCGGTTATCTCGACAAAAAATGATTCGTAAAAGGCAGAGTCGAGGCGATTTTCATACGCCCAAATAAAGTGTGTAAAATATAACACTTCACAGCAAAGTTTGCAAGTTTATTCTTCAGCGCCGGAGATGGTGATTTTGCCGTTGCTTAAAAATTTTTCGAGATTGCAACAATTTTATTATAACATGCTAATCGGATCGACGTCGACGGTCATCCGCACGCGGCTGTTGCGGTTGGCTTTGTGAAAGAATTGCGCGACGCGGCTGAGTGTGGCGCGCGTTTGATGCGCCGAAGGATCTTTTGCCAAATCGCTTTTGATCAGAACCTGCCAGCGAAACTCATTTTGAATGCGCTCCAGCGGCGAGGGCGTCGGTCCAAAAACGCGAAAAGGCCCGCCGACTTTTTTGAGCAAAGCGACAAAATCTTGCGCGATGCCGCGAATGCGTTCATTGTCGCGATGGCGAAACAAAACCAGAGCCAATCGCGCAAAGGGTGGAAATCGCAAGGCTTCGCGCTCGAGAATTTCGTGCGCATAAAATTTTTTGAAATCATGTTCACGCGCACAAACCATGCACACTTCGTCGGGGGAGTGAGTTTGCACGATAACCTCGCCCGGCAAATTGCGGCGCCCGGCGCGCCCGGCCACCTGCGTGAGCAATTGAAACGTTCGCTCGCCGGCGCGAAAATCCGGCCGCAACAAACCGGTATCCGCCGACACCACGCCGACGAGCGTCACTTTATGAAAGTCGAGGCCCTTGGCGATCATTTGGGTGCCGAGCAGAATATCATACTTGTGCTCGCCAAATTCGCGCAGAATGCGGTCGTGCGCCAGCTTGCCGCGCGTCGTGTCAAGATCCATCCGCACGACACGCGCTTGGGGAAAGAGTTCATTTAATGCGATTTCAACTTTCTGAGTGCCGATGCCTTTGAAAATAACATCGAGGCTCTGACACTGCGGACAGGCATCCGGCGCGCGTTCGTAGGCGTTGCAATAATGACAGCGCAGCAGATTGCCGCGTTTGTGATACGTCATCGGAATATTGCAGGCGTCGCAATAACGCACGAACCCGCATTGCACGCAGCGAATGAGCGGGGCGAAGCCGCGCCGATTTTGCAGCAGAATGATTTGCTCTTGCTTCGCCAATTTCTCGCCGATTTTTTCGCACAGAATGCGCGAAAAAATCCCCTCATGATCCGGTGCGGTCTTGCGCCACGTCATCATGTCGAGAATTCGCACCGACGGCAGCGGCACGTTGTCGATGCGATTGGGAAGTTCCAGCAGCGTGTATTTGTCGCGCTGAGCGTTGGAGTAAGATTCAGTTGATGGCGTCGCCGAGCCGAGCAAAACAACTGCCGCGCTCTTCTTGGCGCGAACGATGGCGACGTCGCGGGCATGATAGCGCGGCGACGGGCTATCTTGTTTATAGCTGGCCTCATGCTCTTCATCGACGACAACCAGCCCGAGATTTTTCACCGGCGCGAACACGGCGGAGCGCGCGCCAATGACGACGCGCGCCTCGCCGCGATGAACGCGCCGCCAGGCATCATAACGCTCGCCGGCGCTCATGTGACTATGCAAGACCGCAATGAGATTGCCAAAATTGGCTTGAAAGCGCGCCACCGCTTGCGGCGTCAGCGAAATTTCCGGCACCAACATAAGGGCATCTTTATCTTGCGCGAGCGCATGGCGAATCGTTTCGATATAAACTTGCGTCTTGCCGCTAGCCGTGATGCCGTGAAGCAGAAAAACTTCAAAACGTTCTTTTGTCATTGCTGCGGTCACGCGCTCTACAGCGTTGGCTTGTTCGGCATTTAAAATAACAGCAGGAATTTCAGTTTTGGCAGCCAGTGCAGGTTGGGTCTCAGAGGGAAAAAAATAGGGATTGCGCTCGATCACGCGTTCAACAAGCTGCACCAATTCGCGCTTCATCAGTGATTCCAATGAAGATCGACCGAGGCCACTGCGCTTTAAAAAAACAGCGCGCAGCATTTCACCCCACTTGCCGAGGAGTTTCAATCCCTCCAGTTGTTTTGTCGTTAAACTTCTGCCATCCGTTTTGGGGCTCGGCTGATCACTTTTCATCTTGCTGCTTCGTTTTGCCGCCCCCGACTTCCCATCTCCTGTCGCCATTCTCCCGTCCGCCGTTTTCAAAAATTCCTGCCCGGTTTTCGTGATCAGCACAAAAAATCTTTTTTGCGCCGACGCATTGGCTTCCTGCATGAGCTGGCTCACTTCAACAAATCCCGCCGTCATCAATTGCTGCAAGCTGCTGCGGACGCTTTCATAATGCAAATGTTTGGCAAGATAGCCGACTTTATAGCCCTCTTTGCCAATCAAAGCCCGAATAATTTCGGCTTGGCGCGGCGCGCGATTTTCCAATTGCGCGATTTCCTCTGCAGATGGAGCGCGCGCGAGGCGAACGTATTGATGGCTCGCTTTCTCCAAGCCGGGCGGCAACATCGTTCGCAGCACTTCGCCGAGGCTGCACAGATAATAATCCGCAATCCATTGCGCTAATTCCATTCGCGACGAATCAAATAACGGCATTTCATCAAGCACATCCAAAATATCGCGCAGTTTTTCCGGCGCAAAATCAATTTTGTTCGTGCGCTGAACGATAAAGCCGGTTGCAACTCGCTTGCCGAGCGGCACCAACACGCGACATCCGACTTGCGTTATGGCGTCAAAACTTTCCGGAACGCGATAAGTGTATCCGCGCGAGAGCGGCAGGGCGAAGTGGATTTCGGCAAAAGGGGACGACATTAAGAGAGGCAATTCGTCAACTACTCAACAACGTATCGTGGATAAGTTTTCTTGGCGGTTTCGGCATCATGCAGGTTTATATTAACCGTGATAAACGGTTGCTCACGTGAAGTGACGGCAAGCACCTCCCCTTCCGGTGAGATGATCGCGCCGGCGCCGCCAAAATTCACGCCGCTCGGTCCAAGCCCGACGTGATTTGAAGACGACACAAACGCGCCGGCAACAATCGCGGCCATGCGCAACGCGATGAGCCAGCGCTCCACCGTGACTTTTTCAGTCGCGCGTGGAACGGCGATAATGTGGGCGCCTTGTCGTCCGTAGTAACGCGCCCATTCGTTAAACATCAATTCGGTGCAAATGAGAAAACCGATTTTGATATTGCCCCAATCTAAAGATGTGAAATCGCGTGGCGTGGAATGAAACCATTTGGCTTCGAAGAAGCCGGGCTCGTCGGGAAAATAAGTTTTAAAATGCGCCGGTTTGTATCCCAATTTCTGATTCCAAAGAAAAGCTTGATTCACCCGCTGATTGTCTCGTTCAATCGGACGGGTGATCAGAACAGTTGCTGGAGCGAGGCCTTCCAAGCTGACCATGAATAAATCGTGTATCAACACGACTTGTCGCCAAACTTGTTCGTCAAAAGCAGGGCGAGCCGCAAACCATGGACAAGCCGGCATTTCCGGCAAGAGCACGAGATCACTGCGTTCCCTTCGAATATGCTCGACCAACGAAAGCCAATCTTTTTGAAAATCGTCGGGACTATCCGCGAGCTCGCAAACGGTGATTTTCATTCTGAATTGATTTAAAAAAATCGTTAATGAGTTTGTCTAAATTTTTTCTCCAGGCCGCAAAAAATCGCCGCTTCTTCCGCCGCTTTTCTTGATCAATCGAATGTCTCCAATGGTCATCATTTTGTCAACGGCTTTGCACATATCGTAAAGTGTCAGCGCCGCCATGCTCACCGCGGTGAGCGCTTCCATCTCGACGCCGGTTTGGCCGTGGCAGCGCGCGGTGGCTTGAATTTCCAAACCATTTTCTTTCGGCGTGATTTGTACATCGACGAAATCCAAACCAAGCGGATGACAGAGCGGGATGAGTTCGGCGGTGCGTTTGGCGGCCATAATACCGGCTAATCGCGCAGTTTCAATAGCATTTCCTTTGGGCAGCGCATTTTGTTGCAGCAGGCGCCGCGTCTTTTCCTGCAAAACGATGCGGCCCCGCGCCACGGCCTGGCGTTGTGTCACCGCTTTTTCGCCGACATCCACCATCGTGGCTTGGCCGGCGGCGTTGATATGGCTAAACCTTTTCATCGCTTGTCTTATTTTATCTGGCGATTTGCTATCATATCAAACAACTTTTAAAATGTAAAGAAAACGCATCGGATTGTCAACGCTTTTTTATGTCAGCGTCTTTGCCGTAAGGAAGAGAAGTGCAAAAATTCATTTGCTTCTTTCGAAACAAATTTTTAACTTTCGACACTAAATAAAATCACTCAAGTAATTCAGGCTGTTAGGTAAGCGCATCACCTACCGAAAAAGGAGCGCGCGATGAAGTCCGAGGACAACTCTACCAAATCGCTCGGCTATTTGATGACCCATGCCGATCAGATCATTGCCGAAATGTATGCGACGCGGCAGCCCGTTATCATCACCCACAATGGCGAGCCTTGCGCCGTGATCCAAGATTTTGAAAGCTACGAACGGCAGCACGACGCGCTCATCATGCTGCAACTGTTTGCCCGCTGGAAACATGTGCCTGAAAGCAAGAAGAACGAAAAGGCGATAACACCAAAAAGAGAAATGGCGAAGGCAGAGCCTAAACTGCGCAAGATGCGGAAGGCCGGTTGAAACAGTATGCTTCTGTAACTTTCGGCATAAATGATGGAGAATAACGCATAAGGAGCCAAAACCATGACACATTCACTAATGGATCGCATCGAAATTAATCCTCAAATCATGCTGGGGAAGCCAGTCATCAAAGACACGCGTATCACCGTAGAGATTATTTTAAAGAAACTTTCACAAAATATCACCATTGATGAAATTCTGGCTGACTACCCCCGATTAACGCGCGAGGATATTCAGGCTGCCATTGCTTATGCGGCAGCAGCGCTAAGCACAGATGAAATGATGCCGTTAGAGGCGATACCGGTATGAATTTTCTAGCCGATGAAGATGTCGAGAAGCCCGTCGTCGAGATGCTGCGCCACGGAGGACACGACGTACTTTATATGTGTGAAATAACGACTCGCACTCTAGATGAAAAATTGTTGGAGCAAGCCAATTCCGAGTCCCGAATATTGCTAACCATGATAAAGATTATGGTGAGTTGGTATACTTGCAAAGGAAAGTTTCGGCTGGCATCATCTTGATGCGTTTTATTTCAGAAAAAAGTTTGATCAAAGCTCAGTTCATGAAATCACTTGTGCAAACCCATAGCCATCTTTTGGAGGGTTATTTCACTGTTGTGCGGGAGGGGAAAGTTCGCAGACGGCCATTGCGATAGCTTATATTTGCTTCATTACCTCACCACCAGCTTAAATTCCCTCCCGTGTACATTCGAAATTTCGACATTCCCATCCTCCTGCAAATATTTCCGCAGCTTTGAGATGAACACATCCATGCTGCGGCCGTTGAAATAACTGTCCTCGCCCCAAACCAGCTTCAAAGCCAATTCCCGCTCCAAGGTATCATTGATGTGCAGGCAAAGCAGTTTCAGCAACTCGGATTCTTTCGACGTCAGTTTCTGGAGCTTGCCGCTGATTTGCAAGTTTTGCTGCTCATAATCAAACGTATATTTCCCAATCGTAAAAATATTTTTGCCTTTGTGCTCGGTCGCGACCGGCTTGGTTCTTTTGAGCACGGCTTGGATTCTGAGCACCAACTCTTCCATTCGGCAGCTCGTACCAGACGCGATTGCTGTCAATTTTGATCTGCGGCTCTTTCACCATTACACGGCTGGTGATGCGCAGACTATCAGAATGAATAAGGCTATCGGTATTAACGCGCATGCCGATGAAAGCCATTTGATTTTTCGGCGCGATATTCACGGCGACATCAAAAACCTTCGCCACCATTTCTTTTGTCTCGAGCTGCTGCACGATGCTGGTGAGCGCGGCGTTGACGTTTTGGCGAAACGCCTGCTTTTTCAGCTCCATCGCGTGATCGAGCAGGTAAAGTTGCACGCCAATGAGGCCGAGCAGCGCCAGCGACATCAGGGCGACGATCACGCCGACCATTTTCTTCGACAATTTCATGCTTCTAATTTACGCGATTTGCAGCAAAAATGCTCGCGATTTAACATTTTTTAACACTCCCTAACACTCTTTAACTATCCGAAATCAAACCTAAGACGTATATTGAATCGTCGTATTAGAAAAGCGTCGGACAGTTTGACGGTTTGCCCGTTAAACGGTTTTTAGAAAAGAAAATGTCATTCCGGAGGAATCTTTTTTCAATCCAAGAAAAGTTATGTCAAATACAAAAAGGTTCCTTACAGGATGACATTTCGTTGCGGTTCCCTTTTCGTTGCGTGCTTAATTTGTTGAAAGGAAATTACGATGCTTGGAACATTGATCCAGAAAGAGCTGAAAGCCATTCTGCTCAGCCCCAAATTCGTTGCGACGTTTGCGACGTGCGCCGTTCTCATTCTGTTGAGCGTTTTCGTCGGCATTCAAGAATATCACGCTGCGGTGAAACAATACGATGCGGCGGTGCAAATCGCCGAGCAGGATTTGCGCGAAGCCTCGTCGTGGATGGCGATCAATAACAAGGTATACCGCAAGCCCGATCCGATGCAAATTTTCGTCTCGGGTGTCAACAACGATATCGGGCGGCTCTCGGCGGTGAGCAATTTTGACGGGATCAAGCTACGGAGCAGCATTTATTCCACCGATACCATCTTCGCGGTTTTTCGTTACGTCGATTTCGTTTTCATCGTGCAAGTCGTGCTCTCGCTCTTTGCGATTTTGTTCACTTACGATGCGGTAAATGGCGAGCGCGAAGCCGGCACGCTGCAATTGACTTTTTCCAACGCCGTGCCGCGCGCACAATATATCTTGGCAAAATTTGCCGGATCGTGGCTCGGACTGGTGGTGCCGTTGCTCATTCCCATCATGTTGGGCGTTTTGTTGGTGATGCTGTATCGCGTACCGATGCTGAGCGTGCATTGGGCCAAGCTCGGCACCTTGCTCGGCGTCTCGATTCTATTTTTCACCTTTTTTATGGCTTTTGGAATTTTAGTCTCGACGTTGACGCGGCAATCCGCGGTTTCATTTTTGGTGGCATTGGTGGCATGGGTGGCATTCGTGTTGATCGTGCCCCGCGCGGGGATGATGGCCGCCGGCCAATTCGTTTCCGTGCCGACGGTCGCGGAAATCGAAGGCCAGCAAGATGGCTTTGAAAAATCGCAGTGGGAAAAGCATCGCGAAGGCATTCAGGAAAAATGGCGCCGGCGCGAAGCCGCCATGCGCGGCAGCGGCATGAATGAAAAAGAGCGCGAGGCGTATCGCGACGATCACGAGTGGGAATGGCTGGAAGAAGATGATAAAGACCGCAAGCAGATGCAAAAAGACATCAACGCTTTTGCCCGGCAATTGAATGAAGAGGCGCGCAATCGCAAAGCCGAGCAACAGCGTTTGGCGTTCGCACTCTCGCGTTTCTCGCCGGCCTCGGCTTACCAGCTCGCGGCGCTGAATTTGGCCGGCACCGACGCGGGGCTGAAAACGCGCTACGAAGATGCGATGCACAATTATCGCACCGCGTTCACCGAATATGCCGACAAGAAGCAGAAGGAATCCGGCGGTATGGGCGGCTTCCGCATTGAAATCAACACCAACACCGGCATCAAGATCGGCGGCGACCGCGACAAAGGCACGCTCGATTTATCCGACATGCCGAAATTCACCCCGCCGGAGCACACTTACGCCGCCGCCATCGCGCCGACGGTGATTGATTTTGGCTTATTGGGATTGTACACCCTCGCCGCGTTTGCAGGGGCGTTTGTATGGTTTTTGCGATATGATGTGAGGTGAACTGAATCTGCCAGTTTCATTTCAAAAAATTATCTTGATTCGGCGCGGGCAGATACTTATATTGAAGTTTCTTTTTAGAGACTTCTATGCTGCAGAGATCCTTTAAATTCGATACGCCCGAGCACAAAGCCGGCTACGTGCGCGATATGTTCAGCCGCATCGCGCCGCGTTATGATTTGATGAATCGCGTGATGACATTCGGCCGCGATCAAAGTTGGCGCCGGTTGACGGCGAAACGCGCCGGCATTCAAGCGGGTTCGCGCGTTCTCGATATTGCCACCGGCACCGCTGATCTCGCTTTTGCCGCGCGGGAGGTCGGAGCCGAGTCGATCGTTGCCGCCGATTTCAGCCATGCGATGCTTAAATATGCGCGGTTGAAAATAAAACCGTGGAACGGTGGGTTGACTCCGATCCATCTCGTGACAGCGGACGGCTTGCGCCTGCCGTTTCCCAATAATAGTTTTGACGCCGTGGTGACGGCATTTTCGCTCCGGAATGTCGGCGATCTCGACGTGTTTCTAAAAGAGATGATTCGAGTGGTCAAGCCGGGTGGCAAAGTCGCCTGTTTGGAAATTACCCGGCCGCGCCAGCCGATGTGGCGCAATTTTTTTGCGTGGTACTTCGGCAAAGTCGTTCCGAAAATCGGCGGCTTGATCAGCGGCGTCGCGGACGCCTATTCTTATTTGCCGTATTCCGTTTCGGTTTTTATTACCCCCGAAGAGTTGCGGGTGCGAATGGAAGACGCCGGCCTGAACAATGTTGAATTTGAAACGCTGATGCTGGGAACGATTGCCATACATCGGGGAACAAAATTGCGCGCCTCGACATTTTCAACGAAAGCGCGATTGAATATCACCACCTCTTAAACTGAGAACTCAAAAATTGTGCAGATATAAATAAGAATGCTTGAAAAAATCGATCACATTGGTATTGCCGTGCGCGATTTGGAAGCTGCTATCGCGCGTTATACCGCGCTTTGCGGCCGCGGCCCCGACCATCTTGAAGAAGTCGCTGCGCAAAAAGTCAAAGCGGCCATGTTTCAAATCGGTGCATCGCGCCTCGAATTGTTGATGGCGACGGCGCCGGATTCGCCGATTGCCAAATTCATCGACAAGCGCGGCGAGGGGATACATCATGTTTGTTTTAAAGTCGAAAATCTCGAAGAAGAATTGGCACGTATGAGCGCGGCGGGGATGGAAATTATTTCTGGCGCGAGCGGAGAAGGCGCCGGCGGCAGTCGAGTGGCATTTTTGCATCCGAAGAGCTTGATAGGAGTGATGGTTGAATTGGTGGAGCAAACTTGAGGCTGGATGCTCGTCACTGGTTGCTGGTTAACTTGCGTTAAAAAAATGCCGTTCATCATAATGAGAACGGCGTTGTCATTTCTAGCACTGATGAAGTTATCTTTCCGCCATTTTTTTGCCGTCGATTCAACCGTGACGGTAATCTTTTCTTCTTACAACATTCCCTGCCTTTTTCTAACAAACCATTCCATACCTAACACAAACAATAAAATCAACAGCACCGGCGCGCGGCCCCAAAGTGCGAAGTCCGAAGCCTCTTGCCGTGACATCGGTGTCAACGGCAAGCGCGCAATAAAATTTTCCAGACTGTCCGCTGGGCCATAAGCGCCGCCGGTGGCCAGCGCCATTTGCCGCAATAGCGGCTCGTTAAGGCGCGTGTTGAGAAATTCGAGACTGAAAGGTTCAACCGAAAAACGGCCGGCATCTTCGCCGATTTTTTGGCCGCTTTGTTCGGCGACGCCGCGAAATTGATATTCACCGCCGCCGAGCACCGGCAGGGTGGCGCGATAGAGGCCGTCGCCGATATCTTGCAAAATGACTTCTTGCGAAAACTGCGGACCGGAAAGCTGCGCGCGCACTTGCGCGCCTTCACGCGGCCGATAATCTTCGTGATAAATTTGCGCCGTCAATTCAATCGCTTCGCCGCCGCGATAAATTTCTTTGTTGCTCGTGATTCGAACCAACTTGGCGTCCTCGCGCGTGACCATCCAACGCACGGCGTTGCGCATGAACGTTTCATACGCCATCGGCGTTTTGCCGACGCCCTGCATGAGCAGATGCCAGCGCCAAAGACCATACGCGAAAATCGCCACGGTTTTGCGCTCGGCGGATTTTTGCGCGAATAGGACCGGCATATTGCCGCGAGCGGGACCGGGTTGATTAACGCGTTGATTAGCCAGCGAAGCGAGAATCTGACTGCCGGCTATCGGCTGCAGATTGAACAAATTGCAAAAAATCGGCGGCAGTTCTTCCCATAAACGCCGATTCCCTTCCGGGGTTTCGGCAAAGCGCGTCATTGAATGCGATAGTCCGGCCAACTCGGGTTGTAAATTGACCAGGCGTTCGTTTGTCGCCGCCGGTGCTGCGGCCAACGGCAAAACGCTGCGAAATTGCCAAAGCGAGGCGATATCCACGCCGGGGCCGTTGAGGAAAAAAAGCGGCGTCTGTTTTTGGGTTAATTGCTGCAACAGCGCTTCGAGCAAGCGGCGGTCGGAATCGCGGCGCGGAAAATCGAGCATAATGACGCCGTCGAGATGATTGGCGTCGTCGCGGCCGGCGCGCGTCAACGCTGCAACCAGGCTGGCTGCCGAGACGTTGTTATAAAAATTTCCGTCCGGGCGCTGCGCGAAATCCTGTAGTTGAAAATTCGGATCGGCGGCCAACGTGCGTTTTAAAAAACTGCAATCCGGCGAAGGCGCGCCGGCAAAAATCCACAGCTTCAATTTGCTTTTCAAAACGCGCACATAAAATGTCCGCCGATTGTTCTCGTGAGTGAGCTCCCCGGCCAGCGTGTCGATCTGCACGAGATAACGATTCAATCCAACCTTGCCGGGCGTAATATTGACGCGGCTGGTGAGCTGCGTGTCGTCAGCGGGAAGCGTGACCTGCTGTTCGTGCAAAACTTTTGCTGCGCCTTCTTCAAAAAGACGAACACGCGCGCGGCGGCCGGCGTAACCGAGATTCGAAATATTTATTTCAACGGGCAATTGCGTTTCGGCGTAAGCGATTTCATTGGTGACAATGTCACTCAACAAAACATCGCGCGTGCCGCGAGCTGAGCCGAGGCCCACCGTGATGATGGGCACGCCGAATCGCTCGGCAACCCGCGCCGGGTTCTCGCCCATGTTTTGCGCGCCGTCGGTAAACATGATCGCGCCGGAGAGATGTTGATCGGCTAATAATTTTTTGGCATTGAGCAACGCGCCGCTGAGGTCGCTGCCATCGCCGGTAAATTGCATTTGCGGCAGCGTGTCCACATTCATGCGGCGCAGGCTGTCGCTGAATGAAAAAACCGCGACTGTCGCCCGTTTTTCCAATTCTTTTTTCCACGGCAATGAAAAGGCTTGCCGCACGGCCTCGGCGCGTTTCATCGTCGAGTCGGCCAGATTCATGCTCGCCGAACGGTCAACCAGCACCGCGATAGTTGGTTTCTGCTCGCGCTGCAATCCAAGCGTAAAAACCGGCTCGAACAGCAACAGCAAAGCCAGCGCGAGCGCGAAAGTTCGCAGCACCGCCAGGCCTCGGCGCAGCCAATCGGCCGCGCGCGGATTCGTGTCGCGGTAGACGAACAGCGTGAAAATGACGGCGAGTAAAATTAACAGCAAGGGAAAGAGAAAAGCGGTGGAAAATTTTAAATCGAAATTCATGACGAAATATTTATATAAAAGCTTTGGCACGCGGATTCTCGGCGATTTTTTATTTTTGCTTTATTTGCGTGAATCCGTCTCATCCGCGCGATCCGTGTTCAAAAAAATGATTTCTTCAGATTATGCTAAAACAAGCCCGGGATCCGGCGCGAGCGAAAGCGGCGAGCGTTTGCCGTTGGCCAAATGAAATTGCGCGGCGCGGGCGATCATCGCGGCGTTGTCGGTGCAAAAAATCGGCTCGGGGAAATGCAATTGAAAGCCGCATTGCCCGCCAAGTTTTAAGAAGGCCTGACGCAGTGTTTTGTTGCATGCCACGCCGCCGGCCAAAGCCACGGCGCGGGCGGGAGATTGCTCGTACGCACTGCGGACATTTTCGATCAGCGCGTTGATGAGCGCATTTTGAAAAGAGGCGGCGATGTCGGCGCGCTGCTTGTCCAATTCATCCGCGGATAATTTTTTGACATAATAAAGCACGGCCGTTTTCAAGCCGCTGAAGCTGAAATCAAAACGCGCCGTCGCCGAGTTCGTCGCGTTTTTTAAACGCGCTTGCGGAAAGTCAATCGCCTGCGCGTTGCCGGTCACCGCTAATTTTTCAACCGCCGGACCGCCGGGATACGGCAGGCCGAGAATTTTGGCGACTTTGTCGAACGCCTCGCCGGCCGCATCATCCTGCGTTTGACCGAGAATTCGATACTCGCCCCAAGCGCGAACATGCGTTAAAATCGTGTGACCGCCGGAAATGATCAACGAGAGAAATGGCGGTTCGGGTCCATCCGGTTTGATATTGGTGGAGAAAAGATGGCCTTCCATGTGATTGACGCCGAGCAACGGCACGCCGAGCTGCAAGGCGAGACCTTTGGCAAAGCTCACACCGATAAGGAGAGAGCCGATGAGGCCGGGACCGTAAGTCACCGCAACCGCATCGATGGCGTTTGGCGTTAGATGCGCCTGCGACAAAGCTTTGCTTACAATCGGCACGATACGCTGCACGTGCGCGCGCGACGCCAGCTCCGGCACGACGCCGCCGTAAAGCTGGTGAATTTCCTGCGTCGCAATCGTGTTCGACAGCAATTGCGCGCCGTGCATCACGGCCGCGGCGGTTTCATCACATGAAGTTTCAATGGCGAGCAGAGGCATGATTGGAGTTTTCAATAATCAATTTGAACAGCGCCGGTTTGACGTCGCGATAGCGCACGCCTTCCGGGGTGCGAATGTACGCCGGATGCCCGGTCGTCGCCGCTTCGCGAATGCGCGCGTAATCGATATAGGCGACGATATTTTCTTTTTTGAGATGGAGCAAAAGTTTTTCGCCGCCTTCAACCGTTAACGAAAGGGTCGAAGGCACCGGTGTAACTTTCAAATTTCCCGGCGCATTTTGCACCTGCACCGGAATTTCCTGCAGCGTCACTTCGATCAGTTTTTGCACGTCGGCATAGAATTGTACGGCATTGCTGGAAAGTGTGAGGCGCTGCGATTCCGAAAAGGGCTGCAAGGAAAGGCGCGCGGAAATACTTTGTTGGAGGTTGGAAAATTCCTTATATTCCGTCGCCACCGAATCGAGAGGGCGGACGCTTTCTTCGGGGCCGGAGATCGTCACCGTATCCGGCTCGAAGCGAAACGGGTGCACGACAGTGTATCCGGGAATGGCGTTGATTTTGACATTGGCGCTGACCCGCACCGGTTTTTCCCGCCGGTCGGCTAATCGCACCCACACCGTGTCGGGAGAGAGAATTTGCCGCGGCGTCAATTCGATGCCGCTGCGCCGCGCGTACACCATTTCCCGCTGCAACGCGAAAGCGTGACGCCGGCGCATGTTGTAAAGATCGAGCGTCACACGCGCTTCGCGACTGAATAGCAAGCTCAACAACGCGCGGCCTTTTCCTTCAAACCGCACGCGCGCCGAAGCCGGAAGATCATTGGCGATAATTTTTCCCTCCGGCACGTTGGTCGCGACAATCGGAATGTCGACGTCATACTCAAAAAAATTTTCCGTGACCACCGCGAACCAGAACAGCACGGCCAGCGCGCCGACGACCAGCTTGATACGCAAATTTTCCAACAGCGCTTTTTTCAACGCCATTTTTTATGATCCAACATAAAAAAGGGTATACAATCGTGCGGCGTGTCGTTCGATGTTGCAAGGCACACCGAACCCGCTTTGGCTTATCCCGGCATGATGAACGCAACCGAGACTCGCCAAAACCTACCGCCAATTGATACCCGCGCTTTGGACTTCGGACAATGCTTTATTTTTGCGAGTGCCCGAGGGCTTTGCCGAGGCTCACTTCCCCATTATCGATGCGAAGGCTGAAACCGCATTGGGGGTTCGTGCACACCCAGGCTTTGAAAATAATCGCGGCGCCATCGCGGCCGTAATCGGACAACGGCACGAGAACGCCGGTGCTGCATTTCTGGCAAACGGGGTAGATTTTTTCCA
>Ga0247727_10002259_pt1 | contig 44389 bp, 36 predicted proteins | sample WisWelCaveWW1625_FD_202498 | JGI IMG/M metagenome (GOLD analysis project Ga0247727, IMG submission 202498) | Biofilm microbial communities from Wishing Well Cave, Virginia, United States - WW16-25 | ecosystem: Environmental > Aquatic > Deep subsurface > Groundwater > Cave microbial mat | place...
GTTCGCGGACGCGAGAACCGGAACGGGAAACCGGAACCGGAACGGGAAACCGGAACCGGAGCCGGAAACCGGAACCAGAACCGGAACCGGAACCGGAAACCGGAAAACCGGAACCGGAACCCGGAAACCGGAACCTGGAACCGGAAACCGGAACCGGAAACCGGAAACCGGAACCGGAACCAGGAACCGGAAACCGGAACCGGAATCGGAACCGGATGCGTTGGGATGCGGGGCGAAGCCCCGCTTGGCGGCCCCGCTAGGAGGGAAGAATCGCGGGACTACTCGGCGGCGGCTTCGCCGCCCTCGGCGGGCGCGGCGGTGGCGTCTGCCCCTTCCGCGGGAGCCGGCGCGGGTGCGTCGCCTTCGGGCTGGAAATCGAGGACGAAGTGCGCCTGCACGTTGCTGTCGGGGCCCTCTGCAATCGAGACCCCCGAGAGCGTGCGCTGGACGCACGCCTGCATCTCGGCGTCGTCGATGGCCGTGTCGCCCACGTCGACCTGGTGGACGCCCTTCTCCGCGGCCTTGATGTGGACGGCGACGTTGACGGCGCCTGCAAGGTCGCGATTGCGGCCCAGCGCGTCCGCGTAGCACTGCTTGAGCGCCGCTTGCTGCCCGGTGATTCCCTCGCGGAGCTGGTCGCGCGTCTTCTCGCCCAGCGTGCCGCTGCACCCGACGAGCGCCGTCGCCGCAACTGCGGCCGCAACTACGGAGAAGCCGGCGAACACGTGCTTGCGGTTCATGACGCACCTCCCTCTGACTGCCCGACGATGTTGAACTCCACGCGGCGGTTGCGGCTGCGTCCGGTCTCGGTGTCGTTCGAGTCGACGGGACGCGACAGGCCGAAGCCCTGCGCCTCGATGCGACCCGCGTCGATCCCCTGCCCCACGATGTACTGTCGGACGGAGTCGGCCCGCTGCTGCGACAGCCGCTGGTTGAGCGCGGCGCCGCCCTGGTTGTCCGTGTGTCCCTCGATCCGGACCTTCGTGATCTCGGGATGCTCGCGGAGCACGCGGGCGACGTCGTTGAGGAGCGCGTGGGACTGCTCGAGGATTTCCGCGCTTCCGGTGCCGAAGTGGATCTTCTCGTCCACCGCGATGCGCGAGGCCTCCACGCGCACGCGCGAGGGAGCCGGCGCGGGAGCCGGCGGTTCTTCGACTGCGGGCGGCGGCGCCGGACGGGCCGCTCCGACCGCGATCGGGTTGTCATCTTTGACCGTGACCGTGAGCGCGCTGCACCCCTGCGCCACGATCGCGATCGCGAAAAGCAAGAAACACAAGCTGGCCCTTCTCATTTTTTCATTCCTCCCTTTGGGAAGTTCGACCCACGTTGGACGGAAAGCGGCGGCGGCGTATTCCCGTTACGCACCCCCGTTGCCTGTGCTGCTCGTGCCAGAAACCGGCCCAGGGGCCGGAGAAGGTTCGGGAATCGGGCCCGCGGCGGCCGCCGCGGCTGCGGCGACGCTCGCACGCTTCGGCAGCGCGAGCAGGTCCCTGTACAGCCCCTTGGCGACCTCGGTCCGGGAGACGCCGGCGGGGGCGACCTGCACGTCCATCTGGGCACCCACGAGGTCGAAGTCGCACTGCTTCAGAGAGTCCACGTCGAGTGCCAGTGCCCGCAGGATCTGGGGGAGCACGCCCGGAGGAAGCCCGAACCGACGGCCGACGTCCTGGGCGCTCGGCGTCTTCCAGCCATCCGCCTCCGTGATGCCGAGGATGCAGGCGGCGAAGAGCGCGAAGGGGGGGATCCCCTTGTCGGCGACCATCGCCGGAACTGGCCCGTCGTGCGCCAGCGCGGCAGACAGCAACCGGTCTGTGCCGGCCGAGAGGGAGGTGCGGTCTTCCTGCGCCTCGCCGACCGCGGCGAAGGGACGGGCCTGCGCCCGCGCGGGGCTCTGTCCGACGCCGCCGGATCCGGGCGGGCCGCCGAACCCGCGGTGGCGCCCGCCGCGCCGTCCGCGCCGTCCGCGCCTTTTTCCCTGACCGGGACCCGGGGGTCCTCCGCCGCCGCCGCCTCCGCCGCCGCCGAACTCACCTGTCATGCGACCTCATCTGGGGGGAACGCCGCGGCCCTGTTCAGTCCAGCTTCCGGAACCAGCTCTTGAACCGTTCCCACCCTGTCATCCCCGATCGGACGTCCCGGAACGCGGTGGCCGCGGCCGTCCCGAGCGCGGCGACCTCCCCCGGTCGGATCCCGAGACCGTAACGAACCCTCGTGTAGATGCTGCCCGCACTCGATAGCGCCTCGCTGGGCTCGGTTCCTCTGCGTCTTGCCGCATCTGCTGCGCGCCCCACCGCATCCTCGACGGAATCCGATGAATTCGGCGCGAGCCCGACGTCACCGAGCCCGATCCGGACATATTCCCAGAGGCATGCGATCCGACGCGACGGCGGCTCGGGCCATGCGGGCCTACGCAGCCGCCAAAGGAGCCAGAGGCGTCGGACGGGCCTATTAAGCAGGAAAAGGGGGATGAAAGGCAAGAGGGCCTCGCCGGCATCGCGCGCGCCTCGGCCGATCTTCTCGATGGCGTCCTTGACCGCCTGCCAGTCGAACGCGTCCGGGTTTCCCCAAGGATCCTGTGGGGTTGTCTCCTTGCCAGCGCCTCCTCCTTCGTCCCCCTCCCCCGTGCGCCAGAGGTAGGGAGAAAGGATGGCCGTTCCCACGAAGACCAGCCCCGCGAGCAAAAGGAGGGCGACCCAGCCGCGCGCGCGCATGCGGACGCGGGGGACGGCGCGCCGCAGACGGGTCCGGCGCCAGGGCGCGCTCCCGACGATCTGCCAGAGGGTCAACCGATGGGACTCCTTCGTCGCGAGGTACGCGACGAGGAAGAGGACCGTGAAGAAGAGGATGACGAGGGGGATGGGTAGCCATGCGGTGACCTTGTTCTCTTCCCAGGCGACGACGCGGCTGTGCTCGTTGAGGATGATGATGATGGAGGCCACCCAGAAGAGGATCGGCATCCAGGCCGCCGCGAGGCCGAAGCGGTGCGAGAGCGAGACGTGGCCGGCGATGATCCCGTTGGTGAAGCAGAACCAGCCGAGGAAGACGATCTCGATTCCGGGCGCCATGGCCCCGAACATGCCGGCGAAGATCATGAGGGCGATCGACGCGCCGAAGAACGCCCAGCTCACCCACGGGCGGATCCGGCACAGGGCCAGGATCTGTCCGACGAGCACGCCCAGGAGCGCTCCGACCACGCAGGCCGTGATCTGCGGGATGTCGCTCGCCCCCTCGTAGAACAGGAGCGTCGCGGTGAACGACACGAGCCCGCCGACCACGAGCAGCCAGTAGACGACGATCACGGCCCGCGCCTGGGAGAGCCGCTCGAGGAACGTCGTCTCGAGGGCGCGATCCTTGGCGACGGTATTAATGGCTCACCGAGCTTCCAGCCGATAGGCGGCCCCGGCGCGGGCCAGCCGGTAGAACTGCCCGCCCCGCCCCTTGATCTCCGATTCGGCGGCGCCGGCGCCACGGCGGATCGCATCGCGCGCGTAGGTGGTCATCTTTTCCAGGTGGGCGCGGCGCGAGCTGCGTCCCATGGACGCGAGGATCGAGTTCTCCTCCGCGCCCGACGGATACCGGAACAGGAAGACCTTTGCCGCGCGCGCCCGGTCGGGAGGGACCTCGGGGAGCGACGAAACGAGGACGGCCGGGTCGAGGTACACCCAGGTGCACTTCTGCGTCTCGAAGGAGGGGAGCGGGACGAAGCGCGCCGTGACGACCACGGGACTCGCGGCGTCCTGCGCGCGCGTCCCCGTGGGCGCGTCGCCCGGTAAGGGCGCGGGACGTGAGACCACACGGTCGAGGTCGTAGGTGTCCTGCCACTGCACGCGCGCGGCGAGATCGCTCCAGAGAGGCTGCTCGCCGCGCCGGCAGGGAAGCTCGGCGAGCTCGAGCCGGGATTTTCCGGGAACGATGGCGACGAGGCTGACCGTCTCGCCGCGGTCGACGAGGGCTCGCGCCAGGCTGACCCAGGCCTCCGCGAGCACGTCGAGCGAGTCCTCGAGGACCGCGCGCGCCGCGCCGTGCGTGGCGGGCAGATAGGTGTCGAGGACGAGGCGGACCTTTCGGCGCGAGACGGGGATCGTCTCGGGCGTGCGGACGTGCAGCTTGCCGACCTTCATCGACAGCTTCCAGTGGATACGGCGCGTATCGTCCGACGGGAGGTACTCGCGGAAGCGGAAGAAGTCCTCCGTCGGAAAGCGATTGAGGACGGTCAGGGCGTCCTCGGCCCGGGCGCGCGATCGGGGCGGTTCCCCGAGCTGGATCGGGCAGACCCGCGGCAGGACCTTCACCGCGGCCATCGCCGCCTCGACGACCGAGATCCGCGTGATGCCGAGCAGATCCTGGTACCAGATGTGCGCGGGGCCGACGACGTGATGCCCGCGCGGCGTCCGGCGCAGCGGGCTCGACACCGTGAAGCTCTTGCCGCCCACCTTCGCGTCCGCGACGTAGCGGCTCTCGGTCTCGAGCCGGGGCGGGAGCGGATCGTGGATGACGAGGTGGAAGCCGGGAGGGACGGGAACGCGCTCGAGGTTGAATCGCTCCTCGACGGGATCCCCGCGCAGCACCACGGCCGGCGTCAGCTCGCGCTGGATCCGGCCTCCTCGCCCGACGGTCCGCGCCGAGAAGCCGGTCACGACGAATCCCGAGACGACGAGGCCCACGGTGGCGACGACGTAGACGAGCACGAGGCAGAAGATTGCGGCGACGCCGAACTCCGCCCATTGAACGGAGAGGGCGAGGACGACACAGATGCATGCGCTCGCGACGAGAAACCACCCCTTCGGCGTGATCACGCGCACGTGGCGCTCCACGGCTTCGAGCAACGCGAGCGCGCTCTTGTTCCCCCGTTCCTCGAGCGCGCGGCGCTCGCGCCGGATCTTCACGCCGATGACCACGATCTGGATGAAGAGGACGGGGACCAGGAAGAACGCCGCGTAGGTGACGAGCTCGTCGGCCGTCTCGGAGACCTCGGAGGTCTCCGCGAAGAGCGCGGTCAATAGGCCCACCAGGAAGGGGAGCAGGACGAGGACGAAGGAGTGAAAGCCGATCCGGACGAGGAGCCAGAGGGCCTGCATCAGGCGAGTCGTGCGACGAGGGGTGAGAGCGTGCTCACCGGTGACGTCGATGACGAGAAGCAACAGGAGACAGGAGACAGGCAACAGGCAACAGGCAATGAGAAGCGGGCGCCCGAGGTCGCGCGGCGAGCAGGCGTGTCTGATTGCCTGTTGCCCGTTGCCTGTTGCCTGTCTCCTGTTGCAGTTGCTTTTCTCATGCCGGGATCGCCACCTTCGACAGCACCTCCGCCACGTACTCGCGGCCGACCCGTCCGTCGGCGAGAAGGACCCGGTGGCCCATGACCTCGCCGGCCATGTGCTGCACGTCCTGCGCCGACACGTAGTCACGGCCCTGGAGCATCGCGCGGGCCTGCGAGGCCTTGACGAGCTGCAGCGTCGATCGCGGCGAGATCGACTGCAGGTTCTGGGCGTCGCCGCGCAGCGCGGAGACGACGGAGACGGCGTAGCGCTTGATCTCGTCGGAGCAGTAGATGAGGGGCACGGTGCGCTGCCAGTCGAGGAAGTCGGCGCAGGTCAGGACGGGCTTGATCTCCTGCAGGATCGGCTCGACCGCGAGGTGCACGTCGAGCATCCGGACCTCGGCGTCGGGCGGCGGGTAGCCCATCGACAGCATCATCATGAAGCGGTCCATCTGGGCCGCCGGCAGGACGTAGGTCCCGTCGTGATCGAGCGGGTTCATCGTCGCGATGCACTGGAACGGCGGGTCGAGGGGGTGAGTCGTCCCCTCCACCGTCACCTGGCGCTCTTCCATGACCTCGAGCAGCGCCGACTGGGTCTTGGGCGTCGCGCGGTTGATCTCGTCGGCCAGAAGGATGTTCGCGAAAACGGCGCCAGGCTGGAACTCGAACGCCTTCTTGCGCAGGTCGAAGATGTTCGACCCGGTGATGTCCATCGGCAGCAGGTCCGGCGTGAACTGGATCCGCTTGAAGGTCCCCTGGATCGACGCCGCGATCGTCTTGGCGAGCACCGTCTTGCCGACGCCGGGCACGTCCTTGAGCAGGACGTGCCCGCGCGCGGTCATCGCGATGAGGACGCGTTCGATGACCGCTTCCTTGCCGAGGATGACCTTCTGGACGTTCTCGAAGAGCGCCACCCACTGCCGGCGGATCGTCTGGATCTTCTCGGCGAGGACGTCGCGTCCCGCAGGAACAGGGGCCGTGTTCAACGCGGTTTCCTATCTCGACGGAGCGGCAGCCGGCTCTTCGTTACCTACCGGCCCTGCGGGCACGTCCACGAAGAAGAAGGACCGGAGCTTTCGGAAGAAGCGGCGGACCCCCGTCGCGTGGCGCTCCTTGTACCGCTCGACCCACTCGTTGACCAGCGCCGTCGGCACCCCCCAGGCGGACGCGTAGGCCCTCGCGATCCGGAGCTCCTGCACGTCGGTCTCGCCGTCCACCGCGGCGAGCTGCACCATCAGTTCGACCGCCTCGTGCCGCCGGCCGACGGGCACCGCGCGGGCGACCTCCGCGGGCCGGTGGACGCGGATCTCCTCGGGCAACAGCGGCGAATGGCCCTCGGTCGCGAGAACCCGGTCGACGAACTGCATCTCGACGTCCTTGATGACGCCGTCCGCAACCATCACGGAGACGATGGGGTAGAGGAACGCGCGCGGGGTCGGCGGAGGCCTCGAGGGGATGCGCTCCGGTTCAGGGGGAGGGAGGGAGGGAGGCCGCCTGCGCGGAACCGTCCCGCCGCCGGTCGACATCGCCGAGTGACCGAACAGGTGGAAATAGACGTCGAAGGACGTCTCGACGCGCTCCTTCGCACGGACACGGGCGTGGACGTCGTCGATCGACAGCCCGAGAAAGCAGGCGGCGAGGAACTCCGGGACGCTGCCGTGCCCCTCGGTCTTCGCCCACGCGAGGAGCCTCTCCTCGACGGCACCCCGGGTCGACAGGTCGAGGCCCGGCGAGACGACCGTGCGGACCGCGCGGATGCCACACGCGGCACAGGAGTGGTGCAGGTCGAGATCGTCGGCCAGCATGGAACCGCAGGCGGGACACCCGCTCGGCCGAAACGGCGTGTCGTCGGCGGGGGAGTCGCCCTCGAAGCGGACGCCGCAGAACCGGCAGGCGGCCTCGGCAGAGATCCCGAGCCGGCAGGCGGCGAACGCCTCGTCGTAGACCTCGACGAGCGCGGACTCGACGCGACATTCGGGACAGTCCGCCAGGATCTCGAATCGCATGGGCAGCGGCATGGGGACTCGTCGAGAGTAACCCCTTCCTTCACAACGACCGACGGGCGAGCGGGATTCCGGGTCTACCGGGCTCGGCGGACCGGAGCCTGCGCGTGCGCGAGCACGAAGGAGAAAACGGAGAACGCCGCGGCGGAGAGCGTCGCGCAACCCATGGAGATCGCGGCTTCTTCCCGGGCGCCCCAGGCGGCGAAGTGCCCGAAGAGGGAAACCCCGAAGAGGGCTCCCGCAAGGCTGGCGAGGAGGGCGCCTTCCAGCGAACGCGCGGACGGCCGGCGCGAACGGCGGACCGCTCCCGCCTCCCGCAGTACGAGCAAGGGCGCGATCGACGCCGAGCGATAGGCCGACTGGGGCTCGCGGGCGCGTGCGAGAGCCTCGGCGAACTCCTCGACGGCAGCGCGATCCTGGGCGACGGCTCCTTCGAGGACCGAGTGCCAGATGCCGCGAACGCGCAGCGCGACATCGACGCCGCCATCACCGCGTTCGCGAAGCCTCAGGGCGTCAGGTCGATCGAGCGGGAACTCGGCGCGTCCGACTCGAAGACGGCGGTCGGAGCGGTCGAGGCCCAGGACGACGCGTCCCGATCGGACGACGAGAGCCAGCAGGCCCAGGGGCGCGGCGGCCGCCAGGGCCGCGACCTTCACGATCCAGTGAGGGGATGCGAGCGCGAGGACCGCGGCGCAGGCGCCGAGAACCAGGAGGAGCATCGCCAGCCGACCCGCAGAAACGGTCCCGACGACGCGCTGCACCCCATGCAGCGTAGCGGGCGAAGCCTATCGTGCAAGCCGGGCGCGTGGTCTGGGGCAGCCTCGGACTGAAATTCGGAGGCTCAAGACGCCGGTGCGCCGTGCAGACGGAGCTTCGAAGCGCTCGAGATCTGGCGGAAGTGGCCGTCGAGCGTCCAGACGCGAAGGCGCAGGTCCATCGCGATCTGGGCGAGGAGCACGTCAATCGTGGGAACCGAGATCCCGCGGCTGCGGAGCTTCCGGTAGAGGTTCGCGGCCCGCAGATGAGTCCCGAATTCGGGATTCACTCTGGTGAGGGACGCGAACAGGGACGAGACGCGCGCACAGTCCCTGAGCGCCCGGATGCCCTGCAAGACCTCCTGGACGACGAGACCGGTGGTCACCACGGCCGCGCCGCCCAACAGGAGCCGGTCGAGCTCGTCGCCGCACGCGGAGGGAACGTCGCGCAGCGCTTCGACCCAGACCGAGGAGTCAACGAGGACGCGTCCGCCCATGGCGCATCTCGAGGACGTCTCCTTCGAAGCCGATGCGCCCGCGCACCGCGCGATAGAGCCGGAGGGAGCGACGCTGGGCGACCAGGGCGCGCAGCCCCTCGTTCACGACGTCCACCTTGCGTCGAAGTCCCGTCTCGCGCATCGCCGCCGCGAGCAGGCCCTCGTCCAGGTTCACGAGCGTCTTCGCCATATATCCCGGATACCATCCGGGGATATCTCGGTCAAGAGAGGGTCCCTGCGTATGGAACTCGACCTGCAACTCAGCCGGATCGGAGCCTGGCCAGAACCCGCGCTCGCACCTCGGACCACGGGATCAGCTTCACGGCCTTAGCCGTTAGCACCTGTGGAGCGTAGCCCGGAGCCGCCGGCCAGGCCAAGCGAGCGGCGGAAGGGATCATGCAACCCAGCGGAGCGCGATTCGCGGGGGGATCAGGCCGAGAATCGCGGCCCGGGAGGGGAGGCGTGCCGTGCAGCCGCGATCTGAGCTCAGTCGGATCGCCGGTGCGGGAGTTCGCGAGCCATCTCGAGGACACCCTCGAACCACACCCAGTAGCCGTCGGCCAGGACTTCATGATGCGGCGCGCCCGGCGCGGAATGCGTCCACAGAACGACTCGCGAGTCCGACTCGCGCGACGCGGACAGGTCGATGCAGTCGTGATTGCCGAAACCGTCGTTGCGGAGGGGTACGTAGTGGTCCGGCCACGCGCTGTGCGTCGAGGGCGCCCGGAGGTCCTTCGCAACCGAGACGATGTCGAGATGCTCCTCCCCGCCGAGCCCCATGAACTCCTCGGATCCCGCGTAGCCGGATCCGAGGGTCAGCAGGAAGTCGACGAAGTCCGCCGGAAACCGGCCCCGGAACGCTCGCTCGGCCGCCTCGATCGCATCGACTCCGACGCCGCCGGAGAAACGACGGTCAGGTATCGCATCCAGGTGCGCGCCGATCTTCGCTGGAACCACGGGTCACCCACAAGCAATCACCGACGTCGTTGGGACGCCCTACGACCGGCGAACGTCCTCCACGGCCTATCCGATGACGCCCTCGCAGGAGCGCTGGACGCTGAACTCGTGCAGCGCGGGGCTCGCTTCGCGGGCCTCGGAGTGCAGGATGACGCGGACTTGGATGTAGAACTTCGAGCGGTCGAGATCGCCGGCGGGGACGGTCGTCAGGTCGAAGGGGGACTCGTCGGGGGGATCGGTGGCGACGGTGAGCCAGGCCGCTGCGTTGACCTCGGCGAGGGTGTCTCCGGTGCGGACCTGCCACTGCACGCTCGTGCCGGCGGGGATCGTCGCGTCCCACACGATGCCCGTCCACTCGGTGAGGAGCGGCTTCTCGCAGCCCTCGAAGGTCACGTCGTAGTTGCCGAGCGGGTTCGTGGCGTTGCGCAGCTGGAAGCCCGTCATGTCCGAGTACGTGTACGAGTTGTTGATCGTGTCGCAGCAGGCCTCGAAGTCTTCCGGGGCGGCCGGATCCATGACGGAGATGTCGCCGTCGTTCCCGCCGCTCGACCAGTTGACGAACCAGGTCAGGCCGTCGAAGTCGATCGCGACGCCGCGGCCCGGCCGGCCCGCGTAGGGCGTCTGGACCCACTCGGCCGGATCGGGGTCGGCGCCCTCCCCCGTCGGATCCACCAGGTGCATGCTGCCCGAGTCGTCGTGGGTGAAGACGAGCCCGTCCGCGTTCGCGGCGATTCCGCGCGAGGAGAAGGAGAAGGTCGGACAGTCCCAGGCGTCGTCCTCGGGGCGGTAGCGGCAGGGGCGCGAGCCTCCGCCGGTCCAGACCCAGCCGTTGGAGTCGAGCGTGATGCCGTAGTTGGAGTTGCCGCCCGGCATGGCGATGGTGCGCGCGGTGCCCTCGGGGTCCTCGGTCTCGAACGTCGCGATCATCGTCGACAGGCACGCGGACCACAGCACCCCGTCCTTGTCGATCGCGGCGCCATACGTGCAGCAGGGGCTGACGTCCGCCTCGTTGCCGGTCAGCGCGCCGTCCTCGCCGCTGATCTCGTAGTAGCGGCGCGCGTTGCACAGCCCCGCCCAGGCGTACTCCTCGATCACGCCGTCGAGGCCGACCCGCTCCTCGACCGCGATCGAGCGCATCAGCTGCGACGCCCCGCCCACGTCCACGTTCCAGGCCATGCACTCGTCGTCGCCGAAGTCCAGGACGTCGTCCCAGTCGGAGGAGGTGTCGACCGCGCCGTCGCCGTCGGGGTCCGGGCAATCGGTGTTGTAGAACTTGCTGACCGACGCCTGGCCCGTGAAGGCGCGGTTCGCGACGTAGGCGTCGCCCAGGTAGTTGACGCTCGTACGCGAGGGGTTGTCGCCGGCGCCGCTCCACAAGCCGGCGGACACGCCGAGCGGTCCCGTCGCGTAGCGGGCGGTCTCCTCGCGGGTACGCGTGTCGATCTTCGAGAGCGTCCCGTCGATGGAGTTGGCGACCCAGATCACGTGGAGCGAGATCGTCGTGCCGTCGAGGACGAGATCGCCGTTCTCGTCGACGACGACGCCGCTCGAGTTGCCGTCGTCGAGCCCCCAGTCGCCGTCTTCGCCGGGGACCGTGAGCTCCTCGCAGTCCGAGGAGCAGGTGCCGCACTCGGAGCGCACGCCCTCGTCGATCTCGCCGTCGCAGTCGTCGTCCTCGTAGTCGCAGATCTCGTTCTCGTTCGGGACGACCTGGCCCTCGCAGGAGCCCCAGCCCTCGGCCGTGCAGGTCCGCAGGCCCGCGCGGCAGGTGCCGATGCTCAGCGTGCCGTCGGGACCCGTGTAGCAGATCTCGGGCTCGGGGTTCGCAGCGCGATCGCACTCGCACCCGGTGGAGTGCGGGTCCTCGTCGCAGGCCGCGTCGCAGTGGTCCTGGTCCCAGACCTTCGCGTTCGCGTCGTCGCAATCGGATCCGGTACAGGCCGTGCCGATGCCGTAGCCGTCGCCGTCCACGTCGGAGCAGTCGCCATCGGTGCCGATGTCGTCGTCGCCGGTGGAGTCGCTTGGATTCCCGCAGGAGCAGCCGCCCAGCCCGAGGGAAAGAAGGATGAAGACACCGCGCACGTGGACCTCCTCGCGAGACGCCCGCACGTCCCCGAAGGACAGGTTACCCGATCGAGGCCCTGGCCAACAGGGCCAGCAGGACGACGTCGGCGGACAGCAACGTCCCTGCGAGCGCGAAGGTCCCGGACCAGGCGCCGTCCTTGCCCGCGCGCAGGAACAGCACGGCGGCAGCGACCGCGAGCGCGATGGTGACGAGCCGGACCGGGGTCACGAGGCCCGGATCGCCGACGGCGACGTCGTGTCCGCGCCTGGCGAGGGCCTCGGTCACCGCGGCGCGCCCCGCGATCTCGCGCAGGGAGGCGAGGCCGCCCACGGAGAGGACCAGGCACCCCAGGGCGGTCATGCGGGCGTTGCCGTGTCCGCTTCGCAGCACCGCGCCGAGCGAGAAGGCGGCGAGGACGATCCCGCCCACCCAGTTCACCGTCCGGGCGACGGAGGCGACGACGTCCGGGTCCGCGCCACGCATGCGGGCGTTCGCCCACACGAAGAGCGCCGGCAGCGCGAGCACGGCGAGGAAGACCGTACGGTCCGCCAGAAGGCGGCCCGCGGGGTCGGAAGGCAGCTCGTCGCGATCCATCAGCACTCCGGAAGGGGGACGTCGAATACGAAAGAGGAGATAGAAAAAGGACGGACGTCGTTCGAAATCAAAGGCCCCGGCACACGCGAATCCTCGCTACCGTTGCTTCCTTCCGGACCTGGCGGGGTTCGCGGGCTCGCGTTGCCGGGGCCACAATCTGCGTTTCTGCCGGAGATGGCACCTCCGATTCGGCGGAGAGGGGGGGATTCGAACCCCCGGCACCCTTTTGGGGTGCACACGATTTCCAGTCGTGCACCTTCGGCCTCTCGGTCACCTCTCCTGCTGCGGGCGGCGATCGCCTTGCTCCCATCGACGTCGCGTCCGACCTGCGGAGAGAGGGGGATTCGAACCCCCGGTACCCGGTGGGTACACATGATTTCGAGTCATGCACCTTCGGCCTCTCGGTCATCTCTCCGCGGCGGAGGATGGCCGGCGGGTAGGGGGAGGTCAAGCGGCGACCCCTCGCGCTCCGACTCCGTCAAGCCCGGCGGAGCAGCGCACGGAACTCCCGCACCGCAGGGGTCTGGTCCTCGCGACGGACGAAGCGTGCGACGAGGTCGAGGTCGAGCCCCGGCAGGAGCGCGCTTCGGGCGGCTCGCTCGTAGCGGCCCTCGGCGATGGTGTGGACGACGTTCGCCGTCCCGATCGCGCCGGCCGACCTGCGTCCCGACGAACGCTCGGCGCAGGCCCGCCGGATCGTCGCCTCAATCCCCGCGCGCGCGTCCGCCCAGGGGCCTGGCTTCCTGCTCGCGCACCTCGCCGAACGCCCGCTCGTCTATCGTGGCCCGCCCCCCGACCGGCAGGCGTCGTTCGTCGTCCTGGACGTGTCCCACCGCCACCGCTACGCGCGCCAGGAGACCCTGCTACGGACCCGCGAGGAGCCGATCGTCCGCCGCTGGCTCGCGCGCCCAGATCACGCCGTCGTCCGCGTCGAGCGAGACCTGCTGCTCCTGCGCCGCGGCCGCCCCCCCCGCCGCGGCCTCGGAGCGCGCGCGATCCGCGGGACGACGTCGCCCGATCTGGGTGACGCGCTCTCGGCGTGCCTGGCCATGCGCGGCGCGTCGCTGACCGCCGATCGGATCGACCTCGACCTCGTCGCGCGCGCCCCGTGCCCCGCCGACATCGGCCTGCGTATCGGCACGGGCGACAAGCCCCGCCGGGTCGACCTCCTCTTCGACGGCCTCTTCTCCCCCGTCCACCTCCGCCCCGGCGACCGTCTGCGCTCGTCGCACCCGCTCGACCCCACCGAACGCGCCGCCGCCCTGCGCGGCGACCTGCGCGTCGGCCTCCTGCGCTCCGGCGGCGCCCGGATCGATCGCACCGACCCGCTGTCCGTCGCCGTGCGCCTCGCGCCGCGCTGACGGATGCACGCACGATCGCCGTGATACGCTCGGCGTTCCGATGGGGACCGGCCCAGGCACCGAAGACACGGTGGCATTCGAGCGCGAGGCCGGCCGGTCGACGGAGCCGGCCACGTCGCGTCTCCAGCCTGGAGCGTCGGTCGGACCGTACGTCGTCACGGCTCTGATCGGTGTGGGCGGCATGGCGGAGGTGTACCGCGCTCGCGATCCGCGCCTCGGGCGCGACGTCGCGCTCAAGATGGTGCGCGCGGTCCGATCCGAGACCGCGGCCTGCGGATCGCTCTGCTCGCTATTGGCGCGCGAGGCGCGCACCCTGGCCCAGCTCTCGCACCCGGGGCTGCTCGCGGTGCACGACGTGGGCGAGCATGAGGGCTGCGTCTACCTCGCGATGGGGCTCGTGGACGGCGTCACCCTTCGCGAGTGGGTGGCGCGAGGGCCCGTCTTCGGGGAGCGTCTCGCCGTCCTCGTCGAAGCCGGCCGAGCGCTCGCCGCGGCCCACGCCGCGCGGATCGTCCACCGCGACGTGAAGCCGGACAACATCCTCGTCGACCGATCCGGACGCGTCGTGGTTTCGGACTTCGGCCTCGCGCGCGGCCTCTCGGACCTGGACGAGGACGGCTTTGCCTGCGGCTGCACCGGGGGTGCGGGCGTGCGCGTGGAGCTCGACGGAATGATCGTGGGGACGCCGCACTACATGTCGCCCGAGCAACTCGAGGGTCGAGTGGCCGATTCGCGCAGCGACCAGTTCGGCTTCGCCGTGACCGCGTGGGAGACCCTGCACGGCGCGCTCCCATTCGGCGGCAACGACCTCGACTCGATCCGCGCATCGGTGGCGGCCCAGCAGATCGAACCGCCGCCGGGCTCCCCCGTTCCAGGCGCGGCCAACGACGTCCTGCGTCGAGCCATGCGCGTCTCCCCGAGCACCCGCTATCCGAATCTCTCCTCGCTCGTCGATCGCCTCGCGGCGACCGGCGACGCGTAGGCGCGAGGACGCGGGCGCCTGCGCCGATGAGCGAAGCGAGGGACTTCTTGCGCGCCACCGGGATCGCGACCGACTCACACGAGATCGCCCGCGCCTTCGTCGACCGTGGCCTCGAACCGCGTGCGCCATGTCCACGACGGCGGCTCGCGGCTCGTGTTTGTCGACGCATCTGTGTACGTGTACATGTACATGCATGGCGACCAAGACCATCTCGATAGACGCGGAGGCGTACGAGAGGCTGAAACGGGCGCGCAGGCGTCCGACGGAGTCCTTCTCTCGTGTGATCAAACGCGCGGTCTGGGACTCGGGCCCCTCCACGGGAGCGGCGCTCTTGCGCGCGCTCGAGGATGCGCCCATCCCGGCGAAGGGAGTCCTCCGGCGCCTGGAGCAGGCTCAGCGAGCCGACGCCGCGCCGGCTGACCCATGGAAAGAGTAGCGCTCGACACGACGTTCCTCATCGATCTGCAGAACGAGCGCCGGGCGCGAGGACGGCCCCGCGGCGCCATCGCATTCCTGCGCGAGCACCAGGACACCGAGCTGCTCCTCCCCTCGATCGTCCTGGGCGAGTACCTCGAAGGCTTCGACGACCCCGACGGCGCCGAAGCGCGATCTCTCGTGTCTGGGCTTCGCCCGCTGGACGTGACGCCCGAAGTCGCGCGAGTCTACGCATTCGTCACGCGCGCGCTCCGACCTTCGGCGCGGCTCATCGGGGGCGCTACCGGACATCCAAAAGGGGGGGCGGGGGGCCCGCTCGTGCGAAAGGCTGGGCTTCCCCGATCCCACGGGCGCACGGCGGCGGCGGAGCGACGCGGGACCGAGCGGAATCCCCGACGAGCGGACGGAACCGGCAGGTCGTGGGAACTCCACCGCTTACGCGACACTGCGCTGCCACGAACGCTACGCGGGTATGGATAGGTCGCGGGCGACGACGCTGCGGGTATCGGCTCTTGTGCTTCGCCGGTACAAGGGCCTGGGCTCGGGCCGTCGAGCGGCGGTCAGGGGCAGCCGGCGAGGCGGAAGCGGACGGTTCCGAGTCCGCCGCTGCCTTCGCGGTACGCGACGCCGTAGCCGCGGGGCGCCGTCGTGACGGACGTCGCCGGCCCGTCCCAGGCGTAGTCGTCCGAGACGAGACCGGGCGACGACGTCCACGCGATGTCCTCGGCGATGCGCACGAGGAAATGTCCGCGATCGGCGCCTTCCTCCTGGTAGGTCACCGCCCACACGCCTCCGGACCAGAGCAGGTCGACGCCGGTCGCGCTCTCCGTGCCCTCGATCCGTGCGCCCGAGACGATGTCGCCGTCGCCGTCGAGCCACTCGAAGTGCAGCGGGCCCGTGCCGTCCGTCTCGCCGTAGGCGACGCCAAGCTCGGAGCCGTTCCAGACCACGGAGGCCTGCCCGCCGTCGCTCGAGACGGTGGTGCGCCTGATCACGCTCTCGGCGTCCGCGTCGACCATCGCGACGACGAGCGCCCCGTCCTCCACGAACGAGGCAGCGAACGACGCCCCGGTCCATGCGACCGAGGGCACGAACGGCAGCGCGTGGCCGCGCGAGAGCTCCCAGCCTTCGACCTCGACCGCGCCGGCACCGGACACGCCCATGAAGTAGATCGGAAAGTGGTCGCCGTCGGGCGGGAACGCCCAGTGCGCGACGCCGTAGCGCGCCCCGCTCCACGCGGCGGCCGGGTGGTCCTTGTCGGGATCCGCGTTCGTCAGGATCAGCACGTCGGCGAGGGGATCGCCGTCGGCGTCGAGGCGCCGGAAACCGATCGCGCCGCGGTCCTCCGTCTCCGGGTGGTAGTGGAAGAACATCCCGTACTCGCTTCCCGTCCATTCGAGCGCGGGGCTCGAGGAGAGGACGGGCGAATCGGCGCGGATCGCGGGCGCCGAGGCGGACGCGCCGTCGGCGGCCACTGCGACGTAGTGGACCTCGGAGATGCCGGAGGGCCAGGTGTCGAAGGCCGCGTCGAAGTCGGCGCCGTCGTACCGGAGCGTCGGGGTCTGGGCGTTCTCGAAGCCGACGGACAGGTTCAGGTCCGATCCGAGTCCGACGTACGCGAAGCCCTCGTCGACCTCGCCGTGACAGTCGTTGTCCAGGTAGTCGCACACTTCGAGGGCATTCTCGTAGACGGCTGCGTTCGAGTCGTCGCAGTCGTCGCCCGCGCAGGCGAGCGGTTGGTGGCCGTCGAGATCCGCGTCGAGCGGGACCAGCGAGCAGCCGTCGGTCGGCTCGTCGCAGGCGCCCATCGTGCACGGATCGCCCGCGGGGCACGGAGAGACGCCGGCGGCGCAGCGCGTGTCGACGCAGGTCTCGGGTCCGTTGCAGTACAGCAGGTCGTCGCAGTCGGCGTCCCTCTTGCAGTCCGGCGGCGGCGGGGCGGCGTCGAAAGGTTCGGCGTCGGGCGCTGCATCCTCGTGCGGCGCAGCGTCCTCGGGGAAAAAATAAAGGCCCGAGCGGGACCCGCAGCCGGCCAGGAGACCGGCGAGCGCACCGAGAGCGAGGCTCAAAACGGCCGCGTGCCGATCCACACGCCGAAGTAGGCCCAGGCCTGGTCGACCGGGTTCTCGAGGCCGATCGCGGGGACTTCCCCGAGCCCGGTCTCGCTGCCGTGGAAGACCCACGCCGCGCCCTCGTCCTGGGCAGGGCCGTCGTATCCGTGGGCGCCGATCGCGACGTCGCAGAAGCCGTCGCCGTTCACGTCGCCGGCGCCGGGCGGGGCCCACGCGAACCAGGCCGAGAGCTGGCCCGACGGGCTCGGGATCGTGACGGCCCCGAGCGGGTCGATCCCGCTCGCGCCTCCGAGGTAGAGGAACGCGGCGCCGGTGTCGACGGCCGCGCCGTCCTGTCCGTGCGCGCCGACGACGATGTCCGAGAATCCGTCGTCGTTCACGTCGCCCGCCGACGCGACCGAGTAGCCGAAGAGCCCGTAGGCCTGGTCCTGCGCGTTGTCGAGCGTCGTATCAGGGACAGCCCCTGCAACGATGCCGGTGTCGCTCCCGTGGAAGACGTACGTCACGCCCTCGTCGAAGCTCGGAAGGTCCTGCGCGTAGGCGGCCGCGACGAGATCCCCGAACCCGTCGCCGTTCACGTCGCCGGCGCCTCCCATGTACCAGCCGAACCAGCCGTTCGCCTGATCCGCCGGATTGCCGATCGTCGCCGGATCGTCGGTCAGCCCGGCGGGCGCGCCGAGATAGACGAACACGGCGCCCTCCTGTCCGACCGCCGCATCGTGGCCGTGCGCGGAGACGGCAACGTCCGAATGCCCATCGGCGTCGATGTCTCCGAGGCCCGCGACGACCGCCCCGAAGTACGCGGTCGGCTGGTCGGCCGGGCTGTCGAGCGTCATCGTCGGCGCGGCGCCGTCCGCGATACCCGCCGCACCGCCGAGATACAGGTAGGCGATGCCCTCGTCGGCCTCGGGCCAGTCGACGAGATGGCTCGACACGAGCACGTCCGCGTAGCCGTCCGCGTTCACGTCGCCGGCGCCGGACACGGAGATCGAGAACTGCGTCCCGCCCTGGTCGGACGGGTTGTCGAGCGTCGCGTTCGGCGCGGCCGGCAGGCCCGACGGTCCGCCGCGATACACGTAGGCGTTGCCCTCGTCGCCCTCCGGGTTGTCCTGGACGAGGGCGCCGACGACCGCGTCGCCGTACCCGTCACCGTCGAGGTCGCCGACGGCCGCGTGGGTCCGGCCGAACTGGCCGCTCGCCTGCCCGAGGGGGTTGTCGAGCGTGTTCGACGGGGAGGCCTCGACCCCCGCGGCGCCGCCGAAGTAGACCCAGGCGTTGCCCTCGTCCAGTTGCGGGAAGTCGTGCACGTGCGCGGAGACGAGGAGGTCGGCGTATCCGTCGCCGTCGAAGTCGCTGCGCTCGCGGCCGACGTCGACGTAGCGGCCCGCGCTCCACGCGCCGCATTCGGAGGAGCACGGGTCGCAGGCGCGGACACGCCACACGTACCGGGCACCGACCGGCTGCGTCTCGGAAACCGGGAGATCTTCCTCGGGCGTGAACTCCGTGGCGACCGTGGCCGCGTCGAGCGCGGGGCTCGCCATCTCGCAGTCCGCGTGAAGGCCGACGTCGCACGAATCGTCCGCCTGGATCTCGTAGCTCGCGGCCTCGCCGGATTCGAGCGGAACCTCGCGCCATCGGAATCGCGGGCGCAAGGTGCCGCGCCCGGCGGCGTGGACGCTGCCGGTCGCTTCGCCGTTCCAGGGCGCGAGGAGGCGCGGCGCGTCGGGGGGCGGCGCATTGCCGACGCTCACGCACTCGTCCGTCTCGGCGTCGCATGAATCGTCGGTGCACGCACGGCCGTCGTCGCAGGTCTCGGGCGTCCCGGCGGCGCATCCTTCCGCGCCTTCGCAGGTCTCGACACCGTTGCAGAACGCGCCGTCGTCACACGCCGCGTCGTCGGGCGCGTGCAGGCACTGCCCGCTGCGATCGTCGCAGGTGTCGACGGTGCATTCGACCGCGTCGTCGCAGTTCCCGCACGCGCCGCCCCCTCCCCCGCCGCCGCCGGTCTTCCCGGGCGTGCAGGCGGCGAAAAGAAGTGAGAAGGCGGCTAGCCGACGATGCACTGCCACTGGACCGCCATTCCGTGGACCGCAGGGGACGCTTCTTCGTCGTCGCTGCGGAGGCGCAGCTCGAATTCCATGAAGCGGCCGGCGGGGACCGGTCCGGGCTCGAGAGCGAGATCGGCGGGCGACGACGTCCACTCCTCGACCCAGGGCGTCGTCGCGAGATCGGCCCGGGTGTCCGCGACCCGCACCGCGACGGAGACGCTGGTCCCCGGCGGCGTCGTCGCGTCCCAGGAGACCTCGAGCCACTCGGTCGGACCGTCCAGGCAGCCCTCGAGGGTGCGCCGGTAGGTCCCCGTGGGGTTCACCTGGCTGCGCAGCTGGAAGCCCGTGAAGTCGCTGTACGTGTACGGCCCGTCGCCCGCGGGGAACGTGGTGAAGGTGTCGTCGGCCGGATTGACGCGCGTGACGCTGTCGCCCTCGAGGTTCGCGGTCCACACGTTGCCGAGCGCGTCGATCGCGCAGCCGTGGCTGCCGAGCCCCGCGCCGAGCGCGTAGTCGTCCGTCACGACCATGCCGTCCGTCTCGATGCCGAGCAGGCGGCCGATCGGGGCGCCGGCGCCGTCGCGGCTGATGCAGGCCCAGATCGTCCCGGCTCCATCGGACGCGATCCCGCCCGGCATTCCGCCCGAGGGGACGGCGACCCGATTCCAGGCGCCGCCCGCCGGCTCGTAGCGGCAGACGCCCTGCCCGTCCCAGCCGCCGAGCCAGACGCGATCCGCCTCGTCGACCGCGATCCCGTAGCCGTTGCCGCAACCGGCACCGAGGGCGATCCACGCACCGGCCGTCTCGGCGACGGGATCGACCGACGTGATGCCGCGAGAACCCGTGTGCGGGCAGGCGACCCAGATCGTGCCCTCCGAGTCGAGCGCGCACCCGTAGGGCGAGCACTCGACGGGGAGGTTCACGGTCGCGAGGCGCTCGCCGTCCTCCGGGTCGACCTTGATCAGCGTGTGGTCGTTGAACATGCCGACCCAGACGAAGCCGTCTGCGTCGATCGCCATCGCGCGGGCCAGGGCGCCGGGGTTGCCGACGGGGACCGTCCACAGGACACACTCGTCGTTGACGTCGAGGAACTCTCCGCCGACCAGAGGGACGCGGCCGTCCGCGTCGACGTCGGAGCTGGTCCGGATCACGCCGTCGCCGTCCGCGTCCACGCAGCGCGAGAGGTCGCCCGAGATGCGCGTGACGGTCGCCTGGTTCCCGAAAGCGCGGTTCGCGACGTAGACGTCACCGCTCAAGGCCACCGCGACGCGGCTCGGGCAGTTGCCGAGGTTCGCCCAGTTGCAGGCTTCGAGCGCGGGCCGCGCGCCGTTCGCCGCGGTCGGGATCGCGGACGGATAGCGCGCGACCTCCGCTCCGGTGTCGCTCGAGATCTTCGAGACCGTCCCCTCCCAGTGGTTCGAGACGTAGACGAAGTCCGTGCGCAGCTCGTTCGATCCGAGGACGAGGTCGCCGTCCTCGTTCTCCTCGACGCCGTCGGAGTTCTCGTCGGTCGGATCCCAGTTGGGATCGGGGTACTCGTCCTCGTGGCATCCCGGGCCGCAGTCGCCGCAGGCGTCGCCGAGCCCTTCGTCGGCGGTTCCGTCGCAGTTCTCGTCGGCGCCGTCGCAGGTCTCGTCGACCGGGACGACCTCGCCTTCGCAGGCGCCCCAGAAGCCGTCGGTGCAATCGGTCGACCCGCCGCGGCAGGTCCCGACGCCGCGCGTTTCCTCCGCGCCCGAGTAGCACTCGGCCGTGGGCTCGCTCCCGTCACACGGACAGCCCTGCAGGGTGGGGTTCGTCTCGCACTCGGCGCAGTCGTCCCAGCGGTTCGGGTTCGTGTCGTCGCAGTCCTCGGCGCCGAAGCACCCGGGGCCGAAGCCGTCGCCGTCGTTGTCGACGCACTCGTCGCCGTCGCCCTCGTGCGACTTCCCGCCGCAGGAACAGGAACTCAGAAGGAACGAAGCCCCGAAGACCGAAAGCCACCTCATCAGAAGCACCTCGCCGCGCCCGATCAGGGTAGGCGCTCCGGGACCGGAAGTGAAGCGCGGTTCAGCTACACTGGCGCGGTGCTCCTCCTGCTGGCGGCGGCGACGATCCCCGCGCCCGCGCCCGAGGAGCCGAGGCCGCTGGCGCCCGCCGAGAACGAATGGGACGCGCGCAGCGGCGCGCTGGTGGAGGCGGGGATCGGGGCGATGATGCGGCAGCCCTTCTATGGCGGCGCAAGCACGAGCAGCATCGCTGTGCTGCGCGCGGGGATGCACGAGTACGGGCTCGAGTGGACGGTCGGGGGAGCGCTGGGGACGACGTTCGCCGATCGGGACGACACGCCATGGGAAGCGATCGCGACGGTCGGCGGGCGGGTGCAGCGCCCCTCGCGGGCCTTCTACCTGCTGCGTGGAACGGCCGGGGTTTTCTCGATCGCCGCAGACCAGGGGTTCGCGCTGGGCGCGGAGGGGGGGGGTGGCCTGGCGCTCGGACGCGTCGTGCGATTCGAAAGCGTCCTGCTCGTGCGGGCGGCGACGGGGATCGAGGGCAAGGGATTGACGCCGCTCATCGGCGGGTACGTCGCGGTCGTGGTGATCCCATGAGGGTCCGCGTCCTAATCATCTTGGGGATCCTGCCGGCGTGCGTCAGCCACCTGCGCGTCTCGCGCGATGCGCTGCGCTTTCCGCCGGCGAGCGAAGACGGGCCCGTCGTGGTGCGCGCGGTGGACGACGACGGCCGGGAGAGGGACTTCGAGATCCGGCCGGACGCGCGATTCTCGATCCACGCAGGGGACCGTCGGATCGAGGCGCGCGCGCGGGATCTCTGGTTGACGGAGGATGCGCTGATCGTCGATCGGGACGGCCGGCGTCGCGCGATTCCCTGGGAACGGGTGCGTGGCGCGGAGATCTCGGAGCCGCGGCCGTGGCTCGCGTTCGCGGTCGCCGTCGGCGCGGGCGCGCTCGTCGCCGGAGCGTTGTGGGTGGGGGACGTCGCGCCGTGAAGTGGATGCTGGCGGCGATCGTCGTCCACGGCCTCGCCTGTGCGTGCGCAGACGCCGAGCGATGCGAGGACAGGGATCGCGACGGGTACGGCACGCACTGCGGACCGGGCGCCGACTGCGACGACACGAACCAGGACCGGACGCAGAATTGCGACGAGGTCGGGCCTCCGGACTGCTCCGTCGACGACCACCAGACGGGGTGCCCCTGCCTCGGCAGGTTCTCGATCGACTGCTATGGCGGGCCGGAGGGGACGCTCGGCGTCGGTCCGTGCGCGGGGGGGCGGCGCGCCTGCATCTCGGACCACTGGGGCCGCTGCGAGGACGACGTGGTCCCCGAGGAAGAGAGGTGCGACGAGCGGGACGAAGACTGCGACGGGTACGTGGACGACGGCGTGTCGTCGCCGTGCGGAGGGTGCGACCCGGGATGCGACGGCGAGGTCTTCGGGCCGCCGCCCGACGCGTGGGATCCGCGCTCGGATCCGTCCGAGAACGTCACCGTGGACGAGGACGACGGCGCGCTGGTGCTCACGGGCGAATCGGAGCTGCGGACGGACATCTGGATCGCGAACACCGGCGAGGCGACGGTCTCGCGGCTCGACGTGCGCTCGGGCGACGAGGTCGGACGGTACGCGAGCGGCGGGGACAGCCCTTCGCGCACGGCCGTCGACTACCGTGGCGACGCGTACGTCGCGAACCGGGCGTTCGACGGGCAGGGTTCCGTCACGAAGATCGCCGCCACGGAAGACCGGTGCGTGGACCGCGACGCGGACGGAGGGATCGACACTTCTTCGGGCCCAGCGGATGTACTGACGCCCGGAGAAGACGAGTGCGTGCTGTACACGGCGGACGTCGGGGAGGCCGGCGCGATCCCGCGCGCGCTCGCAATCGACGGCGACCTGGGCCTGGACGGGGCGACCGCGGGGCAGCCGTGGGTCGGCCTGTACGCCGAGGAGAAGGTCGTCCGGCTCGACGGCGAGGACGGCAGCGTTCTGGCGGAGGTCGCAACGCCCGGCGTGCATCCGTACGGCGCGGCGATCGACGGCGATGGGTCGCTGTGGGTCACGGGCCTGCAGGACGGGCGGATCGCGCGGGTCGACACGCTGGATCCCGAAGCCGGCGCCGAGATCGTCGACGTCGGTCCCGCGTGCGACTACACGTACGGGATCGCGACGGACGCCGAGGGAAACGTCTGGCTCGGGGGGTTCGCGTGCGCGGACGTCCTGAGACTCTCGCCGGACGGGACCTGGACGCGCCTCGCCATCGACGCGTCGGCCCGGGGCGTCGCCGTGGACGACGACGGCGACGTATGGGTCGCGCACACGGGAGGATCGCTCACGCGGCTCTCACCCGATCCGATCTTCGTGCGCGAGACATACGAGCTCGTCGCGGGCGGTCTGGACGGGTTCGAGGCCGTCGGCGTGGCGATCGACCTGGACGGGCTCGTCTGGGCGGTGACGCGCGAAGGAGCGGAGTCGGGCAACGGACTCGCGTTCCGCCTGGATCCGGAAACGGGCGCGATGGACGCGTTCGAGGTCGGGCTCGACGCATACACGTACAGCGACATGACCGGGCATGCGCTGCAATCGTTCGCGCGTCCGAGCGGTTCGTACCGCCGCGTGTTCGGCGGGTGCGAGGACGGAGACGCCGACTGGCGGCGGCTGCACTGGGATGCAGTGGTTCCGCCCGGGACGACGCTCTCCTTCTCCGTCCGCGCAGCGAGCGACGCCGGGGCGCTGGAAGGCGAGGCGTTCGCTCCTGTCGCGACCGTGCCCGGCGACGAATCACCCGCGGACGTCGACTTGCCGGAGGGCGGCGTCGTGGAGGTCGAGATGCTCCTGGAGACGACAGACCGCAATGCGACCCCTCGCGTTCGGTCGATCGGCCTCGAGTATGCGTGCCCAGGCCCCGACTGAGGCCTGCGCGTAACAGCCTGAAAGATCTCGCATTTCAAGCATGTACTGTACTTCAGTGTCCCCATCTGTAATTTTAATGTTGAAATAGGCCGAGCGGCCGGTTTATACAGCTTGCAGAGGGCGAAGAAGCGGCAGGCAGCGGGGCCGGTCGCCTCCTCCGCCCGAGGCAGGGGCGTCATGGAAAAGAGACTCGGCTCTGGCGGGACGTGGATCATCACGCTGCTCGTCTTCGCTTGTGGAGCTGCGTGTGCGGGCTGCGCGTGTGGAGCGGTCGGTCAGGTCACGGGCGAGGGCGAAGAGGACGATCCCTTCGAGTGCTACGACCTCGACCTCGACGGGTACGGCGAGGGCGGCGGCTGCATCGGGTCGGACTGCAACGACTCGGTTCCCGCCATCCACCTGGAGCAGGAGTGTGACGAGTACTGCCGCACGGCGCGCGACCTCGCGCCGGGTTGTGCGTGCTCGGACGTCGGCGCGTCGGAGGCCTGCTACGGCGGCGGAGCGGAGACGCTCGGCGTAGGCGCTTGCCGAGGTGGAAGCATGACCTGCCAGGAAGGCGAGTGGGGCGCGTGCCTCGGGCAGGTCCTGCCGGGCGAGGAAGTCTGCAACGAGGCGGACGACGACTGCGACGGCGAGACCGACCAGGGAGTTCTCTCTCCCTGCGGCGACTGCAACGACGAGTGCGAGGAGGAGTGCCTGGGAATGGACTGCCCGGACGCGTTCGATCCCGCGGCGGACGGCGGCGAGTCCGTGGTCGTCACTCCGGAAGGGGCGCTCACGATCGACGAGGAGGCGACCGTCAAGAACCACGTGATCTGGGTGGCGAACACGGGGGAAGGGACGGTCTCGAAGGTCGACACGCGCACGCGCGTCGAGACCGGCCGGTACCGCACGGGCCTCAACGGCGCCGCGGACTCGCCGTCGCGAACGACGGTGAACACGCACGGCGATGTCGTGGTCGTCAACCGCGGCGGGAACGGGGACGCGACGCGGTACGACGCGAGCGACTGCGCGGACCGGGACGGGGACGGGGTCGTCGAGAGCTCGGCGGGCGCAGCGGACGTGCGCGCGTTCCAGCAGGACGAGTGCTGGCGCTGGACGACGCCGATCGCCGCGGGCGCTCGCGGCTCGGCATTCGAGATCCGTCTCGGGCTCGACGGGATCGTCGAGGAGTACGTGTGGATCGGCGACTACACGCACTTCGACGTCCACGAGATCGACGCGCAGGACGGCTTCGCGACGGGGCGGATCGTGGGCGGCGCCGCGCCCTATGGAATCGCGCTCGGTCCGGACAATCTGCTGTGGACCTTCGCGAACGCGGCGGGGCCGACCCTGCTGAGCATCGACACGGACGATCTCGACACGAACCTCGTCCCGCTTCCCGCGGGGGAAACCTGGTACGGCATCACGGTCGATCCGGAGGGGCGCGTGTGGACCGGCGGTTCGGTCGCCCGCTACGATCCGGAGACGAACACCTGGGCCGGGCCCGACGTGTCCGTGTACGGCGGCGGGATCGCGTGCGACGCCGAGGGCAACGCGTACGTGGGCGAGATCGCGGGCGCGGTCTTCGGACGGGGCGGTCCGTGGCGAATCGACGCGGAGACGATGATCGCGACCGTCATCCCCGGCGCCGGCGGCCACGGCTGGGCCGTCGACTTCGACGGGTACGCGTGGTCGATCGAGTTCGTCGGGACGCGCGCGTTCGTCGTCGATCCGGTCACGCTCGACGTCGAGACCGTCACGCCGCCGTTCGTGTCGGCCTACACGTACTCGGACATGACGGGCTTCCAGCTCGTCAACGCCACGAACCCCGAGGGCCGCTACCCGCACGTCTTCGATGCGTGCGACGGCCAGCGCGTCCGGTGGGGGACGCTCACGTGGGACGCCGTCGTCCCGCCGGAGACGTCCCTCGCGTTCCGCGTGCGCACCGCCGACGACCTCGCCGCGCTCGCGGCGAAGCCCTGGACGGACGTCGCGACCGCCCCGCCGCAGGAGTCTCCCGCCGAGATCGGCGACGTTCTGGACGCCGCGGACATCGGGCACGGCCACCTGCTCGAGGTGGAGATCATCCTTCGCAGCTTCGACCGCGAGGCGCGGCCCGTGCTGAGCTCCATGCGCGTCACGCGCAGCTGCGTCCCGGGCTTCGAATAGGGGAGGAGGTCTCCTCCGTCGTCTCCGAGTTCGTCCGCCCGATACGGCGCGGCGGGCACCGGGATTCAGGACGCCGGAACCGCCTCGTAGCGCAAGAAGGTCGGCTCGTGGATGCGGCCGGAGATCTGCAGCGACGCCAGGGCGGCGACGACGGTCGGGACCGGGAGACGGCTCTCCTCGCAGATCGCGTCGGCGGTCCAGCCGCCACGGCGGCCCATGAGGGCGAGGATGGCGGCCTGGGCAGGGGTGAGAGCGGATGACCCACATTGGGTCACGGGCTGATCGGGCGACGGTGCGGCCGGGAGCGGCCGGCCGGCGGAGTCGGTCCAGCGGAGATCGCCCTCGGCGTCGCCGCGCACGTTGAGGCGGCCCTCATGAAGAGCCTGATGGCAGGTGGTGCACAGGGTCACGCAGTTGGATCGGGAGTGCTCGCCGTCGTCGGCGCGGTGGCGGACGTGGTGGACGTCGACCCAGCGCCGCCGGCCGCAGCCGGGAGTCCGGCAGCGCATGCGGTCGCGCAGCAGGACGGCGCGGCGGACCGGGGCCGGGATGGGGCCGCCGCGGGTGACCGCGCGGCCGTGCGTGGCGATGTCGATCTCCGGCGCGGAGCACACGAGGGCGGCGGCCTGCGCGGCCGGGAGCTCGGTCGGGCCGCGACCGGTCTCCATCTCCGCGCGGCGGCAGTCGCGGCACTCGTAGACGACGACCGCGCGGCGCGGGTCGGCGGGATCGGCGCCGGCCATGGCGCCGAGTGCGGCGCGGGCGACGGCTTCGAGCGCTTCGGCGTCCGAAAGAGTCGTCTCGGCGGCCGTGCGTGCGGACTCCATCGCTTTTTCCAGCATCGCCCATGCCGCGGCAGGCATCTGCAAGCGAACGTCGACCGTCTGGGGGTCCGACCAGACGACCTCGGCGGGGGCGTCGGCGTGCGCGGGACGTCCACCGGCCTCTGCGACCCGCTTCTCGAGGACGCGTACGGGAAGGCGCAGGCCCAGGTCCAGCCAGTGCGCCTCGGTGTCCGGTTTCGCGACGCGGGTCACCTCGCGGGTGCGGGCGAAGGAAAGGCGTCCGTCGGCGAACGCCGCCTCGATCGCGGGCAGCTTGCCGAGGGCGCGGCCGATGCGGACGCGCTCGCGCGTGCGGCGCGCGCCGAGGCCCAGCCGGACGCGCGCGAAGTGGTAGATGTCCGAGAAGAAGCCCAGCTCGTGGAAGCGTTCGCCCTCGGCCAGGTCGGCCAGGTAGCGGCAGACGAGCCACCCGGCGCGGCGCTCGGCGTCGAGGAGTCGCCGTAGCTCGGAGAGGAGATCTGGGGCCGACATGGATGGCGTATAAGTAGTTGAGATCATGATGATTTATGTAACAACAGGCTGTACAGATGTCAAGTGAAAAATGGAGCGAAACGGTTGAAAATGCGACATCCGCCAGGCAGAGTCATGGCATGAGCAAGGGCGAACGCGCGCTGGCCCTGGCCAGGGCGATCCCGGCGGAGGATGCGCAGGTCGAGCGGCTCACCGAGCGGTACCTGGAGCTTCGCAGGCAGGTTTTCCGCGACGCAGTCGACACGCTGATCGAGCTGGGGCAGATCGCGGCCGACGTGCACCGCCGGCTCGGCCGGGCGTACGCCGGGTGGCTCGCGCGGGTCGGGACGACCTACGGCTCGGCGCGCAACTACGCGGCCCTGGCAGGGCTCGCGGCGGAGCAGCCGGAGATCGTCCAGGGCTGGAAGGAGCTGGGGCCGACGAAGCTGTACCGGATCGCCTTCCTACCGAAGCCCACGCGCAAGAAGGTCCTGCGGCCCCACCTCCGGGAGGATCTCACGCGGGCGACCGACGCCGAGTTCGCACAGATCGTCGAGCCGCACTTCGTCAGGAAGCGAAAGGTCACGCCGGAGATGCGCGCGCACGGCCTCTACATGAAGGTGCAGGCGTGGACGGAGGCTCTGCGCAAGTCGAAGGTGGCCGGCGTGGTCGACTCGCGGCGCAAGGCCGATCTGCTCGCGGGGCTCGACGCGCTGGAGCGCGCGATCGAGCGGATACGCCGCGACCTGAGGTGAGCCAAACTACTCGGCCCGGTACACCGCTCCGTACGCGCGCGCGAAGCTCGCGCCGGAGGCGCGGTCGATGCCGCCGGAGAGCTCGAGGGCGGTGGCGTCCTCGGGGTCGTCGGTGATCCAGGTCAGGTCGTCGCCGTAGCCGAGGACGTCGGGCTTCTCGTACGTGTCGTCGCCGCCGACGTCGACGAAGAGGCCATAGGTCGGCTCGGTTTCGGAGGTGCCGCAGACGCCCTCGGCCCAGTCGTAGTCCGTCGCCCAGCCGATCGCGCGGTTGTGCGCCTCGTACGAGTCGTCGCCGCCGTTGTCCACGAAGAGGCCCATGCCGTGGCACTTGCCGGCGCCGATGCTGCGGTCGGGACCGACGTGGACGTCGTTGCCCGCGTCGTCCACGAAAAAGGAGACGGAGTAGTCGTGGCCGAGGCCCATCTGCGAGTGGTTCGCGGGGCGGTCGACGTCGTAGGTGTCGTTGCCGCCGCCTTCGAGAAAGGCTGCGAGCGCGAAGTGCGCGGTGGCGCCCTGCGAGTAGAAGATGCCGTTGTAACGGTCGTCGCCGTCGGCGTCCGCGCAGACCCCGAGGCCCATCCAGTAGCCGACGCCCTGCACGAAGGTCGCGCCGTCGTAGCGGTCGGCGCCCTGCAGGTCGCGCAGCATCGCGAGGCCGCCGCCGAGATGGTTCCCGTTCGCGTCGCGACGCAGCCCGAAGGCCGTGCCCTGGCCGAGCGAGTTGTTCGTCGCGCCCGCGGTCTGGCTCGATCCGAAGAGGACGACGTCGTCCACGACCAGCTCGTAGGTGTCGTCGCCGCCGGCTTCGTACAAGGAACCGAACGATGTCACCCAGCCGAAGCCTTGCGACGACTGGAACGCGCGGTACGAGTCGTCGCCGCCGCCGTCCCACAGGATCGCGATTCCGACGACGGCCGATCCTTGTACGCCCGCTTCGCCCTCGTACGAATCGGTTCCGCCGTCGTCTCGGAGCACGCCGACGCCGAAGTTCGCGAAGCCCTGGCTGCGCCGGAGCGATCGGTAGACGTCGTCCCCGGCTCCGAGATCGACCAGGAACCCGTATCCGAGGACGCCCGCGCCCTGGCGCGCGGACTGCGAGAGGCTGAACTGGCCGAGCCGCGCGGCGGCGTCCGGGGCGACTCGTCCCTCGCGATCCGCCGGGAGGATGCCGGGGATGTCGTGCGGGCTGCCGGACTCGTCGTAGGCGTACACGTCGTTGCCGCCGAGGTCGACGTGGACCGCGACGCCGTGCGTGGCGCTCGTCGTCGCGCCGGCGGGGATCCGGTACTCGTCGTTGCCGCCCGCGTCGACGAGGAGAAGGTAGGCGGTCTCGTCGCGCGAATCGCCGGCCGCTTCGTACCGGTCGTCGTCGCTGCCGGAAATCCGGACGACGCCGAGGGGTGTTTCCACTTCGAACACGAACTCGTCGGTCGTCGCGACGGGCCAGCGCGCCTCGTCGAGCGCCTGGGCGAGCCGGACGCCGCCCTCGTAGAGCGTCGCCGCGTTCTCGGTGCTCTCGAACATCGCGGCGTCCGCTGGCGTGTCCGGGTCGATGCGTGGGTACGTGGTCAGCAGCCAGAAGTTCGCGCCGTAGTCGTAATAGTCCTGGAAACGCGCCGGATCGCCCATGCGCGGGAGCGCCTCGGCTCGAAACGCCGCGGCCTCGGCCGCGCCGAGGAGGACTCTCGCCGCCGCACGCTGGAGATCGAGCGGGACGTCGTTCGCCTGCAGAATCGCGCCGTCGCGATCCCACGCGGCGCCTGCGAACACGACGTCGAGCGCGGACACGAGGGGCGCGGCGGCGTCGATCTCCGGCCACGGCCCGCCGACGGTGAGCGTCATGTCGAGCTGCGTCGCCATGTCCGCGACCATCGTCGCGAGCGGATGATCCGAGATCGCGGCGTCGTCCGCGCGAAGCGCCATGTTGCCCGCGTAGCAGGGGACGTCCTCAGGCGCCTCCTGCAGCGCGTGGAAAAAAGAGAGACGCGTCGGGTCGTCGGCGAGTCGGCCCCCGCGGGCCTCGTACCAGGAGCGCGGGATCCCGAAGTCGAAGTCCAGGCCGAGGTCGCCGAGAAGCTCGCCGAGCAGGTCGTCGTCCGCGATCTCGGCCGGACAGGCTGCCGGAGAAGCGAGGGTCCACTCGCGCGGCGTCTCCCAGGGCGAAGGCGGCCCGGCGTCGGTGCCCGCATCGGCGTCGAGGGCGGCGTCGGGGGCGGCGTCGGAAGGCCCCGCATCCCCGGGAGGGGGCGTTCGACCCTCGTCGTCGCCGCAGCCCACCGCCAAGGCGACCCAGCCGAAGGCGACGCCGAACCGCTGCGGGATCACTGTGTGTCGACGAAGATCGCGCCGGACATCGCGAAGGGGACAGCGCCGGGGTAGGCGGGGGACAGGTCGGAGGAGCCGTCGACGCGGACGACGAACCAGGTGTCGGCCTCGACGGCGAAGGTCCGCGTTTCGTCGAACCACACGGGCGCGCCGCCGCCGAGATCGACGGGGTCGATCGACTCGAGGATCTCGCCCTCGCTCACGATCTGGATCGTGTCGATCGGAACCCAGCTCGGAGATTCGACGCGGATGGCGAGGGTCACGTCGCCGGCCGCCTCGAGCCTGAGGGTGTCGCCCTCGCGCACCGCGCCACCGTCCGTCGAGACGTGGATCATCGGGCCCTCGGAGACGACCGTGTGGCCGTCGCGAATCGCGGTCGCGATGCTCTCGGGCGTCACCTCGCCGTCGACGCGGACGTACGTCCGGGTGCCGCCGGCCTCGGGGATCCTGGCGTGCGAGTCGGAGACGCCGGTGATGCCGACCCGGCGGCCGATGTTCAGCAGGCCATAGTAGACGCCGACCTCGCCGCCGGGCGAGCCCTTGCCGTTCTGGATCTCCATCGCGTTGAAGAGCTCGAAGCCGGCGGTGTCGTCCTCCCACTCGCCGGTCGCAGGGTCGAAGCCGGCCGCGCCGAAGTAGGAGCCCATCCCGCCGTCCATGATCCCGCCGCCGCCGTGGTTGATCTGCACCACGATCGCGCCCTGCTCCTCGAGGGCCTCGGTGAACATCTGCTCGCCGGTCATGTCGTTCCACCAGGGGATCGCCCCGTTGTCGGACAGCTCCGGGCGCAGCGCGATCGGGTAGGGGTTGATGTGGCCGGAGCGGAACGTCGAGATCTCCTCGGAGGGCAGGATCACCATCCGGTCTTCGAGCTCGGTCCGCGCGAGTGCCGGGCCGTAGTCCGTCACCCGATCGTGGTCGCTGCCGGCCGCGGCGTCGAGCCCCTCCGCGAGGTTCGTGACGAGGCGCTGCTCGAGCGTGCACTCGCCGTGGATCGAGGGCGCGGCGTGCAGGTGCGTGTCGATCGAGACGTAGCCGGCCGTGTCGAGAACGCGGTCGAGGACGAAGGTCTGCACGACGGGCTCTCCGGCCGCCGCCGCCAGTTCGACCGGATGCAGCTCGAACTCGTAGCCGCTGGACGCGACCGCACGGTACGCGCCCGGCGCGACGAAGCCCGTGATGCGTCCGTCGCTGGTCCAGAAGACGTACGGGGCGAAGTCGTAGGCGTTGCGCTCGTCCACCCACGGGTCGGGCGGCGTCGGGTCTGCGCCGCCCGCGAACTCGAAGGTGACCTTGCCTGGGATCGCGACTCCGTTCTCGTCCGTGATCGTGAGATCGATCGCGACGGCGGCAGAGATCTCGAGGTCCGCGGTAGCGTCCGACGATGCGTCGACCTCGACGACGTCGCCCTTGTGTCGACCGGCCGCGAAGGGCGGGCTCGGCACGGCTGCGTTCGGGATCATGACGTCCTGCCCGATCGTCGCGCCGGTCGCGACGGCGTCGTAGGTCCCGGCCGGCACGACCATCTCGTAGCGGCCGTCGGCGTCGGTCAGGGCCATGCTCGCGTAGGACTCGGCCGTGTACAGGTGCACGCGGGCGCCCTCGACGGGCGTGGTCGTTCCCTCCTCATGGACGACACCGGACACATTGACGAGGTTCTCGGCCGCCGCGGGGACGCGGCGCTGGCGCTCCCGGACGACGTCGTCCAGGTCGCGCCCAAGCGCGACGAAGCGCGTCCAGGAGCGGGACTCGCCGGGCGGCATCGACTCGCGGCCCTGGCTGTAGAGGAAGATGGCGATGTCGCCCCCGGGCCCGCCCGCGAGAAGCTCTCCGATCCCCAGATAGTCGCCGTCGAGCGCTTCGCCGTCGGAGAACACGCCGACGACGTGGTGGCTCGCTTCGCCGGCGACGCCGAGGATGTCCGCTTCGGTCGTGGAGCGCGAGAAACCGCGCCCGGTGTCGAATGGATCCATGACATCGTCGGAGAACATGAGGAAGTCGCCGACGTCGATCGTGATCGTCCCGTCGATGGGGTTCGTCACGGTCGTCGTGACCTGGATGGAGGTGGCGTCGGGCTCGAGGCGGTACTCGTTGACGACCCAGAGGCCTCGCGGGTTCGACGCGGCGAGACCGAGCCCGTTGATGATGGGGATGTCGGCGTCCGTCCCGACCGCGCGGATCACGGCGGCGCCGGATGATCCGTCGTCGAGCACGCCGACGCAGTCCGCCGAGAAGGCGGCGATCCCGGGAGTCGGAGCCATCTCGTCGATCACGTCGCCCACGCCCGACTCGCCAGCCGCCCGGACGAGATCGGCGTCGACCAATGAGCCGCCGTACGGCACGTAGTTGTCGCCGATGCGCTCGCTCTGCACGATGAACGCGACCTTCGAGTTGTAGATCTTGAAATCGCCGACCTTGCCGTCGGCGCTGGGACCTTCGAGGAGCGACGCCGCGTTTGTGACCCGGCCCGCGCGCACCTCGCCGGCTCCCACCGCGGCCAGGACGTCGCCCGCGCCTTCGCCTTCCGGGCAGTCGGGGGGCGCGCCGGCGTCGAAGTCCGGGCCACCGTCGTCTTCCGTGCCGGCGGTGGAGGTGGTCTTGTCGCCACATTCGCAGCCGACGAGAAGAATGGAAAGGAGCGCGAAGATCCGAATCATGGTTCGACCAGTGTAACCTCGGGGCATGGACCGCAACAGGAGCGTCTGGCTCGCACTATTGCTTCTTCCCAAGGTCGCGCCCGCGGCCGACTACGAGGTCCGCGACGGCGAGGATCTCTACGGAGTGCTGCAAGGACTCGCCGCGGGCGACACCGTGACGGTCTACACGGGGACGTACCCGCGCGGAGGGTTCTTCGAGGTGACCTGGCCCGGCACCGAGGCCGATCCGATCGTCGTCGCGGCCGCGGCAGGCGAGACGCCCGTGATGACAGGCGACGCCTCGCAGAACATGATCAACCTCGGCGGGAACTGGTACACGTTCCGGGGATTCGAGATCGACGGCGGGTCTCACGGGATCCGCCTCGCGACCTCCGACCACGGCACCGTGGAGGACATGATCATCCACGGCACGGGCGACGTCGGGATCTCGATGAACCGCGACGGAAACGACTACGGCTTCATGACGATCCGGCACAACGAGATCTACGAGACGTCGGGGACGGGGGAAGGGATGTACCTCGGGTGCAACGACTCCGCGTGCCGCGTGCACGACTCGCTGATCGTGAACAACTACTGCCACGACATGGCGACGGACAACCAGGGCGACGGGATCGAGCTCAAGCAGGGGTCGTACTCGAACGTGATCCGCGACAACGTCGTGATCCGTACGGGCTACCCGGGGATCCTCCTCTACGACGCGGACGGGATGGGCGTGAACGTCGTCGAGGGCAACTTCGTCCACACCGTGATCGACAACGGGATGCAGATCGCCGCCGAGGCGATCGTCCGCAACAACGTGGTGATGAACGCGCAGGGCAACGCGATCGCGTCTCAGCCGCACCAGGGCGCGAATCCCGGCGACCTGACGATCGTGCACAACACGCTGTGGAACCCCGGCGGGACCTGCATGCGGACCAGCGGCTGGGAGTCCGGCGCGAACCTCGTCTTTTCCAACAATGCTCTCTATTGCGACGGCGGGACCGCCCTGAACTTCGCGACGGGCGCGGGCGCGGCGACGGTGTCCGCGAACGTGGTCGTCGGCGGCGCGCCGGGCGCGGGGACGATCGCCGGGCGTTCCGGCGCGGAGGACTTCGTCGACGAGGCGGGCTGGAACCTCTACCCGACCGAGGGCTCGCCGCTGGTCGACTCGGGCGACGCTGCGAATTCCGCGCCGACCGACTTCAACGGGACCGCGCGGGACGACGGGTCGCCGGACCCGGGCGCGTACGAGTGGACCGGCGCCGCGAACCCCGGCTGGGACCCCGAGGAGGACTTCCGCGGCGGATCCAGCGGCGACGCGGACACCGATTCGGATTCGGACTCCGACACGGACGTCGACGCGGACACGGACGTCGATGCGGACACGGACGTCGATGCGGACACGGACGTCGACGCGGACACGGACGTCGACGCGGACGCGGATGGAGACGGCCAGAGGAGCGACGACGGCGGCTGCGGGTGCCGGACGTCTCCGGCCGGCGGCGGCGCGTGGGGCCTGACGGCTCTCGCGCTCGCGGCGATCCGCCGACGTCAGCGGTAGACGATCTCGAACTGCCAGCCGACGTCCGTCCCGGGCAGGTAGCTGCAGCCCTCAGGGTCGGGGGTAGCCGCAGAACCACGTCCCGAGGCCGAACGGTTTCCACGGGAAGGTTCCGAACTCCCACTCGAACGTGCCCAGCGGCGCGACCATCTCGCGAATCTCGTCCTCGGTGTGAACGCGCATCGTGCTGACGAATCCGTCCCAGGTGCCGGCGGCGAAGAGCGCGGGCGTCCACAGCGCCTTCGCAAATCGCCTCTCGTGCGCGAGCAGCGAGCTGGCGAGGCCCGCCGGGATCGCCCACGGCGCGAACGGAAGGAAGCGAAGGGGATCCCGAGGGAACGCTTCGGACACGAAGATCCCGACGCCTCCGGCGACCGCGTCTCGAAGCACGCCGTGGACGACGTCTGCCGGCAGGTGGTGCAGGGAGTTGACGACGAGGCGCGCGCGGCCTTTCGAGAGGGACGCGGGGATGGCCGTCGCGTCGACCGACTCCGCGTGGAAGTCGATCGCCTCGGGATCGGCCGCGCGCGCACGGATCCAGGGCTCGGGCCGGGGAACGAGGTCCGTCAGGACGAAGCGGGGCGGACGCGCGCCGGCACGGCGCAGCTCGGAGGCGAGGATGCGGGCGGGCTCGCCGGAGCCCGCGCACAGGTCGAGCACCTCGGTGGCGCCGGTCCGATCGAGGAAATGTCCGAACGGACCCGCGAGCCCTCGCAGCATCCCGCTCCATCGGATCGCGCGGCCGAGGGTCTCGACGATGGACTCTCGCAGGACCTCGGGCGCCCAGGGCTCGTCGTTGAACTCGAAGAGGTGACGGCGCTTCACCTGGCAGCTAGAGGCGGCGACGGACGAGGAGCAAGAGGATGCAAGCGCTCGCGAAGGCAACGTCGCCGTGGCGCTCGCGCGACGCCGTCCCGCCCGCGCAGCAGCCCGCAGGCTGCGACTTCGCGTCGGCGCCGTCGCCGTCGAGGGAGACGTCGGTGTCGCCGTCGGCATCCGCATCCGCATCGGTATCCGCGTCCGCGTCGGTGTCTGCGTCGGCCCCGGTTTCGGTGTCCGTGTCCGTGTCCGTGTCCGTGTCCGTGTCGGAGTCGGAGTCGCCGCCGCAGTCGTAGCGGAAACTGCGGGCGGGCGCCCAGGATCCGGATGCGCCATCGTCGTCGGACGCGCGCGCGTGCCACCACAGGACCGTGTCCTTCGCGGGAACGTCGACGTCCACGCTCACGGGGTCCGCGCCGGCTCCCGGGTCGATGGGGACGAATGCGACGAGGTCCGCGAGCGCCTCGTCGCGGAACACCTCGAAGCGGTAGCGGATCGTGTCGGCCGGGACGTCCGTCGCCGCCGAGACCTCCAGGGTCACGCGGCGTTCGACCATGCAGGCCCCGTCCTCGGGACTCGTGATCGTCGGCGCCGTGGGCGCGACGTTCGCGACGTCGACGTCGATCGCATCCGTGTCGATCCGGCCCGCGATGCTCGTGACCTGCAAGCCGACGGTCACGGTCGAATCGCCGTCGAGGTCGGCCGCCGAGAAGGTCGGGTCCTCGATGACCGAGTCGTCGTAGTCGCCGTCGTCGTCCAGATCCCAGGCGAAGGTCAGAGCCGATCCGTCGTCGATCACGCCGCTGCCGTCCAGGACGATCTCCTGTCCCTCGTCGACGGCGTACGGTCCGCCCACGTCGGCCGTCGGACGCGGCCCGACGACGCCTCCGCCGCAGACCCAGTCGACCGAGTTCGTCAGCAGGAGCTGGACGTTGACGTCGTCCCAGGTCGTGTACGCGCCGTAGTTCCCCGCGTGGTTGAAGTTCACGATGCGGCCCGATCCCCACTCGCGCACGCACACACCGTCGTTGACGCCCCCGCCGCCGACCGCGTCCTCGGTCGCGAGCACCTCGATGTCGGCCGCGATGTCGCAGGCGCCGTCGTTGAAGCCCGCGGAGAACGAGAACGTGTCGGGCAGACCCGCCATGACGGGGTGCGCCTCGCCGGCGACGGTGACCTGGTACTCGCGAAGGCCCTCGTGGCCGCTGAACCGGTTCGTGATGATGAGCTCGGACATGTCGACGTGCCCGGCCGCTTCGTAGGCGTTCCACTCCATCCCGATGAAGCCTCCGCCCGCGTCGACGTAGTCCTGCAGGATCTGCTGCCCTGCCACGGGCATCGGATCCGCGTAGCTGTCGCCGTTGAGGTGCACGACCGCGCAGAATCCGGAGGGATCGGGATCGCCGTCGTAGTCCTGCTCGAGGGTCGCGGGCATGTCCACGACGTAGCCGGCGTCCGTCAGGATCGTCTCCACGGCGGCGCCGTCCGCGCCGTCCGAGAGGAGAAGGACGTCCTGCGCGAAGGACGGGACGGGCGCGAGCAAGACGGCGAAGAGACAAGCACGCATGACCCGATGGTACCGCGATCGGACCGCCTCAGCACCCGGCCTGGCGCAGAGCATCGAGTCCCATCTGGCAGGCCTGACGGATCTGCTCGACGCCGGCCTCGCGCGCGGCCTGCTCGAACTGCGCCTGTGCGTCGCGCCACGCATTGCACAGCGTGTCGCGGATGTCCGCGTTCGTGCAGGCGCAGGCGACTCGAAACGCCTCGGCACAGGCGGGGGGAAGGGCGCCGGGAGCCAGCGGGGTGGGCGGGCGGCGCGGCTCGAGGTCGGGACATCCGTCCTCGTCGTCGACGCCGTCGAGGTCCTCCATCTGGTCGGGGCACTCGTCGACGGGCGCGTCGGGCTCCAGGACGGCGACGGCGTCTTGACCGGGCGCCGTCTCACCGCGCGACCGCGGCGACCGGCCGGCGGTCGGCCCGTAGATGCAGCCGCCGAGCACGAAGAGACCGACGAGTGCCGTCGCGTTCATCGCGGCATTCTATCGCGGTAGGATGGTCGCATGCCGAACTCCGGATTGGTCCTCTTCGCGGTCGTCTCGTTCGCTGGATGCACTTGCTCGGAGGACTCGCAGACGGCCGATGGCGGGGACTCCGACTCGGACGGCGATTCCGATTCGGACACCGACGGCGACTCGGACACCGACGCGGACACCGACGTCGACACCGACGTGGACGCCGACGGGATCATCCCCGGCGATCGACGCGTCGACTGGAACCCGGGGATTCCGGGCGGGATCCCCGAGAGGAGCGAGATCTGCGCGGACGTGACGGCTGCGCCCTTCAGCGCCACGGGCGACGGCGTGACGGACGACGCCGGCGCGATCCAGGCGGCGATCGACGCGTGCCCCGAGGGGGAGGTCCTGTACTTTCCGGAAGGCACCTACCGCGTCGCGAGCACGCTGTTCGTCACGAAAGGAATCGTGCTGCGCGGCGACGGACCGGACCTGACCCGGATCGAGGGCGACGGCACGGGGGGGCGCGGGATCGTGAACCTCGGCGAGCAGTGGGACTACGACGGCCAGCCGCAGACGTCCGTCACGGGCGGGATCGAGAAGGGCTCGACCGAGCTCGTCGTGGGCGACGCGTCGATCTTCGCGGTCGGCGACTTCGTGATCGTCGACCAGCGCAACGACGGCGACCTCGTGGCGCTCGACGCCTCGGAGTCCGAGTGCGTGTGGGGGAGCCGCGAGGACGGCACGCGGCTGCTCGGGCAGATCGTCGAGGTCGTCTCCGTGGACGCCGGAAATGGCACGGTCGGGATCGATCCGGCCCTCGCCATGACGCTGTCGGCCGAGCTGAACCCGGAGATGGTCGGGCTCAACTCGAACGTCGTGCGCGAGGCCGGCGTCGAGGACCTCGCGATCGCCGACCGCGGCTACCGCGGGGGAAACCACTCGAACCTGCGCATCCACACCTGCGCGTACTGCTGGGCGAAGAACGTCGAGAGCGACATGGTCTCGGGGCGCCACATCGAGGTGAACCGATCGTTCCGGTGCGAGATCCGCGACAGCTACGTGCACCACGCGCACTGCTACAACCCGGGCGCAAACGCGTACGGGATCGCGGTCGAGGGGCAGTCGAGCGAGACGCTCGTCGAGAACAACGTCTCGTACTTTCTCAACGTCGCGTTCGTCATGGGCAGCAGCGGGCCGGGCAACGTGATCGCGTACAACCACGGCGACGTGATCTGGGACAGCAACTTTCCGGACACGGGGTGGCTGATGGCCGATTTCTCGGTCAACCACTGCGCGCACCCCTTCATGACGCTCTACGAGGGGAACCTCGGCAGCCAGCTGTCGGCCGACGACATCCACGGCGGATCCAGCCACGCGACCTTCTTCCGCAACTTCATGGATCGCGAGCACGAGGGCATCGAGCTCTTCTCGAACCGGATCACCGTGATCTTCGCTGCGCGCAACCGGTACATGAACGTCGTGGGCAACGTCTTCGGGGCGGAGGGGGACACCGGGGACTACGACGCGGACCAGAACTGCGACGAGGACGTCGCGACCTACAAGCTCGGGTGGCCGAGTGACTGTGGCGCCGGACCGGAGACGATCGACCCGCAGGTGGCGGCGACCCTGCTGCGCCACGGGAACTTCGACGGCGTCTCGGGTGAGACGCGGTGGGACGACGCGATCGACGAGCGCGAGCTGCCCGATTCGTTCTACCTGGACGCGAAGCCCGGGTTCTTCGGCGACCTGCCGTGGCCCGCGGTCGGGCCGGACCTCGATCCGAGGGTGGGAACGATCCCCGCGAAGGCGCGATTCGACGAGATCGCGCACGAGTCGTACGGCGGCGACAGCTGTGGGTAGGATTCTCCCGTGAACCCGCTCAGCCCACGCCGCCGCCGCAGTGGAACTGGGCGCCCATCCCCGTGAGGCGCGGGCGCGCTTCGCCGTCGAGGCTCATGAGGCGGAAGCGGACCTCGAGGTAGCGGCCGTGGGGGCCGTCGCCGAGGGCGGCGGCGAGTGACGCGGGGGATTCGAGGTCGGCGACGTTGCCCAGTTCGATCCAGGGTGCTGCCGGCAGCGCCGCGAGATCGTCGACGGAGCGCACCTCGATCACGAGGGCCGCGCCGGCGGGGACGGTCGCTTCCCAGGTCACGTCGTCCCAGGTGTTGTCGACGTCGCAGCCCTCGAAGACGTGCGAGTAGGTTCCGAGCGGGTCCGTGGCGTTCTGGAGCTGGAAGCCGGTCATGTCCGAGTACGTGTACGGCTCCGTCAGGCACGGACCCGCTGCGCCGCCGGCCCCGCAATCGTTCAGCGCGCGCTCCACCGTCTCGTCGGCCGGATCGAGGACGTCGAGGTAGCCGTTCATCGGCACGCCCCAGACGAAACCGTCCGTGTCGACCGCGACGCCGCGCGAGTGCGCGTCGGTCATCTCGACGGCGAGGGTGTCGTAGTCCACGCGGCAGACGTAGCCGTTGCCCCAGCCGATGAAGTCGCCTGCGTCCTGGAAGCACGAGCCGATCCACACCGAGCCGCGCCCGTCCGACGCGACGCCGAAGCCGCTCCAGCCGTCGAGCGCCGTCCACGAGTCGTCGGCGGGGTCGTAGATCTGGCAGGTACCGCCGCACAGCCACACGCGGCCGTCCTCGTCGACCGTCATGCCGTAGTTGGTCGCGCCGACGGGCTCGGTGATCACCTCGACGTCGGCGACGTCCTCGGTGTCGAAGCGGCAGACGTTCTGCGTGAGGCACGCGCTCCAGAGGTTGCCGTCCCGGTCGACCGCGGCGCCGTAGGGTGTGCAGGGGGAGCAATCGGCTTCCTCTCCGGTCGGCGCTCCGTCGGCGCGGTCGAGCTCGACGTACTTGCTTTCGTTGAAGAGGCCCGCCCAGACGCGCTCCTCGATCACGCCGTCGAGGCCGGTCCGGTCCTGGACCGCGAGGCCGCGCGCGATCGCGTTCGCCGCGCCGACCGGCGTGTTCCACAGGACGCACTCGTCTTCGCTCCACGGCAGGACGTCGGCGCCGCCCGACGACGTCCGGACCTCGCCGTCGCCGTTCTCGTCGGGACAGCCGTCCGCCGCCACGCGCGTGACGGACGACTGCCCGCCGAAGGCGCGGTTGGCGACGACGACGTCACCGGTACGGTCGACGCTGGTGCGCGACGGTCCGTCGCCCGGGCCCGACAGGTACCCGCCGGACTCGCCGAGCGGGCCGGTCCAGTAGCGTGCGAGCTCCACGCGCTCGCGGGTGTCGATCTTCGAGATCGTCCCGCCGCGTGCGCTCGCGATCCACAGCAGGGTGTGATCGAGCTGGGTGTCGCCGCCGAGCGTCACGCACTCCTCGGGGGGAAGGCCCTCGCAGGATTCGACGTTGGTCCCTTCGTTCTCGACGTCGAAGCCGTCGCAGCCTTCCGCCGCGCCGACGCAGTCCTCCTGGCAGTCCTCCGAGCAGGTGCCGCACGGACCGATGGGCAGTCCGTCGTCGATCTCGCCGTCGCAGTCGTCGTCGGCCTCGTTGCAGGCCTCTTCCTGCGGGACGACCTGACCGTCGCACGGAGACCAGACCTCGCCGTCGCAGGTGCGCAGTCCCGACACGCAGGGGCCGACGCCCTGGGTGCCGGCCGCGCCGCCGTAGCACACGGTCGGCTCGGGGTTCACGTCCGCGTCGCAGGGGCAGCCCGTCGCCTGCGGATCGTCCTCGCAGAGCGCGGCGCAGTCGGCGGCGTCCCAGACCTCGACGTTCGAATCGTCGCAGTCGGATCCGAGGCAGGTGCTCCCGACGCCGTACTGGTCGCCGTCCTCGTCGGAGCAGTCTGCCGTGTCGTCGTCGCCGACGTCGTCTGCGCCGTCGTTGCCCATGGAGCCGCCGCCGCAGGCGCAGCCGGAGCCGAAGACCGCCGGAAGGAGGAAGGAGAGGACGAGGGAGGTGCGGGTAGAGAGGGTCATGGCGGCCAGGTGTGTCGCATCGCCCGTGCCAACGGAAAGACGTGCGAGAACGGGGCGGTCGCGACCGGACCCAGCCCGCGTCGGTCTGGCGAAGCCGGGATGGCCTCACCTGCAAGCGATTCAGCGCCCGACATCGGGCGTGCCAGCTCGTCCGGCGAGCCGCCACGCGAAGGTCCTCACGTACGGCATGTGCTCGGGGCCGCAGCGAAACGACGTGCCGCCCAGCTTTCCTTCGAGGGCGCGCGCGTTCGCGAAGAGAGGGAAGAACTCGGGTGGAAACGCCACGTCGATCGTTTCGAAGGACCCGCCCGCCCCGACGGTCGCGACGGCTGTGACAGGGGGTGCTCCGAGATCGAACCAGAACTCGTCAATCCGGAGATGCACGCGGACGGGCCGTCCCCCGAACCGCGATCGGGGCGAGCGTACATCGAAGTGCAGAAAGCCCGACGCTGGCATCGAGGAGACCGGCCGCATCCCGTAGACGAGGAGATCGACGGCTTCACCGGCGTCGCGCCGCCATGCGGGACGTCCGATGGATTCACCGTCCCAGGCTCGAAGGGGAAGGCCCTGGAGCCACACGCGGACCTCTCCCGTCTGAGCGTTGCGTGACTCGAGTATGCGGGGAAAGCGAACCCCCGCCGGGTTTGGCGGGTTCTCAGGGACTCGCGTTCGCTCACTCATCTCGCTGGTCGAAACGGACGAGTCGATGCTCGTCGTCGACAGGTCGAAGAAAGCGAAGGGATTCCCGTACTGCGCCGACGAGGTGGCCGGCAGGGTCACTGCTATGATCACGACGGCTCCGGCCGCTGCACGGACACCCGTCGCGCCCATCGAGAATCGCCCCCCTACTCCTGCGGGTAGTCCTGCAGCTTGTAGAAGAAGGCGCGGACGCCGAAGAGGAGCGCGGCGCCGGCCATCAGGGCCGCGAAGACCCAGAAGAAGCTCTCGAGATCGAGGTCCCCGAACCGGGCGAGCAGCGCGACGAGGACGTTTCCGAGGGTCACCGTCAAGAGCCAGAAGCTCATGATCGTGCTCTTCATGCGCCTGGGCGCCTGGCTGTACGCGAACTCGAGGCCGGTGATCGAGACCATGACCTCGGCGACCGTGATGAGGACGTACGGGAGAATCTGGCCCGCGATGGAGACCTCGCCCTCCCCCGCCGCGTCGATGCGCGCTTGCAGGATGGCGACCGCGGCGAAGGACAGCGCCGCGAGCGCCATGCCGCCGGTCATCCGGCGCAGCGGCGTCAGCGGGAACCCGAGCTTCTCGCAGAGCGGATAGAGGGTCACGTTGAGCAGCGGGATCAGGATCATCACCATCAGCGGGTTCATCGCGCCGATCTGCGACGGGAGCAGCTCGATTCCGAAGATGTGACGGTCCATCGTGCCGGCCTGGCGGATCCAGCTGGACGAGTGCTGGTCGAAGAGCGCCCAGAAGACGCTCACGAGGAAGAACACGCTGATGATCTTGAGGACCGCAACCGGACCCTGCGCCGCGTCGAGACCGAACCGGCGGACGGCGGGACCCCAGAAGCCGCTCTTCGTGAGCGGGTGGTCCGGCCCAGGCGCCTCGGCCGCGTCCCGATACGTCGGCTCGGCGTCGCCCCGGCCGCCGGAGAGGGCGCGCCAGATCGTCCACAGGAACACGGCCAGGAACCCGTCGTCGGGTGCGATCCGCTGCCGCAAGACGAACAGGGCGAATCCGCCCGTCAGGCAGCCCGCGCTCGTCGCCGCGACCGCCCAGACGGGCCAGTCCGCGGTGAAGAAGAGGTGGCCGAACGATGCGAAGAGCAGGACCGACGAGGCGGTGTCGAGCAGGCCGAGGCGGCCGCCGGGCCTGGCCGGGACGTGGACGAACCGGTTGCGGCCCATCCAGAAGACGACCGTCGCCATCGCCATGAGCACGCCCGGAATGGCGAACGCGATCGCGGTCCCGAGGATCTCCTTCGTGATCGGGATCAGCATGGTCGCGAAGAAGCTGCCGAAGTTGATGATCCAGTAGAACGCCTGGAAGACGGTCCGGAGGCGGAACCAGTTCTTCCTGCCGAACTGATCGCCGACGTGCGCGGAGACGCAGGGCTTGATCCCGCCGGCGCCCACGGCGATGAGCCCCAGGCCCCAGTACAGGCCCGTGATCGATCCCTCCGTCAGTGAAAGGACGAGGTGGCCGAGGCAGTAGACGATCGACAGCCAGAGGATCGTCCTGTACTTGCCGAGCAGCCGGTCCGAGACGATCGCCCCGATCATCGGCAGCAGGTAGACCGCCGCGACGAACTCGTGGAAGACGCCGGTCGCGAGATCCTCGTGGCGTGCGACGTGCGCCTCCGCGAAGAGCGCCGCGATGTACACGTACAGGATCGACCGCATCCCGTAGAAGCTGAAGCGCTCGCACCCCTCGTTGCCGATGATGAACGGAACCCCCGGCGGCCAGCCGGTCGTCTCGTGGTCGGGCGCGGGTCGGGGCATGGGGAAAGGGAGAGTACGTCAGATCAGATCGTGGGCAGCTGGGACCGAGAAAACGCGGACGGGTTGACCCGTGGGGTAGGTCTAGCTAGGTTAGCCAGGTATGAAGCCCGTCCCCATCCACAGGGCCAAGACCGAGCTCTCCCGCCTGATCGAGCGGGCCAGGGCGGGCGAGGAGGTCGTCATCTGTCGGGGCAAGGAACCCGTCGTCCGTCTGGTCCCCGTCGATCGGGAGCCGGCGCGCCGTCGTTTCGGCGCGCTGCGGGGGAAGCTCGTCGTGGGCAAGGCCTTCTTCGATCCGCTCCCCGACGCCGAGCTCGACGCCTGGGAGTGACGCGTGAGGCTGCTCCTGGACACGCACGCGTTTCTCTGGTGGCTCGCAGGTGACAGGAGCCTGCCCAAGTCCGCGCGCGCCGCCGTCGGAGCGGACGACTCGACGGTGTTCGTGAGCGCCGCCTCGTCCTGGGAGATCGCCACCAAGTTCCGGATCGGCAAGCTC
>Ga0247727_10002260_pt1 | contig 44368 bp, 35 predicted proteins | sample WisWelCaveWW1625_FD_202498 | JGI IMG/M metagenome (GOLD analysis project Ga0247727, IMG submission 202498) | Biofilm microbial communities from Wishing Well Cave, Virginia, United States - WW16-25 | ecosystem: Environmental > Aquatic > Deep subsurface > Groundwater > Cave microbial mat | place...
GTTGGAGCGAGTCGAGGGATGTGGGTGTGGGCATGCAGGAGCCTCCTGTCCTAGCGTATCATATACGCACGGATTATTGAGACAAAAAAGAGAACCCAGCCAATCCTCACTCCTGAGACGCGCACCCGCCGCGGGAATGTGATGCGGTAAAGCGCCAAGATTGTGCTATACTACATCATATGGCCGCTCCCGCCAAACGATCCGACGGAGCGCGCCGGCGCGGGCGCCTACCTTTGCTGGCCGGCAATAACCGTCGCACCACTCTGACCCTGCCTAAACCGCTGCTGGATCGAGCCGAACATCTCGCCCGCCAACGCGGCCGAACTCTCAGCTCGATGGTCGCCGACTTGATCGCCGACGGCTTGCGGAACGGCGACGAGGGGGCGCAGCGGGTCGCCTGGATGCGGAGATTGCGACGAAAGGCCTACGTGCCGCGGAACGAAGAGGAACGGCTGCTTCTGGAGGGCATTGTGCTCGACGAAACCCTCCCCGAGTAGAAATGATCGACCCGGCCTCCGGCCCTTTTGTTTTCGACACCAGCGCCGACAGCTTCCTGAACCGGGCGGTCTCGCCGGCCGACGACCTCTGGCTGGACCGCTACTTCGCGCGATTCCCCATGCTGGTGTCAGCCGTAACCGTGGTCGAGCGCCTGCGAGGATTCGCCTTGCTCCGCCAACAAATGGAACCGGCCGCCAGAGCGCGAGCAGAGGCGGAGCGCCAACACTACCTGCGGGCAATCGAGGCCGGAAGGATTCAGGTGTTGCCGTTGACTACCGAAGCGGCCAAGTTCGGCGCCGAATTGATGGCGCTATGCCCGTTTCCGCCCAGCCCGCCCCGGCGCACCCACCGCCGGGCCGAATCTCGCTCCGAGCGCCTGGCCCGCTGGCGGTTCGACATTCTGATCGCTGCCACAGCCCTGGCCGAGGGGCTGCCGCTGATTCACAACAACCCGGACGACTTTGAGGCCCTGCGTGCCGCCATCGAGCGGGCGCCGGAGCGTTTTCCTGAGGCCGGGCCGCTCGACCTCATCTCCGTGCGGCGGTTGTCAATGCTACAATCTGGAACAGAAGCATGAGCCTTTGGCACGGGTGCGCCGGCAAGTGGCCGATCTCCAGCAGCGGAGTTGACCGACACCGGCGGTTTTTGGTTGCGGCTGTGCCGCGCGGCGTATGACCCGCCGCCCCATCCGGGTCCTGATCGCCAAGCCGGGTCTGGACGGCCACGACCGCGGCGCCAAGGTCATCGCCCGGGCCCTGCGCGACGCCGGCATGGAGGTCATCTACACCGGCCTGCGCCAGACCCCCGAAATGATCGCCAACGCCGCCCTGCAAGAAGACGTCGACGTCATCGGCCTGTCGATCCTCTCCGGCGCCCACAACACCATCCTCTCTCGCCTGATGACCCTGCTGGCCGAGAAGGACATGCGCGACGTCCAGGTCGTCGTGGGGGGCATCGTGCCCGACGTGGATATTCCGGGCCTGAAGGCCTTGGGGGTGGCGGCCGTGTTCCAGCCGGGAACCCCGATGGAGGAGATCGTACGGTTTTTGCAGAGTTCTGCGCCCAGCACCGTGGCGTCATAGAGGAGGCCGCCCGCCAGGCCCGCATCGAGCGGTTCGGGCTGGCGCTGGAGGACTTTGCCGGCGCCGTGTATGCCTCGGTGGCGCGCTATTCGCCCGCCGGGCCGGTGCGGGAGTTCGTCCTGGGACTGCGCCTGGAAGACCTGGCGTTGGCGGCCGCCTGCGCCCGGGGGATCGAGGCGGCCTGGGAGGACTTCCATCGCACCTATCGGCAATTCCTGGTGGAGGTCTCCGGGGAGTGCGACCTGGCTGACCAGGTGATCGCCGAGCTCTATGGCGCCGAGGGCTCGGCTGCCCAAATCGGGAACTTCCGGGGCCGGTCCTCGTTGAAGGGCTGGCTGCGGGCGATCGTGCATCAGGCCCAGGTGGACCGCCACCGCCGCGAATCGCGTCTCACCCAGATCGAGGCCCTGCCGGTCGAGCCGGGGCGCCAGGAGCATCCGGAAGATTTCGAGCAGCGGGAGAACGCCGCGGCGCTGGCCCGCGCGCTGCGGGCGGAAGTCGGGGAGTTGGAGCCGGGCCAGCGGCTCCTGCTGGCGTGGTATTACGCTGACGCCATGCGCCTGGCCCAGATCGCCCGGCTGCGCCAGGTGCATGAGTCGACCGTCAGCCGCGAGCTGGAGGCCATCCGCAAGAGGCTGCGCCAGCGGGTCGAGAAGCGGCTGCGCGCGGATGGGTTCAGCACCCAGCGGATCGAAGAATGCTTCCGGCGCTCGACCGAGGCGCCCGTGGAGCTGGAGGATCTGTTTGACATGCCACCGCGGGCAAGAAATCCGGGCTGAAACGTACTACAGTAGGACAGGCATTCTTGCCTGGCAGGTTTTGACGTAGCGTATGGCAACCAAAGACATGGACGCCGCCTTGCGCCGGGCGCTGAAGCCGAACGGCGATCGCGCGCCCGGCTGCGACGCCGAGCTGGTGGTGGCGTACGCCGAAGACCGTCTGGGCAGACTGGAGCGGCAGAGCCTGGAAGGTCACTTGGCGCGCTGCGCCGCGTGCCGAGCTCTGGCAGCCACCGTGGCCGAGGAGTCGCTGCCAGAAACCGCTGAACCGGCCCCGGGGCTGGGTCCGGCGCGCGGATGGTTGCGGTGGCAGTGGGCGGCGCCCGCCATGGCCGGCCTGTTGGTGGTGGGCTCGGTGATCGTCTGGCAGAGGGAAAAAGTCGTGCAATCGCCGGCGCCGGTGGCGCAGGTGAGGCCCTTGGCGGACGCCCCCCGTGTCGAAACCGAGCGCGCCGCGGAGCCGCCCGCTCCAGCCGAGGCCCCCCTTCGCCAACGGGTCCGGGCCGCTGCCGACCGCCGCTCCGCCAACGAAGGGGCGGCAGCAGCGCCCGCCGCGCCGCCACCGGCCCAAGCGGCCCCACCAGCTCCAACGGCCCAAGCGGCCCAGAGCGTCGACTCGGCGCTCGAGGAGAACAAACCCCAGGCGAAGCGCGACGACGCCCTCGCCAAGGAAAAGGACAAGGACCTCGCCCTAACCCGCCGCGAGGCTGCCGACCAAGTTGGCGGCATGCGGCTGGTGGCCACTCCCGCCGACGAGGCCCGCCAGCTCCGTGGCGCCTATGCCCTCCGGCCCGCCACGTTTTCCCCGTTGCCGGAGGGAGCGCCGCTTCTCAACTCCACCCGCCGGGACGCGGCCATTTGGGCGGTGTCCTCCGCCGGGCGCATCTTTCGCTCCAACGACAACGGGAAGACCTGGGAGAAACTCACCAGCCCTACTACCAATGACCTGGTTGCGGTCCAATGGGAGTCGGAATCGAGCCTGCTGGTGACCGACCGGGAGGGGAAACAGCACCGGGTAGCGCCGTAGCAATACACTGGGTGTAGCCGCAAACAGCGAGGGCATTGGTGCTATGCTCGATTAGTGGAGTTCGCGTGGGATCCAAGGAAAGACAAGAGGAATCTCGCCAAGCATGGGGTTTCTTTTGACGAGGCCAAGACGGTGTTCGATGATGAGTTGTTTCTGGTGTTTTCTGATCCTGACCATTCAACGGAGGAAAGCCGGTTTATCATCATGGGCCGATCCAAACGGGGGCGCCTGCTGGTAGCGGCCTATACGGAGAGATCCGATACGATTCGCATCATCAACGCCCGAAAAGCGACGCGCCGAGAGCACAACACTTATGCCGAAGACATCTAGTCGAGAAATGCATGACGAACTGCGGCCCGAATACGATTTCCGTACATTGCGCGTCGTTGCTCGTGGGCCTGGGCGAAAAACGCCCCATGAGGTCACTGTTTGCCTGGCGTCGGACGTCGCACAGACGTTTCCGGATTCCCATGCGGTCAATGAGGCCTTGCGGCTTCTGATCCGGATTGCAAGAGGTCAGGTGAACAAAGGGCGCACGTCGAAGCAAGCCGGCGGGGGAATGTCTAACGAGGCGTTGCGCCAAAAGACGGCGCGTCGGTGAACGTCAAATCGTTAAGGAGTCGTAGACAACGCACCCTCTCGGAGGATCGTCGCTGGCCAGGCCAGACCCGCCAGGAGCAACAGCAAGCCGCCAGATTTAAGCATTCCGGAACCGATTATACTATGGGAACTCCCGCAGCCGCGCCAGGGAAGCGCCGATGACGGGTTGGCCGGCAACCCAGACGCTCGCCGGTTGCGTCATAATAGAGGAGGCAGGCCGTGGGCCTGCCTGGGGGTGCTAGATGCCCAACCCGGGAACACCCGCCGAGCGTCGTCCGGCCCTGTTCGGCGCCGACTGATCCTCTCGCCGCCAGAGGAATCCTTCCGATATCTTTGACAGGAGAAGAGTGTATGAAGGGCGCTAGCCTCAGTGTGGACCCCCGATTGCCGCTGGTGGCGACCCAGTTGCCCGGGCCGAACGCCAGAAGGGTGGTGGAATTGGATCAGCAGTATGTGTCCCCTTCCTACACCCGCCCTTATCCGCTGGTGGTCCGGCGGGGCCAGGGGGCGGTGGTGGAGGATGTGGACGGCAACCGCTTCCTGGATTTCAGCTCCGGCATCGCGGTGGTGGCGACCGGCCACTGCCATCCACAGGTCGTGGAGGCCATCCAGCGCCAGGCGGCCGAGCTGATCCACATGTCCGGGACCGACTTCTACTACGAGAGCCTGGCGCAGTTGGCGCGCAAGCTGGCCGAGATCGCCCCCGGCGACGACAACAAAAGGGTTTCTTTCGGCAACTCCGGGGCCGAGGCCATCGAAGCGGCACTGAAGCTGGCGCGCTACCACACCGGCCGCGACAAATTCATCGCCTTCCTGGGGGCCTTCCACGGCCGGACCATGGGAGCGCTGTCGCTCACCGCCAGCAAACCGGTGCAGCGGCGGGGGTTTGGCCCGCTGGTGCCGGGCGTCTATCATGTTCCTTATGCCTACTGCTACCGGTGCCCTTACGGACAGGAGCCGGAAACGTGCGCCGTAGAGTGCGCCACGGTGATCGAGCGGGAACTGTTCCGCACCGTGGTTCCGGCCCGGGAGGTGGCGGCCATCGTGGTGGAGCCGATCCAGGGCGAAGGCGGCTATATCGTGCCGCCTCCCAAGTTCCTGCGGGAACTGCGGCGTATCGCCGATGAGCACGGCATCGCCGTGGTGTTTGACGAGGTGCAGTCGGGCATGGGCCGCACCGGCAAAATGTGGGCGTGCCAGCACCCTGAGGTGGAGCCCGACATACTGGCGGTGGCCAAGGGAATTGCCAGCGGCATGCCGCTGGGCGCCACCATTGCGAAGGCCGAGTTCATGAGCTGGGGGCCGGGGGCGCACGCCTCCACTTTCGGCGGCAACCCGGTGAGCGTAGCGGCGGCGCTGGCCACCATCGAGCTGCTCGAGCAGAGCCTGGTCGAGAACGCCGCCCGCCTCGGCCGGCGAATGCTGGACCGCCTGGCCGGGTGGCCGCGGCGCTTCCCGGTGGTCGGCGACGTGCGCGGCCAGGGCCTCATGATCGGCATCGAGTTCGTCACCGACCAGCAATCGAAGAACAAGGCGCCCCAGCTGCGAGATCGGGTGGTGCAGGCCGCCTTCGAGCGCGGCTTGCTGGTGCTCGGCTGCGGGGAAAACGTCCTGCGCCTCATGCCCCCCCTGGTCATCGATGCCGACCAGGCGGATTTCGCGCTCCAGGTCCTGGAAGAGGTGATCGGAGGGCTGTGAGGAAACCGATCCACGATGGCGCCGCCGGAGGCGGCGCCATGATCCTGGACGTCGGCTGCGGGCGCAACAAGTACCCGGGCGCCATCGGCGTCGACCGGAACCCGGCCACCGCCGCCGACGTGGTCTGCGACCTGGACCGGGTCCCCTATCCGTTTCGGGGGGGGCGCTTCGACCAGATCCGCGTCATCCACGTCATCGAGCACGTGGCCGACGTCATCGCCACCATGGAAGAACTGCACCGGCTGTGCCGACCCGGCGGGCGCATCCTCATCGAAACGCCGCACTACACCGACTTCAGCTCCTTCTGCGATCCCACCCACCGGTGGCACCTCAACAGTTTTTCGTTCCGGTACTTCGGGGAGCGCCACGGCGGGTTTGCCTATTACAGCCCGGCGAGGATGCGCGAGGTGCGGGTGCGCGTCAAACTGCTGCGGCTCTGGAAATTGCTGGGCTTCGAGCTGGCCATCAACCACTCGCTGCTGTTCCGGCGTTTCTGGGAGCATTACCTATGCTTCCTGATCCGCGGCAAAGCAGTCGTTTTCGTACTGGAGGTACTCAAGGATGAGACTGGGGGCCATCTTCAGGAGGCGGCCTCCGGCGGGTGAGCCGGAGCACCTGCGCCGCGGCCGTCTGGGAGAGGAGGTCGCCTATCGACATTTGCGGAAACTCGGTTATACTGTGGTAGCGCGCAATTTCCGCACTCGCGACGGTCGGGGTGAGGTTGATCTGGTCGCCTGGGACGACGGGCGGCTGGTCTTCGTCGAGGTCAAGACCCGCGCCAGCAACACCCTGGTGGCGCCGGAGGAGGCCATCGATTTGCGCAAGCGCCGGATGATCGTCCGGGCCGCCGGCGAGTATCTGCGGCGCGGCGGGCGAGAGTGGTCCCTGGCGCGGTTCGACACCGTCGGCGTGGTGCTGCGCGACCCGATCGAAGTGGAGTTACACAAGGACGTTTTCTCGCGGCGGTCGGTGTTCGCACGGGGGACCGGAAGAGGGGAGGGCTTTCGCTTTGCCTGATCTGAGGAAAGATCCCATCATCGGACGGTGGGTCATCATCGCCACCGACCGGGCCCGCAGGCCCAGCGACTTCTTGCGCGAGCCGGTGACGCCGCGAGGGGGCAAGTTCTGTCCCTTCTGCGAGGGCAACGAGGACAAGACCCCGCCGGAGATCCTGGGCTGGCGGAAGGACGGGCAGGGCCCCAACAGCCGTGGCTGGTCGCTGCGCGTGGTGCCGAACAAATTTCCGGCGCTGGGCATCGAGGGTGAGCTGGCGCGGCAGGGCGAAGGCTTGTTCGACAAGATGAACGGCATCGGCGCTCACGAAGTGATCATCGAGACGCCCGACCACAACCTGACGCTGTCGCAGCTCAGCGAGAGGCGCCTCGAAGACGTGCTGTGGGCCTACCGCGACCGCATGCTCGACCTCAAGAAGGACAAGCGTTTTCGCTATATTCTGATCTTCAAGAACCACGGAGAGGCCGCCGGGGCCTCCCTGGAGCACACCCACTCGCAGCTGATCGCCCTGCCGGTGGTGCCGGCCTACGTCCGCGAGGAAGTGGAGGGCGCCAAGACCTACTTCAACTTCAAGGAGCGCTGCATCTTCTGCGACATCATCCGCCAGGAGGCCGCCTCCGGCGTGCGGGTGATCGACGAGACGGATCATTTTCTGACCCTGTCGCCGTATGCCCCGCGCTTCCCGTTCGAAACCTGGATCCTGCCCAAGCAGCACGAGTCGGCCTTCGAGAACTCCCAGTCGCATGTCTTCGAGAATCTGGCCAAGGTGCTGAAGCGGCTGTTGCAGAAGCTCGACCAGGTGCTGGAGTTTCCCCCGTACAACTTCGTGCTCCACACCTCGCCTCTGACCGAGAGCACCCAGGACTACTACCACTGGCACTTCGAGGTCATGCCCAAGCTGACCAAAGTGGCGGGATTCGAGTGGGGTTCCGGCTTCTACATCAATCCCACGCCGCCCGAGGAGGCGGCGCGGTTTCTGCGCGAGTCCAGCCTGGCCGAGCCGGCCGCCGAGCGCAACGCCCGGCCGGATCGCCCGGCGGTGTCGGCTTGACAGGCGCTTCCAGCGACGGCTAGAATCGATACTGGAGGAAGCGGGAGTAACTCAGCTGGTAGAGTGCGACCTTGCCAAGGTCGATGTCGCGGGTTCGAACCCCGTCTCCCGCTCCAGCCCTCCCGGCTTCGTGGCGCGGTAGCCAAGTGGTAAGGCAGAGGTCTGCAAAACCTTTATCCAGCGGTTCGAATCCGCTCCGCGCCTCCATTCAAAACGCCAGACTTGTCCCAACGTTGCAAAGACTTCGGGCCATTTAGCGCCTTCACGGAAGTTCACGGGAATTCCCGGAACATCCCGCCGGCGGCGCCTCGTCACGCCATATCTTGAGTTCTGTTATGGCTGCGAGGCCGTTGGTCTCTGTAACTTTCTTCACTGGCCCCACCGGATGCGCAACGCGGAGCAGCCGTAACCAAAACACATTTGCAGATGGTTACCGTGAGGCGCACGGCGTGATCCGGGACGCCGCCGGGCAGCCGTAACCAAAACACATTTGCAGATGGTTACCGAGCCGCGACCGTAGGGAGCGGTTGCCGGAGCCAGGGTTCCCCCAAAACCTTTAAGCACACGCAGGGGAGCACCTTCTCGACACGGTTGAGCCATAATGGTCACTCTAGAAAGAAGCGTCGGCCGTCGCCGCGCTCCCTGTGAGGGTAGTGGAGCGTACCGTCTATCAGGCGAGCATCCGCGAGGCCGAGCGACGAATTGGACGCCGCGACCCCGACGATGTCACAGTCCGGTCGAACGACAATGACTTTGAAGGTGTCGGCGTCGAGTGGTGCACCACTGGGGTGAGCCGGTCGGTTCGCGGCGGACCAGCACGACGCGCCGCTCCCCTGTCCGGTCCGGCGCCAGATTCGTCGGCAGCCGTAGCGAATGAGCACGGGCTGGTGCGCCCTGGTACTGTTCGAGCGCTCCGATCCGCCGCCGCAAGGTCTTCCTCATGTCGTTCGGTTTGTCCCTTCCATCTGCCGCGAACGGTCAGGGAGCGGACCTGTAGCAGCAGGCCGTCAGAAGCGGAATGTGTACTGCAACTTGGCCGACACCTTGCTGTCTTGCCTATGGAACCGGTAGTTGTGAGCCGGGTCCTCAATCCATCCCTGGTTGAACACGAAGAAGACGTCGTTCCCCGGCTTCAAGATCCAGCGAACTCGGCTCTGCCAGCCGAGGTTCCGAGACTGGTTGTCGTACTGAATCAGATTGGAAAAAGAAAGAAACGGCGAAACCGCGTAGCTGATCTGAGAGCTATGGATGCGGGCGATGAAATCGCCTTGTGGCAACCGAGCGAACGTCTGGTCGGTGCTAAGACTGATGAGGAAATAGGGAGGCATCTTGAATCCCAGCGTCACCCGGAGGCTCTCCGCGCGCCCTGACCAATAGTTGCCGAACGACCCGCTGATGTTTGCTGTTACCCTGCGCTTTTGGGCGCTGGCAAAGGCGCCGCGCCAACGGGTGAACCGGTACTCGCCCGGAGGCAGAACCACACCCGGGAAAATCACAAGGGGAGCAAACAGGCGTTCGTATGTGGGGTTAATGTCAAAAAGACTATGGAGAGAGTCGCCCGATTTGAGGTGCCAGTCCAGCGGAGTAATGTAAAGGTCCCAGCTTTCCACGTGCCCGTTATCGAGGCGCGTGAAACGGGTGAAGAAAACGTCGTGGAACATCTGCTGAATCCCCAGAGATTCCCGTGGGCGTGGGTTGTAGCTGGCGCCGAGCCGGAGCATCCGCACGTTCCTCCGCTGAACGAAGCCCAGCGCGGGTCTGAAATTCTCCTGGATCTCACGGACAATGATCTGCGCATCGAATTTGTCGTTCGGGTACTGCGCCGAAAAGCCATAGGACTTGTCTCGGTCGGAATTACCCTCGTTGATGCTCCTGAGTCCGTAGGCATTAAAGACCAGATTCCGGCGCCCGCCCAGAAACCGAGACGTGGCCAGGCGGACATCCGCTCCGACCGTGGTGCTCGATATGGGAAGCGCGGGATGACCACTGGTGAGAATCGCACCGATGTAAGATTGCTGAAGGAAGTTCTGTCTGACGCGTCCCACGAAGAAGCTCTTGTTCGGCGCGATGGGCGAGTCGCGCGTGCGCACATTCAGCACCCCCACGTCGGTTCGGCCCACTTTGCCCGTCAGCTTCACTCCGAAATCGATCGGCACCTCTTCGCCCGAAAGCAGGCCCACTTGCCGGCTGAAGAACGGGAACACTTCCGCTCCGGTCCCTGGAATGCCTCCCGGCGGATTGACGCCGCCGGTGCTGGCGAAGTTGAAGACCCCGGCATCCTCCAGGAAGAACGAGCGCTTTTCCGGGAACAGCAGGGAGAAACGGGTCAGGTTGATCTGGCGGGCGTCCACTTCCGTCTCGCCAAAGTCGGTGTTCACGGTCGCCGAGAGTTTCAGGCTGGTGGTGAAATTGTAGAACACGTCGAGTCCCGGCTTGCCGGTGACCGTATCCTGCCCGCTCATGCCTGTATGCAGCCAGCGCCCCGCCGTGAAGGGCCGGACATCGAGGCCCATGCCCTGAGTCAGCTCCTCGCTAATCGTGATTTCGCCCGCCTCCGAAACTTGCTGAAACTGCGACCGCAGCCGGGCCCCCGACCAGCGATCTTCCTCCAACTTTCGATAGATGTTTCGAGAGAAGTTGAATCCCCAGACGGTGCGCCCGGAAGGGAAACTCAGGCTCTTGAAAGGAATGGCGAACTCGGCGCTCCACCCTTGGTCGGTCCGTCTGGTCCGGACGGTCCAAATCGCATCCCACTCGTTATTCGACTGACCGTTTGCAAACACCAGGCCGTCCACCAGCGCTCCGGCCGGATTGGTGGCAAAGAAGAAGGCGTTGCGCTGGTCGCGATAGGTGTCGAGCACGATGGAAATCCGGTCATCGGTGTTCAGCATGGCATCGCGGGCCATCTGCGTGCCGATTACCCGCTTCCGCTCCGAGTCGTAGCACATGACGCCGATGTACAGGTTGTCTGCGTCGTGGAGGAGCGTGACGTCTGTTCTTTCGCTGGGGCTCTCGCCCTCCTTCGGCTCCCTCTGAACCAGATCGCCAATCTTGGGCCCACTCCGCCATACCGGCTCATCCAGTACACCATCAACGCTGATTTTCGACGTGATGGCCGTGACGACGGCGGACCTGGCGCCCTCGGTGAGAGCGTTCTGTTGCGGGGCGGCGCCGCACAACCCCGCCATGGTCAGCAGCCCGACAGTACAGAACCGCGCGCGCAAGCAAGTGGGCGATGACCTGAGCACGGTGCTGGCGGTACGCCACCTTGGCCTCGACCGGCGGCAGTTCCTTACTGCCACTTTGGCTCGAAGTGTCAAAAATCACCAAGATTTTACTCTATCACTGCGGGAGTCGGGCCGGCTAGTAACGTCGCTCTGGGACGCCTCGCGCAACCCTCCTGTCAACAAACGCGACCTGTCAACTGGAGAAAACGGAGAAACGGACGGCGGGAACGGCCTCGTAGGGCGCGGAAACGGGGGTTCGCGGTGGCGCCCCAGCGTTCTCCGCTCAAACTGGAGAACAGCCGGAGCCGCGTAGGAGTCGCGGAATGTTGAAGATAACGGCGAGGGTTGGAGCCGGCGGGTCTGTCAACAAAAGGCGGGGGTGGAGTTCGTCAGAGCAGAGACTGGCTGACCGGGGAGGATTCGAACCTCCATTCCAGGATCCAAAGTCCCGTGTCCTGCCATTGGACGACCGGTCAAAGCCTGCTCTTAGTATACTACCCACCGGGAGAGCGCCCGGGCCAAATGCCTGTGCTACCGCGACGCCCGGATGGCCCGCTCCAGATCCGCCGACAGCGTCGAGGGGCACGAATGCTTCTCGATATGCTCCACCACCAGCTCGGTCCCGCGCTCGTGGCTGACGTGAGGGCGGTCCTGGGGGTCGTACATGGCGTCGGTCAGGTCGCGCACCAGGATGGTCCGCACGCCCCAGCGGGTCATCTGCTTGATGGCGAAGGTGCGGTTCAACACGCACATGTTGGTGTGCACGCCCATGACGAACAAATTGCTAATGCCCAACTCGCGCAGCAGGGCGTAGACCTCGCTCCCCTTGTCGGAGATGACGTCGCGGCCCCCGATCCGGATGGAGGCGTGCTGGCGGGTCCAGGCTTTGTGGGACTTGTCGCCCGGCGTGTCGCAGCCGCCGTCGGAGTCGTCGATGGGTAGGGGAGGATCGGGCAGCGCCAGGGGCTGCGGCGGGGCCACCGGCGCCAGCGACAGGATCCGCTTGCGCTGCGGAGCCTCGGTGTAGAAAGCCATCACGTCCGACGGCGAGTGGATGATCTGTAGGCCGGCTTCCCGCGCCAGGTCGACCAGCGGCGCCATCCTCTGCGCCAGACCCTCCACCCGCCGGGCGGCGCCGGTGCACCAGTGGTTGTCCCACATGTCGCAGATCAGGATGGCGGCTTGGGTGGATGGAATGGACTGCTCCAGACGGACCTCCTGCCAGACGCCGCTGCCTTTGAAAGCCTCCACGCGGCTGCGGAGAGGAAGGCGCAGATCGCCGGCCGCCAGAGGCGCCAGCATGCCGAGGATCAAGAGTGGTCGCAGCATGCGCCCAGGATAGCAAGGGAGGTCGCCGGATTCTGTCACTTTTTCAGGAACGCCTCCGCCTTTTGGAACCAAGGGCGCTCCTGGCGGCGCAGGTAGCGCGGCAGGGTGGGTTTCTTGACCAGGATCTGGCGCATCATCTCCCGCGCCTTCTCGGTCTCGCCGAGCCGCGCCAGCAACTGGCCGTATCCGTAGTAGGCGCGCGAGACCGTGGTGCGGCCCAGGATGTCCTCGTAGGCGGCGCGGGCCTGGGCGTCGCGGCCGGCGCGCTCGTGGCACTCCGCCAGCGTCACGGCGGCGTCGTAAAAGCGGTAGTTGGGCTCGGCTCGCGCCACCGGCTCCAGATCCGCGATGGCGCGCGGGATCTCGCCGAGCTCGACCAGGCTCTTGCCGCGCCCGTAGTGGGCCTCGCGGTTCTCGCGGTCGCGCGCCAGCACGCGCGTGAACAGCTCAACCGCGCGCTGGTGCTCTCCATCGGCGGCGCAGCTCTCCCCCAGCTCCTGGAGCATTTCGAGCGACGGGGTTTCGCCGGCCATCTGCTCCAGCCACCGCCGCCGGCGCTGTCGCTCCATCCGGGCCAGCCAGGGCGGCTTCACCCGCAGGTCCGGAACCACCTCCATGATGAAGTAGGCCAGCGCCCCCAGCGGCCCCAGGAAGATGATCACCATTAGCCAGTACCCCTCCGGCCGGCGGCGGAAGAAATGAATCACCATCAGCAGCTGGAACAGCGCCGAGAGGTACCAGGGAAAGTGGGGCATTTTCGAGTGATTGTATCCGAAACCGGCCCCTGGAGTTTGGACATTCCCGTAGCGGCCAGGACCTGTCATCCCGAGCGAAGCGAGGGATCTGTTTTTTGCCAAAACCTGCTGGCCAGCCAATCCGTGAAAAACAGCAGATCCCTCGCTTCGCTCGGGATGACGGGCTCTGGTCCGGAGCGGCCTGGGGCCCCACCCCCCCGGGGGGGGTGCCCCGCCCGCCCGAATCGGAGTACAATCTCTGTAGGCAGGCCAAGGCATGGCCTGGACAGTGCCATGATTGACTCCTATGGCTGTTCCGATCCCGGGTGCGTGCGAAAAGAGAATGAAGACCGCATTCTCGTGGACGATGGCCTGTCGCTGTTCGTGCTGGCCGACGGCATGGGGGGGCACAGCCATGGAGAGGTGGCGGCCGAGCTGAGCATCAGCACCATCCGGTACTTTATTGACTCCTCCACCGACGGTCTGGAGGGCACTTGGCCGTTCGGCTATGATTTTGGCCGCTCGCTCAACGAAAACCGGCTGACCACCGCCATCCAGATGGCCAATCAGCAGGTGTGGAATCGTTCTGAACAGAGCCCGGAATGCAGCGGGATGGGGACCACGGTGGCGACCGTGCGGGTGGACGGCAACCGGGCGGCCATCGCCAGCGTCGGAGACAGCCGCGTTTACCTGTTTCGGAACAATGAGCTGACCCTGGTCACCATCGACGACACTTGGGTCGGCATGATGATCCGCTCCGGCACCCTGCGGGCTCCCGAGGCCCTGAATCATCCCATGCGCAACATATTGACGCAGGCGGCCGGCGCCAAGGAAACCATCGAAGTCCAGTCGCGCGAGCTGGAGTTGCTGGACCAGGACCTGCTGCTGATCTGCAGTGATGGGCTGCATGGCACGGTGGAGGAGGCCGCCATCCGCTCCATCCTGAGCGCCGCAGAAAAGCTGGACCGGATCGCCGCCCGGCTGGTGGCTGCGGCCCGCAGCAACGGAGCTCCCGACAACGTCTCCTGCATCCTGCTGCGTCACCTGGACCCGGACCGGAACCCATGAAATCGCTGGGAAAGTACCAGATCCTGGAGGAGCTCGGCGCCGGCGGCATGGGTGTTGTCTATCGCGCCCTGGACACGCTGCTCGACCGGGAGGTCGCCCTGAAGGCCGTCCGCGCCGCCAGCAGCGCCGACCCCGAACTCAAGGAGCGCTTCTATCGGGAAGCCCGGGCTTGCGCCCGGTTGCAACATCCCCACATTGTCACGGTGTTCGAACTGGGCGAGTTGGACAACGTTACCTACATCGCCATGGAGCTGCTCAAAGGAGCCGACCTGGGCCGCATCATATCGGCGAAGACTCCCCTGGCCCTGGAGGCTAGGCTGGAGTTGATGACGCAGGTCTGCGAAGGCCTGGCCCACGCCCACCGCTCCGGCACCGTGCACCGGGACATCAAGCCGGCCAACGTCTTTGTCCAGCAAGACGGGCAGGCCAAGATTCTGGATTTTGGCATCGCGCGGGTCACCGCTTCCAAGCTCACGCGGGTGGGCGTGGCGCTGGGCACGCCCGAGTACATGGCCCCCGAACAGATCTTGGGGAAGGTCTGCGACGGCCGCTCGGATTTGTTTTCGGCGGCCATTGTCCTGTATGAACTGGTGACTCACGTCCATCCGTTTCGCGGGTCTCACGCCGGGCATCGCATCCTGCGGGAAGACCCGGAGCCGCTGTGCACCGTGGATCCGCGGCTGCCGGAATCGCTGGAGCGGGAGGTCTTGAAGGCTTTGCAGAAGGACCCCGCCAACCGCCACGCCACCTGCGACGAGTTCGCCGCCGCCCTGCGAGAGGTGAAGCAGCAAGTCGTCCGGCAGGCGGAAGCCACCTACCAGAAGGCCTCCCAGCTTCGAAGCAACCTCCTGGCTAGCCGGGCGGAGCTGGGTGACTTTGCTGTCTGCCGGAAGATCGCCGGCCTGCTGGGAGAAGCGACGGCGGATCTGAGCCTGCCGGGCGACGGTCCCCAGGCCGGTTACCTCGAAATCGACGCCTGGCTGCTGAGCCTTCAGCAGCACGGCCGGCAGCTGGAAAAGCTGCTGCCCCTGGTTCGGGAAACGCAGGAAAGCATTGAGCAGGCCCGAAAGATGTTCGAATTCGGCAATCTTCCAGGCTGCTCGCAGATCCTGGAGATGGTCGAAGCCGATTTTCGGGACCATCCGCTAGTTCGGGCCCTGCGGCAGCAACTGGTTTCGGCCGGGCACCGCTCGCCACGGGGCCCGGACACGGCCGCGCCAACCGCCTTGCCGCCGCCGGCCCCGACCGAACTGCTGGCCAAGCTCCGGCGCGCTGTCCAGCAAGGGGACGCCCAGGCGGCCCAGGAGTTGGCCGCGCAACTGCGCTCCTGTTCCCAGGCCACGGAACCGCCGCCGCCGGTTCGGGAAACGCTTCTGGCTGCGGACTTCCTCGCCGGCCAGACCCAGGTGTTGGCTCGTCTGCAGGAAGGCAACGCCGCCGGCGCCAAGGACGCCTTGCGGGCGCTCGAAGCGCTGCCGTTGGAGGATGCGGCGCAGCTAGAGGAGCGGGAGCAGTTGGGACGCCGGGTTCGCCAGTTCGCCAGCGTTCGAGACGAGGATTACGAGGAACGGCGCATGGCGGAATTCCTCGCCTTGCTGGAAGGCTTCGAATCGGCCCTGGAACGGGGAGAGACGCAGTTTGCGCGGCCGGCGCTCGGCCGAATGACCGGCCTGGCTGAGGTGGATGATCGATTCCTGGTGGCCGTCAACGAATGCGGAAAGCGGTTGGCTGAGTTGGAGTCCCGGGCCCCGACGCCACGGCTGACCCCGGCTACCCAGCCGGCCGCTCTGGCCTCTCAGCCGGCGCCCCCATCGCCCACACCCAAGCAGCCGGCCGTCGAGCCCGAGATCCGTCCCGCGACGCCGGATCGTCCGGAAACCCAAACGACAGGCGATCCGGTCAGTTTAGATGCGACCCTCCTGTTCAGTGGAGGCCAGCCATCCCCTTCGCCCCCCGCTCGAGCCACCCCCGCTGCCGGACTGCAGCCCAGCCGGAGCTCCTTGGCCGGGCCCGGCACTGTCCCGGCCGCCCCCCAGCGGCCGACCCCGATGCCCAAGGCGCCCCCCGTGCAGCCTGGGTCATTGAAACCGCGGCCCGCGGTGGCGCCTGCTCTGGGGCCGCCGTCACGCCGAAAATGGGTCCTGGCCGGTGGCATCGCCCTAGCGCTCGCCGCCGCGGGGCTGATGTTCCTGAAGCTCAGGCCCCGACCGATCCCGGTGGAGCCGGCTGTCGCTCAAGCCGAAGTTGTGTCCGGCGATACCCGCCTGCTGGAGGCCCCCGATGCCGCAGCAAAAGCCTTGTTTGGCCCCTTTGCCAACGGCGATCTGCTGAATGTGCTTCGACTGCCTGACAGCCCCGAACAACGGTGGGTCGAGGTTCAATATGTGAAGAATGAACTTCGCTCCCCGCGCGGCTATGTTCAGGCGGAGGCCCTGGGGAATTGGTCGGCCGAAAAACCTGACGCCTCCCTGGCGCTGCTAAAACTGTTTCGTCCGGCCGAGAGCGCTCCCGAGCTGGAGATCGAGCGGCACCTCGCCAAACTGGCCGCCTTCGTGGAAAGACACGGAACCACGGCTCAGGGACCGGAAGCCAACCTGGACCGAGCGCGGATGAACCTCTGGCTGGCGCGCCGCGCCCAGCAGGCCGGCCATCCCCCGGAGCAGTGGCAACTTTTTCTGGATAACGCCACCGGCCAAATCGCCACTACCGGCGCCGGCCCCGGGCTGGGCCCTCAGGCCGACCAGCTGCGCCAGCAGGTTCAGGCGCTGAGGGCGCAGCCGCCTCCTCCGACGACCGAGGCTGCGCCGCCTCCTCTTTCGCCGGAACAGCGTTTTCGCTCGGCGGAAACGGCCTGGAAACGGCTCGATTTCAGGGAAGCCGTCCGATTGCTGGACCGCCTGCTTCGCGAGCAGCCGAGCTTCCCCGGGGCTCGGGAGCTAAGGGAAAAGGCGATCCTGGCCCTGCAGTTGTCCGAGGGGAGACGGTGAGCCGCCTCCGGCCCTCAGAGCCGGCGGGTCCGCCGCGGCTCTCCTTGCTGGTTATGGCTCTGGTGATCGCCGCCGTTTGCCTGCCCCTCGACGCCCAGCAACGCAAGAAGGCTTCGGTGCCCAAGCCCCAGACCGAGACGGCGCCGCCACGCGCCCCGTTGACGGTCGATGAAGTGCTCACGGCCATCTATTCGTGGCCAGCCCAGGGGCTTCCGCAGTTGCTGGAGTCGCGAGGGGTCGCCTTCCCGCTGACCCCGGAGGTGCGGGAGCGGCTGGTGAAGGGCGGCGCCTCGGAAAACATCCTGCGCCTGATCGAGCGCCTGGCGTCGGCCCCGCCGCCGCCACCCGCCAGGCCCAAGGAGCTCCCGCGCCCTGGCCTGCTGCGGGTGGTCTGTTCTCCTCCGGAGTGTGAAATCCTGGTGAACTGGGTCTCCCGAGGGTCTACCGAGAGTGGCTCCAGGGTTTTTTCCGACCTGCCTGCCGGCCCCGTTTTTGTGGATTTTCGCAAAGAAGGCTACGAGGGCGAGCAAAAGACGGTCACGCTTCAGCTTGGAGTTGCCGCGCAATTGGAAGCCAGCCTCAAACCGGCCACCTCCACCCTCGAGCGATTCGGCGGCGAGATGTTCGCCCGAATGCTGGCGGCGTTGGGCGGGGAAGCCGGCCTGAGCGACGTCCGGTCCTTGCGAGCCTCCGGCCGCGTCACCCTGCTGGAGCCGGGCGGCGCTTCGAGCGAGTGGAACATCGCCATCCGCCTCCAATTGCCCGACAAGGTGCTCTGGGATCTGAAAGGCGCCGGGCTGGACTGGAAAGTCGGTACGGTCGGAAGCCAAACGGCAACCCGGGGGAGCCGATCGCTGCGGGGCTCCTCCAAGGCCATGGAACTGGAGCGGAACACCCACGGTTTCCTGACCTACCAGATGGCGGCCCTGGTGGAGCGCGCCCGTGCCGGGCGGTTTCGCATCCGGGCTGATCAACTTCCGCCCGCGGAAGGGAAAACCGGCGCCGTACTGCGACTGGACGCTGAGGTGGGATCCTACAGCATTCAGATGGGGCCGGACTCACTTCCTCGTCAATTGTCCTACGAATCGGCCGCCGGCGCGGGTGGGGGGTGGCGGGTGGTCTACGGCGATTATCGCACCGTCGGGCGGGCCCGCTATCCGATGACCATGGCGATCCAGTTCGCCGGGGGCAGCCCCCACGGCGTGGAGATTCGCCTGACCGCATTGGACCCCAACGCCCGGCTGGAGAACAAGGATTTCAAACCCTAACCGCGCTGCGACCACCGCGCTGCGACAACCGAGCCGCGACCGTAGGGAGCGGTTTTTGCCTCTGTGACTGCGATCGAATCTCCGGCGCCTTTCCCGCTTCGTCTCGGTGAAGAGACGGACTTTGTGGCCGTCCGTGAAGCGCTCGAAGGCGCCGGGTTCAGCGCCGCCGGCCTCTGCGAGAGGCTCGGAGTTGTCAAGGTCTGGATGGTGGAGCCCCGCTCTCCCGCGCAGCAGGAAGCCTGTCTCCGGACCTCGGACCTGCTGGCTGCCTTGCTGCGCCTGTTCGTGCTGGGCCAGCGCCTCCCGGCCCCGGAATTGGAAACCCTGCTGCCGGCCCGCGCCCGAGAGTCGTTCCTGCGGCTCGGTCTGTTGGAACTGGGCGGCGCCGGCTACGTCAGCCCGGTCATCCTGTATCCTGTCGGCCGCTTGTTGGTGGCCTCGGACCGAGCCTTCAGCCCCGAAGACAAGTTCCAACCCCTGGAGGACTTCGTTTTCTGCCCCAACAACATCGGCACCCTGAACTTTCTGCAAATGATTCCCGACCAGCCGGTGGAAACCTTTCTGGACCTCGGAACCGGCAGCGGCGTGGCGGCCCTGGCAGCCGAACCGTTCGCCCGGAGCATCCTGGCCGTGGACATCGCCCCGCGGTCGGCTCACTTTGCGAGCTTTAACGCCCGGCTGAATGGGTGCCGGAAGGTGCGAGTTCTGGTGGGGGATCTGTATGGCCCGGCCGGCGGCCGCCAATTCGAGCTCATCGTCGCCCATCCCCCCTACGTCCCGGCGCTGGCACGCAAGGCCATTTTCCGCGATGGCGGGCTCAGCGGCGAGGAGATCCTCAAGCGGTGCATCGACGGGCTGCCCGTTCACCTGAGCAAGGGCGGACTCTTCGTGATGGTTTGCACCGCCCTCGACACCGACGAGAAGAACTTTGAATGGCGGGTCCGCGAATGGCTCGGTGAGTCAGAACGGGAATTTGACTTGCTGTTCGGTTTGGGCGATTACCGGACCTCCGAGGATTTCGTTCAAGATTTGACCCGGACATCGGAGGAGCCCGCGGGGCGCGACCCGCGCACCTGGAAGGCCATTTTCGACCAGCTCCATGCCCAACGAGTGGTTTACGGCGCCATCGTGATCCGGCGGGCGGCGTCCAGCCGGTCCAGCGGCCGCCACGCCCCCTGGACCGAACGCCGCAAGCTCAACGACCATTCCGACGCCAGCTCCTACCTGCGCCTGTTCCGCTGGCGCGACCGGCTGACCGATCCCGACCAAAGGCGGAGATTTTTCCAAGCCGTCCCGCGACTGGCCCCGGATCTGAAAGTCATCGTCACCCACAAAGTGCACACCGGAAAGCTGGCGGCGTCATCGATTCGCTGCAAGAACGGCGGCCGCCCCTTCCCGGTCGAAAGCGAGGTGGACGACTTCATTGTCTCCCTCATCAACCGGGTCGACGGCGAATCCACCGGCGCCGCGATCTATGAAGCGGTGCGGGCCTCCGGCTCGCCCGAGGCCTTCACTTCCGAGCACTTCATCGACCTTCTGGCAACCCTGGTGGAACGCGGATTCGTGGAGTTGGACGACGGCTTCTGAGCTGTCCCTATTCGAGCACGATCAAGATCTCCATCCTGGCATCCACAATTTCCGCCGGCGCAAACACGCTGATGTTCCGCGACTTGACGACGCTGTCCCACAGGATCCCGCTCTGATTGAGGGTGAAATACTGGTTGTCCAGCTTCAAGGGAATGGCGGACGGGGGAGTGGGGGAATGGCGCAGCGTGATTCCAGGCAAGGCGTTCCGCACCAGCCGCTCAATCTCGGCGGGCGAAGATAGCTTGAGAAGCTGAGGCGTCCTTTTGATCAGGTCGTCGACGCCCATCCGCGCCCCGATCGCCAGCAGGAACTGGGAGTTTTTGAAATAGTGGTCCTCGGCCACCGTCCCCGACCAGATGAACTTGTCGGTGAGCCGCAGGGGAACGGCGACGCACTTGGAGGGAATCACGGTCTCTAGCAGCTGCCGGATCCGCTCATCCAGTTCCGTGAAGCAGGGACCCAGTTCCTCGTGCCGGTAGGCCGGCAGGTCCCTGGGGCTGGCCTCCAACGAGAACGTGGATAGCGCGCCGGCCAGTTGCAGCATGGCGACAAAGAGGGGTTCCGGGTGCCCGCGGCGCACGCTCCAAATGTGCTGCAGCCCCGGCAGACAGGAATTGACCGAATGCAGGAGCCAGAAATGGGCGATGTCAGAGGTGGTGAAATCGGCCAGGCTCTGGTTCCTTTGCCGGCGAGGGGCAGCCAGCGAGCTGCTCTTGGCAGCCAGAATCTCGACCAGGCGACGCAGCAGCATCATTAGGTATTCGCTGCAGGCCATGTTCAGACAGGGGGCAATGAACCGGGGACTCAAGACCGGAAGCCCGGCCGGGCTGCGGGTCACCTGGGCGATCCGGATGGCGGTCTGGCTGTCGAGCGATTCCCCCTCCAGCACCAGGCGAAGATTCTTCCTGGCGAGCTGAACCGGCTTCTCCTCGACCCCGGCGCTTTCGTCGATCAGGGCGCGGGTTTGGGCGACAAACCTGGTGCTGGCGGGCGTCTCTGGCGCGCCCGGCTCGCCCGCCGCCAGCGTGAAGTTTCTGCCTTGGGAGCGGCGCTCCGGCACCGCCAGATAAATGTCCAGGCTCTCCTGGGTGGGCGAAAAATGTTCCTTCAACGGCCGCCCAGGCGGCGGCTCATCGCTTTCCGGGATGCTGAACGCCAGCCCGTCGGGAAAGATCCCCCGGCAGTGATGTACCGTGAAAAAGCCGTTCCCCAGGCTCTCCTGGTCGACTCCCAGGTCGGTCACGCCCCAGTTGGCGAACTCGGAGGCCGCAAACCGGAACTGGAGGTTGTCTTCGAAGAAGCTATCCTGAGCCTGAAAGTGCTGGGGCGTCAGGAACATGCCCTTGGACCAGACCACCCGGTGCAGATGCTTCATAAGACGTTTTCCATCCTAGCACAGCTCCGCCAACCGCAAGCCCGAGCGTGGCGAGGGATCTGCTTTTGTCATCCCCAGCGCAGCGATTGTCATCCCGAGCGCAGCGAGGGATCTGCTTTTGTCATCCCCAGCGTAGCCTGCGTCATCCCGAGCGTAGCCTGTGTCATCCCGAGCGTAGCCTGCGTCATCCCCAGCGCAGCGATTGTCATCCCGAGCGCAGCGAGGGATCTGCTTTTGTCATCCCGAGCGTAGCCTGTGTCATCCCGAGCGTAGCCTGTGTCATCCCGAGCGTAGCCTGTGTCATCCCGAGCGTAGCCTGTGTCATCCCCAGCGCAGCCGGTGTCACCCCGAGCGCAGCGAGGGATGACACAGCGCTACGCTCGGGATGACACCGGCTACAACGATTCGCCGTGGCTTTTCAGGAGGCGGGCGGTTTGCTCGGCCAAGGGGTCCGGAACATGCCGGGCCGCTTCCACATTGAGCAGTTCTTGAAACCGGGCCCCGCCCGACACGCCGGTAGCTATCAGCAACAGGTCATCGGGCGGGCGGAAACTGATCAGCGGCGCCGAGAGCGTCACCAGCGGCAGCTCCCCCATTTGGGGAGACTTGCGAACCTCCAGACGGTATCGCAGGCCGGCAAACAGCTCCACCAGCTCGGGGTGCTTGCTCAACAGCAGGTCCATCAGGCAGGCCCGCAGCACGAACGCCCGAACACCCTCCGGATCCCGGTCCTGATTGCCCGCCAGCACCTCCCGCAGCATGGAGAGCGAATAGGTCGAACTGTAGGTGATCACCCAAGTCAGCGGCGAGGTCAGGGTAATCGACTGGCGCCCTCGCTCGGTTCGAGCCTCATGCACGTATTCCCACTCGTGGAGCTGAATCTGGCTGGCAACCGACTCCAGGGGCTTGGGAAGCTCCCCCCGCAGATCGAAGGGCCGGGCGGCCACTTTTTCGAACAGTTCTTGCAGTTCTTCGAAGTGGTGGTCGGCTCCGACCACGCTCTCCCGTCCGGCGCCCTCCATCAGGTCCCCCAGCAGCCGCCGCGGCCTCAGCAGCAGCGCCAAGGCGTCCAGGTGTCCCCGGAGCTGTTTGCGGCAGAAGCTGGAAACCTCCCTGGTCAGTTTGTGAAGCCGCAGCATCCTTTCTGGGTCGAGTGCAGGCATCGCCGGCGCCGGTTGCTCCATCGCAAACCTCCTGTAGTCAAGCCGGTATTGTAGCCCAAGACCTCAATGAATGGATCCCGCCAAAGCGCGCCATCCAAGAATCGCCAGCAATACCGCTGCAGTGGCGGTCGGAGTGGTCGCGAGGCACAGCAGAAGCCAACCCAGACCCCCCGGGCGCCCTCCCGAGCGGGCACGCCGGGAAAGCCACAGGAATCCCAGGCTCGCCAGGGTCCCCAGGCCTCCCAGAATAGCGAGAACCAGCCCGCCGGACGCAAACAACATGGCGCTTCCAAACTCCTCGGGCGCGCCGGAGCCCCGGATCATCGTCCCGGCGCGCGTGAGCACCATCACCCCCGTCGCGGCCATCGTGGCGCCGAGCAGCAGATCCGCAATCGCAATCGCCGTGATCCAAATCCGGGCGGCCTTGCCCCGCCAGCGCTGTTCCAAGGGAACCCGATCTTCCTCAGCGAGTGAAGCTGCCCTCCACCTTGAACGGTTTGCCGTTTTCGGCCAGGAACTGCTGGGGAATAAACAGTATCGTTTCTTTGCCGACTTTCTTGATCTCCCAGCGCTCCTTGAAACCGCCGGGGTTCTGGTATTCCCCGGAAGGCAGAAGTCTCCGGATGGCCTGGATGGCGCCCTCGTCCAGGTCTCCACAAGGAAATCCGTGCCGGCCCCGCTGACGCCGGTCATTCTTCTTGAATCCGAACTGGTAGGTGTCGGAGAGGTGGTAGGTCTTGAGGTTACTGCCCCGGTCTTTCTTCACGACTACATCAAAATGACCGAGCGAGTTCCGGAGATCGAAGAGGCCGGAATTGTAAGGATCCAGATTGGGATGCCGGCCTGGCTTTCCCTTGGTCACTTTCACAATCCAGTCCTGCCATGGTTGGGGGATTTCCTTCAGCTGGTACGTTTCGCCGCTTCCTTCGACGTAGTGTCTGAGCAGCGCCGTGGAGTACGGCGAGTCCGGCTTGAAGGGGATCCAATCCAGTATCCAAATCAGCGTCGACTTGCCGTGACCCGAGAGCGTGCTGCCCATCCGGTCCCAGAACCCCCCGGGCTCCGTGCCGACCGGGCCCGGCGTCGGAGACTGCTGGCGGCACATCGTCCCCTTGTCAACAGTTGGGTGCCCTTTGGTCACGCACTGAGGCGCCGCCTTGCGCTTCCCCGCCATGTGTCCTCCGGTAGGACCAGGCTCAGTCTAGCAACGGCGCGGCGCCGGTTCAAGGGGAGCTGGCTCTGGTACGGAAGCCGATCGGGTGACAACCCCTCAGAGGAAGCGGAAGGAACCGTCGAAGTCGCCTCCGTTTCGCCAAGTGAACAGGCAGGGATCCGTGTTCTCAAAGAAAGGGTTCAGTTCCAGGAGGCGGGCTCGCAGGGGGGCGCCGGCCACCGCGCCCTCCTCGACAAACACGTCAAACACCACGTCATCCAGATGGCAGACGACGCGAAGGTCCTCGAAGAGCGCTTCAATGACCGCCCGGATGTGGCTCGCGTTGGCAGCGATCTCGGAACAGTGGCCCAGATGGTGGCAGTCGTACTGGGAAATGCCGACGAGGTTGCGACCTTTCATCCAGCACCGAAATTCGGCCCACCGGGGGATCCGGCGCCAGCGCCGGACAAAGAGATGCGGGAGGTAACAACAACTCAACGCCAACCGCAGGTCAAAGGCGATTCGCCTGGAGTCATCAGCAAGCATGCCGATGGCGGTCTCCGGCTTCCGAACCCGCAGGCCGTACAAACGTGCGTTGGTGCAATCTTTCGCGCTGCGCGAGCCGAGTCGGACAAAGGCGCCCTCCGGATACCGGCGCAAGGCTTCCCCGAGCCTGTTGGTCAGGTCTTCGATCGGGCCGGGCGGCTCACCTCCGAACCATCTCCCGAAATCTCGGTTGCGCCGTCCCAAACTTCGGGCTTCCTCCAGGCTTAGAGGAATGTCGGTTTGTGCCATCGAGAGCGCAACCAGGGCGGCAGGCCAGTTCTCGATGTAGGTCGGAGCTACCTTTCGAAGGTAGGCTGGGGTCACCGGGGAATCTCGAGTAACGACTGCAGAAACTCATCGAAGCTGTTGGCGATCACGCCGAGATTCTCAAAGGCTGTCTCATCGTATTCGGGGTCCATATCGTGCAGCCAGAAGAAGACCTTGCCGCGGTGTTCGCCGCTCAGGCCTAACAGGATCAAGTTACCCCCGGGATCCCGGGCAATGGCGATGGCGCCCTTGGGAATTCGTGTCCCATGACTCCTGAACCCCTCCAGGAGGTTGACCGGCTTACCCTCGTAGATGGCGTAAAAATCGCCAACCATGCCGAACTCGGCCCCTCTGGCCAACTCCGGCTTGTTCCAACGGATGGGAAAGCCGGCCGGCACCGGACGGCCGCCGTTGTGTTCCAGCAGGAACCGCTTGTAGTCTTCCGGCAGGCTCTCGCCTATGGTGTTCTCCGCCCGCAGCACCTCTTCCGCGGCAACCGGAGGCTTGGATCTGGAAATCTGAACTGCCATTGCATTCATCCCTTGCGTCGAACCATCGTATCAATACTCCGGATCCTGGATCATCGAGACGCCTCCGGTGTGCTGGGCAGCGTCGTGGACTTCGCTGGGGACCAGTTCCATGGTGACTCCATCTTCCTTGTGATGCCAGGTCATCCCCTCCGGCCGCTCCCAATTCGGGTCGCCGAGTTGTTTCCGCATGGCCTCGTCCGCGTCGGTGAAATCCGTCGTTCGATTACCCTTCATGTCGATTTCCACGCTCCCTTTTGCGTGGGTGGGTGGCCCCGGGAAATCCGGGTAGCCGTCCTTGTATCGGACTTTGACTCCGTCCGGGCTGGTCCATACCGAGTGTCCCTTCTCACCAGCCCATTTTCCTTCTGTGGGCAGGCGGGTACCGAACCGGTTAGCCGGAGGGCTGCATCCCTGGACGCCCTTTCTGGCGTCGGCTGCCTTCTTGGCAGCTTCGGCCTTCCGCTTGGCCCGGATAGCGGAAGCCGCCTTTCGCTTGGCGGCCTTCCGAAGTCGGTTCACCGCGGCAATGGAGGCATTGATCCGCTTCCGCAGATCGTTCATCTTCTTCAAGGCCCGCGCGCCCTTGGCGGTCTTGCCAATGGCGTCGCCAGCATAGGGGATGATCGAGATCAGCGAAAGTCCGGCGCCCACCAAGTCGCCGGCCGCCAAGCTTAACCCGGCGCCAACCAGGTCGGAGACCGGCGTCGGATCAATAACTCCGGCTGCGTCCACCCCAGCGCGCAGGAGCTCGAACTTCAGGTCGTTGTCAAGCGTGGAGAGATCTCGTACTGACTCGTCGAGCTGGGCGGAGTTTTCTGTGAGCTTTGCGCCCATGCAGGCCTTAGTCTTCCTCGTCGGCCCCGGTCTTGCTCTGGCGCAACTCGGGATACCACGCTTCCTGCCAGGCCTTGGGGTCGAAGCTCCGATCCACCTCCTCCCATGCCTGGTCCAACTCTTTCACAAAAAGGCGGTCTAGAAGTGCATCCGGCGAGGTGCTCTTGCCACGCAGGGCTTGGAGCAGCGCCGGATGCTCATCGAAATTAGGTGCGATTTCAAACATGATGGAGACGAACGCGGCGAGGTCTCCCAAGGAATTCAGATCATGTCCCCTGGCGCGCGCCAACCCGTTGGCGACCATCTCACACAGGCCGCTCGGGGGGATCCGGTCGACCAAATCGGGACTGGCTTCCTGCAAGTGCAGGACGATGAACTTGACGATCTCCTGATCGTCCTTGGGCTCAAACGCCTCAAACTGTTCCGGCCGGATTTTCATAAAGCATTTTCACGTACGCTGACTTTAACTGCGGTAAGTACGATTCACGAACGCTGTCCGGCGCTCGGCCCGGTCCAGAGAACGGGTGGCGTGTTGGCGGCACTACCCCCCAATAATCACCGTCGGACACCCCATCACAATCACTCCCCCGTGCGCCGTCATGTCCCCCATTCGCGCCGCGGGCAGGAAGCCAATCAGGACGGTGGTCGATCCCTTCACGATCACGTCGGGCGGCCCCACGCAAAGGGCCATGTCCGTCACCCGCGCCGCCGGCAGAAAGCCGATCAGAACCGTGGGGCAGCAGGGGGGCAGGATCGGGCCGCCCACGTGCGGGACCAGGACGGTCACCATCGGGCAGACGTGCATGTCCGTCATTCTGGCGGCGAAGGGCATGGCAGCTACCGGGCCGGAATCTGCTCCTTCTTCTCGACCAGCGCGCCGTCCTGGCGCCGGAAGCGCAGCACCGTGTTCGGTTCCTCGGCTTCCAGCAAGTAGCAGGCGACCGGGCCGAACATCGTCGCCAGCTCCTCGGCGTTGCAGGTCGGCAGATACACTCGCAGCACCCGCGGATCGTAGTACCGGAAGTAGAGCGGCTTGCCTTCGCTGTCATGCACCATCAGAAAGGTGCGAAAGTGGCGGCGCATCTCCCGCAGATCGGCCGGGCTGATCGCGAAGATCCCCCAATGCCGGCCCCATCCCTGACCGATCACCCACTCGGCGAGTTCCGACTCCGGCTCCAGGCGAACCAGGTAGGGCGCCGCATGGGCCAGGTCAGCCGGGAGATCGCCGCGGTAAAGGCACTCGTGCTCCGGCTGAAATCGATGCATGTTTTCCAGCAGATCCGGGATGGAGGCGCCGTCCAGCACGGCGTAGGCGTGCGCTTCCTCATCCCCAAACAGGACCCGGCTCAGCGGTTCGACCATCTCTTTCATGCTCTCAGACCGGCCTCACGGGCCGGCTCAGTCCTCCGGTCATATGTCGCAGAACGGGCTCCCGTCTTGAGCGGCGCGCACCAGCACGGCCGCCTTCGGGCTGGACCCGGCGGGCTTGGGCGGCGGTTTGGGCGGCGGCAACTCGGCCATTTGGCCGGGCTCAGCTTTGTCGGCTTCCTTGGGATCTTTTGGCGCTTGCGGAGAGGCCCCGGAGCCGCTGCCTGCCGCCCCGCCGCTGTTGATCATCACCAACGTTCCGGAAATGAACACTCCGGCCGGATTCAGGTTGATGAAGTTGCCTCCCACCTTCAGCGTCAGGGTCACTCCGGACTCGATCACCACGTTCATGCCGGCCTTCAGGTGGATCGCCATGCCCGCGTCCAGGGCGTGATTCATGCCCACCTTCTCCTGCTGGTCCATACCGACCTTCAACGAGACCGTGCCATCCACTTTTTCGTTCTGGTCGCCTTTGACCTGGAGATGCTTGTCGCCCTTCACCTCCTCCAACTGATCCTGGCCGATGATGAGGTGACGATCGCTTCCCACCCACTCCAGGGAGTCCTTCTTGACCCGATTGTCCTGGTTCTTCTCGGCGTGAAGGAAGACCTGCTCCTTCCCCTTCTTGTCCTCAAACCGGATCTCGTTAAATCCCCCGCCGCCTTTCGACGAGTACGACTTGATGGAGCTCTTGGTTTTCTCGTCCGGGAGAGAATAGGGGGGCATGGACTCGGCGTTGTACACCCGGCCAATGATGATGGGCTGGTCGGGGTCCCCTTCCAGGAAATCGACAATGACCTCCTGGCCGACTCTGGGAATCCACATGGCCCCCCAGCGCTTTCCGGTCCAGGCCTGGGCGACCCGAATCCAATAGGAACTCTTCTCGTTATATTTGCCCCGGCGGTCCCAGTGGAACTGCACCTTCACCCGCCCGTACTTGTCGACGTGAATCTCTTCGCCCGGGGGACCGACCACCAACGCCGTCTGGCATCCCTGAACCGAGGGCTTCGGCGTTGTCCGGGGCGCCCGAAAGGATACCGCCGCCGGGATGCACGTAAACGAGTTCCGATACTCAAATTCCGCGCCTCCACTGCTGGCGTAGGTTCCCCCTTCCTGGGCGTTGTGCTGCACGCTGGTCAACACGTAGCTGGCGTTCTGGTCGCGCCGCGAGTGCTCGCTCAGATCGAATTTAAGACCCGCCCCAAAAGAGCGGCAGTTGCTCTCCCCCGTCACGACCATGTGCGGCAGTTCTTCCTCCTCCATGCGCAGCCGCGCCCAGGTGTCGCCTTCATCTTTGCTTTCGTATTCACCGGGGTAGTCGTAGACCTCGTACTTGCTGTTGCCGCCGACCCGAATCTTGCTGTCAATCGTTGACACCAGGCTGGTCTTGGGCGTTTCAAAGTTGAAGTCGTTCAGGGTATATTTGCCGGGCCGGAACTCCTTCTCCGGCCGCCAGCTCAAAACGGCGTCCTCCTTGGCGGCCAGCCCCGGCCCGCCACTGTGCTCGTAGGGCGCCTTCGACTGGAAGGGGCAGGGCTTATGCGCCGAAGCAGCGTCGGCCATCACCAGGACATGTTTTCCGTTCTCATGCCGGAAAAAGTAAAAAATCCCTTCCTGCTCCATCAGCCGCGTCACAAAATTGAAAGCCGTCTCCCGGTACTGTACGCAGTAGTCCCAATCCTTATAGCTGCGCTGCAGCTTGACTTCAAAGTCCCGGAAGTCCAGATCTCGGAACACCTCCTGGATGATGTCCGGAATCTTCATGTTCTGGAAGATTCGGCAATCCGCCGCCCGCGTGAGGAACCATAGCCAGGGCACTACCTCGGCATGGTAACGGGTGAAACGACCCTCCTCCGGCAGCTGGCCGAAGCGGCTCACGAAACCGTTGAAAAAACGCTCCGTCTTGTTGTCGGCCTGCAACATCGAGAAGGTGACGTTCTGGCCGACGATCTGATCGAGATTGACGGCGTTGTCTTCCGAAAGCAGATCCAGATCAAAATGGAAGAGTTGGGAGATCCCCTCCGTGCCGGCAAAGGAGCGCAGCAGCAGCTTGTCTTTGCCGAGCGGCGTTTCGACGTAAAGGAACCGGTTCTCCTGTGTGAACAGGTTGGGCATTCTATGGTCACCAGCCGCCCGGGGGCTTGGCCCCCAAACTCAGCTCACCCAATATCATACTGGAACGCGCCCCCCGCGTCCGCCGTGACATGGACCCGCGTCAGCTTCAGCCCCTCCGCCATGCGCCCCAACAGCTCCTGGGAAATCTCCGGCAGCAGCGTACCCGTCAGGATGTGGTCCACGTTCCGCGCGCCGGTTTCCACCTCGGTGCAGCGCTTGATGACTGCTTCGATCAGCTCCGGGGTGTAGGTGAACGGAACCCGATGATTATCTTCCAGCCGCCGCCGGATTTTAGCCAGCTTCAGCTCGATGATCTTGCGCATGGCCGCGTCGCCGATGGGGTAATAGGGAACCACAATCAGGCGGCCCAGCAGGGCCGGCTTGAAGATCTTGCGAAGCTCCGGCGCCAGCACCCCGGTGAGCGCCTCCGGGCCGGGCATGGTCTCGGGATCGGCGCATAGCTTCATCAGGGTGTCCGAAGCCGCATTCGAGGTCATCAGGATCACGGTGTTCTTGAAGTCGATCTCGCGGCCCTCGCCGTCCTCCATCATCCCTTTGTCGAACACCTGGTAGAACAGCTCCATCACGTCCTGGTGCGCCTTTTCCATCTCGTCCAGCAGGACGACGCAATACGGTTTGCGCCGCACCGCTTCGGTCAGCACGCCGCCCTCGCCATACCCGACGTACCCTGGCGGCGAGCCCTTCAGGCCGGAGACGGTGTGGGCCTCCTGGTACTCGGACATGTTGATGATGACCATGTTGCGCTCGCCGCCGTACAGGATGTCCGCCAGGGCCAGCGCGGTTTCGGTCTTGCCGACGCCGCTTGGCCCCACCAGCAGGAAGACCCCGATGGGGCGCCGGGGGTCGTCCAGCCCGGCGCGCGCCGTCCGGATGCGCTGCCCGATCGCCTCCAGGGCGTGGGATTGCCCGATGATGCGTTCTTCGAGCAGGCTCTTCAGCTTCAGCACGGTGTTGATCTCGTCTTTCAGCATCTTGCCGACGGGGATCCCCGTCCACCCGGAGATCACCTCGGCCACCGTCTGGCCGTCGACGAACGGCTGGATCAAGGGCGATTCGCCTTGCAGGGCCCCGAGCCGGGCGTGGGCCTCCGCCAGCTCGGTACGAAGCGGCGGCAACTCTGCCTGCCCATCGGTTCCGGCGGCCAGCGCCTCGATCTTTTCGCGCAATTGGAGCACCCGCTCCACCAGGGCGCGCTCTTCGCTCCAGCGCTTCTCGAGGTCCGCCAGCCGGGCCTCCACCGCCTCCTTATCCGCATTCAGCCGGCTCAGCCGCTCGGCGTGGTCGCCGCCGGTGGCGCTCTCGCGCTCCAGCACCCGGGTTTCCGTTTCCAGGTTGGAGATCTGGCGATGGCAGTCCTCCACCGCCGCCGGCGTGGCGGTCTGCCCGATCGAGACCCGCGCGCAGGCGGTGTCGAGCACGCTCACCGACTTATCCGGAAGCTGCCGTCCCGATATGTATCGCAAGGATAACCGGACGGCATCCACCACCGCTTCATCCAGGAGCCGGACGCTATGATGCTTCTCCATGGTGTGGGCCAGCCCGCGCATCATGATCGCGGCCTGGCGCTCATCCGGCTCTTCGACTTTCACCACCTGAAATCGGCGGGCCAGCGCGGCGTCCTTCTCGAAGTACTTCTTGTACTCAGACCAGGTGGTGGCCGCTATAGTGCGCAGCTCGCCGCGGGCCAGGGCGGGCTTCAGCAGGTTGGCGGCGTCACCCTGCCCCGCCTGGCCGCCGGCCCCGATCATGGTATGGGCCTCGTCGATAAAAAGAATGATCGGCTTGGGCGACGCCTTCACCTCCGCGATCACCGACTTCAGCCGGTTCTCGAACTCTCCCTTGATGCCCGCCCCAGCCTGAAGCAACCCCAGATCCAGGGTGCGGATGCTGACGTCGCGCAACGGCGGCGGCACATCTCCTGCCACCACCCGCAGCGCGAACCCCTCCACCACCGCGGTCTTGCCGACCCCGGCCTCGCCGGTCAGGATGGGGTTGTTCTGCCGCCGGCGCGTCAGGATGTCGATCACCTGGCGGATCTCGAAGTCCCGGCCCAGCACCGGATCTACCTTTTTCCCGCGAGCCAGCTCCGTCAGGTTGATGGTGTATTGATCGAGGCTCGGGGTCCTCGATGCCGGCCCCCCGGCCCCTGGCCCCCCGCCGGCCGCCTCCTCCGCCCCCTCCGACGGCGCTTCCTGGACGTCTTCCACGGAGCTGGCCACCAGGCTCAGCAGGTTCTTGCGAAGCGCTTCCACCGAGATCTTCTGAAACTCCGTGGAGCTTTCGCCGGCCAGTCGCCCCAGCTCGTCGGTGGTCAGCAGTGATACCAACAGCGTTCCGGAACGGATTTGACTGCTTCCGTAGTCGATGGACCCAATGGTCCAGGCGCCGGTCAGCAGCTTCAGAATCCGCGGCGACAGGGCGGGGCTGCGGGCGTTGCCGCTCTTCATCCGGTCAATGGCCCGGGTCAGATCGCGCGACAGCCGCGAGGAGTCGATCTCGAAGTGACGACAGAGGCGCGTCAGGTCGGTGTTGGGCGTGTCGAGGAGCTTCAGCAACAGGTGCTCGATATCCACTTCGTAATTGGTCCGGTTCACACACAGCCCGGCGGCGGCTTCCAGCGCGCTCCGGCAGGTGGCGTTGGTCTTCCCCACCAGGCTCTTCAGATTGGCAATCACAGCATCCTCCCGATCGGCCCGCTCATTGGATCGTCAATATGGTATCGCAGGCGTCCTGCTGGAAGGGCTCCGTCTTCAGCCAGGCCACCCATCCCAGCCGCGGCGCGCCGGCCCCCTCCTCGCTCAATCGGCACCAGGGCACCTCCTCGGCGCGCAAGATCAACTGCACGTCGAATTCGGGCCCCTCCCCGACAAAAAACCGCGTCAACTCCGCCAGCTCCGCCAAAGCCGGCCCGCCCGGAAGGAAAGCCTGGAATCGCTCCAGGCCCACCGGCCCCACCTGCACCCGAAAGCGGGCCGCCTGGATCCAGACCTGATCACCGGCGATGGCCCCCACCCCCAGCTGGTTGGAAACCTCCGGCGGCCCCAGGTAACAGAGCTCCTGCAAGGAAAACCATTGGCCGCGGAACTGCTCCACTTCCACCGCCACGCCGAAGTAGTCGCGCAGCATGCCCGCCAGCGCGCTGGCGGAGTGGGGCCGCTGCGCGATCAGGCCAGCGTATCGCAGCAAGGCCAGGTCCTGGATCCGGCCGCGGCCGCGCAGCCCTTCCGTACCCATGCCGATCAGATCGAATAGGTAGGGTGTGAGATGGTCCTGCGCTTCGCCGCCGGCGGCCCCTCGCTCGTAAGCCACGAAGAAATGATGCTTCTCCCAGGCCCGATAGAACAGGCCGACCAGGCGGTGGTGGAACAGATCCAGGAATGCCACCAAGCCTGTATCCCGGGCCATCTGGCGAGCCACCATCAGCTCCGTGTAGTGCAGCGGCAGGACCCCTTGCCGTCCGACAAAACCCATGAAGGCCACCATCATCCGAACCGGCCCGCCGTCAGGCTGCCCGGGCTGGTCGATCCGGTGAACAGCGCTGGGCGGAAATTCCAGCGACAGACGCTGCCCGAAGCGCACCACCTCGTCGTGAGGCTGCGCCTGCCTCCCTACCTCCTTGCGGTGCACGTAGAGCAGACTTAGCAGCCGCACTGCCTGGAAAAAATCGAACTGGTAGCCCCGCTCCAGCAGCAGGTCCGCTACAGAAGGATCTGGTCGCCGGCCCGAGGCGCCCATGTTCGCAGAGCTCCCTTCCTTTGCTTGGTCGTCACGCTCAACTGGCTGAAGGAATTGATGGCGCTATAGAGCCCCAGAAACCGCTCCAGCACGGCGGCCAGCAGAAAAACCTCGCTGCCGGCGAACTGCTCCTCGTCAAACTCCATCTCGACCCGAATCCCCCGGCAGAACGCAAAACCAGCCTCCGACTCCACCCGCGCCACCGCGCCGCTAGAGCGAACGTCGGTTATGCCGGCGATCTGCCGGCGAATCACCGGATTCTCGGTAAAATCGTACAACTGCAGCACCTCTTGGAGGGCCTCGCGCCCGCCTTCCACGATCGACAGGTGGTTCAGCGAGAGATGCGAGATCAGACGCCACTGCAGGCCGCGGCCCAGTTGCGGCCGCAGCGGCTCGGTCGGCCTCCCTAAGCACCGCGCCCTCACCAGGGCCGCCGCTTCCAGCTCCAGCTCCCCAATCTCGCCGGTTACCGGCAGCTTCCCCGCCAGGTCGCGGTTCGTGCAGCTCACGTAGACGGTAACGGTTTCCACCGCCGGCAGCGCTGGCCGGAAACCCAGGTCCACGAACGAAAGATACACCTCCGTGCCGGGATCTTCCTTGCGCAGCGAGGGCCGCCGCGTCGAATACCAGAACTGCCCGCCGGCTTGCCCGTGATAGGCGTGCCGGAAGGAATAGAACGGCTCGTACTCCTGCGGCTGTTCCAGGTAGGGCGCCGTCGCCGTCACGCGGTCGATGGAATAGACCTCCGTCGCCGCCGGCCGGTGCACGTCCGGCACCACCCGGTATTCCGTATGGGCATGCGACAACCGAATCGGCTCGGCGATTTGCTCGAACAGGTTGATGATCGGGGTGCAGCCCAGCCGGAAGGTCTCGGCTTTGACGCCCTGCTCCAGCTGGGCCAGCCGGTCCTTGCGCTCAAACTCGCTGAGCAGCACCAGAATCTCGAAATGCTCCCCCACTCCGGCTTGCGCCGCCTGGTCCAGGCCGCACAGGTCGAAGAAGAAGAACTTCTTTGGATAACTGAAGTACTCCTGCAACAGCCGGTAACCCAGGAAGCTGCGGTCCGGGTACGGCAGCATCCCTTCGCTGCGGTCGAAACCGACCGCCCGCAGGCTGGCGCCGGGCAGGACCACCCGCGGCGAGCGGGCCGAGCGGGGAAGCCCCCGCACCATCACCCGCCAGGCGTTGTTCAACAGCAACTCGTACAGCGTGGCCGCGATGGGGCTCTCGCCAAAGAAAACCCGCAGGCGCTCCATCCCCATCTTGTTCAGGGCCGCTCCTCCCAGGCACCGCATTTCCACGCGAATCGCCGCCCAGGCGTCCTCGGCGAGTGGGCCGGGCGAAAAGACCGCCGGCGAACCGGCACTGGCCGCCGTGATTTCCAGGGGCCACAGCGTGACCGGATAGCAGGTCCGGAATCGGCAGGCGGCGCCCGCCACCGGCCGGGAATACACCAGCGTATTCCGGTCCACCGTGTAACCGCTGGACAGTTTGGCCTGCTCCGGGTCCACCTCCAACTGGGCCACGGCCATGGAGGGAACCGGCCGAAGGTAGTGCGGATACAGGATGCCGAGCATGGCCTCCGTGATCTCCGGAAACTCCTGGTCGATCTTGTGACGCACCCGGCCGGCCAGCAAGGCAAAGGCCTCGATCAGCCGTTCGACGTGCGGGTCGTCGCACTTGTCCTCCTCCAGCAGCAGCCGCCCGGCGATCTTGGGATACTGGTCGGCGAACTCTTTGCCGATTTGCCGAATGAAGATGAGCTCCTGCTCGTAATAACGCCGCAGCTCATCGGTCACTGGGCTTGTCCCTCCACCAGAAAATGGCCGCTGTCGCCCTGCAGCACGGTGTCGAAGCTCACCGGCTCGGGCTCCGGTTCGATCCTCAGCATGGCGTCGATGTGGAAGCGCAGACCAGGGTCCAGCTCGCCCCTCGGCTCCAGGCTCACCGTCACCCCGCTTAGACGCGGCTCGAAGGTTCGGATGGCCTGCTCGATCGAGCGGCGTACCCGGTCCTGATCCAACGGGTTTCTCAGGCTCAGCGCCGTAAAGTCTGGAATCCCGAAGGCCAGCACGCTGCCCGCCAGGTGAGTAAACTCCCCCGGAACGTCGTGTTCCCCGCGCTTGGTGTTGAGCAAGGCCGAAAGATCCCGTTGCAAAGCCGCCTTCAGTTGCCGCACGCTTTGCAGCCGCCCGGCAGGAACCTCCTGGCTCTGGTCGGGCTCCTGATCGACCAGCCGGTCCAAGACCGACAGCTTGACAGCCGTGTTGAGGTCGACTCTCGGCATGTGTGGATCTCCATCACTGCTCGGCGCATAAGAATGCCTGTGCCGGATCCAGCCGGCACAGCCGGGCAAACAGACGGGTGGCCTGCTCGGGCGCCGCCGGGCTCCCTCTCCCGCTGTTGTAGCAACGGTAGAGCCAGCCCCAGACTCTCCCCACCAGCTCGGCGCTTTCCCAACTATCCAGCAGGCGCTGGTCGATCTGCTCCCCCAGTTCCTCCAACAATGGCAGGGCCAGGGCTTCCTGCTTGAGCGAAAAGCAGATTTCCGCCAACTGGAGCTTGCGAAGGAAGCGGGTTCGGCCGCTGGTTTCGGCCGCCGCCAGCCGGTTCATTTCCGCCAGTCCCTGCTGGAGCCGCCCGGAAGTGGCCAACTGCCGGGCCTGCTCCCAGGCCTGGCTCTGGACGACCTCGGCTGGCCCGGCGTCCTGGCCGGAGGCGGAACCCTGGGCGGGCGAGAGGACGGTTTCCCGCAACCAAGTCTGGGTTTCCGCGCTGGCAGCGGCCGTATCATCCAGCAAGGAGGTCGACGGCAGTTCCGGAAGTCCCTGCAGCAACGCCCGCAACTCGCTCTTCAGCGCCTCGGCGGCCATCTCGTAGCCCAGGTTGCTGAGGGCCACAAAGGTGTAGCGCTGCAGGTCCAGCCAGGCGCGCCCTTCCTCGCCGGCCGCCGCTGCTTCGGCCTGTTCCAGCAACTCGTTCCACTGCTCTTCGAGGAACAATTGGCGCAGCTTCTGGCGGGTCTGCGAGTTGGGAGCCACACACAGGCCGGCATCCGGCGGCCGGCCCCTCGCCCGCAACTCGCCCCACCGCAGCGCCCGGGTCAGCAGGTAGCTGGCCGGGCTGTAGGGGTCGTTCTGGCGCAGGTACGCGGCCACCGCGACCACGCGCCGCAAGGCATCCTCGCGGTCCTGCGGCTCGACCGGCAGCCCGATTCGTACCGCCCCACCGGCCTCCCCGGCGGCCTCGCCCAGCTCCGCCAGCGGAGCCGGATCGGGCTCCTCCTGCCTCTTCTGTTCCCGGATTCGCTGGATCGGCTCCCGGCATTCCTCCAGCGCTGCCTTGGTGGCCGTAAACGCCGGCGCTTCATTGCCGAACTTCTCCTCGACAATCCGGTCCAGTTCCTCCAGCTCCCGGCAGGCCTGCTCGAAATCTTCGGAGAAGACTTCGTAAGGAGCCCGGCGGGTGGCGCCGGAGGCGGCCTCAAACATCTCCATCGAGATCTTGCCATCTGCCAGATCGGCCTGCCGGCGGGCCTGCCTGTCGACGTCGACGTCGCCGCTGGGCCCCACCAGGTCCTGCTCCCGGCCAACCCGCCGCGCTTCCGCCAGCCGGTGCCAGACATAATCCTCCCCGCCGTCGCTCCGGACGGTGAGGGGAATCTCCTGAACCAGAAAGGCAAGCTTCTCGTTGAGCCATTCGAGCGCCCCGGCTCGGAATTCCAAATCTCCCTCCTCGATGGGCGGAAACAGTCCCTGATCCCAGAAGCGGATCAGCAACTCGCGGATCAACCGCAGGCTGTCGCGCAGGCCGGCGAAACCTTGCAGCTTGAGGCTGGCTTCGGTCAGCCAGATGGCAATCTGTAAATCCTTGGTCTTGGTCGCCAGCGCCTGCGACGCCAGCCGCTGGACCAGGCCCCAGTTGGCGGTCTTGATGTCGCGAGGCACCCACTTATCGAGGTTTTGGGTGTCGTCGGAGCGCCGCGCATCCTTGATCTTGTCCCACTCGGAGGTCGGCCGCAGATCCTCGCCGGCCGGCTTGGCCTCCGAGATGGAGGCCAACAAGTCATCACTGAGAGTCGGGGCCGTTGGCATGATCGAATGTGATGTTGCGGACCTCCAGCAGCGCCCGCGCCTGCTCTCCGGCAACCAGCAGGCGCTGTCCCAGGCCCAGCGTCAGTTCTTCGACGTCGCGGCGCCACTCGGTCATCCGTCCCAGCTTCACCTGGTCGTCGGGGTGCTGGTGCGAGCCGTAGTACAGCACCGGCAGGAACGCTTCCCCCAAAGGCCCGATATGCAGCTCGATTTTCGCCGGAATCCACAACAAGTCCCGAAGGCGAGCAGGCGGCGCGATGGTTACGCTCTGGATCGCCTCCCAGGGGATCCAGCAGTAGTTGGTGTGGGTGATGGCTTCCAGGAAGGGACCGATGAGGTCGTCGGCGTCCTTAAGATCTTCGAACGGCTCGCCGTCGATCTGCCCCGACAGAGCCGGTCGGGCTTGCTCGGCCTGCTCCAGAAGGGCGCGAGCCTCCCCGGCCTTGTTTTCGCGCAGCCGGTCGACGGCCTGAAGATGAAGCTCCGTGTAGGGGGGAATCTGCTGGGGAAGCCCCGGCCGAACCCCTTCGCCGAAGAGCCGGCCCCGCAGCCTCTCGCCGTGCAGCACGTTCCGATACCGCTGCACGGCTACCTCGGCATCCGTGTTCGGGCTGCCCAGAACATCCAGCTGCTTGGAGGCCCGGTCCAGGTCCCCGGAGAAACACAACAACTCAAACAGCAAGGTCCGGCTGCGCAAGTCGGAAGGATTAGCCTTGACTTGCTCGGTCGCTTGTCCGACAGCAGCCGAGAGCCGGCCGTCTTTGAGGAACTCCTCAGCGTTCATTATGAGAAACCACTCCCCAAGGCCGGCCCGGGCGCTCTAGTCGTCTGAGCGCCCATTGCGCGTGGCCGGGCGCCGCGCACCAACCGTGCCACAGGGGTCACGCGTACTTCTTGTTAGCCGTGAGATCCCAGCCGCCCGGGACGTTGCCGCCCCCGGACCCGTCGGCGCGCTTCTGCTGGATGTAGTTCCACTTGATCTTGCCGTAATTGAAGGCCACTGATTCGGTGGGCACATCGTCGCCCCCTCCGCCGGCGCCCCCCGACTGCACCGAGCTGACGATGACCTCTTCCATCTTCACCTCGAAGTACTTCACCTTTTGCCCGCCGGCGCGGCACAGCTCCAGCGTCACATCCTTGAGGTGCTCGCCAGTGGCGCAAGCCTGCGACAGCTTCGGGGAGGCTTTGTCCAGGTGATGTGTGATCTGGAAGTCCTGGAAGTTGGCGCGCTCCGAGGCAGCCCCGCCAGCGGAACTACTGGTTATCGAGGCCGGCTGGGACATGCCGAAGCTGTAGGACAGGATCTCAATCCAATCCTTGTGTTTGTCGTCGGTACTCTCGCCGGGGATGGTGGCGATCTTCAGAAAAGCATCAAACATCTTGGTCTCCTTTTCGAGTTCACTTTTAGTTACTGCTAATTACCACGGCTGCTAACCCTTCGACTCCGGCAGCTTGGCCACCAGGCGCAGCGACACCGTCAGCTCGTCCAACTGGAAGTGGGGCCGCAGGAAGGCCACCGCCGAGTAGACGCCGGGCTTGCCCGCCACCTCGCTCACCTCGATGCGCGCCTCCCGCAGCGGGAAGCGGGATTTCGCCTCCTGCCCGGCGGAATCATCCAGCAGCACGTAGTGGCTGATCCAGTTATTCAGAAACTTCTGGCACTCCTCGCGCGACATGAAGCTGCCGATCTTGTCCCGCATCATGACCTTGAGGAAGTGCGCGAAGCGCGAGACCGCCATCATGTACTGCAACTGCGCCGACAGCCGGGCATTGGCGTTGGCGTCGTCGCTGAGATACTGCTTCGGCTTCTGGCACGACTGGGCCCCGAAGAACACCGCCATGTCAGTGCCCTTATGGTGGCACAGCGGCACGAATCCCAATCGGGAAAGCTCGTTCTCCCGCCGGTCGGTGATGGCGATCTCGGTGGGGCACTTCAGCGCGACATCGCCGTCGTCGGTCGTGAAGGTGTGCGTGGGCAGCCCTTCCACCAGCCCGCCTCCTTCTACGCCCCGGATGGCGGCGCACCATTCGTGCAGCGCAAAGGCGTTGGTCAGCCGCGCCGCGAAAGCGTAGGCCGCGTTCCCCCACAAGTACTTGCTGTGGTCCGTCCCATCCACCTTCTCTTCGTAGTTGAAGGCCTCCACCGCGGCGGTGTCTTTCCCGTAGGGCACCCGCATCAGCACGTGGGGCAGGCACAAACCCACGTACCGGGAGTCTTCGCTCTCCCGAAAAGATTTCCAGCGGGCGTAGGCGGTGTTGTCGAAGATCTTGGCCAGGTCGCGCGGACCCGCCAGCTCCGTAAAGCTGGTCCAATTGAACATCTCCGGATTGGCAGCCGCGATGAAGGGGGCATGGGCCCCCGCCGCCACGTTCGACATCTTCTCCAGCAGCTCCAGGTCCTCCGGATGCCGCCCGAACTCGTAATCCCCCACCATCGCCCCGTAGGGCTGCCCGCCCAGTGTCCCGTACTCCTCTTCGTAGATCTTCTTGAAAACGGTGCTCTGATCGAACTCCGCGACCTTCTGTAGATCCCGGAGCAGGTCCTTCTTGCTCACGTTCATGACCTTGATCTTCAGCATCGTGGAGGTTTCGGTCTGGAACACGAAATAGTGCAGCCCCCGCCAGGAGCCCTCCAGCTTCTGGAAATCCGGCGCGTGCATGATCTCGTTCAGCTGGTTCGACAACATGTCGTCGATGGCGGCGATCCGCGCGTTGAGCATGGCCTCGGTGTCTTTGGAGACCGCGATCTGGCCCTTCAAGATCTCCTGTATGAAGTCCTGAATCCACTCCCGGCCTTTCAGCCTCTCCTCGGGAGTCTGCCCCAGCCGCCCCTGTTCGATGATGCGGTCCAGCAGGCCGACTTCCGCTTCCACGGTTTGGGCTGCTTCCGCCTGGGGCGCCGCTTCGCCTTTTTTCGCCATATCAGCTCTCCTTCTCGCCGGGCTCCTCGGGCAGGCCCAGCTCCGACCGCAGCTTGCCTAGCGACCCGGTGTTGTGGACCACCTCCTGCAACAACTCCTCCAGCTTGTCGTTCCCGTACAGGCTGCTGCGGAGGTTCGACAGCTTGGTGCGCAACTCCAGCAACTTGCGCAGCGGCTCCACCTGCTTCACCACCTGCTCCGGCTCGAAATCCTCCATGTTCTTGAAACGCAGCTCCACGCCGAGCCTGGTGTCGTCCTCGCTCAGCTTGTTATCCACCTTGAACGCTAGCCGGGGCCCGATCTTGGCCATCGCCTGGTCGAGATTGTCGCGGTCGATCTCCACGAACTTGCGGTCTTTGAGCTTCGGCAAGGGTTTGTCCGCGTGTCCCGAAAGATCGCCCAGCACACCGACCACGAACGGCAACTCGCGCTTCTCGATCGCCCCCCCGGTCTCGACATCATAAGTGATGTGAACCCGCGGCGGCCGAATCCTCCCCAGCTTCTTTTGAACACTCTCTCTGGCCATTGATCCGCTCCTCTCCGCCCGACCCCAGCCCCCCAGGGCTGTCCCGGCAGCTCAGCATTAGACTGTAACAGACACTGTACCAGAGCCGTCAAGCCCCGTCCAGCCCCTTTTGCTTAACGATCTCGCTGCCCGCTCCCTCCGGTCGCGGCTCTGAACACGGGGGGGCTGCCCGCTCCCTCCGGTCGCGGCTCTGAACACGGGGGGCTGCCCGCTCCCTCCGGTCGCGGCTCTGAACACGGGGGGGCCGTTACCGAGCCGCGACCGCAGGGAGCGGATTTGGGTCCTCCTACGGCACCGCCCGAGCCGGGCACGAAACCCGGAAGAAACCCCGATCGAAGGCGTCGATCCCGCCGGGGAACTGCACGACTTCCAACCGAACCGCAACCGGGCGGTCGTTCTGGTCCAGGAAGTCTTTCCGCAAGCCGCGCAGCCCATGCTGCACGCCGCGGAAGACCAAAGTCCGGTCGCCCGGCGGTCTCGACTCCGCGTTAGCCATCAACTGGAACACCGCCCAGTAACCCCCGTACGCCATGGGGACTTTCCCGCCCGCCTGCACCTCGATGAGGGCCCCCTGGGATCCCGGCGGACCAGGCCAGTTGAAGGCCTTTTCCACAGGGGGGCCCCCGCTGTAGGTCAACCGCTCGCCGTCCAGTTCCAGCGTCACGGCTTTGATGTTCTCATTGGGAACCGGCCGCAGGGTATACCGCATGCCGGCTTGACTGCTTCCCTGCGCAAACAGGGCCTGGGAAATCGACGCCATACGGTTGAAAAACACCAGGAACTCCGGCGCCAGTTTCGGCTCCGGAACCGCCGGATTGGGCCCCCAGCGCCCCTGCTCGTTGATGAGCGCCGTCGCCAGATTTTCGCGGAAGCGCCACAGAGCCCCGACCTGGGGAGCGAACACGTTCGCCAGTTCTCCGGCCGAAACATCATCGGGGCTCAACGGCGCGAACGGATACTTTTTGAGGAGCGGCTTCATGAGCGCACAGAGCTTCCCCAGCTCGCCGTTCACCCGATCCCGGGTCATCTTGCCGGGGTCGGTAATCACAAACCGCTCCGCTTCCCGGATCGGCATCCGCAGAAAACGCTCCACCTCGCCTCGATCGGCGCTGCTGATCGGAAAGCTCTGGGCGATCTGGGTCACGGTCCCCTGGGCTCGGACGGCCGCCGCCCGAAGTTGCCCGTGGGCCGCCAGGTCCGGCGAAGCCAACCCGCTGGTCTGGCCCACGGCTGCCAGCGCCTGCTGCAACTCGGCCAGCCCCCGCATGTACTCGCTGTTGGTCTTGTCAATCCACCGGTCCCGGCTGGCCGGCGACACCACCGCGTGCACCGACCGGAACGCGCCCCCAATGTCGGCGGCCGTCATCGCTGCCGAGGTGTCCACCCCGGCCGCGGCGGCCACTTTTTTGGCGGTTTCGGCGCCCCTCCGGAACCTGGAGAAGATGCCCGAAGAGGCGGGCGGCCGCGCCCCGGCGGCCTGGGCCACTCCGGCGGCTTGGGCGATCCCGCCAGCCGCGGCTGCCCCCGGCGGCGCCGGAAAGTTGGTGTTTTCCCCCGCCAGGAACAAGGCCGCCAACAGCGGCGAGTCATTGCGGGCCAGCATCTCCAGCTTCTGCGCCCCATCGCCTGCCTCCCGATACGACGCGATCCCGATTCCCGACAGGAACGCCTGCCAGGTGCGGATGTACTCTCTGATGTAGAGGTTTTGCAGATCGCGCTCCAGCGTGGCCGACTCCACCAGGGCGCCCTGCAGGCCCCCCGCTCCTACCACGCAGGGTTCTCCCAGCCCCCGGAAATTACCGCTCCGAATGGTCTGCTGGATATGATCCCACCCCGCCCGCGTGAAGCTGGCCGCCACCTCCGTAGGCCCTGTCAAGACCTTGGCGAATTCCGGCGCCACCGGCAGGTCTGCCAGCCGGGCGGGCTTCCGCGGCGGCTGGTTGCCCTGATCGACGATCTGGCGGTAGAAAGGCTGCGCCCCCCGGGACCGACCCAGGTAGCCTCTGCCCCGTTCGATGGCCTCAGCCCTGGATTCCACCTGATAGGGATTCTGATCCTCGAGGACTCGCGCGTAATAAACGATCTGGCGCCAAGCCAGTCCTTCCTGCTGCCGCCGCGCCGCTTCTGCTGACGCCAAGCCTTGCGTCCGGCCCGACCGCCAGTTCTGAAACAGCGATTCTGCCAGCTCCTTGTAGGGCTTGCACTCCCCCGAAGTAATGGTCAGATAAGCTTTCAGGCGCCCGTAGATCTCGTCGTAGCCAGGGTCGTCAGGGCCCGGCAGCCGGCCCAGCGTGGCCAACAACGACGCGTGCACATCGTCGAAGAACAACCGGCGGAAGAGCTGAAAGTACAGCGCTCGCACCTCGGGCAACACGCGGCCGCCGGCATACAGCCCCCACCGGAGGCTCCAGGGGGGAGACTGCTCCAGGCGCTCCAGATCGACACGCAGCCCTTCCAAGGCCTCCAGGGTTTGCAGCCTGGGCCAAACTCTGGCCCCCATCGGCCCCTCCATCGGCCCCACCGTAATCGACCGGGCAGCACTCTCTATCTTGCCCAGCAGTTCCCGGTTCCCGACCCACGATACCGCCCAGCCGGCTACCAGGATTAGGGCCAAGCCGGCCACCGAGCCGTAGGCCAGCCGCCGGTACCAGTCCAGCCGCCGGTTCGCCAAACCTCTGCCGACGGCCGCCCGGTCGGCCAGAATCACCTGGCTGAACAGTTCGGTCAGAAACGACCAACGCGAGACCTGCGCCTCCTCCATGCCCCTGGTCGGCGGTCGGCTTTGAAGTTCTTCCAATCGGAACAGGCGGGTGGCGCCCCCTTCAAACCGCACCATCGACTGGTCCATTCGACCGCCGGCCGCCTTTCCGCCAGACACCGCCGGCACCCGTCGGACTCCGGCGAAGTAAACACCGCGCGGGATGGGACCCGGCTGCAACGGGTTCGGCCGGAAAACGTCCACCAGAAACTGCACCAGAGCCCCCCGAAGGCGTCGAAACTCCCTCGGGAACTCGTAGATGGCCGGCTTGTGCTTGGGCTCGATTTCTCGCGCCAGGTAGGACCGTCTCTTATCCGCCAGCCAATAATAAAGGTCGCCCACGGCCTGCGACAACCGCCGGGTCTCGGCCTCGGCATAAACTTCCCCGGCCCGGCGCTGGCCTGTTACCGGCAACGTGCAGCCCAGGATCTGCTGGTCCTCGAACTCGTTCAGGCGTCCAAAAAACTCAGGGAAGAACGGGATCGAGTCGCACTTGGTGACGATGACGTAAACCGGGAAGTCCGTCCCGAAGATCTCCCCCGTCATCCGCAGCCGCTCCTGAACCCGGCGGCTCAGGGCTGACAGCCGTTGCGCATCGGGGATACCCAGAAAGTTCGAGACATCGCAACACAGCACCACACCCCGCAGATTGGGCTGGCTGGATTTCCAGAGGCGGCGCAGCAGGGAAGTTACCCCCCGGCCCCGCAGGAACTCCATCAGGCGCGCCCAGCGGCCCACATCCTCGCTGAAAAAGCGCCCGGAGATCTCTGCAAACACGGCGCCCCCGGCAAACCAGAGGTTGCAGAGCTGCGTGGGGATGGCCGTCGCGTCCTGGTAAACCTGGCCAGCCAGCAGCTCCGGCTCCAGCCCGGAGCCCAGAAAGGCGCTGGTCTTGCCGGATCCTTCCGGCCCCGCCAGCAGATACAGCGGCAGGCCATGAACCGTGGTCCTGGTGCGGCGGCTGGCCAGAGCCGGAGACGCCGTCAGGCGGCCGTTGGCATCAGCCAGCAGGG
>Ga0247727_10002261_pt1 | contig 44366 bp, 42 predicted proteins | sample WisWelCaveWW1625_FD_202498 | JGI IMG/M metagenome (GOLD analysis project Ga0247727, IMG submission 202498) | Biofilm microbial communities from Wishing Well Cave, Virginia, United States - WW16-25 | ecosystem: Environmental > Aquatic > Deep subsurface > Groundwater > Cave microbial mat | place...
GCGACCGAGGTGGCGGTGGCGGCGGTCAGTGGCGCCCGTTTCACGATGAGTGGATCAATCCGGCGTGGTCTTGCCATGCGCCACCGTACCACATTTAGTCTCATCTTGAAAGCGCATTAGAATTAGCGCCGGGCAGGCCGTGGCTAATTGTTTGTCAACGGCATAGTTCGGGTTTCTTTTCCTTTCCCCCGTCTCCCGCATCCGCTAAAGTCCGCTCCAATGCCCATGAATCCCCGCGATTTCGAGCAGGTCCTGCTGACGGAAAAACAGATCCAGCATCGCCTCGACCAACTCGCGGCGGAAATCCAGGAAGCCTATGCCGGCAAAGACCTCACCCTCGTCGGCGTGCTGACCGGCAGCGTCATGTTCGTCGCCGACCTCCTGCGCCGCCTGACCCTGCCCTTGCGCCTCGACAACATCGGCGTCTCCAGCTACCACGGCGGCACCAAACCCAGTGGCGAGTTCACCGTCACCAAAGCCCTGCGACTCGACGTGCGCGACCGCGACGTCCTCGTGGTGGACGACATCCTCGACACCGGTGCCACGCTGGTCCGCATCCGCGACATGATCACCGCGCTGGGTCCACGCAGCCTGCGGTTCTGCGTGTTCCTCGAAAAGCAAATCCCCCACTCCGATGATCTCCGTCCCGACTTTGTCGCCTTCAAGATCCCCAACCATTTCGTCGTCGGTTACGGCCTCGACTACCGGGAACGCTACCGCAATCTTCCCTACGTTGCCACGCTCAGTCCGGAGATCATCCGTCAAGGTGGGAGCGACATTCCTGTCGCGTCCGGGGCCGGTCGGGGCAAGAATGCCCCTCCCACCTAAAAGCACCGCGAACCCGCTCATGACCGTCACGGTTCAGTTCTTCAGTTTCTTCCGGCAACTGGTCGGCGGCAGCGAACGACAAGTCGAACTCCCCAGCCAGGCCACCGTGGCCGACGCGTTCGCCCAATTCCCCCAACTGCGCGACGCCAAACGCTCCACCCTCATCGCCGTCGGCATGGACTTCGCCAACTGGGACACGGCATTGCGCGAGGGCGACGTGGTTTCGTTCATGCCCCCGCTCCAAGGGGGCAGCGACGATGAACTGCTGATCACCGACCAGCCGATCGGCGATCCCGGCCCCGTGGCAACGGATGTTGGCGCTGTCGTGGTCTTCTGGGGCGTGGTACGGGGTCAGGAAGACGGCCAACCGATCCGCGCGCTCGACTACACCGCTTACGGCGCGATGGCCGAGCATCAGCTTCGCAAACTGCTCGCCGACTGCCGGCAGCGCTGGCCGTTGAAACGCATCCGCGTCGTCCACCGGCTCGGCGTTGTGCCGGTGGGCGAACCATCACTGCTCGTGCGCGTCGAAGCCGGCCATCGTCAGGAAGCGTTCGCCGCAGCGCAGTTCATCATCGACGAACTGAAACAGAAAGTGCCGATCTGGAAGCGCGGGGTTTAACCCCAGTCTTCAAACAAGACCCGTTCTTTGGGGAAACCCATGCCGTGCAGCATCGCCGCGACATCGCGGACAAACTCGTGGCCGCCGCAGACGTAGTACACCGCGCGGTCGCGGTCGGGGGTGAGTTCTTCCACCATGGCCGGGCTGACCCGCCCACGCCGGCCCTGCCATGAATCGTCCTCGGCGGGCAGACGGGTGCAGGTGACGTGGAAGCTGAAGTTCGGATTCTGCCGGCACAGTTCCTCGAACTCGCGCTGGAAGATGATGTCGGGCGGGGTGCGCACGCTGTAGAGGGTGACCACACGGGTCGGCAACTTCTTCTGCACGATCCACCGCATCATCGACCGATACGGGGTCACACCGCTGCCGCCTGAAATCAGCATCAGCGGTCGTGCGGGATCATCCGGCAGGATAAACTTTCCCCGCGGCGGAATCACCGGCAGCTTCATCCCCACCCGCGCCGTCTCGTAAAAGCGCGCGCCGAAGTCGCCCATCTGCTTGATCGTGATCTCCAGGAAATGGCCGTCGAGCGGAGAGTTGGACAACGAATAGGCTTTGCGCGTTTTCGGGTCGGCCGGCAGATACGTCGTGATGAACTGGCCCGGCAGCCATTGCGAGTCGAACTCTGCCGGCGGTTGCAGCCGAAACGTGCGCGTGTCCCACGTCTCCTGCGCGATCTGGGTCACCGGCATGTCGAGAATCTGGACCGGCATGGGCGCTAGCTTACGACATTTCGGGGCGCGCCGGCAACAAAGGAGCGGATGTTCTCCGCCGTGGTCGCCAGAATCCGTTCCAGCGCCTCCTGGCTGTTGAACGCGTTGTGCGGGGTGAAGACGACGTTCGGCTTCTTGAGAATCAGATGATTCTGAATCGCGCGGCGCAATAGTTCCGGGTTGGTGGTATCGCTCAACAGCGCGCTTTCTTCGAGGACGGTCTCCTCACCCTCCAGCACATCGAGGCCCGCGCCGGCCAGAATACCGTCGTCAAGCGCCTTGAGCAGCGCCGCGGTGTTCACGAGTCCGCCGCGCGACGTGTTGATGAGCACTGCGCCGCGCTTGATCCGGCCGACGTTGCCGGGATGGATGAGATGATGGGTGTGCTGGTTGTAGGGCGCGTGCAGGGTGATGATGTCCGACCGGCTCAGCAGCTCATCCAATTCCGCATACTCGAACCCCAACACCTCCGCCCAAAAACTGTCCCGCTTCACATCGAACGCCAACACCCGCATCCCAAACCCGCGCGCGATCCGGATCACGTGCAATCCAATCCGTCCGGCCCCGACCACGCCGATCGTCTTGCCTTTCAGATCAAACCCGCGCAGCCCATCCAACGAAAAGTTCCCCGCCCGCACCCGCACAAACGCCTCGTGCACCTTCCGCGACAACGCCAGAATCAACGCAAACGTGTGCTCGGCCACCGTGTTTTCGCCGTAAAACGGCACGTTGCAGACCGTCACCCCGCGGCGCGTGCACTCCGTCACGTCAATGTGATCGAACCCGGTCGACCGCGTCGCAATGAGTTTCAACTTCGGCAATTTCGCCAGCCGGCCGGCATCCAGCTTCGTGTAGATGAACGGCGAGACAACCTCGGCCTGGGCTGCTCGCTCCCAATCCGCTTCGGCCGGTACGGTCCGGCAGACGACCAACTCATTCGATTCATCCACCCGCCCCCGCAGATACACTTCCTCCCAGTCGTGCAGTTCGAAAAAAGCGAGTTTCATCCCAGTTCCGCGCGGAGGGCGCGGGTGAGCTTCTCGATGTCCGGTTCGGAGATGCACACGTGGGTGGAGAACCGCAGGCCGGCCGACACGACTCGCACCGTGATGTGGTGCTTCCGTCTCAACGTTTCGGCGAGCGCGTCGCCACGAATGCCTTCCGGCAACGCGACGCTCACGAGTCCGGACGCGAGCGGGCCGGCGGGCGGGCTGATCAGCTTGAGACGGGGTAGTCCGCCCACCGCCTCGACGAGCCGCTGGCGCAAGTGTTGCACGCGAGCGGCCACCTCGTTGGTGCCGAGCGTCTCGTGAAATTCGATGGCTGCGCCCAGGCCGATGATGGCCGGCAGGTTGCGCGTGCCGGTCTGGGCGGTGTACACGCCCGGGCCGCCCGCGAGCGGGAGCGGGTCAATCAGCTCGCGCGCTTCGCGGCGGATGAACAGCAGGCCGGTGCCCTTGGGCGCGAGCAGCCATTTGTGCGCGCTGGTGGCGTACACGTCACAGCCCAGCGCCTTCACGTCCACGGCCAATTGACCCGGCGCCTGCGCGCCGTCCACGACCAGCAACGTGCCGTTGGCGCGGGCCAAGGTGGCCAGCGCGGGGATGGGAAGTTGCAGGCCGGTCGAGAACGTCACGTGGCTAACGCTGAGCACGCGGGTGTCGCGGGTAAGCTGGCATTCGATCGCCCGCACGATCTCCGCCGGATCGGCCGACAACTGCGGCAGGGTGACGGTGTCGAGGACCACGCCGCGTTTGCGGGCGAGGTACTGCCAGCCGACGAGTCCGCCCGGGTGTTCCTGGTCGGTCGTCAGCACCCGCTGACCCGCGCGGAGATCGAGTCCTTGCGCGACGGCATTCAGGCCCTCGGTGGTGTTTTGGGTAATGGCCAGTTCGTCCGGCGCGCAACCGAGGAACGCCGCAGCGCGGGTGCGGACCTGCTCTGCCTCCGCCAGCAACGGCCCGTACGCTTCGTCGGCCGGGTTTTCTTCGAGCCGCCGCCACGCTTGGAAGGCGGCTTCAATCACGTGGGTCGGACTCGGCCCCAGCGAACCGCTGTTCAGGTACACCAGCCCCGCGCACAGCGGAAAGCAACGGCGGACCTTGTCCCAGTCCACGCCGGTCGCGGTGCGGAGGGCGGCGATTGGGGGCGTGGATTGACCTGGCTCAGCAGCGACGGCGGAAGTGTGGTTCGCCAGCGTCGCCCAGCCGGTCGCCGCGCTGCATGCCGTCAAGAACTCCCGCCTGGTGACCCACGCAGACTGACGGCGGAGGTGGGCGGTCATGGGACGGACAGCGTTACGAGGCGTGGACTAACGCTTTCTCAACTTGCTGAGGAAGCCGGATGGGGATGAAATAGTCCGCCGGATACAGATAGTCCTCGCCCGACTCGTCGGTCACGCGGAGGTAGCCGTCCTTGGCCGCGGAGGCATCGGCCAACACCTCATAAATCTTGTTCAGGGCGAGGTCTTCACATGCCTCGTTCTGGATGCAGACCACGTATCGCGATGTCGGCTTGGCGCGCTTCATGATCTAGTCGAGAAACCGTTTGATCTTCATTTTCCTTCTACCAATGCCATGCGCCTCGTACCAATGCAACTCCGCTTTCCGCAACCCGCCGCCGAGCACTCGCACCGTCGCTACCCCCTTGAGTTTGCGCCAGCGCCCCGGACCGAACTGCCTTCGCAATCGGCCAATGCCGCGAATGCTGCCCCCCAACGGCGATCGTTTCCACGGTCGTGATATTCCCGACCACCTCGAAGTGCATGCCCTACTCCTGCATCTTTACCGGATCAATCCCTACGCGTTGGCACCACTCCCGATACACCGCTGGCGAAATCTCGCTCGGTTTGATCTCACTGCGGCCACCCCAGAAGACATTGGTGTAACTGACGGTGATGCCAGCCTCCTGCAGATGCCGGTCGATAGCGGCTTTGTGGGCGAGGAGGACCTGTTTGTCCGTGCCGTGGGCGACGCCCATGACGTTGACGTTGTGGAACTCAGGCCCGGCTTCACGCCAGTAGGCGTGCGTCATGATGTGATGCCGCCCCACCTCGCGGCCGGCATCGACTTCCCGTCCGGGCGGCACGGCCCAGTGGAACAATGCGTTGTGCCGGGTCACCCGCTCGCCGTTGGCGACCGGCTTGACGTGTTCGAGGAAGGTGGAAAAGCGTCCGATGATCTTGCGACGCTCGAACCCCGACGCCATTTCGAAGAACTGTTCCAAGCTGACGCCGGCCTCGCGGGCGCGCGCGTCCCAAATGTTGGGAACGAGTTCCTCGGGCGCGAATTCGCGTTTCAGCGCCTCCAAGACCCGCCATTCGAGGTTGGTCAGCGTCTCGACCGCAACATCCGTCACTTCGGCCAGCACGTCCGCCCGGCTGCCGGGTTCGAGACCGCGCCGGCGGACATGACCGACTCCGAGCGCGAAGAGTTTCTTTGCCGGCAGGAGGATGAAATTCTCCGCACCCGTCGCCCGACAAAGAAATTCGCAGTGTCTCGTCATCGAAAAGCCCTGCGGCACCTTCAGCGTCGTCCACAGCTTGTACTTCGCCCCCGCAATGGCGGCATCGGTGGTGCGAATCACGACATGGCCGCTGAACGGATCGCGCTGGAACATGTAGTCGAACGCGGCGGTGAGCTTCTCGTCCGGCACCTGCCACGCGACGAGCGCACCTTGCGCAAGGTTCGTGGCCAACAATGTCTGCCGCACGCGCCGGATTGTGCCCGCGCGCAGCATGGCTTGCAGTCGCTCAATGACCACCGGCAATTCCACGCCCGATTGCCGGGCGATCTCGCCGAGCGGGTCGCGCTGGAAGCCTTGCAGCCGATCCTCCGAGACGGCCAGGATTCGAGCGTTGATGGGATCGGTGGTGGTGACGGGAATTGTCATGAGCTTGTGTCTTGTGGGAGCGCGCTTCTGCGCGCGATCGGTACAGAATCGCGCCCGGAAGGGCGCTCCCACATGACTTCTCAGGGCTCTTTGGTTAGTGCTTTCTCAATCAGTTGCTGCTGCGACTCGCTCATCTTCAGGCCGAGCGCAATTTCCCGCGCCCGCGGCGTCATCTTGTTCCACGTTTTCTTGATGATGACGATCATCTTCTCTTCGCCGGTCTTGCCGGTCGTCTCCGCGAACTGCAACTCCAGAAACAACAGACACAGCGCGTCCTCCAGCACCCGGCCTTCGGGGTCGCGGGGGAAATTGCGTTTCCGAATCAGGTCCTGCACCCGCGCCACCGTGGGTTCAGTGTAGCCAGCCTCCCGCAAAATCTCGCCCGCTTTCTTGGCGTGGAATTGCTTGAGGTCTTCCCGCCACTTCAAATAACCGAGCCGACCTTCCGGGTAACTGCTGCGCGGACTCTCCCACCGCGCGAGGTGCTGGGCGCGCGCGGCGAGCCGCAGTTCCTCCGACGCCTGCGGTTCGAGCCGTTCGACCCACGCGCTGAGCCGCTCGGCGTACGGGAGTTCGTACCCGCGCGGATCGCGCGCGTTGACGGCGTCGATCCGGGAAATCGCCGCTTGAAACCGCGACTGTTCCATGCCAAAAGAATAGAGCTTTCATGAGGAGAACACAATTCCATGAGTGACCCCGTCAAAGTCGCGTCCACCGCCGACCTCAAACCCGGCGAGTGCAAAACCGTCATGGCCGGCGACCGCGAACTGGCCCTCTGCAACGTGGACGGAAAATTCTACGCGATCGACAACGTCTGCCCGCACCACGGCGGCCCGCTCGGCGAAGGCATGCTCGACGGCAAGGTCGTCACCTGCCCGTGGCACGGCTGGCGGTTCGACTGCACCACCGGCACCTCGCCCGTCATCCCCGGCGTGAAGATCGACGCCTTCGAATGCACCGTCGAAGGCGACGACGTGAAGGTGAAACTCAATGGCGCTTAAATCGTCTTGGGAGTTGGCGCTGGAGCGAACAGCGAAGGGCGCGCCGCCCGCCGCCAAGCTCACCGCCGCGCAGAAAGCGAAGCTGGCGGAGATCGACCGCGTTTATACCGCCAAGATCGCCGAGGAGGAGATCACGCTTCAGCCCAAGATCGCCGCCGCGCGCGCCAAAGGCGACGCCGAAGCCGCGCAGAAAGTGGAAGAGCAACTCCGCACCCAGCTCGACAAACTCCGCCGCAAGTGCGAAGAGGAAAAAGACGCAGTGCGGCAGGGAAAGTAGGTTAGGCTTCCAGCCTGACCTCTTTTATGAAATGGACAGGCAAGATGCCTGTCCTACTTTACAGATGAATTCCTCCGTCTGCGCCCTGGTCAGTGGCGGTCTCGACAGTTGCGTGCTGCTGGCCGCACTCGCCCGCCGCTACCAGCAAGTCTGGCCCGTCTTCATCCGCCAATGCTTGGTCTGGGAAAGAGCCGAACTTCGATTCCTCCGCCGGTTCCTGCTGGCTTCCTCCTTCCGCCATGAACCATTAACCATCCTCTCCATCCCGGCCGGCGACCTCTACGGTTCGCATTGGAGCCTTACCGGCGAACGCACGCCCGGCGCCCGCACCACCGACGCCGCCGTCTATCTGCCCGGCCGCAACCTCCTGCTGCTCGCCAAAGCCGCGGTGTTCTGCGCGCAGCGGCGCATTCCGGTCATCGCCATCGGCACGCTTGGGCATAACCCGTTTCCCGATGCCATGCCGCAATTCTTCCGGGATTTCGCGCGGACTGCCGGCCAGGCACTCGGAGCCAGACTGCAAATCATCACCCCATTTCGCCAACTCACGAAGACCGCGGTCATCGCCCGCGGCGACAAGCTCGGACTGCCGTTGCATCTGAGTTTCTCGTGCCTCTCGCCCAAACGCGGTCAGCACTGCGGCCGCTGCAACAAGTGCGCGGAACGAAAGCGGGCGTTCAGGGATGCCGGCGTATCCGACCAAACGAGATACTGTCGCTGCGGTCGCTGACCTCGGATAGATTACCTGCCGCGATGAAATCCCCGACGCATCACCGCCACCACGATGTCGGCCTGGTCCTCATCGCCATCATCAAACTGCTCTATGGTGTCCTCCTCATCGCGCTGGGGATCGCCGCGCTCTCGCTGATTCACCGGGATCTGGCGGCCATCGTCACCCATTGGGCGGACGTGCTGGAAATCAGCAGCGAGAATCAACGCCTGCAGCAACTCGTGGTGAACGCCGGGCTGGTGCGGACGAACCACCTCGCCTGGGTCAGCGCCATCACGTTCCTGTACGCTGCGTTGTCGCTGGCGATGGGGACCGGGCTGCTGCTGGAAAAACGTTGGGCCGAATACCTGACCGCGATCGTGAACGCCTCCTTCATCCCCTTTGAAATCTACGAACTCGTCCGCCACTTCCGGGCGACCACCCTCCTCGTGCTCACGATCAACGTCGTCTCCGTGATCTACCTCGTCTGGAAATTGATCCAGTCCACCCCCAAGTCTCGCGCAACGAACTGAGCCAGTCACTTCGCGGTTGCCACCTCGACTTGTCAACCGTAGCCTTAACAAAGGCGGATACCCGCGAGCCGCCTGTGACCAGCGCGACCTTGCCCGCAATTTCGTCGGAGGTGCATTGCCGGTCATTGTATTGACTCATCATTCTGATGGTCGCGTCTGAGAATACCAATAAACATTGCAGTTAGGCAGCGCTCGTTTGAGCTCTGCAACTCCGGCATCCGTGATCTCTCTTCCGCCGAGTATGAGTTGCTGCATTGCGGTGAGGTCTTTAAGATGAGCGAGTCCTGCGTCCGTGATCCCTGTGTGCTCGAGGTCGAGCGTCCGCAACCCGGTGAGGCCTTTGAGGTGGACAAGTCCAGCATCGGTGATCTGTGTGTCGCAAAGACGAAGTTCCTGCAACGCGGTCAGACCTCTGAGGTGGACGAGTCCGTCATCGGTTACCCTGTAGGCTTGGTTGAGGCAAAGGATTTCCAACGCGGCAAGGCCTTTGAGGTGAACAAGCGCGGCATCGGTGATCCCATTGATCACGAGTTCTCGCAATGTGGTGAGGTCTTTGAGGTGAACGACTCCGGCGTCGGTGATCTGTGTGCCGCGGAGGATGAGTACCTGCAGTGCGGTCAGCCCTTTGAGGTGGACGAGTCCCTCATCGTTGATGCCAGTATAGCTCAAATAGAGACTGGTTACGCTTCGTCGGTCGTGCTCACTAATGGGCGCAATCCCGGATTTCTCCAGAGCAATCCAGATGGCGCTATTGACAATGTCCGCTTGTTGCTCGAAATCCTCGGGCTGACCCATGCGCTCTACGGTGAGGAATTCGTCAATTGCTCGACGACTGTCGTGGCCGTAAAGCCAGCGATGGCGGGTCTGGGGATCGTCGAGAACCGCGGTCAGAAATTCATGGCGGTCGAGGGCGATCAGCAATCGTTGTCGTTTCTCTCCCTGACTTGATGGTCGCATCTCTTCTCTCGGAATTATGAATCGCTCCGATGGGAGCGCATCCGACCTCTGGGCTAGGGCTTCGCAAAGCTTGTCGTCGGTGAGCAGGTCACGGTAGCTTTGATCACCGAGGTACTGTTGGAGAATCCGAGTGACGGCGCACATGTGCAGAAAGTCCAAGTCAGCCTGGTGACCCCTGTAACTGCCAAAGTTGCCGGTCCACAAGTAGGTTGTTGATGAACCGAACCAACGTCCGTGGATTATAGTTTGCGCCCATCGCTAGAGTCTTAGCAAGTCCTGCGAAAGCTTTGGCGACCTCCGGGTTCTCGGAAAGCGTGGGTCGTTTGAGGAGGTCGCAAATGTACGCCTCGAATCGGGAACGATGCGAGGGTAGCGGCAAAGGAAGCTGGACGATCTTGTCCAAATAAGATGTACCGCTAGTGCGATAGTCGGCAACGCCAAACTCGCGTCGATACCGTTTTTCCAAGTAGCTCTCAAGAATCCGCCGGTCAACCGCCAGTACGAACACGAAGCCGCGTTGGGATAAGACGAGTTTGACGCTTTCCAGCAGTCGGATGCCTTGGTCCGGCATGCAGCGATCCAGATCATCCACGAACACGATGATTTTTGGAAAAGGTTTGTTCGGTATGCCTGCCGACTCCTTTGTGAGTCTCTCCAATGTTTCGAAAGCGTTGTAGTACAAGCTGCGCTGCAATAGAAGATCCTGTTTGGTTTGCAGCTGCTCGTAGCGGTCAATCGTGTCTTTGGCGACGAAGTTGACTTCGAATTCTGCGAAGCCGGGCACTTGCACTTTGGCATTCGTCGAGAACCCATAGGCAATCGACCTCAATGTGTTTGAGAGGCTGGCCCATCCTTCACGAAGGGATTCGGAAACTTCGTTGGCGCGGTCCGCCCGCTTGAGTTCCACTTGATGAACTATGCTGGCAACCAAAGGTATGATGGGGTGCTCTTCCTTCTCATACTGCCAAGCGTTGAACCAGACGGTGACGACATCGGCATATTTGGGGTCGCTTTCAATCAATGATTTGGCTTGTCTTAGCACGGATGTCTTGCCCTGCCCCCAGTCCGCAAAGACGCCGATGTTAAAAGGACCGGGGGTACCAACCGCTGCTCCAGCGATAACATGAGCGAATGAGCCGAGTTTTAATTCATCCACCCAGTGACCGGGAACCGGCTCGTCTTCGAGAAGGCGGAGTGGGCGCAGATTAACAGGCGTGCGCATGTTGGCAATGTACTGGCTAGAAGGCGGAAATCCAAGATTCGAGAAAACCTTCAGCCCAGCGTGATTACACGAAGGGGGTAGGCTGTCCTGCCGGCTAGGGACATGAGGCAGAGGGAAGAAGCCAGAATTCAGGAATCATCCGCCTTCGCACAACGGCTTCCGTCTTCGTGTGAAACTACGACGGACGGGACGGCGCGACAAGGGAGGAGGGATGAATGCGGACACGGCTCTCAGCGGGCGGCGGCTTGCGTGGGATAGCGGGGTTGTGATAGGTTTGAGCGCATGAGCGGGTCAGACATTCACCAGATGCCGCGCACAGAGAAGCTGCGCTTGATGGAAGAGTTGTGGGCCGATCTCAGCCGGGACGAGGTCGAGTTGGAGTCACCGGCCTGGCATGAGGCCGCGTTGATCGAGACGCAACAACGTCTGGCCAACGGCCAAGAGCAGATACTCGACTGGGAGCAGGCCAAAGCCGAGTTGCGCAAGCGGACGAAGTGAAGCTCAGGCGGGACGAGAATCTACCCGCACGGTCGCGATGGAGCGCGACCCTCCATTCAACTTCGTGCGCTTCGTGCGCGCCGTGGTGAAACTGCCGGTCGCGGCGGGACGCCGCTCCTACCGCTTCGCAAGCGGGGCCGGTTTGGTGGTGCATGGCGGCGCGGGGCGTAGTACACTGCCGGGCATCATCTATGAGTTCTCCAGAAACCAATTCGACCATGGCCGTGTTCCTCGACCTCGAAAACATCGCGCTCGGGGCGCTCGATGCCCATTATCCGAAATTCGACATCCAGAAGGTGCTCGAACGACTCCTGCTCAAGGGGCATATCGTGGTAAAGAAGGCCTACTGCGATTTCGACCGGTACAAGGCGTTCAAGCAGGACTTGCATGAGGCGGCGTTCGAACTCATCGAGATTCCCCACGTCCGCCAGTCGGGCAAAAACTCCGCCGACATCCGCATGGTGGTGGACGCGCTGGATCTCTGTTACACCAAGGGCCACGTGGACACGTTCGTCATCCTCAGCGGCGATTCGGATTTCTCGCCGCTGGTCGGCAAGCTGCGCGAGAACAACAAGACCGTCATCGGCGTCGGCGTGAAGAATTCCACCGCCGACCTGTTCATGAACAACTGCGACGAGTTCCTGTACTACGACGATCTGGTGCGGCCGGAGCCGCCGAAAGCCCGGCCACGCAGCGCGGCACAAACCGCCGCCGCTCCCAAGACCGACGCAGGCGACACCAAAGGACCGGCCCGCCCCGCCGTCGCCGATGCGTTCGATCTGGTCGTGAATACGCTGGTCGCCCTCGCCGGGGAACGTGACTCGAACGATCCCGTGTATGGTTCGATGATCAAGCAGGCGCTCAAACGCCGGCATCCCGGCTTCAACGAGCGCGCGTACGGTTTCCGGTCGTTTAACGATCTGCTGCTGGAAGCGCAGAAACGCGGCCTGCTGAAGCTCGAACCCGACAAGAAGTCCGGCGGTTACACCGTCCAAGCCGTGGAGTGAGCCTGGCGGACGGCGGCTGCACCGTCGTTGATCGAAGCGTCATGGGGACCGAATCCAAGTTTGCAGAGAAACGGGTGCTGGGGCGGAACGGGTTGGTCGTGGGGCGGTTGGGATTGGGGTCGTCGTACGGCGCGCCGGCGGCGGCGTACGAGCGGGCGTTCGAGCACGGGTGCAACTATTTCTATTGGGGCAGTCTGCGCTCGGAGGCGATGGCCAAGGCGATCCGGCATCTCGTGGGCCGGCATCGGGATCAACTCGTGGTGGTGCTGCAGTCGTACTCGCGGCTGGGACTGCGATTGCGGCCGAGGATCGAGGCGGGGTTGCGGCGATTGAACTTGGAGTATGCCGATGTCCTGCTGTTGGGGTTGCATAACTCGCTCCCTCGACCCGCGGTCATGGAGGCGGCAATGTGGTTGAAGGAGCGCGGACGCGTGCGCCATCTGGCGGTGTCGGCGCATCATCGGCCGATCTTTCAACAATACGCGGCGGATCTGCGGTTCGAGGTGGTGATGGTGCGCTACAACGCGGCGCACCGCGGAGCGGAGGGGGAGGTGTTCCCACATCTGTCAACCGGGGCGACGACCCGACCGGGCGTGGTGAGTTACACGGCGACGCGGTGGGGCACGCTGCTCGATCCACGGTACACGCCTCCCGGCCGGCGGACGCCGACGGCGGCGGATTGTTACCGGTTTGTGTTGTCCAACCCGAACGTGGACGTGTGCCTGACCGCGCCCGCGACGGAGGCGGAAATGGACGCCAACCTCCGCGCGTTGGAGCTGGGCCCGATGTCGGACGAGGAGCGGCAATGGCTACACGTGGTCGGCGATCACGTGCACGGGTTGACGGCGCGAAGCTGGCGCAATCCGTTCATGCAGCGGACGCAATGATGCAGGGACGATTCCGATGACCGTGACGAACATCGTGGGCAATGTGATCTTCAGCGCGGTCGGGTTCGTCGCGTTTGTGTATGGCAAGCGCATGGCGGCATACACGACGATGGGGATCGGCTTGGTGATGATGGTGTATCCCTACTTCGTGACCGGCAGCACTGCGCTCATGTACGGTACCGGCGCGGCGTTGACCGTGGCGCTGTTTTTGTTTCGCGAGTGACCGGGAGCGAATCAGGTTCCTTGGGTCGCCACGTTCAGACTTTGGGCAGCGGGCGAAAAACCGGCCAGCAGAGCGGCTATGGCGATTGCGGCCATCGAAGCGGTCGAGTTTGCATTGCGATTCATCATTCTTTCTCCTGATTCAGTTTGAGCGTGACTTCCTACTCGACGTGGAACGTAGTGGGCGACGCGACCCAGTGTGGCTTCTTCAAGCCAACGGCGCGCAGAATTCGGTGCCCTCTGGTTCGCAAGCACAAAATTTGTGCGATCGCCGCCGGCCAGTTTCACGCACAGGCGCCAAGCGCGCCAAGGGAGGACAAGAATCCAGGTTGACGAAGGGACGCTGGACGAACTAGATTCGGGCGTGAAATCCAGCTTACCACCCACGGCAATGCATCATGATCAGGCCGTGACTGTTCGTGAGGCGCACGAGCGGTTGGCCGAACTGTTGGACGCGGCCGAAGGCGGTCAGGAAATCGTTGTGACTGATCGCGGCCAGCCAAAAGCGCGGATTGTGCCCCCCTTGCGACCGTCCGCGCCCTTGCGGGTGGACATCGGCTGGTTGGAATCTCTCCCCGTAAATCCCAGCACCGCGTCCGCCGACCTGTACATCCGGGAAGACCGCGACAGTCGCAACTGACGCGTTGTACCTCGACAGTGCGATCATCGTGAAATTGGTCGTGCGCGAACCGGACTCGTTGTTTTACGCCCAACAGGTGCAAGGATAGATCGGGGCCATCACCGCCGGCATCAGCTTGACCGAATGCTATTCCGCCCTCTGCCGCAAGCAACGCGAGGGCATCCTGACAGCGAAGCTGCGGCAACAAGCCTGGACGCGGCTGGAAGGATTTTTTGTCAGCGGCGGCATTCAACTGATTCCGGTCACCGAACCGATCTTGGAGCGGGCCAATCAGATTCTCGAACAATGTCTGGCCACTGTCCCGTTACGCTCGTTGGATGCGATTCACCTCGCCTGCTGTCAGCGGACCGGAGTCGTTCCCCTCTTCAGCAACGACCAACGTGTGCGCCAAGCGGCGACGCTCTTGAACATCCCTCTCGCGCCGTTGCCGCCCGCAAGCTGAACTGCGCCCACGCGCCTTCGGCAAAGCTGCCGAGATTCTTCGCTACGCTCAGAATGACAAAGAGGAGGACTTTGTGTTATCAGTGTCGTCATGGCTTACGACTCGTTGCGGGACTTCGTGGAGAAACTCGACGCAGCCGGTGAACTGAAGCGCATCCCCGTCGAAGTCGATCCCGTCCTCGAAATCACTGAGATCGCCGACCGCGAGATGAAGTCAGCCGGGGGTGGGAAGGCGCTACTGTTCGAGAAGTGCAAAGGGTCGGCCTTTCCGCTGCTGATCAACGCCTACGGCTCGACCAAGCGGATGGCGCTGGCGTTGGGGGTGGACGATGTGGAGGAGATCGCGCGCGACCTGGAAACCATCATGCGCGCCAAGCCGCCCACCTCATTCAAGGAGGCAATTTCGCTGCTCGGAACGGCGATGGAACTGCGACATGCGAAGCCCGGTCGCGCCCAGAAGGGCGCTCCCACAACTGAATTGCCCGGTCTTGACGCGATTCCGATTCAGAAATGCTGGCCGCAGGATGCGGGGCGGTTCATTTGCCTGCCGTTGGTCATCACGCGCGATCCGGATACAGGGGCGCGCAATGTGGGATGTTACCGGATGCAGGTGTTTGATGGGCGGACGACGTTCATGCACTGGCAACTGCACAAGACGGGGGCGCGGCATTGGCGGCGGTACATGGAGAAGAAGCAGCGCATGCCGGTGGCGGTGGGGCTGGGCGGTGATCCCGTGTACACGTTTGCGGCGACGGCGCCGTTGCCGGATGGACTGGATGAATTCATGCTCGCCGGCTATCTGCGCAAGAAATCGGTCGAGTTGGTGAAATGCCAGACCAACGACCTCGAAGTGCCGGCCGATTGCGATTTCGTGTTGGAGGGTTACGTCGAGCCGGAGGAGACGCTCGGTCTGGAAGGACCGTTCGGCGATCACACCGGCTACTACACGTTGCCGGAGCCGTATCCAAAGTTTCACGTCGAACGCATCACCGCCCGGCGCGACGCGATTTATCCGAGCACGATCGTCGGCGTGCCGCCGATGGAAGATTTCTACATGGGCACGGCGAGCGTGCGGATTTTCCTGCCGGTGTTCAAAATGAATTTCCCCGAGCTGGTGGACATGGCGTTGCCGGCCGAGGGCGTGTTCCACAATCTGGTGTTCGTCTCGATCAAGAAGACCTTTCCGTATCACGCGATGAAGGTGATGCACGGCCTGTGGGGCATGGGCCAGATGATGTTTACCAAGATCATCGTGGTGGTGGACGCCGACGTGAACGTCCACGACACGCGCGAGGTGTTGTTCCGGCTCTGCGCCAACATCGATCCCGAACGCGACATCCTGTTCACCAAAGGCCCCGCCGACGTGCTCGACCACGCCACGCCCGTGTTCGGTCTCGGTAGCAAGATGGGCATTGACGCCACGCATAAACTGCCGGGCGAAGCGAACTGCCGGCCATGGCCGACGTTGATCCGCATGGATGATGACGTGAAGAAGCGCGTGGACGAATTGCTGGGCGGCTTCAGCGACCGTCCATGAAAGCGATCGAGTGGGTGGCGGTCACGCTCGCGCTTGCCGGGCTCCTGCCGACGGCTGTGTGGGCGGCTTCGAGTGTCGAGTTCACCTCCGTGCCGCCGCATGGCTCGTTCAATGACCTGACCGGGCGCGTGCACGGCGTGGAGTTCGCCACCCACCGCGTGGCGGTATTCATCCATGTGGCGGGGGCGGGTTGGTACACGAAGCCTACCTGCGCCAGCCCGCTCGCCGTTATCCAGTCCAACGGCACGTGGAGCGCGGACATTACCACCGGCGGCTCCGACCAGAATGCCCGACAAATCGCCGCCTATCTCGTGCCCGAAAGTTTCAGTCATCCATGCGTGCTCGGCGAACCGTGCATTCCCGCCACCGTCGAGCAACAAGCCATCGCCAGCACCCTCGCGACGCGGGTTGACCCAGCGGTGCGCGCGCTGCATTGGTCGGGCTACGATTGGTGGGTGAAGAACAGCGCCGGCAAGGTCGGCCCCGGCCCCAATTACTTTTCCGACAGCACCAACAACGTCGCCGTGGACGCCGCCGGCCGGTTGCATCTCCGCATCACCCAAGCGGCCAACAAATGGTATTGCGCCGAGATTGTCTCGCAGCGCACGCTCGGCCGCGGCCAATACGTCTTCCACACCGAGACACCGCCCGACAGCCTCGATCCGCAGGTCGTGTTGGGATTGTTTACGTGGAGCGATGCGCCGGCCGACGCTCACCGTGAGATCGACATCGAATGGGCGCGCTGGGGCGACGACGCCGACACCAATAACGCCCAGTACGTCGTGCAGCCGTTCGATCAACCCGGCCATCTCCTTCGCATCCGCACCCCGCCCGGCGTCACCAACTCGACACACGTGTTTGACTGGCAAACCAATCAAGTCGGTTTCACCACTCTAGCCGGCACGAATGTCATTGCCCAATGGACCGCCACCGCCGGCATCCCGGCAAGCTGCGATGAAAACGTCCGACTCAACCTCTGGCTGGTTCAAGGCAACGCCCCACAGAACAATCAGGAAGCGGAAGTCATCATCACCCGCTTCGAGCACCGACCGCCCGATACCGACAACGATGGTCTGCCCGACCCGTGGGAACGGTCACACGGTCTCAACTTCACCAATGCCCTCGATACAGCAACGGATGATGACGGCGACGTTTTCACCAACTTGCAAGAGTACCTGGCTGGCACCGATCCGGCCAACCCCGGCAGCGATTTCCGGGTGACCGACATCGAGCGAAAAAATGGCACCGTGGAATTCATCTTCACCACAGGTTTTAGACTTTACGCCGTCGAATACACCGACAGCCTGCAATCGCCCGGCCCGTGGCTCGTGCTCACCAACGAACTGCCCGGCACCGGCGCTCCTCTCCAGATCACCGATCCGACGACCGGCACCGTGACGAACCGCTTCTACCGGATTCGGCTCCTGCCGCCATGAGCTTGGACGACTCGTTCATCTGCCCGGTCTGCGGCGCGGACGTGCCGGCCAAGACGCTGGCGTGTCCCGAGTGCGGCGCCGACGAGAACACCGGCTGGTCGGACAAGACCATTTACGACGGCACGGGCATCGTCGATCCCGACGAGGACGGCTTCGATTACGAGGATTGGAGACGCCGGGAGGTCGAGGGCAAACGCAGCGGCCGGCAGTGGTTGATCGGGATTGTGGCGCTGCTGGTCGTGGTCGTTCTGGTCTGGCTCACGCTGGCGGGTCTCTGGTAGTCTGCGCGCATCATGCAAGCGGTCATCTTTCGCGAACACGGCGGACTGGAGAAACTCGAGTGCGCGGAACTGCCCGAGCCAACGATCACGGCGGACCAGGTGTTGGTGCGGGTACGGGCCTGCGCGTTGAATCACCTCGACATCTGGGTCCGGCAGGGGTTGGGTTTTCCCATTGAGATGCCACACATCAGCGGCAGCGACATTGCCGGGGAGGTTGCGGCCGTCGGAGCCGCGGTCAGCAACCGCGGCTACAAAGTCGGACAACGAGTGATCATCGCGCCGGGGGTGACCGACGGCGCCGTGGATGAGTGGACGACCAGCGGCTGGGATTCGATGAGTCCGGCGTTCGATATCATGGGCATGCGCCGGCAGGGCGGGTATGCCGAGTTCGCGAAAGCCCATCACACAGACGTCCTGCCGGTCGGCGACAAACTCAGTTTCGAGGAATGGGCGTCGGTGCCGTTGGTGTTTCTGACCGCGTGGCACATGTTGGTGACGCGCGCGCAGTTGAAGCCGGGCGAGACCGTACTTGTGCAAGCGGCAGGGTCCGGCATCGGCTGTGCCGCGATCCAGATCGCCCGGCTGTGCGGCGCGGCCCGCGTCATCACCACGGTCGGCAGCGACGACAAGGCCGCGAAAGCCAAGGCGCTCGGCGCGGACGACGTGATCAACTACCGGCAAAGCGATTTCGCCGAAGAAGTCCTGAAACTCACCGGCAAACGCGGCGCGGACGTGATCTTCGAGCACATCGGCCCGGAAACGTGGCAGAAAAATCTCGGCTGTCTCGCCAAAGCCGGGCGGATGGTGACGTGCGGCGCGACCAGCGGCCCGGAAACGACGCTGTCGATCCGCAGCTTGTACGTGCGCCAGCACACGATCATGGGTTGTTACATGGGCGGTCGCAAAGAGTTGCTGGAGGTCTTGCGTCTGATCGAGGCCGGCAAACTGCGTCCCGTGGTGGACCGCGTCTTCCCGTTGCGCGAGGCCGCGGCGGCGCAGCAGCACATGCTGGATCGGAAAAATTTCGGCAAGATCGTCCTCCGCGTCTAACAGTTGGAAATCCCCGCCGGGCATGTTATAAGGTCGCCGCGTGGCTAAACTCCGCATTCTCTCAGGCGAATTTGAGGGCGCGGTCATCGACCTGCTCGACGACCGCACCTCCATCGGACGCGGGATTGAGTGCATCCTGCGGTTTCGCGACGGCTTGCTGTCGCGCCACCACGCCGAGATCGTCCGCAAGGAGAACCAGACCTATCTGCTCCGCGATCTGGAGTCCCGCAACGGCTCCTTCATCAACAACAACCGGGTCACCGAAGCCCTGTTGAAAACGGGCGATCACCTGCGCCTGGCGGATGTCGAACTCGAATTCGAAGGCGACCCCGAACCCGCCGCCGTCAAACTCGCGCCGGCCCCGCCGGCCGCCCCTGCGCCCAAACCGGTCGCCACGGTCATTGTCACTCCCAAACCCGTCATCCCGCCGCCGTCACCACGCCCGGTGCCGGCCGCCCCGGTCGCGCCGGCGTTCCAACCCGTCGCCAAGTCGGCCACCCAGCCGGTCCCCGTCAAACCCGTGCCGCCGCCCGAACCGGTCCTCCGACTTCGTCCGTCAACGCCGGCCGCGCCGGTGACCCCGCCAAAGGTTTTCGTGCCGCTGCCCGCGAAGCCGGTCGCCCCCACTGCCCCGGTGCCGGCCGCAACCAAACCCGCTCCACCACCGGCACCACCCGCTCCGATCGGGAAACCGAGTCCGCCGGAGCCGGTCAGACCGCCGATTCAGCCAGTCGTTGTCGAATCGAAAAAGGTGTTTGTGCCACCGTCCCATCCGCCCGTCACCGTCGTGGCGAGGAAACCGGCCGAACCGGTGGCTCCGACACAAACCTCACCCCCGGCTCCTCCGCCAAAACCGGCCCCCGTCTCTCCGCCCGCCCCCAAAGCCGACATTCCGATTCTGAAGAAGACCCCCGCGCCCGTGCCCGTACCGGCGCCGGCTCCCGAAAAGAAACCGGCCCCTGTCGCCTCCTCCGCTGCACCGCCGGCGAAAGCGAAATCGGGTGGCTTTGGCGGCTTCCTCCGCGCCTTCTGGGGGAGCAAATCGGTTGTCCAGCCCAAACCTGTCGAAGTCAAAGTCGCGCCGCCCGCTCCGGTCGCGAAGCCCGTCGAGGCCAAGGCCACCGCGCGCGTCGCTCCGCCGTCCAAACCCGAAGTCAAATTGCCACTTCCGAAACCCGATGTCCCGTTGGTGAAGACGCCAATACCGGCACCGGAACAACGGTCGGTCGGTCCGCTGCCCGCCGCAACCGCGCCGGTGCCGCTTGCGAAACCGGTCGAAGCCAAGGCGGCCGAGCCGGCCAAACTCGTCGCGCCTCCACCGGCTCCGAAACCCAAGGCCGAGACGCAACCGATTCCCATCGCCGCCATGGTGAAATCGCCGCCACCGCCCAAGCCGCCGGTCACTGTTCCCACCGCCGCCGACCTGCGCAAGGCGCCGGTGCCCTCCAAAGACCTTCCGATCAGGCGACCCGGCCCGCAGGTTTCCGTTCCCAAACCGCCAATGCCGTCCATGCCGCGACCGCAACCGAAACCGGTGGAAATGTCGGCCGCACCGGCGGCCCCGCCGGTCAAGCCCACGCCGGCACCGGTTGTCATGACGACTGTGCCGGCTCAACCGGCACCACCCCCCGCGCCGCCGCCCGCGCCCGCCTACCCGCTGGGCAAACGCATCCCGTTTGCGGTTGTCCTGCTGGCCGGACTGGGCCTGCTGCTGCTGGGCTACCGGCTGCCGAACAACGCCCTGCGTTTCTTCGGCCTGTTCCTCGTCTTCATCGGCTTCCTCACCGTCCTCCGCGATTTCCGTCCTCTGCCCGCGCGTCAGAAGAAGTCTTGAAGCACGGAGACATCTTCTTGCTGCTCAGGCAATCCCGATAGGAATGGCAACGGCCCTGCGAGCGACGCTGATCATTGCCGGACTCCTGGCTTGTGCGGGAGTTGCGCGTGCGTATCCCGTCGGCCCACCCTTGAGCTTGGAAAAGCTTACCGACGAAACGGACCTCATCTTCAAGGGCGCCGCCGCCTCGAGCGAAGCGGTGCAGGATGAATGGTTCAAATCATACCAGGATTTCGTGGTCCGGGAGACAGCGTTCAAGGTGATCTCGGTCATCAAGGGCGACAAGCCGGGCGAGACGATCCAGTTCCGTCACTATGACGAGAGTCCAGCACCCCAGGGACGAATGTTCCAGCCGCAATTCTATCACTTCGACACAGGCCGGACGTACATCGTCTTTGCGAAGAAAACGGAGACCGGCGTTTTTCGCCAGCTCTGGCCCAACCACACCGGCAAGGAAGACCAAGGCGTGGTGTTGTGCCCGAACGATAAGCCGGCGACTGGAAAGACGGTAAAGGAAGTTCTCTGGAATGAACTGATCGCCACGCTCAAGAGCGACAGCGTCAGCAACGTCACCTATGCAATCCGCCAACTCGACCAGATGAGCGGCGGTCGAAATGCATTCGATGGCACACGGGATTTCGACCGCCAGGACGTCCTGGCATCCATCCACGGGCTGATGGCTGGCCGCGACTCCAAGGTCGTCCAGTCGGCCATCGCCGTCGTCGGCTCACACAATCCATACCTTTCGAACGAACGTACCCAATTCTGGCTGGCGACCGTCGGCAGTGCCATCGTGCCCGGTATCGGCAAGATGGACGCGAAAATGAAGAACCTCGGTGGGGAGAAATATTGGAAAGATTTGGTCGCCATCGCTGATGAGAACACCGCCGCCGAGACACGCGCACTCGCCATCCGTGCGCTGGGGCTGGTGCGCGAGCCGTCCCTGCGGCCAGCGGTTAGCCGCTGGCTGGCCGACCCCGAGCCGGCGGTGCGCGCGTCGGCGACGTTGTTGCTGGCGGATTTACCCGGACCGGATGCCATCCGACAACTGACCGCTCAGGCCAACGACGCCGAGCCGACCGTGCGCGTCGCCGTCGCGCTGTCGACCGGCTTTGCGCAGCAAGCAGAGTTGGCCGATCTGCTGGGCCGACTGTTGAAAGACACAGAGAGCCAGGTTCGCCAGGCAGCGGCCATGAGTCTGTTGTCGTTTTCGCCGAAGAATGAAGCCATCGCGGCGGTGTTCCGCGCCAATCTCGATCAGGCCGAGTTCCAGCCTTTATTTCTCAACGCCCTCGCCCGCGAGACGCCAACGCCATACCTCGACGATTTGGCCAAGGCGGTGGAGACACAACTCACGCCGAGTAACTGGTGGGGTGGAGAGATCCCGGCCTTCACGGCCTGGAAGATTCTTTTCAAGGACCTCCAAGGCCAGCCGGCCGAGACGGTGCGCTCAGGAAAGCTGGATCACTACCTCGATGCGATGGAACGGGTGGGGAATTATTCGTCCTCCGAGCCGCGCGACATCTACGCATTTTATCTCCAGCGCGGTATGACCGAGCGCGCGAGAAAGTTCCGGGCGATCGCCAAGAAGCGAGTCACCTATGATTTCGACTACTACTTCAACATGGTGGATGCGAATCCCTCGCTCTACAAACGAGAATAGTCAGGATGCGGACATTTCACTCGACCGCCTTCTGTGAGATTGTTGAGGAGCCGCTCAGCGCTCTGAAGGAATACGGCCAGATTCCCATCGAGTTTTGCGTTTCCCGTGTGTTGGATGTCCACCGGAAGGATTCCGGACTGGGCGGGATCTCGCTCGTGGAGCGCGCTCTCGAGAAACCATACACGAAAGATTGCGATGCCCTGAAGGGCGAAGGCCCAACACGATGGGCAACACGATGGGACATCGAGAACTGGGGTTTGCTCTCGGCATTTGCGACGGGTCAACGAATCGGCGGATGTGTGTTGGCGCATGACACAGCGGGCGTGGATATGCTTGAGGGCAGAAGAGATATCGCTGTGCTATGGGACATCCGCGTGCATCCTGATCATCGAGGACGTCGAATCGGATCCAGACTGTTCGAAGCGGCCGTCGAGTGGACGAAACAGAGAAAGTGCCGCGTCTTGAAAGTAGAAACTCAGAACATTAACGTCCCTGCCTGCCGGTTTTACGCTGCGAACGGCTGTGTTCTCGCCAGCATGAATCGCTTTGCATACGCCGACCTGCCGGACGAGGTGCAACTGATTTGGCGCAAGGAGCTATGACGGACACAAAAGCGGCCCGGGGCAACCGATCTGACGAAACAAGTATGCCATCGCTGATGAAAATCGAGGTTATCCGTCTGACACCAGAACAGGCCAACCGTGCGGCAGACGTTCTCCTGTCGGTGGATCAAGTACAGACTGATCAGTCTCACCTTCGCAGCTTCCTCGCCGACTCACGCAACTATTTCGTTGCCGCGTCTGTTCAAGAGCGTTGGATCGGCTATGCGATCGGTTACGAGTTGCCACACCCAGAGAGACCAGCCGGCATGCTCTTTCTTTACAGCATTGATGTGGCAGCGAATCATCGACGGAAGGGAGTCGGCAGTCGCATCATCAAGTTCCTGCGCAGCATCGCCGAAACTCGCCACTTGGCGGAGGTCTTCGTGTTCACGAATCATTCCAACCCTGCGGCAGTCGCCTTTTACAAACAGACCGGTGGCATGATCAAGAACGGTGACGACCTTTTGTTCGTGTATCCCACATCGAATGGCTAACGAGGTACTGGCCTTGGTCGCTTGGCAGAACGAAACCTATGAGTAGGACGCCACGCCAGATCGAACGTGACAAACCCGTCACTGCCGGCGAGATCGAGAATCTGCGGTCGGCGGTGGGATGGGACAGGTTCGAACACAAGTATGATCGCATCCTCAAATCGTCGTACGCGCATTTCACGGCCCGTGACGGCCGCCGGCTCATCGCGTTTCTCAACGTCATCAGCGACGGCGTCGGCGATGCGTTCCTCGTGGACCTGATGGTTCACCCGGACTTCCAGAGGCGTGGCTTCGGCAAGGCCATCGTGTCGAGGGCGATTGAAGACCTGACCGCCGATGGGATTCGCTGCATCCAAGCCACGTTCAAGCCCGAGGATGAAGTCTTTTACCGGAGTTGCGGATTTTACATCTTCAAGGCCGGTATCATCGACAGCGCTGCTCCTCGCAGGAAGCGGCCTGCCCGTCGTCACCGAGCAAAACAATGAGCGCCGGTGCCACAGACGCCTATCTCGCTGTCCTCCGCCGCGACGAGGTGGAAGCGGTGCGCCGGTTGTGGCAGGCCGACCCCTCGCTTGTGGAGGCCCGCGGCCACTTCCGAACTGACGGCATGATCCTTTCGATCCAAGACGATCCGCCTGTTCTCCTTGCCGTTCCACCCGCACAAAAACGCTCCGCAGGCCGGCAAAAGTCTTGAAGCGGATTCGCGTCGCTCCTACAGTGCCGGCGGCGATTTCATGAAGCACTCGGACTTTGTTCACCTGCATTTGCACACGGAGTACAGCCTGCTGGACGGGGCGTGCCGGGTGGGCGATGTCGTCGCGAAGGCGCATGCGTGCAAGATGCCGGCGGTGGCGATCACCGATCACGGCGGGTTGTACGGGGCGATCGAGTTCTACAAGGAAGCGCAGGAACACGGGCTGAAACCCATCATCGGCTGCGAAACCTACATCGCGCCCGGCAGCCGCCACGATAAGAAAGCCAGCAGCGCGCGCGAGGCGGCCTTTCATCTGGTCCTCCTCGCGAAGGACGACACGGGCTATCGCAACCTCGTCAAGCTCGTCTCCGAGGCGCATCTGACCGGGTTCTACTACAAGCCGCGCATCGACAAGGACCTTCTCAAACAACATTCCAAAGGACTCATCGGGTTCACCTCCTGCCTCAAAGGCGAAGTGCCCAACAAGATCGCCGACCAGCAGCTCGCGCAGGCAAAAACCGCGCTCGACGATTACCGGCAGATCTTCGAGCCGGGCGATTTCTATGTCGAACTGCACAACCACGGCCTGGAAACGCAACGCACGGTGAACCGCACGCTCATCCAGTGGGCGCGCGAGTTCAACCTGCCGCTGGTGGCGGCCAACGACGTGCATTACGTCGAACGCGAACACTGGGAGGCGCACGATTGCCTGATCTGTCTGCAGACGCAGACGCAACTGGCCGACGAGAAACGGATGCGGTACGTGGCCGAGCAGTTTTATTTCCGCACGCCGGAGGAGATGCACCAGTTGTTCGCCGAGGTGCCGGAAGCGGTGACCAACACCCTGGCGGTCGCCGAGAAATGCAATCTGCTGCTGGAGTTCGGCAAATTGCGATTCCCCGTCTATCACCCGCCCGACGGCTTGGGCCGCGAACAGTATCTCCGGCAACTCACCGAGCAGGGGTTGCGCGATCGCTACGGCATCGAGTGGAGCCGACCGCAGGACGACCGCGCGAAGGAAATCGTCAAACGGGTCGAGTACGAACTGAAGACCATCGAGAAGACCGGGTTCGCCAGTTACTTGCTGATCGTCTGGGATTTCGTCCATTTCGCCCGGACCCACGGCATCCCGGTTGGTCCGGGGCGCGGCAGCGCCGCCGGCAGCGTCGTCGCCTATCTGCTAAAGATCACCGACATCGACCCGTTGCGCTACAACCTGCTGTTCGAGCGGTTCCTGAATCCCGAACGCGTGTCGCCGCCCGACATCGACATGGATTTCTGCTACAACCGGCGGCCCGAAGTCATCGATTACGTCCGCAAGAAATACGGCGCCGATCACGTGGCGCAGATCATCACCTTCGGCACGCTCGGCGCGAAAATGGTCGTGCGCGACGTCGGGCGGACAATGGGCTTGCCCTACGGCGACTGCGACCGCATCGCGAAGATGATTCCGCCCGATCTGGGGATGACCCTCAAGAAGGCGCTGGAGATCAGTCCCGAACTCAAACAGGCGTACAACCAGGAAGAGACCGTCCGGCGAGTCATCGACTACGGGTTCACGTTGGAGGGCCTGGCCCGCAACGCCAGCACCCACGCGGCGGGCGTGGTCATCGGCGCGGAACCGCTCACCAACGTCGTGCCGCTCACCACCGGCACCAACTCCAACGAAATCGTCACCCAGTACTCGATGAATCCGCTCGGCGATCTCGGGTTGCTGAAGATGGACTTCCTCGGGCTGAAAACGCTGACGGTCATCCAGGACACGCTCGACCTCATCGCGCAGACGACCGGCCGGCGCATCGACATCAGCCAGATTCCACTCGACGATCAACCGACGTTTGACCTTATCAAGAAGGCCAACACCATCGGCGTGTTCCAGCTTGAATCGCAGGGCATGCGCGATCTGTGCCGGCGCATCGGCATTGAGTCCATCGACAACATCAACGCGCTGGTGGCCCTTTTCCGGCCCGGCCCGATGCAGTTCATTGATGACTACATCGCCCGCAAACACGGCAAAGTGCCCATCGAGTACGATCATCCCGCGCTCGAACCAATCCTCAAAGAAACCTACGGCGTGTTCGTGTACCAGGAGCAGGTGATGCAGGCCGCCAACGTGCTGGCCGGCTACTCGCTGGGCGGTGCGGACATTCTGCGGCGCGCGATGGGCAAGAAGAAGCCCGAGGAGATGGAAAAGCAGCGCAGCACCTTCGTCAAAGGCTGCGCCGAGAAAAACAAGATCCCCCGCGCCAAGGCCGAACGCATCTTCGACACGCTCGCCAAGTTTGCCGGCTACGGCTTCAACAAATCGCACAGCGCCGCCTACGCCGTCGTCGCCTACCAGACCGCGTGGCTGAAAGCCAACTACCCGGTCCAGTTCATGGCCGCGTTGCTGTCCAACGAACTGGCCAACACCGACAAGATTCAGCTTTTCATCAATGAGAGCCGGCAGATGGGCATCGACGTGCTCCCACCCGACATCAATGCCAGCGGCGTGAAGTTCACTGTCGAGAATGACAAAATCCGCTTCGGCCTGGCCGGCATCAAGAACGTCGGCGAGATCGCGGTGGAAAGCATCATCGCCGTGCGCGCCGCCAGCGGGCGGTTCCAGTCGTTCGCCGATTTCTGCGAGCGGATCGATTCGCGGGTCGTCAACCGCAAGGTCCTGGAAAGCCTGGTGAAATGCGGCGCGTGCGATTCGGTCAGCGCCGACCGCGCGGGGTTGTTCGCCGTGATCGACTACCAGATGGAGCGCGCCGCCAGTCTCCAGCGCGACCGGGAACGCGGTCAGGCGGCGTTATTCGCGGTCGAGCCGGTCCAGGTGCGGCGACCCGCGGAAAGCCAGACGCCGCCGGTCCAGTGGTCGCAGAGCGAGCTGCTGGCGTTTGAGAAGGAGCTGCTCGGGTTCTACGTGACCGGCCATCCGTTGACGCAGTACGCGCACATCCTGCGCCGTTACGAATTGACCACGACCGCTCAACTGCCCACGCTCCAGGACGGCCAGAGCACCCGGCTGGGCGGCATCCTCAGCAAGGTGCAACCGAAACTCACCAAGCAAGGCAAACCGATGGCGATGGCGACCCTGGAAGACCTGGATGGCCGGGTGGAACTGCTGGTGTTTCCCGAAGCCTACGCCAAACACGCTCAACAACTGCGCGCCGATGCCGCCGTGTTCGTGCGCGGCGTCGCCAACCTGCGCGAGGACAAACCGAAGGTGTTCGTGGATGAAGTCATCCCACTGACCGACGTGCCCCGCCGGTTCACGCGCGCGGTGCATCTCCGGGTGTCCACCTCCACCGCGCAGGAGGAGACGTTCGCCCGCATCCGCGACGTGTTGCGCGCGCACCAAGGGCCGTGTCCGGTCTTTCTCTGTTTCATGTACCCCGACGGCCAGATGGTGTTCCTGGAAACCCACGAACAGTTTGCCGTCACACCCACCGACGATCTCGTCCAGCAACTGGAAGCCATCCTCGGCGAGAACACTGTGTGGCTGAAGGTGGATGCCGGCAAGCTCAACGCCGAAAACGGCGCGCGCCGCGAACGGCGGTACGCGGCGGCCTGAGTTATTTCGGGATCACCAGCTTCTGCCCGATCTGGAGCGCGTTGGGGTTGGCGAGGTTGTTGGCTTTCGCGAGGGCGTCGGCGGAGATGCCGTGCTGCTTGGCGATGGTCGAAAGGGTCTCGCCTTTTTGGACGACGTGCTCGCCGCCGGTCGCAGCCGATGTGCCGGCGCGTGTCCCGGCAAGCTGGGCGAGTTCCTTGGCCAGGGTGTCGAGGATGACTTGCTTGTCTTTTTCTCGGGCGGCATCCACGGCGCGGATGCGGGCGTCGAGCGCCTGGACGTCCGCCGCGGCCACGCCGCCGTCGGCTTTGCGCAGGTGATTGATCTGGGCTTGCAGGTCTTCGAGCTGCTTTTCCGTCTGTTGCTGTTTGAACTGGAGCGCCTCGACTTCGGCCCGTAGCTTGTCGAGTTTCTCATCGATGATGGCCAACTGCTGTTCGACTTGTCCCAAACCGGCCGGCACAGCCAATGCCCCGATGAGCATGGTCCCCGCGATGGATCGCAGCCAGGTTTTCATGGGCGGCAGTCTAGGAGCGTGCCGGCAGGGATGCAAGATCGTTGTCCGCGCCGTTCGGGCTGGCCCACGGGCTGCTATTTGAGGGTTGCCGATGAGTGCCACGCAGACCAAGCTGGTCACGTTCGACCCGATGCGGACGCGTTCCGACGAGAAGACTTTGGAATCGTTCGTGCCCGACGAGCGCGATATTTTCCTCCCGCCATTCCCGCAGAAGGTGGAGGATTTGGGACTGCCGCTGCGGTTTCTGCTCGATCTGACGTTGAAGGTGGTCTCGACCGAAGGCGATTGCACGACGGCCAACGTCGCCTCCCGGTTGGGTGTCGGGTTTGTGATCACCGATCAATTGTTGCAGCAACTCTACCGCGAGAAATTGGTCGAGACCAAGGGCGTCGTCGGTCTGCACAATCATCGGTACGGCATCCTCGAACACGGTTGGGACACGATCAACCAGTTGATCCGCCACAACAGTTACATCGGCCCGGCGCCGGTTTCCCTGAAATCTTATTCGGCCATGATCACCCATCAGGCCCGCAACCGCAAACCGGTTGCCCAGCACCTGCTCGAAAAGGCACTGGAAAACCTGGTGCTCTCAGCGGCGGCCAAACAGACACTCGGCTTGATCGCCAGTTCGGGTCGCAGCTTGTTTCTCAGCGGCCCCTCCGGCAACGGCAAAACCGCCATGGCCCGCGCCATCGTCAACGCCATCCCCGGCCACATCTGGATGCCCTACGCCATCGAAGTGGACGGTCAAGTCATCCAAGTGTTCGACCCGCACAGTCACCGGATGATTCTGCACGATGCCGAAAACTACGACCGTCGCTGGCTGAAGATCAGCCCGCCGCTCATCGTGGTCGGCGGCGAGTTGACGATCGACAATCTCGAATTGAGCAATCACAAGAGTCCCGGCTACTACGAAGCCCCGATCCAGATGAAAGCCAACGGCGGCGTGCTGGTGGTGGACGATCTCGGCCGGCAACGCTGCTCCGCCATCGACTTGCTCAACCGCTGGATCATCCCGCTCGAACACCGGTTCGATTACCTCACCCTCAGCACCGGCAAAAAAATCCAGGTCCCCTTCGAGCAGATCGTCATGTTCGCCACCAACCTCACGGTGTCCGACATCGCCGACGAAGCGTTCCTGCGCCGCATGGGTTACCGGCTGTACGTCATGGCTCCCAGCCCCGAAACCTACGCCGAAATTTTCAACCGTTACGCGGCCACCCATGGGCTGGCCGTCGAGCCGGCCGTGCTCGAACACCTCGACCAACGCTACGGCCGCGAACGCCGTGAACCCAAGGCCTGCGAACCGCGCGACCTGATCGACCGCGTCATCGAAATCTGCAAGTACCGCCGCGAACCCATCCGCCTGAACGCCGACACCCTCGACATGGCGTGGAACGGCTACTTCGGCGCGTCCGCCAGCGGCTGAAGCCGAAATTGACATCGGCCCGCCCCTCCGCTATTCTTCCCCCAGCATGAATCACAGGCAGACACACAGCGTCGCCAGCCGGAATTGGTACGGCAACTACTTTTATTTTGCCGCCGGCCTGCGGGCGCTGTGTTGACGCCAAACGACCAACGTCAAACCGTCCCGCAGAACGCGGGACGGTTTTTTTGTTTATCGAGGCCACTATGATCATCGTGTTGAAGATCGGATCGAACGAACAGGACATCCAGCAAGTGACCGACGCCGTCAAACAATTCGGCTACGAAGCGAAAATCATCCGTGGCGTCGAGCGCACCGTCATCGCCTGCGTCGGCGACGAGCGCAACCATCACACGTTGGAATCGCTCATCGTCCTCCCGCAGGTCGAGAGCGTCACCCCCATCCAGAAGAAATACAAACTCGTCAGCCGCGAATACCGGGCGCAGGACACCGTGCTCGACGTCGCCGGGCGCAAGATCGGCGGCGACACGTTCCACGTCGTGGCCGGCCCCTGCTCGGTCGAAACCACCCAGCAAACGTTGGAAACCGCGCAAGCGGTGAAGTCGTCCGGTGCGACGCTGTTCCGGGGCGGCGCATTCAAGCCGCGCACCTCGCCCTACGACTTTCAGGGCCTGGGCCAGCCCGGCTTGGAAATGCTCAAGGAAGCGCGCGATGCGACCGGCCTGCCCATCGTCACCGAAGTCATGGCGCCGCACGACGTCGAACTCGTCGCCCGCTATGCCGACGTGCTCCAGATCGGCGCACGCAACGCCCAGAACATCCCGTTGCTGGCCGCCGCCGCCGCCACCGGCAAACCGATCCTGCTCAAGCGCGGCCTCTCCGGCTTGATCGACGAATGGCTGCTCGCCGCCGAATACATCTGCGTCCACGGCAACAGCCAGGTCATCCTCTGCGAACGCGGCATCCGCACCTTCGAACACGCCTGTCGTAATACGCTCGACATCAGCGCCGTCGCCGTCGCCAAGAAGGAAACCCACCTGCCGGTCTTCGTTGACCCGAGCCACGCGGCCGGCCGCCACGACATGGTCATCCCCCTCGCCCGCGCCGCCGTCGCCGCCGGCGCCGACGGCTTGCTCATCGAGGTGCATCCCAATCCGGCCATGGCCCTCAGCGACGGTGGCCAGCAACTCAAACCCCAACAATTCGCCCAGTTGATGGCCGAGATCCGTCCCATCGTCGAAGTGATGGGCAGACGCCTCGGCGCGTGATTACTCAAAACGAAACTGCTTCTTCACCGCCTGCGCGCGGATGGCGTCGAGCATCGCGGCGTCGAAGGCCTTGTCGGTGCTCTGACCGCCTTTCGTCATCTCCTCGGCGATGAATTGCTGGCGTTGCTGGTTCAACTCGGTGATCTGTTTCTGCAAGTCGGCGCGCGCTTTCGATTTCTCGTCGAGATGCGTCTGACGCTGCTCCAGCGTCATCTTCTGCATCGCGGCCGGCAACTCTTCCTCTTTGACCTTGGCGAGGTTGAACTCCTTCTGCTCGCGCGCATCCACCAAATCCCAGTGGTAGTTGCGATACTGACCGCTGGCTTTCGCCGCGGCGCGGCCGGCGGAGGCTGACGGACTCGCAGCCAACGGCGCCGTATCCATCCGTAATTGATTATCCCGTCCTTCACCAGCCCGCACTCCGTAGGCGACGTAGGTGCTGTTGATCGCGCCGCTCAACTCCGTCAGCTTCTGGTCGAACGGCGTGGCGATGACGACCGTGCCGTTGTTCTGGTCGATGCTTGCGAACTGGCCATCCGCCGCCTGCGCCACGCCGCGCCAGCCGGGTGCGATACCGTCGGTGGGTGAACCGCAGTAGATGGTGTTGACGATGATGCCGGCCGTGATGGCCTGCTTGGCGATGTCGAGCACGGGGAACTGCGGGTCCTGTGTGGCGGTTTCGTTGCCGGCCACGACGATGATTTTCAACGCGTCCTTTTCCTTGCTCCACGGCTGCTCCACCACGCTGGCGCGCGTGACGCGGGCGACGTATTCCTCGCCGCCGTCGGTACGGAGCGGCGTGAGTTGGGCGTACACACTGTCCAGGTCGTCGGTGAGGTCGATCAACTTCTTCACGTACCCCGTCTCGGCGCCGTAGCCGGGCGTGCCGTACACGTACAAGCCAACGCGCAGATGCGGCTTGGGTTTGGCGCGACCGAGTTCGTTGACGATGTCCCAAAGCTTTTGTTTCGCGGCTTCGATCAGGCCCTGCATCGAGCCGCTGGTGTCGAGACAGATCACGAGGTCGATGGGACGTTCCTCGGCAAACGCGGTCGCGGCCAGCGCGAGCGCGACAACGAATATCAATGTTTTCATGGACTCTCCTTATTCGGTGATTTCGTAAATCGTGTCCTCGAGCGCGACCTGCACGTTGCGACCAATGCTGAACCACGGCGCGGCGTGCGGGTGTTTCGCCAACAGTGCGAAGTAGTCATCGCTGTTGAATCGCACCTGCACCCGGAGGGCGTTTGAGAGTTTCTGGACATTGGCATCGATCCATTGGTTGCCGTTTTGGTAGAACGCCCGGCCGCGGACGATCTTGGAGTTCTGAGTGTATTGGGTCACGCGTTGCGCCACTTGCGGGGTGGCCGGCATGGCGGCACTGAAGGAGCGAACGGAGTCCGCCTGGATCCCGGCCGTGGTGCCGGCCGTCTCGGCTTGTTTGAAGCCGTCGCTGGCGCGTGCGCCCGCAACGGCAGATTCGCCGGCTTTCGTGGCGTTGAATCCATGCCAGGCTTTCCCGGCTTCTTCACGCGCTTCCTGGTCGCGATCGAATCGCTGCATCGTGCGGGAGGCCAGCGGAAGATTGCGTTGGGCTTCATCTTCGACAATCAGGTAGGCGGTATATGGCGTGACGATGCCGTACTGACGGGCAAGCTCGGTGACCTCGTCGCGCAGTTCCTTGTTCTCGCCATGCAACCGGATTTCGTCGAGCAGATAACCGACGCGGCGCGTGGCCCACAGTCGCGGGATGAATTCATGGTCGTTGGCCTTGGCGGGGAACTTCACGTCGTAAGCGAATTTCCTCGGCTGACCGTTGACCGTGCCCTCGATGACCGCCGCTCCGTGGCCGCCGCCGGTATAGCGACCGACCATGACGAGTTGGTCACCGCGAAACAGGTCTGGCAACGGTGACGGGTAAAGCTTGCTGACCTTGACGCCACCCGTGAATTTCAGTTCGGGGTCGGCGAGGACCGGATCTTTGATCTTGGTGAAGAAGTTGGAGACTTTGATCTCAATGTCTTCTTCCGGCAGGACGTACTGGCTGAACGCGCGCGTGGTCTCGGTGATCTTGTCGAGCAAATGGGTGTTCACGTCCGTGCCGATTCCGAAACAGAACACCCGGGTGTTGCCGACATCGGCCTGCTTCACCGACGCGAGGATGTCGTCCTCCTTGGTGTTGCCGATGGTCGGCTGGCCGTCGGTGAGGAAGATGACAACGTCCGGGCGCAAGGCCAGCGCTTTGACGAGCGCTTCCTCGATGGCCGTGCCGCCGATGGGTTTGAGTCCCTCGATGAACTCGGCAGCGCGTTGACGGTTGCCGGCATTGGCTTCGGTCAGCTTCTCAAACAATGGCTCGGCCTCGGTGGAGAACCGGATGATCTCGAAGCGGTCGGCATCGTTGAGGTTCTCGACGCAGAACTGGAGCGCCTTCTTGGCCTGGCGCAGTTTCGCGCCCGCCATCGAGCCGCTCGTGTCGAGGATGAACACCACGTCTTTCGGGATCACTTGCCGGCTACTCTTGGCGTCGGCACCGGGCGCAGCGAGTAGGAGGAAGTAGCCGTCTTCGCCCGCTTCCTTGAACGTGAGCAGGCTGACGCCGAGGTCTCTGTCGTCACACGTCCAGAACACCTGGAAATCGGTGTCCGGCCTCACCTCCTTCGCCTCGAAGCCGACGGTCGCGCCGGTGTCGCCGTGATGCTTGATCTCGACGCTGTGGCTGGGGGAATAGACGGATTTGAGGGCACGCTTCGCATCGAGTTCGATCTTCACGCTGACGGTCTTGATCGGCGCAGCGGAAAACTTCTCGGTGTTCAACGGGTAGAGGTAGCCGACGAGGCCGTTGTCGGCCTTGAGCACTTGCGTGTACGAGAGCGTGATCCGTTTGTTGCTGCGCGGTTCGATGGGGAAAATGCGGACTTTGAACGTGTCGCGGTCGGCGTATTCCAGGAGCGCGGGATCGCGCATCTTGCGGACGATGTCCTCGTAGATCGCACGCGCTTTCTCGGCCGGCAGCAACTCCGCCTCGACCTGCTTGCCACCGATCTCCATCGTGAATTTGTCGAGCTGCGCGCCCTTGGGAACGGGAAACAGGTAGGTGCCCTCGAGTCGCTGGTTGTTGGGATTGAAAAATTCCTGGTCCACCGAGGTCGTGGCGATCTGGCCGTCGATCTTGACGTTGACGTGGTGATAGACGACCTCCAACGGCGCGAACACATAATGCCCATGGGGCACGGGCACGGGTTGGTGAATGACGATCAGGCCATCCGCGAAGGAGTTGGTTAACGTTCCCGCCAGCAGGGTCAGCAGCGTGATCCACTTTTTCATACACCCGATTAGACCACAGCCGGAAAGGGAAGTTCCGTAAAGGGTCGGTAAAAAACCGGGCCTACGCCCGGGTGACGCGCCAGAGCAGCCACAGGCCGACCACCTCGAAGATCAGGTTCGGCGACCAGAGGATGGCTTCGGGGAAGAGGTGCGGCCGGTCCTTGAGCGTGTTGGCGGCGATGATCACGAAGTAGTACGCCAACGCAAGGCCGAGGCTGATCGCGATCCCGATCGAAGTCTCCCGCCGGCTGGTCTTCAAGCCGAGCGGGATGCCGATCAGCGTAAACGACACGCACGCCACCGCCGCCGCCACGCGCCGGTGACTCTCCATCAGCGCCGCGGCCGGGTAAATCCCCTGCGCCCGGAGGTTGGCGATCTCCTCCCACAGTTCGCCGAGCGTGAGATCGCCGATTTTCTTGGCCGACTTGGGCCGCCGCAACACGCGTCCGAGATCCAACTCCATCGGGTACCGCTGCGCGGTGGTGCCGGCGCGGATTTTGTGGATGTTGGTCGGGTCGTTGGGATCGCGCAGATCGCCGCGCACCTCGCGCAGGTCCAACAGCAGCGTGGTGGTTTCCGGGCGGACGCTGACCACGCCGCGTTTGGCTTCCAGCCGGGAGATGGGAATGCCCCGGTCATCCAGCACCTGGATGATCACGTTCTCGATGAGGTTGTCCCGCTCGCGTTTCCGGCCGATGAACACGCGGACGCCGGGGAAATGATCGATCAACGTCCCCTCCTCCAGCAACGCCATCGGCCGTTCCATCCCCAGCCGCACGAACAACGTCCGAAACTGAAACCGGCACGCCGGCGCCAGCGTGCTGTTGATGTACAGGCACAACCCGCTCATCAGCGCCGCCAACACCAACACCGGCGCCGCCACCTGCCACAAGCTCACCCCGCTGGCGCGCATCGCGTTGATCTCGTTGTCGGCGCTCAACCGGCCAAACACCAACAGCGCCGTCGCCAACATCGACATCGGCAGCGAGAAACTCAAAAAATACGGCGTCACCAACACCAGAAACATCCCCACCGCCTGCAACCCAACCTGCCGGTTCACCAGAAAATCCCCCATCTGCTTCATCATCCCGCCCAGCAACAGCACGAACGTAAACACCCCCACCGTCATTGCCAGCGTGACCAACGCCTGCCGTATGATATACTTCTGCAAAATTTTCATCGGCCGTCGGTACGACTAACAGTTTTCGCCGCCGAACACCATGCCAAATCCGATCCATCTGGGCGCGTTCCGCGACCTCGAACCCGCGCTCGCGACCGCGATCATTCAACACAAAACACAACACAGCCCGCTCGCGCCTCTCCAAATCATCGTCCCCACCCGCCTGCTCGGCCTCCATCTCCAGCGCGCCCTCGCCCGCGCCCGGCCGGCCGGCCACGCCAATCTCCGATTTCAAACCCTCACCGACCTCCTCCCGCCCGGCCGCCTCGCCCCACCACTCGGCCTCGAACTTCTCTGCCGGCAACTCGCGCCCGCCGGCCACTTCGCCCCCGTCCGTGAAACCCGCGGCTTCGCCAGCGCCCTGCTCGGCACCTTCACCGACCTCAAAGAAGCCGGCCTCCAACCAGTCGCCTTCGCCAAGTCCGCCCCGCACAAAGAACTCGCCACCGCCTACGCCGCCTTCTGCGACTGGCTCACCGCCCACGACTTCGCCACCGAAGCCAACCTCTTCCTCCAATCATCAATCATCCATCATCAATCGCCAATTCTCCTCTACGGCTTCTACGACCTCAACCACGCCCAACGCACCTTCATCGAGCGCCTCGCTCCCGCCGCGATCTTCTTCCCCTCCGAATCCGACTACGCCCAACCACTCCTCCAGTGGTTCCAGTCCCTCGGATACCGGCCGCAACCCATTACTCCACCACTCCGCCACTCCATCACTCCGTCCATCCTCTCTTGTCCCGGCGAAACCGCCGAAGTCCGCGAAGCCGTCCGCCAAATCCTCGCCTGGCTGCGCGACAACCCGGACCGCACCTTCAACGACGTCGCCATCCTCTGCCGCAGCCGGGAACAATACGACGCCATTCTCCGCGACACGCTCACCCATCTCGGCATCCCCGCCTATTTCCGCGGCGGCCGGCCGCTCGCGGAACACCACGACGCCAAACTGCTCCGTCTGCTCCTCGACGTCGTCCGCACCGACTTCAGCCGCGCCAGCGTGCTCGAACTCGCCTGCCACCGCGGCCCAAACTCGCGCTGGGACGTCGAGTCCATCGACCTCGGCATCGTCAGCGGCCGCGACCAATGGCGCGCCCGGCTGCGCTCGCCCGTCGCCAGTCCCGGCCTCCGCCAGTTTGTGGAAAAACTCTTCGCGATCGGCGAACCGATCCCCGCCACCGGCAAATGGAGCGCCTTCGCCGATGCCGTCCACGCCGCCTACCGCCAACTCGACGGCGCGCACCCGCCCGTACTCGCCACCCTTGACGCGCTCGCGGAACTCGATCCGTTCCAGTCGCCCGTCACCTTCGCCACGTTTGCCGATTTCTGCGCGCGCGCGCTCGACAGCGCTCGCGAACAACCGGCCGCATTCCAGGGCGGCGGCATCTTCGTCAGCGACGTGATGGGCGCGCGCGGCCTGAGTTTCCCATTCGTGGTCCTGCTCGGTCTCTTCGAAAAAAGTTTCCCGCGCGTCGTCCGCGAAGACCCGTTGCTCCCCGACCGGGAACGCGCCCGGGTCAGCCCGCACTTGCCTCGCAAACTGGCCGGGCACGACGAGGAACGTCTCCTGTTCGCCCTTGCGACCGGCGTGGCGACCGACCAACTGGTGCTCAGCTACCCGCGGCTCGAAGCCGGCACCGCCCGCCCGCGCATGCCCTCCGCGCTGCTGCTCGATCACACCGGCGCGGCGAACTACAAGGAATTGGCGAAACAGACCCGCGCGGTGCCCCTCGTGCCGATCCGGTTGGTGGACCTGCCGGTCGAGGAACGGGAATTGGACCTCCCGGCCCTGACCGATCTGCGGACCGACCCGATCTATCTGCGGGAGATCGGGCCGCTGCTGCCCGCCGGCCTCGATGCCTACCGGCAACGCTGGCAAAAAACCGACCTGACCGGCCACGACGGTCTGATCGAATCGGCCGCCGCCGTAAAACTGTTGCGCGACCGGTTCGGCCTCGAAAAACTCGTCACCAGCGCGACCGCGTTGGAGGATTTCTTCGCGTGCCCGTTCTATTATTTCCAGAAACACGTCCTCGGCATCAAGGAATGGGAAGAACCGGAAGCCGCCGCCGCGATCAGCGCGCTTGATCTCGGCTCGTTATACCATCGCATCCTTGAAGACTTCTACCGCGCCTGGCCCGACGGCGATCTCGACGCGATCGTGACCGCGTGCAGCGCCGAGTTCGAGCAGAGCGGCGTGACCGGCTACCCGGCCGTGTGGGAAATCAAAAAACAGATCATCCGCGAGGAACTCGCCGCGTTCATCCAGCGCGACCGCCAACAACTCGGCGCCGACTGGCGCCCCGCTGAATTCGAGAAGGAATTCCACGGCCTCGCCGTCGCCCCGCCCGTCCGATTGCGCGGCAAAATCGACCGCCTCGATCTCAGCGCCGACGGGCGGCGCGCCCGCATCTACGATTACAAAACGGGCAAACGGCCGCGTGGCATGCGCGACGATTCACTCGCGGGCGGCGAGGCGCTGCAACTGCCCTTGTACCTCCTCGCGGCCGAGCAACTGCTGAAAAACGTGACACTCGACTCCGCGCGCTATCTCTACTTCACGCTGCGCGGCGGATTTCAGACCGTGCGATTCTCGCGCGCCGCGCTCGCCGACCGGCAGGCGGAACTCACCGACCTGCTCCAGACCGCCGCCGACATGATCCGCGCCGGCACGTTCGCCCAGTACGCCACGCCCGACAACTGCCGATACTGCGACTACCGTGTCATCTGCGGCAACGGCATCCTCAAGTTGTACGAACGCAAAAGCGCCGACGAACGCATGGCGGCGTTCCGCGCGATCAAGGAAGAGGTCGCATGAGCGCGAAGCTCAAGGACCAGGCCGCGCGCGATACCGCCGCCACCGACCTCGACCACAACCTCTTCGTCGAAGCCGCCGCCGGCACCGGCAAGACCACGGCGTTGGTCCGCCGGATCCTCGCCGCCGTCACCACCGGCCGCGCGCGGTTGACGGAGATCGTCGCCATCACGTTCACCGAAAAAGCCGCCGGCGAGTTGAAGATGCGGCTGCGTGAAGAGATTGAAGGGGCGCTGGCTGGTGGGAGCGGCATTCCTGCCGCGACGGGGACCAAGATCGACAACACCGGTCGCGACAGGAATGTCGCTCCCACCAGGACTGTCACACACACCACCCTGCGCGCTGCGCTGGCCGACCTCGAACGCGCGCAGATCACCACCATTCATTCGTTCTGCGCGTGGATTTTGCGGGAACGGCCGATTGAGGCGCGCGTCGATCCGCAGTTTGCGGTGGCGGACACATTGCAGGCTCGGCTGTTGTTGGAAGACGCCTGGGCCGCGTGGCTCGAAGCCGAACTGGCCCGCAGCCCGGCGGCACTGCGTCATGCGCTGCTGGCCGAGGTGGAACTCGACAAACTGCCGGAACTGCTGGAGTTGCTGCTGGCCCATCGCGACCGGCTGACGGCGTTGCCCGCGTCCGTGACGCTCGACGTCGCCGGCCTGGAACAACGGCTGCGCGACGCCGCGCCCGCGCTGAGACGCGGACTGCAGCATTGCGTCACGCCGGAGGAGAATTTCGCCCGGTCGGCGCAGACGTTGCTCGACACGCTGAGCACGTGGTCGCATCTGTCCGCGGAACGCCGCGTCGCGGTGTTGAGCCGGCTGACGTTGACCGGCCCGCGCGCGAAGAAATCCTTCGATTCCGAGGATGCGTTCCGCGAGATGCGCGACACGATCAAGGACGTGCAGCCCGCGCTGGAAGAATTCGCGGCGACGGCCAGCCACAACTTGCTGGTCGCACTGGCCGGCTGGTTGCAGGGATTCATCGCGCACTGGGAAAAACAAAAGGCGCAGCAGGCGTTGCTGGATTTCGACGATCTGCTGTTAAAGACGCGCGACCTGCTCCGCCAGCATGCCGCCGTGCGCGACGAACTGCGGCAGCGGATCAGGTTCCTGCTCGTGGACGAGTTCCAGGACACCGACCCCGTACAGATGGAAGTCATCCGCCTGCTCGGTGAAGGACCGCCCGGCAAACTGTTCGTCGTTGGCGACCCCAAGCAGAGCATCTACAGTTTCCGCCGGGCCGACATCGAGATGTACGCATCCGCGCGCGCGGCATTGACCCGGGCCGGCAAGGCATTGGTGTTCAACCAAAACTTCCGCAGCCGCTCGACGATCCTCGACTGGGTCAACGCCGTGTTTGAAAAAATCCTCGTGCCCTCCACCGATGGCAATTATCAGCCGAGCTACATCCCGCTGGTCGCTTCCGAGAGCTTGCGGACGACCGAGCCGGCGGTCACGCTCCTGCGGCCAAAATTGTTCCCCGACAAACAAGACGCCGAACAACGCCGCCGCGCCGAAGCCGTGGCCGTGGCCCGCTATCTCCACCAGTTCGTGGCCGACGGGCACGGCGCGTGGCGCGACGTGGCCCTGTTGTTCCGCAGTTACACGGCGGTCGAGTTGTATGGCGAAGTGCTCCACGAACACGGCGTGCCGTTTCGCGTCATCGGCGGCAGAGGCTATTTCCAGCGCCAGGAAATCCAGACGTTGATCGCGCTGCTGTGTTGCCTCGACAACCCGAACGACAAACTGAATCTCGTCGCCACGCTCCGCTCGCTGTTGTTCGGCTGGACCGACGAGCAGCTCTTCCTCGCGGCGGCTGGCGGCGGACTGGATTATCTGCGCGCTGACCAGGACGGATTGAAGTCATTGCGCGAACTGCATCAGACGCGGCACGACCGGTCCGTGGCCGGCTTCGTCGAGCAGGTGTTCGCGCGAACAAAGATTCTGGAGGCGTTTTACGCCAGTGCCACCGACGGCGCGCAGTGCGTCGCCAACCTGCTGAAAGCGCTGGAACTGGCGCGGCAACTCGAAACCGCGGGCGTCCACACCTTGCGCGGGTTCGTTCGCCACCTGCGCGAGACGATCATCGAGAGCCACGACGAAGAGCCGTCTCCCGCCAGCGAGGAAACCGAGGACGTGGTGCGCCTGCTGACGATGCACAAGTCGAAAGGCTTGGAGTTCCCCGTCGTGGTGCTCGCCGACCTGCCCGGCAAATCACAGGAGTCGCACGCCGCCGCGCGGTTCGGCCCGGCGGGCTGTGAACTCCGGTTCGGTGAACGCCGGACGGCCGGCTTCGACGAGCTGGGCGAGCACCACAAGAAACGCGAGACCGCCGAAGAAATCCGCCTGCTCTACGTCGCCGCCACCCGCGCCAAGCAGCGGCTGGTCATCCCGTGGTTCGCGGAAAAGGGAGGTCGATTGGATTTGCTGGCTGGTGGAATGTCGCTCGAACCCGGCCCGCTCCTGGAAGTAGATTTTGGAGTGCGGCGGCTTGACGCCGCTTTGGACGGAAACGGCAAAGCTCCGACAAGTCGGAGCACTCCAAACGAACTGGTGACAATGCGACGCGCGTGGCAAACAGCGCATGCCGCTCTTCTCAAACGTTGCGCCCAGCCGGTCGCGCGCGTCAGCCCGTCGAAACTGGCCGGCGAACCTGAGCGGCGTGAAGAAGAACCCGCCGGCCCCGAACGCGCCCGGGCCATGGAGTTCGGCGTGGTCGTGCACGAAGCGCTGGAGCGAATGGATGCCGGTCACGTCACCGCCTCGGCGTTGCGCGACGCCGACAAGCAACGCGCGCAGGCCATGGTCGAGCGCGCGCTCAAGTCCGAGTTGCTGGAGCGCGTGCGCCGGGCGGCTGAAGTCTACCGGGAACTGCCGTTCGCGCTGGCGCAGCCCGATGGCGCCTTGTTGGAAGGCAAACTCGATCTCCTGTTCCGTGAAAACAACCGCTGGGTGTTGGTCGATTACAAAACCGATCCGCGTCCCGAATCCGAGAAATACCGCGCCCAAATGCGGGCCTACCGCGAGGCGCTGGCGCGCACGGCGGGCGTCGAAGTGGCCGAGAGTTTGCTATTCTTCGTCGCCACCGGCCAAGTGGTGAAACTCGAATGATCAAGATCGACCTGCATATGCACACGGGCGAAGACCCGTACGACGGCATCCCGTATCCGGCCACCACGCTCATCGACAAAGCCGCCGCGCTGGGCTACGCCGCCATTGCAATCACGCTGCACAGCAAGGTGCTCGAGGACGAGCGGGTGTTCGACTACGCCCGGCAGAGGGGACTGCTCCTCATCCGCGCGGTCGAATGGGAACTCGAAGGCGCGGACGTGCTGCTCTACAACGTGACCCAACGGGAGGCGGACGCGATTCAAAGTTTCGATGACCTCCGCTCGTTCAAACGCGAACGCGGCGACGATCTGCTCATCATTGCGCCGCATCCGTTCTACCCGATCGGGCGCAGCCTGAAACATCATTTGGAACGACACATCGATCTCTTCGACGCCATCGAGCACGCGCAGATTCATCTCCCGTGGCTCAACTACAACAAACACGCCGTCCGCGTCGCTGCGCATTACCGCAAACCGCTCGTTGCCAATTCCGACGCGCACAACCTCTGGATGTTTGGCCGGCATTACTCGCTGGTGGACGCCGAGCCGAACGAGCGGTCGATCTTCCGCGCGATCAAGCAGGCCCGCGTCGAGTGGCACAGCCCGCCGATCACCGTGTGGGAATGCCTGCGGATGTTCGTCTTCGATCCCATCTTGGTCCGCCGCCCCGGCAAAACCGTCACCAGCTTCGATTCCTGAATTGTGAACGTTTGACCAACAGGTGTTGATCAAGAATCAACGAAATGCAAACCGCGCGATGTTGACGACGGCCGCGCTTCTGGCGGCCTACCGGCAGGGGGTCTTCCCGATGGCGGTGGACCGGCGCGGCACGATCGGCTGGTTCAGTCCCGACCCGCGCGCGATCATTCCCCTCGACGACCGCTTCCATGTTTCCCACGGATTGCGGCGGGCGCTCAAGCGCGGGAAATTTGAAATCAGCTTCGACGGCGATTTCGACGCCGTGATCCGCGCCTGCGCGAAGCGGCGGGAGGGAACGTGGATTTCGCCCGGCATCATGGAGAGCTATTGCGAACTGCACCGGCTGGGACACGCGCACTCAGTGGAAACGCGCCTGGCCGGCCGGCTGGTCGGCGGTTTGTACGGCGTCCACATCGGCGGCGCGTTTTTTGGTGAGAGCATGTTCCACCGGGCCACGGATGCTTCGAAAGTAGCGCTCGTGGCGTTGGTTGAGCGGCTGCGCGCGCGTGGTTTCGCGTTGCTCGATACCCAATGGCTCACGCCGCATCTCGCGCAGTTCGGCACGTACGAGATTCCACGAGTCGAGTATTTGCGCGCGCTTCGGCAGGCTATGGCGACGGTCTGTTCTTTTGCATAGCGCTACTTGCGGTTCGCATCCAAGAGGCCGCGAACCTTCTCATCGAACCCAGCCGGTGGCTTTCCGCCCTCAGATTTTTCCACACGGCCGGTTTCAATTTCAACGCATCCGGTGAACGAGCCGCTCACTTGAATCGCGAGGATCTTTGAGTTCTCCGACCAGACAAGGGTCGGTTTCACTCCCGCAGACCAGCATGGAGTGGGGATTGAATCCCTTTCCTTCGCGATGTAAACGGCGTATGAAGCATCGAGAAAGGACCGGTTGGAGACAAAGGCCCGGCAGCTTCCGTTCGGCGCTGTCGATTTCCCCTCGATCTTGCCAATGTCGGCGAAGCTCGGCCCTGCAAGCTCGGTAAAGGCGACCCCGTCCCTGGAGAGCAGCGTCGTTCTGGGCAGTTCGAACCAATCTTGGTCAACGGTCAGTCCTTCCTTGGGCAGACGAACGCCTGAAATGGCGACGACATTTTCATTCGCGCTGATGCCGAGCAAGTAATCCAAGCCTGGCAGACTCAACGGCGTCCAAGTCATTCCGGCATCCTTGGATGCTTCCACGACGAACGGAATTCCTTTTTCGGGTGTGGCCGTAGGTTTCGTTCCCCAAAGAAACTGCCGTTCCGCCGACAGGATGGTCAGCCCGTGTGGCTGATAGGACAACTCCCGACGCAGAACTGCCCATTCCTTGCCTCCATCGGCGGAAGCCAGCAGGACGGGTGGATCTCTGTAGAGAAGCCAATGGCTGCTCCCCATGACCCAAGCGGCCTGAACGAGCCGGTACGGTGGAAACTCCTCACCTTGAACCGTTGGACTTCCCTTCCGGCCGCTACGGTAGCTGCTCGTCAACTCATGCGGACGAGGAGCGCGTGTGCGCTTGGGAACAGTCGCCGGCTGATCTTGTTTCGCGGCCTTTGCCAGGGCGACAGGTTGGTAACGCACCGACTTACCCTCGACGACGGCTCCGATTTCGCCTCGTATCTCACCAACCCATTCTTCGAACGGCTTGGGAAACTCAATCGTCAGATCACCCAACCCGCGTGACTCATTCGGACGTAATTCCAGAGCGATGAACTCCAAGTTATTCGTTGTCTGACATTCTTTGGGCAAGAGCAGCCGTATAGACACCTTCTCAAATGTCGCCCCTCCAACCTCTCGCAAAATGAGTTGACCACTGATTTTCGCACTACTGGGCGAGTAGTGATGCTTGAGGCCAAGCGTCGGAAGGGCAATGCTGCGAGGAGCACGATTCTTGTCGTAAACTTCGATGCGATTCTCCAACACAACAAAACCGACCTCGTCTTGAACCTGCCCAGTGGATTCGCCACGCTCATCGAAACTCTCCGCCTCAATCGCAGCTCCGGGCGACCGCGTCTGTCCATACCTGAACCGCGCCATGATTGCACCAGACGGGTGCCAAAGCGTTCGGCTGTTCATCAGCGAGTTTTCAATGGTTGTTTCCTCCTTTTTCTGTCCATTTTCATAGAAGTAGGTTGAGCGTACCGGCATTTGCCCGTGGTCATGATGAAAGATCGATTGGATATTTCCGTTTTGAAACCAGTAAGTCTGGTCGCCATGAGGCACAGCTTCTTCGAAGTTCTCCTCCGTGTTCTTTTCCCCGGACTGCCTCCAGCGCGTCCTCTTCCCGTGGAGCTTGCCCTGTTTGTAATGGGCACCTCCGGTAACTCAGCAAAAAATGACGGAGAAGAACAAAACCAGTCGCCTTGGAAAAAGGTGCTGATAGAATTTGCCGCATGAAGACCTGTCAAGCCTCCCAAACTCCCGGTTTCTTTGACGTGGAACGGCGCGTCCAATGGCTCCTGGCCAAGGCGCACCCGT
>Ga0247727_10002262_pt1 | contig 44359 bp, 40 predicted proteins | sample WisWelCaveWW1625_FD_202498 | JGI IMG/M metagenome (GOLD analysis project Ga0247727, IMG submission 202498) | Biofilm microbial communities from Wishing Well Cave, Virginia, United States - WW16-25 | ecosystem: Environmental > Aquatic > Deep subsurface > Groundwater > Cave microbial mat | place...
GAAATCATCTCGTCCAAATTTCCGAATGTCCAAGTCGTGATGATGTCGGTGCAAGGCGAATCGGATTATTTGCGCCGCTCGATGCTTGCCGGCGCGCGCGAATTTTTGATCAAGCCGTTTTCCGGCGAGGATTTGTCGAAAAGCATTCGCCGTGTTTATCAATTGGGCTTGTCGCGCCGCGTGAGCGCTCCCGCCGCGCCGCCGCCAACTTCCGTCGTGCCGGTCGCCGCATTGCCGGCATCATCGAAAAGCTGTCGAGTCATTGCCGTCTTTGGCACCAAAGGCGGCGTCGGCGCCAGCACGATTGCAGTGAACCTCGCGGTCGCTTTGCGCGAAGAAACGAAAGAGCGCGTCGCGTTAGTGGATGCGAATTTTGAATTCGGCGATTGCGGCGTGCTCTTGAATCTGCCGACGAATCGAACGATTGCCGATCTGACCGGTCCCAACATTGACATTGACGAGGAAATGCTCAGCGGCACGATGGCGGGGCATAGCAGTGGCATCAAAGTTTTGCTCGCGCCGCCGCGGCCGGAAATGGCAGAGCTGATTACGCCGACAACCGTCAAGCAAATTCTCGACATCCTGCCGAAAATGTTTGACTATGTCGTGATTGATGTTTGGAAAACGTTCAACGAAGCCATGGTAACGTTTCTCGATGCGGCAGATCGGGTTATTCTGGTTTCGTCCGCCGAAGTGACGGCGATCAAGAACGCGAAATCTTTTTTTGAATTAAGCGACGCCCTCGGTTATCCGACTGAAAAAACTTTTTTCATTTTGAACAAAGACGACGGCAAAAGCGGCATCAGCGCGCGCGATATTGAAGCGAGTGTCAAGCATCCCGTGCGCGGCGTCGTGCCCAGAGACGAGCGCACGACCCTGCTCGCCGGCAATCGCGGCACGCCGTTTGTCACCGGGCAACGCACTCTTCCGCTCACGCAAGCGATCCTCGCGCTTGTGCGCGCGGTGCGTAAGCCGACCGATGAAGCCGCGCTCGCGACTCCGAAACGGGGACACTAACAGAAAGCGAGTCATCGTATGTCTCTTTTGAAACGCATTGAACGCTCCGGCCAAACACCGGCAACCCCCAACACGCCGCAATCGCCCGCGCCATCGGGACCTCAACCGCCGGATGATTTGCGCAAGCGCCAAGCGCCCGCACCCTCGCACGACGCGTATGCAGAGGCAAAGAATAAACTTCAGCAAAAAATCGTTGCGGAGTTGGACCCCAAGCTCGATCTCTCCAGAACCGATCAAGTTCGCAAGACAATCGAAGAGATATTCAACAACCTGCTTACGCAGGAAGACCGGCCAATGACCCGCGCGGACCGCGTGCGGCTCTTTGAAGAAATCCTTTCCGAAATCCTCGGCTATGGACCCATTCAAAAACTTTTGAACGACGACTCGATTTCAGAAATCATGGTCAATGGGCCGCGTAATGTGTTCGTTGAAAAGCAGGGCAAGATCGAACGCGTGCCGGTTACGTTCGATTCGGACGGGCACGTGATGCGAATCATTGATCGCATTGTTTCACCGCTCGGTCGCCGCGTGGACGAAAGCTCGCCGTATGTGGATGCGCGTTTGCCAGACGGCTCGCGCGTCAACGTGATCATTCCGCCGCTCGCGCTCGCGGGTCCCACCATCACGATTCGAAAATTTTCGCGCCGCCCATTTACATTAGAAGACCTGGTCAAGAATGGAACGTTCACAGCCGAGTACGTCGAGTTCGTCAAAGCCGCCGTCTCCGGCAAATTGAATATCATCATCTCCGGCGGCACCGGCACCGGCAAAACGACGCAACTCAACATCTTGTCGAGTTTCATTCCGGACGGCGAGCGCATTCTCACAATTGAAAACGCCGCCGAGTTGCAATTGCGGCAAGAGCATGTCATTACGCTCGAATCGCGTCCGCCGAATATTGAAGGCAAAGGCGAAGTGTCCATGCGCGATCTCGTCGTCAATGCCCTGCGAATGCGCCCCGACCGCATCATTGTTGGCGAGGTGCGTTCCGCCGAAACCTTGGATATGTTGCAAGCGATGAACACCGGTCACGAGGGTTCGATGAGCACCGTCCACGCGAACACGCCGCGCGACGCTTTGCATCGTTTGGAAACAATGGTATTGATGGCAGGCATTGACCTGCCCTTGAAAGCGATCCGCGAACAAATCGCAAGCGCGCTGGACGTGATTATTCAGATCGAGCGGATGCGCGATGGACAGCGCCGCGTCACCTATGTCACCGAAGTGCAAGGGATGGAAGGTGATGTGTTGGTGACGCAAGACATTTTCAAATTCGAAAATGCCGGCACCGAGAACGGAAAAATTATGGGCAAATTGAAACCAACTGGCATTCGGCCCAAGTTTATGGAAAAATTGGAAGCGGCAAGCATATATCTACCCCCGAATATTTTCGGACTCGACAAGCGATTTTTCCAATAAAGGGGCTCTATGGAACTCGCGCTCGGTTTTAGTCTAATGTCTTTTCTGGCGATCCTGTTGATTTTTATCGGACTGGATCGCGCGATGCGAAGCGGGACGAGCGTCGTCGAATCGCGTCTCGACCGCTATGCCTCACGCGCCGCGACGCTGGATCCGGAAGCCGCGCTCGCGGCGACGCGCGCAAGCGGTAGCGGCTTTGGTCGCATCAATCGCTTGCTCTCCTCGCGTGGCGGCTCGCGCCAACTTGCGAACGAACTCGCGCGCGCGGATCTCAAACTCACGCCTTCCGAATTCATCCTGATCAACGTTGCCACCACCCTCGTCGGATTTCTGGTGATTCTTCTCCTGACGCGCACCAATCTCGTCGGCGCGCTCATCGGCGGCTTGCTCGGATTCTATTTGCCGCGGTTGTATATCCGCAGATTGCAACGGAAACGGCTCGACGCGTTCAACAATCAGTTGGGCGACACGCTCATTTTACTTTCCAATTCATTGCGCTCGGGCTATGCGTTGTTGCAATCTATGGAAACGGTCTCGAAAGAATTGCCGCCGCCGGTGTCAACCGAATTCGCGCGCGTCGTGCGCGAGATCGGCTTGGGCTTGGGACTGGAAGAAGCATTCGCGCATTTGCTCGTTCGCATTCCCAGCGACGACCTCGATATGGCGATCACCACGATCAATATCCAACACGAAGTCGGCGGCAATCTCGCGGAAATTCTCGACACGATCGCGCATACGATCCGTGAACGCGTTCGCATCAAGGGCGCCATCCGCGCGCTCACCGCATCGCAACGTCTCTCCGGCAACGTCGTCGCGCTTTTGCCGATCGCGCTCGGTGGCTTTATGACCATGTTTAATCCCGGTTATATCGGCCGGATGTTTTCCGAGTCGTGCGGCATTATGATGTTGATTTTCGGCGGCATCACCATCACCGCCGGCTATTTCGCCATTCGGAAGATTACGGATATCGAAGTCTAATCTGCCGCGCGGACAGCCGCATCGTTCGCGGCGCGCAAAAAAGATTGAGAGACACCTATGGGCTTACTCCTTGCCGGTTTTATGGGTCTTGCCATTTTGCTGATCTTTATCGGCTTTAGTCTCGCGCCGCAACCCTCCGCCGTACAGGCGCGCTTGCAAACGTACGGCGCGCGTCCGCGCTCACTAGCAGAAATCGAATTGTCGCAACCGTTCGCGGAACGCATCGTCTTGCCCTTGATTCGCGGCATCTCCGGTTTTCTATCGCGCTTTGCGCCGCAGAGAAACGTCGCCGAACTCAAACACAAACTCAATCTCGCCGGCAATCCGAATAATTGGACGGCGGCGGATTTTCTCGGCGTGCGCGGCTTGGCGGCACTGCTCACGCTCGCGCTCATCGCCGCGCCGATGATGCTGGGGCGTTCGCCCGCGCCGAATATTATTTTGTTCGGCGTCATCGCCGCTGTGCTCGGTTTTTATCTCCCGCTCTTTTGGCTCAATTTCAAAATTAGCGGCCGGCAGAAGTTGATTCAAAAAGCCCTGCCCGACGCGCTTGATCTCTTAACCGTCAGCGTCGAAGCCGGCTTGGGCTTTGACGCCGCGATTGTCAAAGTCGTCGAAAAATCTGACACGGAACTCTCGCGCGAATTGGCGCGCGTGATTCAAGAAATCCGGCTCGGCAAAGTCCGCCGCGAGGCATTGCGCGAAATGGCGGATCGCATTAGCGTGCCGGACGTGACGAACTTTATCGCGGCAGTTATTCAAGCAGATCAACTCGGCGTCAGTCTGTCCAAAGTTTTGCGAATTCAATCCGAACAGATGCGCGTCAAACGCCGCCAACGCGCCGAAGAACAAGCCGCGCAAGCGCCGGTGAAAATGATGTTCCCGCTTGTCTTTCTCATCTTTCCTTCCATCTTGATCGTGTTGCTCGGACCGGCGGTTTTGATTTTTACAGGACAGGGTTTTGGCGGCTGAGAAAATTTTGCGCGCGCACAATCGCACGCGCGGCATCGCATTGGTCACGCGCGGGCGCGTCGCGTCGTCGTGGTGGGAACGTCTGCGCGGATTATTGGGCTCTGCCGAATTGCGCGCCGGCGATGGTTTGTTGTTGCAAGGTGAGCAAGCGATTCACACCATCGGAATGCAATTCGCGATGGACGCGCTATTTCTGGACAAGCGCAATCGCGTCGTGCGCATGGAAATCGCGATGCCGCCGCAACGCTTTTCGCCGCTCGTTTGGCAAGCCGCGAATATTTTGGAATTGCCGGCGGGAACAGTCGCGCGAACGCACACCGAAATCGGAGATGAAATCGCGCTCGACATCGAAACCGAAACCTAACGATCAGAGTAACCTCACGACCCTCGCGCGTACGCCCACAAGGGGCTAACTCTTACTCCGTCTGCGGAGGCAAAATGCTGGCGCGCATTACTCGCGACGCGCAGACCTTGCACTCGGCGCTGATTGACCTCCTCTTTCCCCCGCGATGCGTGAACTGCAAACGCGTCGGATCATGGTTTTGCCCGCTCTGCCAATCCTCGATTGAATTCATCCGCGCGCCGTACTGCCGCCAGTGCGGCAGACCCGATCTTGAATCTCCGTGTCATCTCTGCCGGCAATTTCCTCTCACCATTGATGGAATGCGCGCGGTGGCATATTTCGAAGGCGCGCTCCGCCAAGCGATCCACGCGTTCAAATATCAACGCCGCGTCGACCTCGCTCCGCTCTGGGGTGAAATGCTCGCGGTTTACGCGCGCGCCGAATCCATCTCCTACGACGTCATCATTCCCATCCCGTTGCATCGCGAACGCGAACGCGCCCGCGGCTATAATCAAGCCGCATTGCTCGCGCGCGCGCTGGCGGCGCCGCGAACCGCTATCATTTGGGAGGACGCGCTGACGCGGACGCGCGCGACGCGTCCGCAAATGGAACTCGATGCGGCGGAACGCCGCGCGAACGTGCGTGACGCGTTTGCCGCGAGTGCGCGCGTGCGCGCGCACCGCGTCTTGTTGATTGACGACGTGTGCACGACCGGCGCGACGATGGAGGCATGCAGTGTCGCGCTGAAAAATCAAGGCGCGCAGTCCGTGTGGGGACTCGCGCTCGCGCGAGGGAGGTGATAATTTTTTTCGATGCTTTCGATGCGTCAAGCGTCTGGGACCATTCTCGCCGGAGGCAAAGATGAAACTATACATTCAGGGACGCCATTTGCGCGTTTCGCCCCAACTGAAAGCGTACGTCGAGAAAAAAATCAGCAAGCTGAAACACTTTATGCCCGCGCTGGAAAAAGCGCGCGTAGAATTGCGCCACGAAAATACGCGCAATGCCGCGCAGAGCCAAATCGTGGAGGTTACCCTGCACAATGCCGGGCATATCCTGCGCGGCGAAGAACGCTCCGCCGATTTCACCGCCGCGGTGGATGCCGTGCTGGAAAATCTGTCCAAGCAAATTGTGCGGTGGAAAGAAAAACATTATCACCGCCGCGCGCACCCGGCGGAAGCGTTTGAGCCGCTCGCATCGCCGGCGGAGCCGCGTATCGTCAAGCGCAAACGCTACGCGATCCAAACGATGCCGGAAGATTTCGCACTCGAACAAATCGAGTCGCTCGGTCACCGCTTCTTTCTTTTTGTCAACGACGCGACGGATGAATTGAATCTGCTCTATCGCCGCGACGATGGCAACTTTGGGCTCATTGAGCCCGTGCTCGAAATTCGCAAATGAACTACCCGGGGTTGAGTCATCCGCTCAACCCCTTGCCTTTCACTCGCTTGACGCGTTATGATATAATCTCGCCAGCAACTTTTTAGAGGAGAATCCCAATGCCCAAGCGTAAAACGTTCAAAGCCAAATCGAAAAAGAAACCGGCGCGACGCTCCGCCGCGCCTGCCATCCGCAAGCCCGGCGCGCGCCGTGCCGCGTCCGCCAAGCGCAAGCCCGTCGCGCGCCGCGCCGCGTTGCCGAAACGCAAGCCCGCACCGCGCGCCGCCGCGCCGAAATCCGCCGCGCTGGCCGCGCCCGTCGCGATCGAGCGTTACACGGAAGAATATCGCGAATACTTGACGCGCTATGCGCTCATGGGGCGCGGGCGACCCCGTCTCGATCCCGGCGATTTTGAAAAATTCGACAATGAATTAATTGACCTCTTGACGATTCAAGGTGAAATCGGCGCGCTCAGCGATGAACAGGTTGTGCGCCTGCAAGAACTCGAATTCCTCCTGCTCGATACCGATCAATAGGTGGAACCGCAATTGACGCGCCACATTCTCTTCGTCTGCACCGGCAATATTTGCCGCTCGCCGATGGCAGAAGCATTTTTCAACCACCGCGCGCAAAAAAACGGCGTGGCGGACGGATGGAACGCGCAATCCGCCGGCACATGGGCGTTGGAACATCAACCGGCGACGGCGCACGCGCACACCGTGATGGCGCGACGCGGGATTGATTTGCGCGCGCATCGCGCGCAGACGATCACCGCCAGGAGCGCCGCGCGCGCCGACGCGATCATCGTGATGACGCAAGATCATCGCGACGCGGTGCACGCGCAATTTGGCGTGCCCACGACCGTGCATCTCCTCAGCGAACTCGCTCACCAAACCTACGACATCGCCGATCCGTACGGCGGTACGCTCGAAGACTACGAAGCATGCGCCGCGCAAATCGAAGCGCTGATCACCGCCGGCTCTGAACAAATTTACGCGTGGGCGCGCGGGACCGCGCGATGAGTCGCTTCACGGCGCGCGCGCGCCAATCGCTCACTGAACTCGCGCGCAATCGCCGCGTGCAGCTGCGTTTGGAAATCGGGAGCGCGATCGCACTGAGCGCGGGGTTGGTCGCAGTCATTATTTTCTTGCTCAATTTTTTAGCGCCCCTCTCGGACGCGCTCGCGTACTTTTTATTTGACCCGGCGTCCGCCAGCCCAAAACTGATCGAGCAAGATCGCCTCGTCCAAGTCGTGCTGATCTTTTTACTCGCGTTACTCGCCGGCGCGAGTTTGCCGCATCTCGGCGTTTTATCGGCGGCAGGGATGACGCTCGTGTATTTGCTCGTCTATCTCGCTTATGCATATCAAAAACTGGACGAAGGGATTCTCGTCCAGCCGCTCTATCCCGCGCTCGCGCTCGCGCTCACATTTGCCGGCGCGATGCTCTTTCGCTATTTCGCTGAAGATCGCCCGCGCGCGCTGGTGAACCAATTGTTTCGGCGACAGGTGCCGCCGGAAGTGATCGAGCGCATCGTGCGCGTTTTTGACGCCGGCGCGTTTCCCCTTGCCGGCGCGCGGCGCAGTGCAACGGTGCTGTGCATAGACTGGCGCGATTTCGACTTGCTCGCCGAAACCCTCGCGCCGCCGGCGCTCATTCAATCCGTCAACCATTTTCTGAAAATCAGCGCGGAGGTCGTATTTCGTCACGAAGGAATTCTCATCAAGGAATCAAGTGAGACGTTGCTGGCAGTTTGGAATTTACCGCTCGATCAATCCCACCGCGCCGGGCGCGCCGTTGCCGCGGCGCTGGAATTACGCGGCGAATTGCGCGCGGCGGCGCGCGCGCGAAAAATTCAAATCGAAGTCGGGATTGGGATCGCGACCGGCTCTGTCGTCGCGGGGAATATTGGCTCAGGGACGCGTGGTGAGTATGGCATCATCGGCGCGGTCGCGACACTGGCGAACCGCTTGGCGGGTAAAAGCGCGCGTGGAATTTATCTGGACGGAAAAACCGCCCAAGAAATCGGGGATGAATTCGACCTCAGCCCGTCGGCTTCGTTTCATCTGCACGGGGTCACGGAGCCGATCGCGGTGTGGCGCGTGGTCGAGGTGGTGGAAATAAAAGATCGGATCGAAGAGGCAAATCAAGAAGAGTAATCCACCGACTCGACACGTTTGTATCCCAACCACTCTGGCAAATTTTCTTCACACCAACGCCGATATTCTTCCATCGTGTCGAAAGAGCGATACGGCGCGTCGTCCAAGACCGGTTTATAAGTCTTGATGAAAGAATAACGCATCCGAATTTCGAGTGGCCGCCGCGCCGCGGCTTCGAATTCTTCGAGCCACTCGCGCGGGATATTCAAATCCGCGAATTCAGCAAATGGGTCACGCTTTTCCTCCATGCATTCTCCCTCCCTCTCAATTTTTCTCCCCTGCCCCCAGCCGTTCAGCGCGCCCCAACTCCCACAACATTTTTTGCCGCACGAATGCATAATACCCCATCAGCGCGCTCAACAGCAACCCGTGCGCGCCATCGCGCCAACCCGCGAGCGAAACATAGCGGCGCAAAAATTCGCGTATGGGCTGTCCGAACAAGCCGCGCGCCCGCGCGCGCTTGCCCTCATTGAACCAAACTTGCGCCTCAGACCGCGTGTACGCGATTTGCTTGCTTTGAAATTGCGCGAGCGAATCATAGTTGTAATGGATCAGCGGCTCGCGCAAATAGCCGGCGTCGCCGTCCCAAAGTAAAAGTTCATGCACGTGCCGCGTCGGATCAAAGCGACCGAAACCTTTTTTCAAAACCCGCGGCTGATAATCCGGCGACCAACCGGTGTGCCGAATCTCTTTGCCAAAGATGATGTTGCGGCGCGGAACCCAGAAACCGACGAGAGGAGATTGGAGATTAGAGATTAGAGATTGGAGTTCGTTTGCGAGTGCCGGCGTTGCCCTTTCATCGGCGTCAAGAAAAAAAATCCACTCGCCGCGCGCCAGATCAATCGCCGCATTGCGTTGCGCCGGATAATTGTCGAACGCGCGCAATTCGACCCGCGCGCCCACGTCGCGCGCAATGGCGACGGTGCGATCAGTACTGCCCGAATCGAGCACGAGCAATTCATCCGCGAACTCACGCGCGGACGCGAGGCAAGCGCGAATGTGTTTTTCTTCGTTGCGAGTGAGGATGATAACGGAGAGTGTAGGCACTTGCATTCATCTCAGGGCGACCACTAGAGCGGTGCTACGAATGACAAAATATAAATGACGAATTGCGAATTGCAAATTGCGAATTGCGAATTGCGAGTTGAGAGTTGAGAGTTGCGAGTTGCGAATTGCGAATTGCGAATTACGCGTTTTGAATTTCCCTCACCTGTTGATATGCTGCTAGTCTTTGCTTCAATTCGTCTTGTGTAACGCTTGCCGCCCGCGCGCGCCGTGCCAAATGCCACAGCCCGGCGCGCACGATCAGCCGCGCCGCCGCGCGAAACGCCGGCGAATAATGCTTTTGGAACAGCCGACTCCGTGCGCGCCACAATTCGATAAACATTGCGTCGCGCCGCGAAGCGTGCCGCGTGCTTTGCGCCTCGTGATGGATGATTTCGGCTTGTGGCACGCACCAAATTTCCCAACCGGCGCGTTTGATCCGCAGCGCCCAATCAATTTCTTCGCAATAGATGAAAAAGTTTTCGTCGAGCCAGCCAACCTGCTCCGCGCTTTCGCGTCGCACCATAAAATCCGCGCCGAGGGGATGATCAATTTGGAACGGGTCGCCGCGCCCGTACAAAGCGCGCGGATAGCGGCCGTTCAAGCGCGAATCGCGCAAACGCCAATGGAGCGGAAAAAAATCGAAAAGGATTTGCGCGAGACCGGGAAAATGGAACGCGGAATGTTGCAAAGTTTCATCGGCGTACAGCAATTTGCCGCCGCACGCGCCGGCGCGCGGGTGCACGTCCATAAATTGCGCGAGCGTTTCGAGCGCGCCGGGTTTGACCCGCGTGTCCGGGTTGAGCATCAGCACATAGCGTCCGCGCGCGTGCGCAAAGGCTTGATTGTTCGCCGCCGCAAAGCCGCGATTTTCTTTATTCTCAATTAGCCGCGCCGTCGGAAATTTTTCGCGCACCATCGCCGCGCTGTTGTCGGAAGAGGCGTTGTCAACGACGAAGAGTTCAGTGATCAGTGATCGGTGATCAGTTTCCAGTCCTGACCGTTCACTGGTTCCTGATAACTGACTGCTGATTACTGCCCTCAGGCATTCTTCCAACAACTCGCGCAAATTGTAACTGACGATCACAATGGACAAATCAATGGCGAATTTCAGATTGTCGGAGCGAAGCGGAGATCCCGCGCCGTTTGCGGGACGGATTTCGGATTTGCTGTCCATGATTCAACTTTGAGGGAGTACGGACTACGCCGTACAACCATCTGACTACCCAACTATCGCACTATTCAACTATCGCACTACCGAACTATCGCACTATCCAACTACTAATGTCATCGCACCGATCAGCCCAACGTCATCGCCTAATTGCGCCGGGACAATGCCAACGCCGCCGCGCATCGAACGCAGTGCGGATTTGTCGAAGGTTGCGCGCAGAGTCGGATACAAAAATTCCCACGCGTGCTTTGCGACACTGCCGCCCAGAATAAACAATTGCGTATCGAAAATGTGCAAAAGATTGACGAGTCCTGCGCCAATGAAATGCCCCGCGCGCGCGTAAATTTCGAGCGCGAGCGCGTCGCCTTCTTGCGCGGCGCGCGTGATCAGAGCACCGGATATTTTTTCGAGATCGCCTTCGCTCAACGCGCGCAGTTTCGAATCGCGTCCCTGCGCGAGCGCGTCGCGCGCGGCGCGTTCAATCGCCGGACCCGACGCCAGCGCTTCCAAACAACCGGTGTTGCCGCAATTGCACGGCGGACCGTTCGGATCGAGAATCTGATGCCCGACTTCGCCGGCGAATCCGCGCGCGCCAAGTAGTAACTGGTTGTTGCAAATGATGCCGCCGCCGATGCCCGTGCTGATCGTGATGTAAATCATATCGCTGTGCCCGCGCCCCGCGCCGTAACGATGCTCGGCGAGCGCGGCGACGTTGGCGTCGTTGCCGACAAATGCCGGCGCGGCGAATTCTTTTTCGAGCCGCGCCCTGAGCGGAAAATCATTCAGCTTCGGCAGATTGGGCGCTTGCAAAATAATCCCGCGCCACGGGTCGAGAGGACCCGGCGCGCCGACGCCGATGCCTTGCACGCGCGCCCACTCGTCGGCAATCGCGCGAATGCTGGCGGCGATGCGCGCAAAGACAGCTTCCGCGCCTTGCGGCGCGCGCGTTTCTTGCGCGGTCTGCGCGAGAATTTGCGCGCGCGCGTCGAACAACGCCGCGCGGATTTGCGTGCCGCCGAGATCAACGCCAATGATTCGGTCTTTCATCGCGGCGCAAGTATACTATGAATTATGGATTGAACCAACCAGCGCGAAGAATTAGGAATTGCGAACTGCGAATTGCGAATTTTTCTTCGGCGGTGACTAATGGAGGCTGAATGACAAGTCAACCACCTCTTGCCGGCGTGCGCGTGATTGATCTCACGCGCGTGCTCGCCGGACCGTACTGCACGATGATGCTCGGCGACCTCGGCGCGGAAGTGCTCAAGATCGAGTCGCCGGACGGGGACGACACGCGGCAATGGGGTCCGCCGTTTGCCGGCGGCGAGAGCGCGTATTATCTGTGCGTCAATCGCAACAAAAAAAGCATGACGCTAAATTTGAAAAACGCGGAAGGACGCGAAATTGCGCGCGAACTCGCGCGGCGCGGCGATGTGCTCGTCGAAAATTTTAGAGTCGGCGCGATGGCGGAATGGGGCTTGAGTTATCCAGAATTACGCGCGATCAATCCGCGTTTGATTTATTGCGCGATCACCGGCTATGGGCAGACGGGACCGTACAAAGATCGCGCCGGTTATGATTTCGCGATTCAAGCCGAGGGCGGCATGATGAGCATCACCGGCGAGCCGGACGGCGCGCCGATGAAAGTCGGCGTCGCGATGGCGGACATTACGACCGGCTTGTTCGCGGCGAACGCGATTCTCGCCGCGCTGTACGAGCGCGAAAAATCCGGTCAAGGGCAATTTATTGATATTGCTTTGCTTGATGCGCAGGTTGCGACGCTGGCAAATGTCGCAAGCAGTTATCTTGTTTCGAGTCAGCCGCCGCAACGCTACGGCAACGCGCACGCGACCGTCGTGCCGTATCAATTATTCCCGACGCGCGATGGCTCGCTCGTCGTCGGCATCGGCACCGACCGGCAGTGGCAAAAATTTTGCGCGTTGATCGGACGCGACGATCTTGCGCGCGACGCGCGCTTTGCGACGAATCCGGCGCGCGTGCGCAATCGCGCGGAATTGATTCCGCCGTTGGAAAAAATTTTCGCGGCGCTCGGCACAGCCGAATGGCTCGCGCGGTTGCAAAATGCCGGTATTCCGTGCGGACCGATCAATACAGTGGATCAAGTCTTGAATGACGCGCAGGTTTTGCATCGCGAGATGGTCGTGGAGATGCAACACCCGACGGCGGAAAAAATAAAACTCGTCGGCACGCCGCTAAAATTTTCGCGCACGCCGGCGCGGATCGTGTTGCCGCCGCCGTTATTGGGTGAGCATACGGCGGAGATATTGCGCGGGCTGTTGGGATTGAGCGCGGAAGAGATTGCGAGGTTGAGGGAGGAGGGGGTGATAACGTGACCGAGGAAACGCGGCGTCACGCCTTGAGCAAGCGGACGAAACCGGCTTGTTCAAAGTGATGGTCGGTCGTCAACGCCTCCGGGATGCCGCGTTCTTGCATCACGATAAAACTGACCGCATCAATCAGCGACCATTCTTTGTCCGCGCGCGATTTCAGAAAAGTCCACGCGGCAGCATCGAGCGCAGCGTCCACGTGGACAAGGTCAACGATTCTGGACGTGCGAATCATGTCAATGCGCTGGAACTGTTCATGGCGTGGAAGTCGGAGTGGACTGATAAAGACCGAGAGCAGTTCCCCCAAAACGTAGTTGGTGGTGACGAGATGCCTTCCTTCTTGTCGGCATTGCTCATAGAGTTCGGCGGCAAGCGCGTGATTCCTTTCACCGCGCACAGCCAACGTCGCCCAGCCAGCAGTGTCAACGAATATTGGGGTCACGGTGCATCTTCTCCCAAACCGCCTGCCCAATGTAAAAGTCGTGACGCTCGGCAACATCAGTCACGGGTGAGTCAATGCTGCCAATGAGCGCATCCAGAGGGTCGGGCTCAACTTGCGAGCGGCTGACCGCCTGGCTAAGCAACTCCCCCGCCAACTCGGCGGGTTGCTTGCCTTTGGTCTCGGCTTGCTTTTCGATCGCAGTAAAAGTCGCTTCGGGTATCTGCAATGTAATCGTGCGTAACATTTTTTCCTCCTTGCGCTAACCCTATTCTACAATGGTTTCGATTTTAATTCAATGCCTCATTCGCAAACCGAATAACGCAACCTATTCTGTTTTACCCTCCCGCTCCTCGCCCTCGCGCTCGTCTGCCTCTCTTTCGCGATCCGCGCGCGCCCGCCTTCGCAAACGTTGCCGCCGTTATTGGGCGACCATACGGAAGAAATCCTGCGCGATATGTGGGGGATGGCGCGGAGAAAATCGCAGAGTTGAGAGAAGAGGAAGCAGTTTGAAAGGGAAATATGGGACGCGGACTAACGCGGATGAACGCAGACGGAAGAGCCAGTATCCGCAATCGGATCGAATGCTCTGCAACTTATTTCTTTCGCCCGCGCCGTGTCTCGACGCGCGCGCCGACCGGTTCACCCCCACGCGTGTGGGGAATACCGCGGGATGAGCAATGCGAGATTCAAAAACAACGGTTCACCCCCACGCGTGTGGGGAATACTACTTCCTGATGCAATGCTCATTTTATTTCTCCGGTTCACCCCCACGCGTGTGGGGAATACGGTCATTCGATTCTCACGATGCTCCCACCATTCGGTTCACCCCCACGCGTGTGGGGAATACGAGCAAGGTCCCCATCCATCTCACGCCGCCTACGGTTCACCCCCACGCGTGTGGGGAATACGACAGAGTGGTCGGGGTACTTGTTCTTCAACATCGGTTCACCCCCACGCGTGTGGGGAATACGGGGGCGGCGGCGCGCCGTCTACGCGGCAAGTCGGTTCACCCCCACGCGTGTGGGGAATACGCGTTTTGTGCGGACCTCTTGATCCGAAATCGCGGTTCACCCCCACGCGTGTGGGGAATACGATGAGGTAACGCAGTTTGACGAAGCGCAGTATCGGTTCACCCCCACGCGTGTGGGGAATACGACCTGTCCGTTTTGCCGACTACAATACACCGACGGTTCACCCCCACGCGTGTGGGGAATACGTCTTTGTCCCATCCGATCACCCACACTTTTAACGGTTCACCCCCACGCGTGTGGGGAATACGCGGCTAATCAATTCCGAATACCACGCATTGCCGGTTCACCCCCACGCGTGTGGGGAATACTTCCTCTTTCTTCGTGCCGTCCGCCGTTTCGTACGGTTCACCCCCACGCGTGTGGGGAATACTCAGAAGAACCACTCGCCATTTCATTTCGCCGCCGGTTCACCCCCACGCGTGTGGGGAATACGGTCGCTATCCACCACGTCGTGCCTCCCGCGTCGGTTCACCCCCACGCGTGTGGGGAATACGTATGCGTCTGTGGTGCAACCGGACTATGCGACCGGTTCACCCCCACGCGTGTGGGGAATACGTCCAGCAAATTTTGAAAATCAAAGACGGCAACGGTTCACCCCCACGCGTGTGGGGAATACGAATCCGCCTACTTTTCGATTTGGAAACACGACGGTTCACCCCCACGCGTGTGGGGAATACGTGCTGATCGAAAAAATTTTGTTCGGTGAAGTCGGTTCACCCCCACGCGTGTGGGGAATACCCTTCGAAATAAACAGAAATCGCGGGATTTTCGAGCATTTTCTCTCAATTCTTTTTTTGCAACTCTGCCGGTTTGTCCACAGAGTTTGGAATTCGAATCAGTTGAAGCCCTTCAAGGTCAATCAGAGTGCGGTCGGTATTGCCAGACATCCGAATCTGGAAATGCTGTTCCGTGTTTGTGGACCACGCCTGCACCACGCCGCCGGCGCGTTTGCTCTTGCAACATTTTTCCCACAACTTGTCACGCACGAGCGCGGACACATGCCCGATGAACACGCCCGGATGCGGCTCGATGAGCCAACGCGTCAATTCGCCGCGCAATGACACCGGCACTTTTTCCAATACGAATATCATCATGGCGCTGCCTCCGCCGGCGGCGACCACAACGGCTCTGGACTTGCCCCATCTTCATCAATGTCATTCTCCGCGACAGGTTCCGGCTCACCGCGCACGCCCAGCAATTCGTCAATGTCCGGCAAGATGCGACCCAGCAATTTCATTTCCTTGAACCGCGCGCGGCATGCCATTCGCACCCGCCGCTCGACGCCTTCTTTCGATTCGGCGACAACCTTGAACGCGAGCGGAATCGTCACATCCACTTTGTACAAATCCGCGATGTCGTACACGAACGACAACTGCTTGCCGGTATGAATGAACCCCAGCGCCGGCGAATAGCCGCCCGACACAATTCCAGCGTGACAAATCCCATTCAATAACGCGTTCGCCGCCGACAAGGCGCGATTGATCGGGTCACCGCTCCCCCACGCTTGCCGGTCGTACCGGCGACCCTTCCACTCGACGCCGTACTCGCGGCTTGCCTCCGCGTATGCCTCGCGCACGCGCACGCCTTCAAAGCCGCGAATCTGCTCAATGCTCAAATCCGATTCGAGCCGAGCGCCGAAACGTTTTTCGTACATTCCAAGAACCACCTGCATCCGCTTTTGCGGATCACTCGCGAGTTCGGCTTGACGCAAGAGATGGTACGCTTTGCGCGTTTCGCCGGTGCCTTGCGCGTAACAGCGCGTCGCGTCCTCGCCCGTCCAAATCGTCGTACAGCCATTTTCCGCGAGCGCTCTCACCGCCGCGTGCGAGATGCTTGTGCCCGGTCCCAGCATCAGCACGCAAAGCGACGCGATCGGAATCATCGCGCGACCCTCCTTGTCAATAAATTCGATCGCGCTGTCCTTGCGATCCACAATCGCGTGCTCGACGTACAAATAACTCGTGCTGTCGCGCAGTTTCGGAAGTTCGCGCAAGTTTTGCATAGTGCCTCCGTTCAGACCTTCGAGAGCTTGCCCTGAGCGAAGCGAAGGGTCTAGAAACCTCGAAGGTCTCCGCGATCACGCCGACGCGAGCGACAACAACCCAAAGCCAAACCCTTTGCCGCTGCCGATACCGCGCGCGATTGCCTTGCCGAGATCGTCCGCGCTGACGACTTGCAACACGCCGTCGAACTGCACCGACAGCAATTTGAGATCGTGCTTTTGCTCGTCGCGATGAATTGTATTTTCGTTCTCGATCTTTTCATCGCGGCTGACCATTGCGCGCACGATGCGAAAACCGCCTGCTTCCGCTTTGCGTTGCAGCCATTTCAACTGCTCGTCTTCTTTGTAGATGCCGACGCGCTTGTGGTGATCATCGCCCGCGCCTTTGCCAAGCCGTTTTGTCGGATTCGCGCGCAAACGAAACGCGAGCGTCTGCCCCGCCGCGAGTTTCAACTCGAATGCTTTGAACTCGGCGGGCTGGAGCAGGTACGCGTGCCCACGTGCATCTTTTTTGTCATCGAGAAACGACCAGTCGGGCGCGATTTTCGATTGCACAAGCACTGCGATGCTCTGCTCGCGCGGCTGTTCATCTACGCGGAAAAGCACGCCTGCCGCGTCGTCATTGTCGCGCGTCTTATTGAACGTATCTGGTGGAAATGCGCGCGAGAGTGTGCGGTGCATTTCGTACGGGCGTGCGAGTTCGGAGCGGACTTGAGCGGAGCGCGGGTTGAGCGTGAGACGAGAGAGAAACATTGTCATTTTAGATTTCCGATCCTTCGCCCTGCTCAGGACGATGTTTCTGATTTTCGATTGCCGCCAAGTGCGCGAAGATTGCGGGATTGGGCGGCTCGATAATCGTTCGCACGCGGCGCGGCGCATAGCGGCGATTGTGAATATCGAATGACAGCGGCTGATCGTTGACCTGGGTGATCGGCTGATTGTTTGGTGACTGATCGCCCGCATGATGTTCGATGACAAAGCGTAGTTGTTCTGGTTTCTTTTGCCACGCGCGTCCAAGCCAGCGATAGGTTTGCAATGCCGTTAGCAAATCCACGTCCTCGCGCAATCCATCTTTCAAACAGATTGGCTCGCTTGGTACGAATGATTTGCGACCGAGAAAGAGAAACCAACGCGGGTTTGCCAGCGCGTCATGCAAATCCTTGAGCAAGTCGAGATCGTCGCTTTCCAAGCCGACGAGAAACGCGGCGTCGGCGAGGTAGTAGCGATTCCCGACAGTTGAGCGATCCTTCTTTTTCTCGTCTGCTGAAAGAATATCGCGTGCCGTGTGGTAATCGTAATATTTTTTGCCTTCACAATCCACACGAACACCCATCCTAAACGATTCAGCGAGTTCTTGAATGCGCTTAATGTTTTCACGCGGCGTGCCTTCCGCCGCGCACAGCAAACCGATTATGCCGCTCTTGGATGGTTCAAGATGAGTGTCCCGCATTGGAAAACGATCTTGCGTTCCCCAAGACTGCATTGGACTCACTAGACGCATCAATAGCGTATGCATTATGCGTCACTCCTTGGCGATAGACTCAAGCGCATCCACCACCGTTTTGACGAGTTGGTTGACGTTCTCTTCCTTCTTGACCAATCCTTTGTCAACATCGGCTTGAGGAGCGATGTTGGGCAATTCAAGCGGCTCTTGGGTTTTGAGCATATATACGACTTGGCGGACTGTGCTTTCTTCTTCATCGTACCCTGTCTTCACGAGATTCCATTCACAATCCAACCGCTCAATAGACGGAATGATGAATCCCTTCTTGCCCTCGGGTGGCACAGGTCTTTCAAACGCGTTAACGAGTTGCCAACTTTCACCTCGCGTTCGGACGACTGCCATCACAAAACTGGGCATTGTGAAAGACGGCATACTGTTTTTCCGTGCCGACGGAATTGATTTGATGAACGTTGCCAGAAATGCTTCTGCGGTTGGGCGCACCAAATCCTGTCGCGGTTCGAGATTCTCTTTCAACTCATCCCAGCCCAACCGTGCGTAGCGATAGTAGCACGGCGTAGTGAAATCCAGATTGCCAATCATCGCGCCGCCGCCAACGTCGTCATCACGCTGAAGATCGTCCATCGCCACATAAAAATCGTCTTGCGGTTCGGCGATGTGCGTCGAGAGCGGATGCGCCACTTGACAAGCCGCCTCCACTTTTTTCGCCGCGTTGCCTTCCGCCAACATCCTTCCGAATAACGCAATGTCAGCGGCACTGACTCGCCCGCCAAATTTCTTCTGAAACTTTTTGGCGAGTTTGCCCAACTCGCTCTTGGCCGTTTTCTCCGATTCCACTTCGCTGATTTCGCCTTCCGTGATTTCGGTCTCTACTTCCGTCGTCTCTTCCGTTTGTGCTACGGCAGACTTACCGCGCTTTGAATTGTCTTTTTTCTCTTTTTCTTGCTTTGCCTTTTCATTCGCCACTTTGCGCGCATCGGTAAGCAGAACATCCCATTGTTTATGCAGAGCATCTGCCATTTCGCCCATTTCGTTCTTGCTCAAGAAAAGCAAGACTTTGGTGACCAATTGATTGTTTTTGTCACGCGCAGTCGCACCCGAATAGTTGTTGACGAATGCAGGCACAAGTACGTCAATTTGATCTTGCGGGTGTTTCTCCTTCAATTGTTCGCTCAAAAAGCGGATTAGAAACTTGGTACGGGCACTAGGATCTTGGCCCGTGGTCTCTGCAAAGAACGGGTGATGGCGCATCGCGTATTTCCACGATTGAGACGACACGCGCGCGCGTCGAACGCCGCCAAAGGTTGCCCATTTGGGCACATTGCCTTCGTCGCGATTCAAAGTAGACACCGCAAAACTCTGGATAACATGAACCTCGACAAAGGGGCGTAGCTTTTTCTCGTCAGACATTTCGTAATCCTCCTGTTGGATTTAAGTGATACTCACTTGTTTTTGTTTTTCGCTGTCACGCGAAACCAGAACTCGCGTGCCCATTGACGTTTGACCTGATTGGCAAACGTTGGTTCGTTCCACTGTTGAATATCCGCAAGCAGACGCGCATAGTTTATTGCTTGCTCGCGCGATTTGAGCAAGCGGGTAATTTGTGCCAAGTAGTTCGGCAATTCGTCAAAGGATGTCTCCAGCAACCTGCTAAATCGCCGCTCGACCGATCCTTCATCCATCTTGCTGGGACCCGTACATAATTTTGCCAGATGGGTACCCATGTTGCTGTCATCGTCCACATTTTCGGGATGCAGAGCGAAAAGCGAAGCGGTCAAGCACAGCGGTTGAATCAGATATTCCTTGTAGCCGATTCCTTCTTCGTTCATCCACCGTGCGATGTACTTGAACATCGGTTGCGTTTCTGGCGGGGCGGAATGATTGAGCGTGTGCCGCATCTCTGCCATTGCCCCAGCACCTTTGTCGCTTGCCTTCAGGCGTTTCAAGTAGACGACGAAACGCCTTGCTTGTTCCAATCGCTTACTCGGTGCTGTTGCTTTACCAACTTTCATTTCTTCATCACCTCCCGTTTTTTTGCTTTTGATATCGTTGCCCCAGATTTTTTCGTATCCACGCACATAGAGTTCGTATGCTTCTGCGGTTGCGCCCAAACCCGCGATGGCTTCATCGAACGCAATATGCACTGCCGCGTTTACCTGACTATGCCATCGGGTCGTCTCTTGATCGCGCGTTGCCACTTCGGTTGCAGTTCTAACCATCATCGGGAAAAACAAAGTTTCCAGGTGTGACCAGTAGCGGCGCATCACGTTTCGCGTGAAAACTTCGCGCGCGGTCTTGTTGCTCTCGCCTGTGTAGAGCCGTTTTTGAATAAATTCGCAAGCGCGCTCCAGTTTTTTGCGCACCTTTTCCGCATACGCTATATTGTCTTTGAGTTTCTGAAACGATTCTGGGTCGCGGAGATATTCGAGTGGCAAGGGAAACGTTTCATGACGGAAGAAATTGACACTCGCTTGTTGTGGCGAGAGTCCAAACGCCGAGAAACGATAACGGTGCGATGCATCCAACGGAAGGTTGTGCGTTATCATTAAATCACTGATGAACTTGAAAGCACGCGGTGGTCGTTCATTTCCTTCAACGTGGACACTGAATAAAGCCGTACTGTCGCGCCACAATGCGCGATGTTCATCCCAGCGCAGTTGCTCAAATACCTCTTTCCCTTTCTTCTTTTTCCGCGAGTACGATTTCAGCGGGTCAGATTCCACCTCGTCCAGTTTCAGTCTGAAGCCGCGCGACATTCTCATTTCGCGGACGACAAAATCTTCTTTGCTTGCGGGCGGCTTGAGCAAGACGAGACGATTCCGCCAGGTGAGATAGTCTAGCAAACCGCGCGGTGTGTACCCTCCTTCATTATCCGCAGACCGAGCATCTTCCCATTCGGGTATGTTGGATGAATCCCAACATGGACCGTCGTTACTGTCTGCTTTGACCGGATACAATTGAATATTAAGCGCCAGCGTTTCAAAAATGGTGTCACCTTGCGCCAGAAGAATCACGCCATCAACAAGAGGAGCGTTGCGATAATTTTTCTTGGTGAACCCACTCAAACCTTGCAAGCCAAATGCCTGTATCGCAATCAATCTTCGCGTGGCTTCGGCAGAGGAGAGCGAAAATCCATCACGCTCAAAACGATGATCGAATAATGTGGCATTGTTGCCCCACGAAATTTCTGGCACCAACTCGGCGACACTCTTGGAGAAAGAATCCCCTTGCTCGTCTTTTTTGCCCATTGCATCCGAACTTTGGTAGAACGGGTATTGCGGATGGAACAAATCGAAACGATCATTGAATCTCTGGAAGTAATCGCCCAGCAATCTCATTTCAAACCCCGTGCGTCTCTGTTCCCATAACTGTCGCCAATCATCAACTTTTGTTGGTCGTTTCAAGTCGAGGTAGATCGCGTGGTACAAGATTGCCAGCAAGAACCTGTATAACGCGATCGTCACAAGGGGCGAGTCACCCTGAATTGCGGATACTCGGTGTGCTTCGGCAAACACCTCGCGCAGACTCAAATCTTCCTTCATCGGTTTGCCTTGCAAATTCAAACAGGGCAACCATCTCTCTTTGGTTAGGTCAAATGTGATTCCGTCGCTCATTTTCGCTCCTCATTTTGCATGATTTCAATTCCGCGCTCTTTGGACAACCGCAGAGACAGATTCTGGGTGAGTGAACAAACGTACTCACCGTTGGAATCTGGTGTGAACTTTGCCACACGGTAATTTTTCAAGAGCGCGTGCTCTAACCAACCGTCAGACGCTTTCTGCGCGACAAAATGCCGATACACATTTGGGCGGGTAATGGTAACTGTACATCGGACGAGTCCCTTGGCAAGTTTGGGATTGGGTTTTTGCTTCAGGTCAACAACCTCGCGCTGTTCAAGCACTACCAACCCTGCTGCTGTTTCGATTAAACAAACCAACTGCACATTGGGCAAACACAAGCGAGTCATCGCGCTCAATCCTTCTTGCGCTTGCGGGCTTTCGTCATCGGACAATTCGAGATTGTCCATTGTGATCAGGGATTCGCTATCTGGATCGTCAATTGTTCTGAGATTGGCTTTGCGTTTTTCTTCCTCGTCACTCCTTCGCATTTTCTTCCAACTCTCGACCACCGCATTTTTCTGGTTATCCGTGAACGGCGTAGAATCGAGGTTGGGTTTTCCTTCAACATACACCGCCTCGATCAACTCGCGCGTTTGCTTGGGCAATTCCAGCACAAGCGTATCGTCTCGTTCGCGGCTTTTCAATTCAAGCCACGTTCGCAATAGCACGTAGTAACTGTACACATATTCGTCTTTGCCAAACCGCGGCACTTCGCCTTCCTTTTCTGGCTTCGTAATCAGCACGCGCGGCGTTTTCATTGTGGCAGGACGTAATCCATCGTGTTCCTTGTGCCGATGCAAACGCCCAACGCGCTGAACGAGCAAGTCCATCGGCGGCAAATCGGTAATCATCAAATCGAAATCGAGATCGAGCGATTGCTCAATCACTTGAGTGGCAACGACGAGGAACGGACGTGCACGCGTGCTGTTTTTGTCTGCCTGTTTCCGCACGCTTTTTTCAATTTCGTCGCGCCACACCATCGGAAAGCGCGCGTGGAACAAACGCAAGTTGTCGCGAGGGATAAAGCGCCCATCGTCTTTGAACGCATCCTTGATTGCGCGATATACTTCTTGCGCCCGCGCCACACGGTTGCAGATGACAGCAACACAACCGCCTTCGCGCATTTCTTCGCGCATTTCTTCGCGCAACTTTTTGGCAATTGCTTCGGGCGAATGTTCGATCCATTCCACGCGGAGAGGGGAACGCTCAACCAGCGGCAATGGTTTTTGCTCTGTCGTCGTGTCGCTTACCGATGTTACGATAGATGATGCCTCCGCGTCGCTCACTTTGCTTACATCGCCGCCATACGCCTCGACCAACTTGCGCCGCGTGGCAACGGGCAATGTCGCCGAAAGAATAATCGCCGACGAACCCATCACGCGCAACCAACGCAAGAGCGTTTGGAAAATCTCGGTCATATAGGTATCGTAGGCGTGAACTTCGTCAAAGATCACCGTCTTGCGTCCGAGCGCGAAGAGCCGCACGAAAAAATGATTGGTTTGCAAAACGCTCAAAAAAGTTTGATCCACTGTGCCAACACCGAACGGCGCAAGCAGACTGCGTTTGCGCTTGTCTTCAAACCACGCGAGCGCGTTCACTTCGCTGCCTTTGCTCGTTTGATCCGCGTCATCGTTCGACTGCATCTTGCGTTCTGGCTCATCATCGGCAAAGCGTGCTTGGCTGTGAACAAGAATTGGCTTGATGTGGTCAGAGGAATAGCGCGCTTCCAAGAATTTGGTTACGCGGTCGTGTAACGAATTGCTGGTTGCCATCGTCGGCATCGCGACATACACACCGCGATTGCCCAACACGCGCGTCCAATGGTCAGCAAGATACCACGCGGCTTCGGTCTTGCCGCTCCCCGTCGCATCTTCAATGATGACGAGCGATGATGCGCTCAGTTTCTCTGCCAATTCAATAACGAAGAGCTGTGCCCCACGTGGCGTCTTGCTCTCGAACTGTTCGGAGAAAGTCAGTGCTTGCGTCGGCGGTTGCCATTGTGTCCACCCCTCTTTTTCCAGAACCTGTTCGGCGATGCCGCGAGAATCTGACGCATATTTTTCCAAATGATCAATGGATTCTACATAGCCAAAATGATTTTCCATCGAGCCAAGCCAGTCCGTGACTGACGTAATTCCCGAAAGTGCGACGAGTAGCATGTTCGCGGTTTCGGGATCAATTGCGTATTTTGCTGTTGTTGGCGGATTGAACACACGCTTTACATCTGCCAAAAGTTCTTCCCGCGCCTTTTTCCATTCATCGCCACCAGCGCGTACCAATAGATCACCCCATTCGTTCGACGTGGGCCACCTGCCATGATGCCCGCCAACGGAAACAGCAATTTGGCGTGCGAGATCAAGCGGCATATTGAGCGCAAATTGCAACAAATCAACAAGCGCGGCGGTTGAAACAAAGCCGTGAGCGCAGGATTCTTTGTTGTCTGGAAACTTGTATCCTGCCTTGACGATCTCTTCGTAATGTAACGTGAACTTGGGTTTGCCTTTCAGATGCGCCTGGAAGATTGGACATGCCTTGCCCAAATCGTGCATCGCGGCGAGAAACGCGAGAAGACGTCCTGTTTCATCGGGAGTCAAGCCGAAAGCGTCCGCGATCTGTCGCTTGAATTCGCCAGTGAACACGCGCTCCCACATTGCGCGTGCGACATTGCCCACGTCAATCAAGTGGCAGATCAACAGGTGGAGTTGAGTATTTTTAGGACGATTTGTTTTTGCCCACAGCAACCAGCGCGGGGGCATTTGCTTTGTTTGTGCTATCCCGTACACCCGTGTCATCTGTTTTACTTCGCCCCTCAACTCCTCCCGCAACTCCTTCGGTTCCACCACTTCGCAATCCGCCCCCCAGCCGCGAATCCACGGCAGCATATCCGTCGTGTCGGCTACTTGCGCCTTCCACAGCAAATAACCCGGCTTTTCAGCGTCATCGCTTTTCTGCTCTGAATGATGCCAGCACGTTTCCAGCACGCGCTTGCGAACCGCCGGACTGAATCGCAATGTGACCGTAACGCGTTCTTCGCCGTGAATGATAGACCACGCGCTCTGCAAAATGGCAAGACCGGGAAAATCCGGCGGGACGGAATACTCTTGCCGCGTCAATGCCGCCGCTTTGATGCGTTCCAGTTTGTACGTCCGCAACGCATTCACGATACTGCTTTGCCCAATCGCGTACGTCGTGTACCCAATCGCGGACGGTTCGAGCAAGTACGGCGCGAAATCAGTGTCGAATGCCTTGCCGTTGGCTGGCTCGTACGTGAGGTGCGCCACGCGCCGATAGATGTACGCTTGCATCAGCGTGCGAAAGATGCGATTGTATGCGCCATCGTCCGGGCGACGCGACAATTCCTGCGCGGCTTGGTGAATCTCGTTGCCAATCTTGGCGTCCGTGACGAGCGCGGCGGCGAGCTTCATCAGCGCGGTTTGCGCGGGCTCATTTTGTTTATCGTTCTGCTTCACGAACAAACGCGTGGCAAGATAGAGCGTCATCGCTTCTTCCGGCGATAACTCAAACTTGCGGAGTTGCGCTTGATCGTACGGGAGAGCAATCCAAAGCGGCGTGCCTTCCTCTTTGTAGATTTTGCCTTCGGTCTCGAGGGCGCGCAGATAATTATTCAGCGTGCGGCGCTCCATCTTCAAACTATCGGCGAGTTCCGATTCGTACATTCCTCCCGATTGCCGCCGCAGAGTCAAGAACACGCGCTCTTTGCGCTCCAGCAAGGTTTGTGCGTCCACTTTAGGCATTCAACTCTCCTACTCTTATTCTACTCTCCAGTTGGAAAATTAGTGCAACGAGTTTTGCCGCGTGTTTGCGGGCTATTCTTCCGCGTACCATTGCCGTCCTTCTTTATACGCCTCATCTTGTGCTTCGAGATCATGCAAGTAATTGTTCGCCGTGCGCCGTTCCCATTCGAGCATCTCGGCAACTTCAATCTCGCGCAAGCCGTTGTCGTGCCCGCGCAAAAGCCGCCACAGCGCCGCCAACTTGCTTTCCTTTTCACCGGCAGACAGCCGCGCCATCGGATACCTCCTGAAGCGTTTCTGCTTCAAGAGTACCCGCCGGTTGGAAAGTTTTATTCCAAATTACGAACCAATCGCATAATTTTCCCTCTCGATCCTCTGGGGCTTAATCCGCGTTTATCCGCGTTCACACTTGCACCGCACTGCGTTCGTTGCAGTGCAGGTGTCCGCGTCCCAATATCCGCATTCTTCCTCTGTGTCCCCTGTGGCTAATCGCGTTTCTGCGACAGAAAAAAACCGCGCACACGCGCAGAACAGCGTGGCGCAGTTTCGGTCCCGCGTCTCATCCCCTCCTCCGTCACGTGCGGCAGGAGCAAATTGGTTCATGGGCTAACCACCGGCGCGCAAGCATTGCCGCGCGCAACTCAGGCGGAATAAACTACAACCGCTTCCCTCATTTTCTTTCCAGCCTCCACCGCCAACTACCCAACTACCGCACTATCCAACGACCCAACCACCCAACCACCCCAACTACCCAACCACCCAACTACCTCCCCTTGAACGCGATCACCTGTCCCACCGTCCGCAAAACAATCCACGCATCCAACCATAACGATTGATGCTTGATGTAAAACAAATCGTACTCCACGCGCACGCGCGCGGCGTCCACGCTGTCTACATAGCCGGCATTCACCGTCGCCCAACCGGAAATGCCCGGCTTGACCGCGTGCCGCAAGCGATAAAACGCAATCTGCTTTTCCAACTGCGCGACAAATTCCGGGCGCTCGGGCCGCGGACCGACCAGACTCATCTCGCCGCGCAAAATATTCCAGAATTGCGGAAACTCGTCCAGATGCGTCCGCCGCAAAAATTTGCCGACGCGCGTGATGCGCGGATCCGCTTCGCTCGCCCACACGGCTTGCCCGCTTTCCGCGTTCGCGATCATCGTCCGCAATTTGCGCACGCGAAAAATTCTGCCGCCGCGTCCCACGCGATCCTGCGCGTAAAAAATCGCGCCGCGCGAATCCAAACGAATCGCCAGCGCGACGAGCGGCAGCATCAGCGCGAATAAGATCAAGCCCACGCACCCGGCGATAACATCCATCCCGCGCTTGGCAACTGGAAAAAATCCGCGCGTCGCCGCGTGCGCGAGCGGCAACGCGACGTACCAACTTTCGCCAATATGCTCGACCGGCACGCGCCCGGCAATTTGCTCGTACAAGACCGGCATCGGCATTATCTCGATCCCGATTTCTTGCGCGTCCATCAGCGCGCGAAATGTTTCGTCCGCGACGTTATGCGTAATCGCGAGAATAATTTCCGCGACGCGCTGCCGCCGCGCCAACTCGACCAGCTCGGCGCGCCCGCCCAGCACCGTGAACCCTTCAACGACCTGCCCCCGTTTCGCCGCGTCATCGTCAATAAAGCCGACGATTTCATAATGCGAATTGAATTGCGTCCGCACTGCACGCGCGATCGTCGCGCCCGCGCGTCCCGCGCCGACGATGAGCGCGCGGCGGCGAAACGGCAGACGCGGCGCGGCATTGAGAAACACCGCGCGCCAGAGCGCGATGAGCGCGACCGCCGCGCCGCCATGATACACCACGATCAGGCGCGGCAGTTCGGTCGGGAAAACAAAAAAGATCGCGAGATAGGCAACGAGGACGAGCAAAAAAGTTTGCGCGAGCGCGCGCGCCGTCGCGCGCAAATCGCCGGCAACGCGCAAATCGTACAAGCCGGTCAGCGCTTCAAACGCCAGCCACAGTGCGGACAACAGCGCGAACCAAAAATATTGGACGGCGACGAGCGCGTCAAAATCTTTTTCGCCGCGCAACGCCCACACCGCAAACGCGATCAGCACGGCGAGATTGACGAGCAATAAATCAATCGCGATCAGGAAGAGACGACGTTCTCTCATTTCAGATTTCAGATTTCAGATTTCAGATTTCGGATTTCAGATTTGTGTTTTTTCTTTGCGCTCTTTGCGTTCTTCGCGGTTGACTATGGTTTTCGCCAATCCCCACATCACGCCCGCCATTCCCGCGTACGCCGCGCCGGCGATCAACAGCGGCGCGGCGAGCGCGACGCGCGCATCGCGCGCAAAATATTTCGCGACAAACGGCGCGGTCGTCAAGAAAAAAACAAAGAGCGCGGCGGCAAACAGCCAAATCAATTCCGCGCGCCACAGCACGAACGGGACGAGCAAGCATTGAACGAGCGCGAGTGCGCCCTGCAATTTTTGCGCGAGCGGCGTGCGCGCATCGCGCGCGAGTTTGCGCGGATGCCGCGCATACACCACCGCGCGCCAGCGCGCGTAAATAAACTTGCGCCGCCAATATTCCCACGCCGATTCGGGATGCGCGTGATATACGATTGCGCCGTCGGCAAATCCCATTTTCAAGCCGCGTTCGGACAAACGATACGACAAGTCGGCGTCTTCGGCGTCGGATAAACTCGCATCAAACCCGCCGCTCTGCAAAAATACGGCGCGGCGGTACGCCGCGGTGCCGCTGTCAATAAAATCAAATTGCCGGCTCGCGCGCACGCGGTCGTAGCGATCGTCGAATTCCATTTGAATCAAGCGCGGCACGATCCCGCGCTGATGCGTCCGCTTCATCCCGCCCGCGCCGATAATTTCCGCCTCCGCGAAGGGCGCGATCATTTTTTCGATCCAGCGCGCGTCGGGAACGCAATCCGCGTCGATGAACATGACGATCTCGCCGCGCGCGTTTTGCGCGCCGAGATTGCGCGCCGCCGCCGCGCCCCGATTTTCTTGCGCGAGCACGCGCGCCCCGGCGGCTTGCGCGATGGCGCGCGTTGCATCGCGCGAGCCGTCGTCCACGACAATAATTTCGTATCCATTGCGCGGAACGCTCTGCTTGAACAAGCCGTTCAAACACGCGGCAATTGTTTTTTCGGAATCGTGCGCTGGAATGACAACAGAAACTTGCATCATCATCGCTCAATGGAGAGGGCAGGATTTGAGAATTACGAATTTGGAATTTGTAATTTGGAATTTTGAATTTGAAATCCGCCCCACCAAAAAAATAGCAAGCCCAAAACAATCGGCACGCCGAACGCGACGAGATAAAGCAACATACCGTACGTCAAGCCCACGCTCTTGTCCACGCCAAAAATCGCGAGCGCGAGAATACACAAATATTGAAACACGCCGATCTTGCCCGGCGATGACGGCACGAGCCCGCCAATTTGCAACATCGCCATCAACAACACCGCGCTGACAAAAGGCAGAGCGAGATTGAGCGCGAGCAACACGAAATAATTACCGACCACGCCCAGAACCCAAATCGCGAGCGAGAGCAATTGCAATCCAAGATGGACGTCCCAGCGTGTAAACACATCTAAACTTGCCAGCGCGATTTCCGCGTGCGCGCCGAGCGAGGCGCGGCGAAATGAAAATCGGCTGAGAAGCGCGACGACGCGCCCACGCGCGAGCGCCAGCGCGAACACGGCGGCGAAAAGCAACAGACTCAACGCGGCGATACTTTCGCGCGGCTTTTCAAGAAAATCCGGCAAGGTCATAAAGAGCGGAATCGTCAAGAGCAGAATTAACAACATTAGCGTATCGAGAATTTTTTCGGTCGCCAATGTCGCCGCCGTTTGCACGCGGCTAATGCCGGCGATTCCGCCGGCAAGCGCGACACGCGCAATCTCGCCGCCGCGCCAAGGAAAGATGATGTTGAGCATTTGTGCGATCGTCGAGATCGCCCAGAGGCGCGTCAGCGGCAAGCCGGCGTGATGCGGAAAATACAGCCACCGCCAGCGCACGCCGCGCAACCACGACTGCGCGAGCATCGCGCCGACCGCCAGCGCGATCCAAACATAATTCGCGCCCGCAACCGCTTGCGCGACCGCGTCGAGCGGCACATCTTTGATCGCGAGCGCGATAAAAATCAGCGAGATGAATGTGCCGAGCGCGAGGCGGAATGAATTAGATTTCCAGAATGGCATAGTTCTCATCTGTCATTGCGAGCGTTTTTCGCGAAGCAATCCCCGAGTTCCAAGAGCAAAGCACGATGCCTTGCCATTGCGGCTTGGGGATTGCTTCGTCGCTGCCCCTTCGCTTCGCTCAGGACGCTCTTCGCAATGACATCCGGCCATTCGTTCATCCGTTCCCATACGTGGTTTTTCCATTCGCGTTTTCTTTGTGCCCTTTCGTCAACAAATAAATCGCGCCGGCAAATCCAAAATAAATCCACATCACAATTCCCGGCTTGGTTCCCAAAATAAACGCGTCGGTCAATCCAAAAACATGATGCGCGAGCATCCCACAGAACAAGCCGACGCACAACGCGCGAATCAGGGTATCCTTCGTTCTCACATACCCGCGCCAACACATAAACAAATATCCACTCAACAACGCGACATACGCAATCAATCCCGGCGCGCCCATATCTACAGCGACCTGCAAGAACTGATTATGGGCGTGCGGCACAATTTCGTCCGGCGCGGCGATGAAGAACGGATAGAGCAAATGCGCGATTTGATTGTACGTCCCGATACCGATACCGGTGATCGGAAAATCCTGCACCATCATCCAGCCGCGTTGCCACACTTCCATGCGGCTCGCGAGCGTTCCATTCGCCGCGTCAATTCGCAAGAAAGAATCTGCCGGCGCGTTCCCATATCCGAGCGCGATCAAGATAATCAGCGCGAAAATTGCCGCGCCCAATAGCCACGCGAATTTTTTTTCGCGCCACAACGCGACGCCTGCGATCCCGATCAGCGTTCCCAAAATGCCGCCGCGCGATTGCGTGAGCGCGAGCGTCGCGATGGAAAGCGCGAACGCACCCACGACAAGCGGGAAGAAAGCATTTGCCCACATGTCACTTGTTGACTTTGGACTCTGGACTTGGGACTCTGGACTCTGGACTTTGGACTTTGGACTTGCTAGCAACGCCGCCAACAACGGAATCGTCAATGCGAGTGTGCCGCCCACTCCGTTGCGCGCGAATCCGCCGGCAATCGAACGCGGAATGCCCTGAATAAATCGCGGCAAATGATCGTAAATGAACGCCGCGCCGGCGATGCGACTTTGCGCCCAATCCGTCCCGATCAATCCCGCCGCCGCGATGCCAGTGCAAACGATCACCAGCCAAAACGCGGCGCGCGCTAAATCTGCGCGCGTTCGAATCTGATTGACGAGCGCGAAATAAAACGCCGCGCCGAGCAACACGCCGTACACTTTTGGCAGACTCGTAAACCAATTGATCGAAACCGCCAAACTGACGAAAAGCCAAAGCAAAATGAAAACAATCGGCGCATCGAGCGGCGTGCGCCGTGTGAACGCGCCGGTCGTCCATTTGCGCGCGAGCCAGATGAGCGCGATCAGCAGGAATGCGGACAGCGGGACTTGATCGGTCAGGACGAAATAAAGATAGACCAGCGTGAGTAACAGAATTTCAAACTGCACCAGCCGCCGCGCCGCGCCTAACAAAAGCAATACCAACTTTTTCATTCAGAAAAATCCGCGTTCTTCCGCGTTTGTCCGCGTCCTATTTTTCCAGCATCTCACGCCGCCAAATCCAATTCACCGCGTCGAGCAAGTCATCGGCGGTATGAAATTTCGAATTGCCGTTGCCAAGCAATTTTTCGCGATGCTCCGCGCCGCGCCCGGTGCGCACCAATATCGGCTGAACGCCGATGCTTTGCGCGGCGGCGATGTCCTCCTGCGCGTCGCCGATCAAGTACGAGCGCGCGAAATCAATTTCAAAATCGCGCGCCGCGCGCACATACATGCCCGTTTTCGGCTTGCGGCAGTCGCAACCCGCGTTCGTGTCGTGCGGACAAAAATGCACCGCATCAATGCGCCCGCCGCGCGCGGCGATCTCAGCAAGCATCCGCGCGTGAATGTCGTCGAGCGCGGCTTGCGTCATCCGTTGCCGCGCGATGCCGGATTGATTCGTCGTCACGACGATCACAAAATCACTCGCCGCGATTTTCGCGAGCGCGGCAAACGCGCGCGGCAGAAAAATAAATTCCTGCCACGTTTTCACATAATCCGGGCGGTTTTCGTTAATCACGCCGTCGCGGTCGAGAAAAATTGCTCGGGTTGGCATCGTGTGTATGGCTGATAAAAGATGGCGCAAGTTGCTCTGCCAAATGCTATCGTCTCACCTTCGGTCTTTCACTTTGCAACAATCGTAACAACGTCTGTGCGAGAATCTGCCAATCCATCCAAATCGTCCAATGACGCGTGTAAAATAAATCTAACCGGATTTCGGCTTCCAGCGAATCTGCCGCCGCGCCGGACACAACCCACGGTCCCGTCATTCCCGGTTTCACCGTCAACAAAGACGGTAGCCACTCTTGATAAATATTCGCGCGCGCCGCCGGAATCGGCCGCGGACCGACGAGACTCATCTCGCCGCGCAAGACATTGAACAACTGCGGCAATTTGTCCAGCCCCGCGCGATAAAGCAACTTGCCGAGCGGGTGATCCGCACCGTCGCGTCGGGTGCGAAATTTCCAGGTTGCAAAAATTTTTTCGCGCGCGCCGACCACCGCCTCCGGCTCGAGCATCGAATCGCGCGTCGCGAGTTTGATCATCAGCGCAACAGCGAGATACAGCGGCGCGAGCAAAATGACGAAAAATAAACTGATCGAATAATCCATCACGTTCTTCATCAACGCGTCCAGCCCTGTGATGCGATTTTTTTCGAGCACGAGCAGTGGCACGACGCCGTCGTAACTCAAACGAACGCCGGTAGACATGATCTCGTAAAAGCCCGGCGAAAATTTGATCGTCAAGCCATTCAGCGACGACGCGCTGCGCGTGATGATCTCCATGAAACTTTCCCACACCACCGCGCCCTGCACCACAATCACTTCGGTCGCGCGCGTTTCCGCCGCGACACGCGCGAGCGCGGCGGGGCGATCCAAAACGCGCAACGCATCGAGCACGCGCGCGTCGCGCGGCAGAAAATCATCCACGAATCCGACGACCTCGATGCCGCTCTGCGGCGCCGGCGCGAGCGAACGCGCAATCGCCTTGCCATGCTCGTTCGCGCCGACGATGATCGCGCGCGTGATAAAGTTGCCGCGGCGGCGCAATAGAAAAACAACGCGGCGGATTGCAAAGCGCATCGCGCTGACAAAAATAATCGCGCTGATCCACGACAACACGAGCCACGAACGCGAAATGCTCAAGTTCGGCTCGATGAAACTGACGACGATCAAAATGAGAATGCCAAGCGAACCGCCGATCGCGACGCGCCGATATTCTTCTAGCCCGACAAGCAGGTCGCGCAAATCGTACAGCCGGTTCAGCGCAAAGACCGCGAGCCACAGCGGAATCGCGAGCGGAATCATCACTTGATAGCGCGACGTGATTGGCTCCAGCCGTTCGACGAGCGGCAACCACTCCAAGTTGTAACGCGCAAAGAACGCGAAAACAAGCGCGCCGGCAATTGCCAGCGCGTCGCCGATGAGCAAGAGTACCACAAGATAGAGATTCTCTCTGCGGTTCATAATTGATCTTCAGTGATCAGTGATCAGTGATCAGAAATCAGAAATCAGAAATCAGAAATCAGTTCAGACCCCTTATGACTGGTGACTGGTGACTGACGGCTGATTACTGTCCCAACGCGCTCTCTGGAATTCGCAAGCCGGCGTTCACCAACACCCGCGCGCCCTCGCTCTCAAAACGAAAATCCATTCGCTTCAACCCGCGCGTTGCCAACGCCTCTGTCACGCGCGTTTGAAATTTTGGCTCGCAAAATATCATCAAGAATCCGCCGCCGCCCGCGCCGGTGAGTTTGCCGCCGCGCGCGCCGTTTTTCAGCGCGAGGTCGTAGCAGTCGTCTATCAGCGGCGTCGAAACACCGCCGGCAAATTTTTTCTTGTGTTGCCAATTCGCGTCGAGCAATTCGCCGATGCGCGCCACATCGCCGCGTTCGAGCGCATCGCGCGCGTCGTACGCCATTTGCTTGACCGCGTGCAGGGCGGTGATCACGCGCGCGTCCGCTTGCTCGCTCGCTTCTTTTTGCGCTTGCAAAATGGACGCCGCTTCGCGCGAGCCGCCGGTGAAAAATAGCAAAATGCTTTTTTCCAATTCGCGCCGCGTCACCGGCGCGATCGGCGCGGGCGTCACGGTCACCACGTCGCGCGAAAATTCGATCAGATTCAAATCGCCGAACGCCGCCGCGTATTGGTCTTGCTTGCCAATCGGCGTGCCGAGTTTTTCGATTTCGATCTGGCACGCGAGGTCCGCGATTTGGTGCTTGGACAAAAACAAGCCGCGCGCCGTCGCGACGGTTTTGATAATCGCGACCGTCACCGCGCTCGACGAGCCCAGCCCTGTGCCCGGCGGAATTTCCGACGCAAGAAAAAGCGCGATGCCGCGTTGCAAACCGAAATGATTCAAGATCGCGCGGGGCAAACTCAAATCGCCGTCAAAGAGCATCGGCGTGTCGCCGTCGTGCCGATAGAACGTGCGATAATCGGACGAGGTGATCTGAATCGTATCGTCGCCGCTGACTTGGAGAAAAACGTAGAAATATTTGTTGATCGTGGTGGAGAGCACCGCGCCGCCGAATTTTTCGTAATACGCCGGCAGATCGGTGCCGCCGCCCGCGAAGGAAATGCGAACGGGCGCGCGGGCAATCAACATGGTACCTGCATATTTCGGACACCTGCACTTGCATAAACCGCAGGTGCAAGTGTTGCGGATATCGGATTTCGAAAAGGGGATTTTGAATTTAGAATTTTGAATTCTCCATCACGTCTCCCTGAGCGTCCCCCGCGCGAGCATCTCGCGTTCCGCGTCCGCGTAATAATCGCGCACGTCCGGCTGTTCACGCGCCCACGCGATATATTCGGCGATAATTTTTTCGAGCGGCACTTGCGGCGACCAGCCGAGCGCGCGCAGTTTGCTAATGTCGGAAACAATATGCCGCGTGTCGCCAAAACGATATTGTCCGGGATGTTGCGGCGCGCTGTTTTCGCCAAGCGCATCCGCGATCATTTGCGCGTATTCGTTCACCGTCACCGCGCGTCCGCCGCCGACATTATACACCTGATAATCCGCGCGCGCGTCCTCCAGCGCCAAAACATTCGCGCGCGCAACATCGTGCACCGAAACGTAATCGCGCAATTGCCCGCCGTCTTCGTACGCAACCGGCGGCTGATTCGCCAAGAGCCGCGTCGTGAAAATCCGTAGAATGCCGGAATACGCGTTGCGGAACGATTGGCGCGGACCTTGCGTGATCGAATAGCGCAACGCGACGGTCGGGATGCTGTAGCGTTTGCCGAAATTTAATGCGAGCATTTCTTGCGTGTATTTCGACATCGCATATTGATTGTGCGGCGTCACGCGCGCCTCGTCGGTAACGAGCCATTGCATCGGACGCGCGCAGAGCGCGCAAAGCACGTCCCACTCGCGCCGCAACAATTGCGCTTCTGTGCGAAGCGGCGGGTATTGAACACCGTGCTCGGCGCATTCGTACTTGCCTTCGCCGTACGCCGATTGCGAACTCGCGACGACGATTTTTTGCAACGGCAATTTTTTCTCGACGACGATTTCGTACAAGAGCGCAGTGCCAACCGTGTTGACATGAAAAAATTTTGAGAAATCGGTGAGATAATCCTGATAGGCGGCAAGATGAAAGACCGCGTCAATTTTTTCGAGCGCGCGTTCCCACGCCGCGCGCTCGCGCACGTCGCCATGAATGAATTCAACTTCGCGCGGCACGTACGCCGGCAGTTCGCCGTCGCGATGAACGGGCGGCGCGAGCGCATCGAGCACACGCACGCGATGCCCTTTCTGCAAAAGCAAATCAACCGTATGCGAGCCGATAAAGCCCGCGCCGCCTGTGACCAGAATGTACATCGTCAGAATCTTCCTCTGAATTGCAAATTGTTCATCCAACGCAAGGGAGCACGGGAGAGGGGGAGCAGGGGAGAAAACATTCTCCCACTCTCCCGCGCTCCCCCTCTCCGCTTCAGTAGTTCCTCCCGCGCACCACAATCAAAAACGTCCGCCACAAGATTTTGAAATCGAGCCACAGCGACCACTGCTCGATGTATTCCAAATCCAATTTCACCCATTCATCAAAATCGCTCGGCTTGCCGCGAATTTGCCAGAGCGAGGTCATTCCCGGCTTGACCGCGAGTTTCTTTTTTTGCCAGCCGGAAAATTTAGCGTACTCGGACTGCAGGGGCGGGCGCGGACCGACCATACTCATCTCGCCGATCAGCACGCTCCACAACTGCGGCAATTCGTCCAAACTATATCGCCGCAAAATTTTGCCGATGCGCGTCACGCGCGGATCATCCTTTATCTTGAAAACAGGTCCCTGCATTTCGTTTTGCGCGAGCAGTTTTTCTTTCTGCGCGTCCGCGTTTTGCACCATCGTCCGGAATTTATAGCCGACGAACGGCGCGCCGTTTTTGCCAACGACGCGCCATTCAAACAGAATCGGGCGACCGCTCGAGAAGCGGATCGCTAGCGTAATGAAGAGCAATAATGGCGAGAGCAGAACGAGGAGAAAAAGTGCGGCGAGAAGATCAAAGACGCGTTTGAAAAATTGTTGGAGCCGCCAAAATTCCGACATTGCCCGGCTATTGTAATCCCAAGCCGTTAAACTCCCAAATGCTTTGGTTTGCGCGCCAGCGCGGCGAGCACAATTTTCTCTATCTCGATCATCCGCGCCGCCCACGAATACTTGCGCGCGATTGCCGCGCGCGCGTCGGCACGCGTCGCCTCCTCGCCGCGCGTCGCATCGAGCGCGGCGGCGAATTGCGCCGCGTCGCGAATCGGATAAAAAAATTCGCGGAACTCTGCGAGCGTCGGCAGATCGGTCGCGATCACCGGCTTGCCGGCGGCGAGATACTCGAAAAATTTCATCGGTAGACTGCCGCGCGTCGAGTCGTTGAGTTGATTCGGAATGAGGCACGCGTCGAATGCCTGCACATAGCGCGGCAATTCGGCGTATGCGCGCGCGCCGAGCAGATAGAGATTGGGCAGGGATTGGAGATTAGAGATTTCCGTCGCCGGGTCGCCGCGTCCGATCGGACCGATGAGGACAAAAGACCATTCTGGCTTGAGCCGCGCCGTTTGCGCGAGCAAATCAAAATCCATTTTGTACGCGGAGATGTTGCCGATATAGCCGGCGAGAGGACGCGGAATGTTTTGCAAATCTGCCGGCATCGGCAGATGGGCGCGCGCAAAGAGTTCTGCGTCCGCGACGTTCGGCAAATAAAACGTGCGCGGGTTGAACGCGCGCTTGCTCTCGTACAATGTATTCGAAGTCGTGAAAACCAAATCGGCGACGCCGAGCAATTGTTTTTCCCACGCGCGCACCGCGTCCGCCGGCACGCTCGGATTTGCCGCGTGCTCGTCTACGCAATGATAGATCACCAACTGCTCGTTAAATTTTCCGACCAGCCCGACCAGCGCTGGCAAAAAAATCCACAGCAGAGGGCGCGCGCCGCGCGGCAACGCGCGGCGAATCTGCGCGGCGACGAGCGCGGTGTTGATGCGGCGAAAAAAATCATTGCCGTAAATCGGCAGGACGAACGGCGCGACGATGGTGAGATTTGCATTCATTTGCCGATTGCCGCCGGCGATGCGGCGCAGGCGGCGCAGAATTTTTTTCCACTCGCGCGGCGCGGGTGTCCGCCCGCCAATCGTGTCCACGAACACGACGCGATTTTTTTCCGCGAGCCGCGCGGCGAGATGATGACAATTGATCCGCGTCTCCCAATCCCATTCCGCGTTCGCGAGGATGAGGATCGTTTCGCCGCGTAATTCTTTTGCGTCTATCATTATTTTATAAAGACGAGGGCAAGCCGCGCCCCGACGATGCAACCACGCGTTCAAACACATCCAAGAATTGCCGCGTGATATTTTCCCACGTCCATTGCGCGATGCTTGCCGGCGCGCGCGCGCCCATTGCGCGCGTTTTTTCCGGCGTCGCCAACATTTCGCGCAAGCCGCGCGCGAGATCATCCGCCGTCGGCTCGACCAACATTCCATTCACGCCGGGCTGAATCAAATTCACGACGCCGCCCGAGCGCGTCGCAAGCACCGCTTTGCCCGCCGCCATCGCTTCCAAGACGACGATTCCAAACGGTTCGACGCGCGACGACAAAACGAAAAACTCACAGCCCAGAAATAGCGCGATGGTTTTCTCACGATCCGCAAATCCCAGCAAGCGCACTCTATTCTCTAATCTCCAATCTCTAATCACTTTTTCTAGCATTCCGCGTTCCTCGCCATCGCCCGCAATCAGCAACTCGATGCGCGGAAATTCTGCCGCGATCTGCGCGAACGCGCGCAAAAGCAAATCAAATCCTTTTTTCTCGACGAGCCGCCCCATCGCGAGCACATACGGCGCGGGATGCGCGTACGCGCGCGCGCCGGCAAATTCGTTCGCGTTGAATCCATCGCCGACGACGCCGACGAACGTGCGCGGGGAAATCGCGCGCAGGTACGGCGCGGCATCGCGCTGAACGAACGCCGAGCAAAACAGAATCGCGTGCGCGCGGCGAAAAAGCCGCGGCAACATCCAGCGTTGCAATCGCGAACGAAGCGGAATGCCTTGAATATCGTTGCCGCGCGCGGATGAGACAAGAGCGAATCGTAGGGGCGACCCTATGTGGTCGCCCACATAATGCAAAAGCAAAACATACAGCGCGTTGATCGTGAGAAAGTGAATGTAGACGAGGTCGGGCTTGAATTCGCGCAGAACGCGCGCCATTTCCAAAAGCGTTTGCGCGGCGCGGAATGGCAGTGACCAACGCGGACGGCGACCCCACGCGAAACGAAAAACAGGAATCCCGTCAACATTTTCGCGCGCGGGCACACCGCGCGGGTTCAGTGAACTGAGAATGATAACGGAATGCCCTGCGCGCGCCGACCCCTGCGCGATATTCCGCACTGCCGTTTGCACGCCGCCGACGGACGGCGCGTAGTCGCTCGCGACGATAGCGATTTTCATCGCACCCTCACCGCGTCCGGCAAAATCAAATGATCGTCGAGCAATCTGCCGGTCGCATCGAGAACGCTCAAGCGCGCGAGCGAGGGCGATTGGTACCAACCGAGCGAGACGCGATACTCGCCCGGCGCGAGGTTCGCCGGCAACGTGAGCAAATAATCGTCGCGCACGATTTCATCGCGATCCCACAACGAGGTCGGATAACTGCCGCCGCGCGGCTGTGCATCCACCTGCGCGCGCATCGCGCCGCTCGCGTCAATGAAATGCACAAAGACAGTGTAATTCTCTTCCATTTTCAAATCCGCGCGCCAATACAGCGTTACCGTCATCACGCCGCCGGCGTGCGCGGCATTCACGTCGGTTGTGTAACCGATTAACGAAATCAGATTTGCAAAGCGCGCGTTCAGCGCGCGCGCCTGCGCCAATTCTTGCCGCGTCGGCGGCGCGCCCGCAATTTTGAATGGACCGAGAATAATTTTGTCGGAGACCGGTTGATTCGCGTACGATAAAACCGGCACGCGCCCGACCCCGTCGCCGTCCACTTCTAATTGCACGCGATACGATCCGCTCGGCGCATTCGCCGGCACGCGCAAATCAAAGCCGGCGCGCGCAATACTTTCGGGCCACGGTCCCGTCGCGTACGCGTCGCCAAAGAGCGGCGCGCGCGCCAGCGCGACCTCGCGCCCATCGCGATCCAACAGTCGCGCGGTCAACGTCAGCGGCTCGCGCCGCGCCGCGAGCGCGCGCCAATGAAAGCCGATCCGTTGCGTTTCGCCGGCATGCCACGTCGGCGCGCGCAAATCATAGCCGATCAATTCGACCCAGCCGCCGTACAAACCAAAGCGCGCGGCGACGCGTTGCGTCGGCAATTCCGGCGTGCCGACTTTGTGAATGCGAATCGGAAAGCCGTCGGCCGTAAATTCCGCGACGCGCGGATAGCGTTTGAAAAATTCGTCGTACTGCTGGACTTGATCCGGATACCGCGCGGCATTTTCGTAAAAGCGCCCGTACGCGCCATAACTGAAGACGAGATATTCAAATCCATTTTGCTCGTACCATTTGGGCGGGTGATCAATCATTCCATCAAGCCCTTGGACCATATAGCGCGAACGCTCGACGTACGGCGCGTACGCTTCGAGCGCAAGCCGCGCACCCGCCGGCACATTGGCGTTGATCCACGCGCGCGCGGCGTCGCGATTGTCCGCGCGCGTGAGCGCGAGATTCGCGCGGATCGTGTCGCGCAGCGGAAGGAGGGTCAACACAAGAATTGCCGCCGCGCGCGCGAGCGGAACGAGCCGCCCCCGCGCCGCGAATCGTTCGGCGAGCCACGCGTCCGCGCGCGCGACAAAGAGCGCAGCGAATAAATACACGAACGGCGTTACCGGCAAAATCGTGCGATCGTTCCGCACCGTGAGCGCGCTGATGAAAATAAAATACGTTACCGGAAACACGAGCAAAACAATTCCGGATTTAGAGCGCGTCCAAATCTGCCGCGCGGCTTCAAGCAACGCGAGCCCAAACACCGCGCCTTCACCGCTCCAGAGAAATGAAAAGTACCACGCTACCGCGTCGCCTTCAGAGCCGGCGTGCCCGCCACCGACTTGCTTGGTAATCTCAAAGCCGGCGTCGCGCAAGAATTGCGAAAATTCCAAAAGCGCAAACGGCGTCGTCAGCACGAACGCGAGCGCGCTCACAATGCCGGCGAAATAAATTTCCGCGCGTCGAAAGCCGCGCCAACCGAAATGCAAAAAATGCGCGGCGATCAGCGGCATTACGACGAGCGGCACGCTGTATTTGGACGAGACTGCCAAGCCCACGGCAATCGCGGCAACCGCGTAATTGCGCGCGCGCGGGGCATCGAGAATTCGGCGCGCATAGAGAACTGAAAGCAAAACAAAAAAGACGACGAACGCGTCCGGGCGAATCAACTGGCTGTACTGCACATTCACCGGCGAGACCGCGAGCAACAGCGCGGCGACGCTCGCGGCAAGGCGGCTCGCGCTTGCCTCGCGCGCAATCTGGTACACGAGCGCCAGCGCGCCAACGCCAAAAAGCGCGCTGACGCCGCGTCCCAAAATAAATTGCGCCGGCAAAAGCGATTTGCCGACCCCGACCGCGATGATTTCCGGAAACGGAATATCTGCCGGCGCGGCGAGCGCGCCCATCAAGTTTCCGATCCAGTAGAACGGAAAATATGCGAGCGCGTTCAGATAAAACATGAGCGACGGATAATTGAGCCAATGCGGATTCAGATCGCCGGTCTGGAAAATGCGGAGCGCAATGCTGAGATGCCACGGCTCATCCGGCGCGATCGTGTACGGCAAGCCGAAATCAATGCCCCACGCGCGCAAAATCGCGCCGAGCGCGACCGCGCCGATCAAAAGCCAATTCCAATTGGCGAGGCGCATTGTCAACGCGTGCACACGGCTAACAGGTTGATGCATTCTTCAGTCTCGTCATTCACAAAAAAATCTTGAGCCGAATACTCATTCGTTGAAAACGCCGGCGGCGCGGTGGGTTGCGGCGGCTTGCGTTTTACTGCTGCGCGCACCGCGCGCGGCAACCACATCTGCGCGAACATTTTGGGGTACGCGATCAACGGATTTTGCTTCACGCGGCGCTTTTCAATTTCCAGAATTACCGGCGTTGCCGTGACGCCGCGCACTTGCGTGCGCGCAAAAATACGGGCGAGCGTTTGCGCGAAATCGCGCGCGGCGTATTCGCGTAGATGATAGCGGTTCCACGGTTTTTGAAACGGCAACAGGCGAAGCGCGCGGTTGGGCGTTGAAATCAACGCCGTCGCGCCGATGCGTTTGATTTCGGCGAGATACCGCGCGACGTTGGGAATGTGCTCGATCACCTCAAACGACACGACGACGCCAAACGCATCGGAATGAAACGGCAAGCGTTGCGCGTCGCAGACGATAAACGCAAGACGCGACCCGCGATATTTTTGCGCGGCGTGCGCGACGGCGGCAAAATCATAATCCGCCGCGACGACAAACCGGGCTGAGCGCGCGAGCGCGGCGCTCCCGTACCCTTCGCCGCAACCCAAATCCAAAACGGTTTTATCCGCGCTGTACGATTTGGCGAAATCGTATAGCGCGACATGCTTCAAGTAAACCAGATAATCTTCCCGCGTCTGCGCGTGCGGCAAAGCGCGCTCTTTCGTGTCGGCAAGGTCAATGCCCATCTGTCAACGCCACCCTGCCGACCGCGTGCCGGCGCGCTTTGTCCCATAGATAAAATGCAAACACTCCGATGAACAAAACGTAGGATTCCAAAATCATTTGCAGCGAGCCGTATTCGCCGGTCAGGAATCGAAAATCCGGCAAGCCCCAGCGCGCGAACCCCGCGCGCGTCGAAAATAAATAGACCGCCGCCGTCCACGCGCTCGCCGCGCCGATGAATGCCAAACGCGCGCGGCTCGTCCAATTGAAGATGAACAAAAGATGGATCACAACAAGGGAGAGATGCACAGGATCCATATCCGGCGTAAACCAAATGCCCGCGCCCGCCGCGAGCGCGATCGTTTCAAAAATATCGAGCCGCTTCAACCAATACAACGCGTAAATGCACAGCAACGCGAGCGCGAGTCCAATGATCAGCAGACGCGGATCGAACCAACCGATTTCGCGCAACAGCGCCGCCGGCGCGGTGTGGCTCGGCGTCGCGATGCGCGCGGAACGAAATTGATAGACGTAGAGCCAGTCCGGAATCCACGGCAGATGCGTCAGCGCGATAATCGCGCCGAACAAAATGCCGCGCCGGAAAAAATCGCGGGCGCGCGGAGCCGCGTAGAGCAAAAGCGGCAGGATGTAAAAAATGCTCAGCCATTTGAAGGATGCCAGAAGCGCGGCGGCAACAATCGCGAGCGTGGCGTGTGAGACGTGAAGTGTAAAGTGTGAAATCGTGAAATGCTTAGACGCCGCGGGCTTGAGCAAGAGTGCAAAGATAACGAACGTTAATGTAAGGAGAATCGTCTTGTCTTGCGGCACGAGTGCAAGATTGTAGAGCGTCAGCGGTCCGAGCGCGTAGAAAATTTGGAACGGCAACCGCAAACGCGATTGGCGCAGGAGCCAGCCCAAGAGCGCGATGTTGAGCGCATCAAAGAGCGCGAACACAATTTGAATAACGCGAATATCATTCCACACCGCGACGGCGGCGACGTAAACGAGCAGTTCGAGCGGCGCGAGGTCGGCGCGAAATTCGCCGGACGCGCCGTTCGCCCAGAGCGCGTACGGATTCGCGCCGGTTAGCGCAGTCTGCGCGGGCCAATAATAATTCCGCAGGTCGGCTTTGTTCGTCAATGCCTCGACCGGCGACGCGAGCGGTCCGGGAAAAATCAGGAACAATCGCAACGCCAAGCCGATGGCAACGAGAAAAAGAGTTGGCTTTGTCATTCCAAAAAATATCCGCGAATCCCAAAGGGACGATTAGTCTGCGCAAATCATTTCCGCAGCACTGCCTTGCACCCGCCCGCCGCGATTTCTTGCGCGCGCGGAATAAAGACGAGCGGCGCGAGCGCACTCAACAGCAGAAAAAGCAAAAAGGTGCCGGGCGAAAACTCGCGCCGCGCGCGCGCGAGCACGGCGCGCAGTCCGCGCCCGCGTTGCCGCGCGGCGGCGAGCAAGCCCGCCGCGAGCCGCATGCCCGGATGCGTGAGAAACGGGCGCACGCGCAAATATTCGATCTGAAAACCGGCGCGGCGCGCCGCGCGTTTGAATTCAAAAACCGTCAAGCCATTCAATGTTTCAAAAACCGCGTACGCGTCGAGCGGCGCGAGATAACCGGGCAGAGGCACGCGCGTCTGCAAACCGCGTTTGACCCACGCGCGCGGCAAAAGATGAAACCACGGAAATAAAATGTAATCGTCAATGTGTCCCGACAGCGGTCCATAAAACGGCGGAAAGACGACAAAGACAATCCCCCCGCGTTTTAAAACACGCGCGCACTCGCGCAAAAGCGCGAACAGATCGCGCACATGCTCGATCACGCTGTCGAGCAAAATCGCGTCAAACGAATTCGCCGGGAACGGCAAGCGCGCGCCGTCGGCAGAAAGATAGCGCACCGCCGCGCCGAGACGCCGCGCCGCCGCCAACCCGCGCGCCAACGCCGGCGCATCAATGTCGAGCGCTGTGATCTGCATTCCGCTCAAGGCGTACGCGATGCCTTTGCCGCCTTGCCCCGCGCCGATTTCCAAAACGCGCGCGGCGCGCGCGTCGAAAAAGCGCGCCAAGAACGGCAGGGCGCGCGCGGCTTCGTGCGATTGATATTCCAAATACGCGTCAAACGAAGCAAGCCGCGCGTCGAGCGACGCGGTATATTTTTCGTCGAGCAGAGATTCGATCGTCATAGGCGGCGTAAAAGAAAAATCGCGGTCTGCGCGAATAAATTCGGCGCGAGGGTTGCGAGCGCGCCGAGCTTGCTCAAGTACGCGGCGGCGCGAATTTCCAAGCCCAGCGCGGCGGTGGTCGCGCGGAAATCGCGGAGCGACAATTGATGAATGTGCCCCGTATTATACCAAGCATAGCCAAAAAGCATTCGGCGCGGCATTCTGCCCCAAAGCAAAAGCTCGAGCCGATTGAGCGCGAACGCAAAATTGGGAAACGAAATGATTTGCTGGCGCGCGATGCGTTTCATTTCGCGCAATGTCACTTCCGGATACATCACCATTTGCAGAGTCACGTTGCAAATCGCGACATCGAACGCGTCATCAGCAATCTCGCGCTGTTCGACGTCAATCCGCCCGGCGCGCGCGTCCACGCCGCGCGCGCGCGCCGCCGCGACGCCGCTCGGCGTGATTTCGATCCCGATTCCGGTCGCGTTCTTTTTTTCTTGCAATAACTGCAAGAGCGATCCATTGCCGCATCCCAAATCAATCACGCGCGCGTTTTCCGGAATCCAGCGTTCGATGATCGGATATTCCGGGCGCGCCGATTGTTTTTCGTCCCAAGCATAATTTCGATTATCGTTCATTGGCTTTCGAGTCCAGTCTAAGAATTCACCAAAGACGCAAAGGGCGCAAAGATTTTGGGCAAA
>Ga0247727_10002263_pt1 | contig 44359 bp, 53 predicted proteins | sample WisWelCaveWW1625_FD_202498 | JGI IMG/M metagenome (GOLD analysis project Ga0247727, IMG submission 202498) | Biofilm microbial communities from Wishing Well Cave, Virginia, United States - WW16-25 | ecosystem: Environmental > Aquatic > Deep subsurface > Groundwater > Cave microbial mat | place...
GAATATCGACTCCCCCGCCCACGGAACTGATATTGAGGTTGAAGCCCGAGTTACCGTTCGCGGTGACATCATGAAGATCAACATCGCCGGTGATGCTTGAGATGCTTATACCGAAACTGGTCGCACTGCCGCTGAAGGAGGAGGGATCGACAGAGACATTGCCGCCAACAGAGCTGATGCTGAGGTTGAAGCTGTTGTTTCCGTTAGCGTTGACGTCCCGAAGTGTTACGTCTTCGGTAATACTCGAGATGCTCACACCGAAACTTGTAGCGCTACCGTTGAATTCTCCGTTTTGAATATCGACTCCCCCTCCGACAGAGCTGACGCTGAGGTTGAAGCTGTTATTACCATCAGCCGTGACATCATGAAGATCAACATCGCCGGTGATGCTTGAGATGCTTATACCGAAACTGGTCGCACTGCCGCTGAAGGAGGAAGGGTCGACAGAGACATTGCCGCCAACAGAGCTGATGCTGAGGTTGAAGCTGTTGTTTCCGTTGGAATCGATATTCTGCAGATCCACGTCGCCGCTGACATTGACGATGTTCATACCGAAACTACTCGTCGAGCCGTTGAAAGCACCATTTTGAACATTCACCCCGCCGCCGATGCTGTCGATGTTGAGGTTGAAGTTAGTGTTGCCGTTGGCGGCCACATCCTGAAGATCTACGCCCCCGCCGATATTTGTCACAAAGACACCGAAATTTCCGTTGCCGTTGAAGGATGAGGGATCAACCGAGACATTCCCACCGACCGTGTCGATGAATAGACCGAAGTTGAAATTGCCATTGGCGTCCACATTCTGAAGACTTACGTCTCCGCCAATATTTGTAACAAAAACACCAAAATTCCCGTTGCCGTTGAAGGATGAGGGATCAACCGAGACATTCCCACCGACCGTGTCGATGAATAGACCGAAGTTGGTGTTGCCGTCACCTGTGACGTTCCGGACATCCACGCCCCCCACTACGTTTGCAATATTTATTCCGCCGCCCGTGTTTCCGTCGAAGCTCCCATTCAGCACCAGTACGTCCCCGCCGACGGTGTTGATCAAAAGACCGTCTCCGACGTTCCCATCGGCCGTGACATCAATAAGCGTCACGTTTCCGCCAATATTGAAGATATCGACACCGGTGTCCTCCTCTTCACCGCCAAAATTACCGCTGAAGGACGAAGGATCGACAAACAAGTCACCTGTGACATTCGCGACGACGAGGCCGTCAATGCCGTTTCCGTCAGACGTGGTGTTAAGGATCGTCACATTGCCGGTCAGGGTATCAATATTGATACCGTCGCCGGTATTGCCGTCGAATGAGGAATCTTCGATCAGGAGATCACCCGTCAGATTATCCACATCGAAACCATCTCCACCCAATCCATCAGCCGTTACTTCTCTGATCAGGGGGCTTAAGATACCGCTTCCAAAGATGCCATCTCCGCCGCCGTCAAGTGTCACATCAATCACCATGTTCTCGTCTGCAAGCGTGATCACAGGGCCCGCGGCGTCATTTATGGTTGCCGGACCGCCGCCGGGTATCACTAAAGAAGTATTCAAGCCTTGAGGCGTCCTGACAGGCAATGTCCCGCCGCCGCCGATTAAGACCATCCCGTTGGCAAGGGGAGCCGGCTGGTTAATCGTGCCATTGGTATCAAGCGCCGCGACGACGCCGTCAACACCGGCGGAACCAATCGCGCCGGTAAGATCATCCGGATCCGTCTCGGTACCGACACCAACGCCAGTTTCTTCCGCAAAAAAGATGCCCGAATAGGCTCTGCCCGTAAAGGGATTGATCGCCGGCCCGATCTCGACGATCGGCGCCGGTCTTTTCTCTGAGACCACCACATCCGTGTCGCGAATAATAGGCTCGATCATTCTGGCTTGGAGACTATTCTTGGGATGCATAGGACGCTTCTGAAACGAAAGATCCAAAGGAATACGTATCGAAGCACCGGCAAAATACTCCGAACCCCGAAAATCATCATACGTGTACTCGCCATCCACTGTAATGCGGGTGCCCTTCCATCCAAACGGGTCTTCAATGCGAAATTCAACACGGCCCCTCGGCCCCGCGACCCGCTCGGCATCGGAGCGATCAAAATAAAATCCGCCCCCATACACGCGGATATCCGGATCGATATTAGGGATCTTAAAACCGATTTCCGCGTCAAAACCGGGAAGCGCTACTTCAAGAATCTCTGTTTTGGTAGAGCTTGTCTGAATAGAATTACCGACGATCTGGACCAAAGCGTCGGAATAGTCAGAGAATATCAAATTGTTGCCCGCTTCGGGGAAATAGCCGTTAATGCGAAAATCCCAATCTTTGGTGAGAGCTTCAATACCCACCGATCCCTGGTTATAGTAAAAATGACGCTGGGAGCGGAGTTGGTCAAAAAATCCATACACCCCGAGGATCCAGGACGGCTCTTCCTCAGGCCCCATCAAGCGCCGGTAACCGCCACCCACATTCCACTCCCCTTCAGGACCATTGGCGTCTTTGCCGCGCAAATCAGCAAACCACATCTCCGACTCGTTTTGATACACAGGTATAAAAATATCCAGCGACCCCAGATCGCGGTTATCGCCAATTTTTCCGCCCACCTCAATCCACGCGGGCCATGCGTATGACGATGATGATTCGTAAGATTGTGGCACGGTAGTGGTGGGTATATTAACGTGGGCGGTGTTGGTTGTCTTAGAGGTATCAGGAGTGTCGGGCATGTCAACGTAGGCACTACCGGTTGTCATAGGATCATCGGAAGAAGGTTCTGAATCTGCATAAAGAAATTCGGCAGGTTGGAGAATTAAAAGCGCTGAGAGCGCGATGCCGACGAACCGGGAAACTCTAAATTTTCCGAAATCCACGATGACCCCTCCCGAAATTGAGTAATTTGCTATTAACTTTCACAAAAGTAAGACTAATTTAACTTTGTTTAATAGTTTTGTCAATCTGTTTTATGGTACCTAGGCGGGCTAAAAAATTTCTTCATACAGGTTTAAATTTATCGAGCACCGGCCTTGACTCAGGCTCCGTCTCGTATACATAGTTCGCAAGAATGCTGGTAAGCTCAGAAGAATAAAAACCGGGGTTGACTCTCAGTTTTGCCTCGATACCGTTGTAATAGTCGCTCACAGAAGCCTTGAGCTCCACCCCATTCTTGCTGAGTAAATATAAAGAAGCGACGAGCTCATCCTTTCTGTCGCTCATGGACATCTGCAGCCACTGAAGCCCCGTGACTGGAGTTGCGCGTTTTAGCGCTTCCTGCGCGTGGACCCCCGCCGGCGTCTCAACGAACGTAAAAACAGCAAAGATCAACACCGTCGAGATAAAAATTTTATTCACCGCGACCTCAGCAAGTCTTTACTGGCTCGCCAGAAACTGTTGAAAGATCTGCTCAATAATACTGGTACTGCTGTTGGGATCGGTTGTACTGCCAACGGTGGTAGTGATTTCGGTTTGGCGCAGGTAAAATTCATTTTCACTAAGACGCCCGTCGCGATTTGTATCCAGACGATTGAAGTCCTCGACCATGCCTCTCCACTCGTAGCGCGAAACAACGCGGTCGCCGTTCACGTCAAGTTCCGAAAAAACGACGGCGTATACTTGCTGGCGGTTCACGAATTCGCCGCGGCTTATTTTTCCGTCGCGATTTTGGTCCAGCGTGTCAAATGAGCTACCGCTCTTGCGCCATTCGACGCGCGTGATGAACCCGTCGCCGTCGCGGTCGATTCTTTCAAAACGGCTGAGCTGAAACTCCCTGACGCTCACAATACCGTTCCTGTTGGTATCCAGACGGTCAAATTCATCCGCCGAGCCTCTCCATTCGTCTTGGGAAACCCTGCCGTCGCCGTTGCGATCCATTGAGCGAAATGTGTCAAAAGAGATCCATTCACTGCGGCGGTTGTACCGGCGGCCTGGCCGGCGGTTCCAGTCGTCGTCATTCTCATTCCACTGCGTGATCTCATCCTCCATCAGAATGCCGTCGCCATTCCAGTCGTGATTATCAAACGACCTGTCAGCGCTCGCGCGCCATTCGTTGCGCGTGACCCGGCCGTCGCCATTGCGGTCTATCCGCTGGTATCTCACGGTCACATTTTGGTCCGCATGACCCAAATCGGCCGAAACTGGTAAAGCGAATATCACCAACAAAAAGCCATAAAGAACCGATTTAAAATAGCGCATGTTATCCTCCTTGTAGAAAGGGTTCAGTTCATATTGAACCGCAAACCCCACACTAGATGCATCGTCTTCAGGTTAGTAAAGGCCCAATTTCTTCAACCGTTCGTCCGGAATCCCTAAGTAATGAGCGATTTCATGAAGAACGGTGCGCCTTATCTCCTTTGACACGTCCACTCCACGCGCCTTACATTCGTCCTCGATAGCGCGCTTAAAAAGCGTGATCTTATCGTGCATCACAAAACTATAACTGCCAGTTCTTTCTTTAAGAGATACGCCTTCATAGAGACCCAAAAGTTTTTTATTGGCTCCCCGCGCCAGCCGGTCATCGATCACGACGTGTATATTTTCAAGTTTATTTTTAAATTGTCCCGGTAGCGAGTCGAGCGCCTCACGAGCTATTTTTTCAAATTCTTTGCAAGTCACTTATTAATTTTTCGTGCTAATCAACGCTTCAAGTTTTCCCACAAGCTCCGGCGAAAGCGGCTCGGTCTTTGAGCCAAAACGCGCGACGACGCGACCGTCGCGGTTGATGAGAAATTTATTAAAGTTCCATGTAATGTCGCCGATATAGCCGGATTCCATCGTCAGATACCGGTAAAGCGGGTCTATGTCCTTGCCTTTGACGCTGATTTTCGAGAACATCGGAAATGAGACGCCGAATTTCAGCGAGCAAAACTGCCGGATCTCTTCATCCGTGCCCGGCTCCTGCCCCAGAAAATTGTTCGCCGGAAATCCCAGCACTTCAAAGCCGTGGTGCTTGTATTTTTCGTAGAGCCCCTCCAGCGCTTTGTACTGCGGCGTAAACCCGCACTTCGACGCGGTATTCACGACCAAAAGGACCTTCGCCTTATAATCCGCCAGCGACTTGGCCTTACCATCGATAGTCTTCACGGTAAACGAATGCACATTGGTCTCTGCCGCTGCCTTTGGATTTAGTTTTGGAGCCGTAGACATATTCGCTTCCTTTTTTAAGTTCAAGAAGCTGTTCCAAATAGGCTTTTGAAGAACTTCTTGATCGGCGAATCCTCCTGGCCTTCGTTCTTCTTCTCCCAACCTTCCTTCTTACCTTTCTCCCAGCCCGCAGGGGTTTTATCTTTCTTGTCTAGACCGGGCGGAAGCGTCGAGGTGGTCTTCTCAACTTTCTTATCGTCCTTCCCGGTTAATACATCAGCCAACGCATCCGCCGCTTCATCGGCTACACGATCACCAGCGGTTTCCTGACCCTTCGCTAGCCCATGGCTTTTGTCGGGCTTCGCGTAAGCCGGCGCTGCCATAAGCGCGAATACAATCCACAACCCTATCAGCTTTTTCATCGTAGCCTCCCTGTTATTGATCCTTCCGCTCATTATTACATATCATACGTTTTAAAGATTAATTAAAAATGAAATCCGGATTAAAAAATATTCATAATAGCCCGGCCAACCTGGCCGGTATCTTTTGGCCTAAGCGTCACGCTCTTTTGATCTTATCGTGAAACCAGGATTTGATCAACGTGACTTTATCGCCTTGGATCTCGATCGCCCCGTTTTTGACAGTTCCCCCGACGCCCAGAGCGGTCTTAAGCTCCTTGGCGATTCCATTCAGCCGGTCCGCGCCATAAGTATGAAGACCCGAGATAACCGTGACGGCTTTTCCCGCTCTTTTTTCCAAATAAATTTTAGCGACCGGTGACTGGCCCACGAAATCATCTGCCCTGTTTTTTCTCGAGGATCTCGGCCTGCAGGCGCAGCGCGCCCTTGTGCCAATTGAGCAGCCCAAGCGCTCTTTGCGCGTCCGCCAGCCCCGCGTCAAGGTCGCCTTTCAAGTATGCCGCGAGACCTCTCATAAAAAAACTCTCGGCGTCCTTAGGGGCCAGCCGTATCAACTCTGATCCGTCCGCAATGGCTCCGTCAAAATCGCTTGTGACTATCCGCGCGTTGCACCGCTCAAAATAGTAGGCCCAGTTATCGGGATAAAGCTCGATGGCTTTCGAAAAGTCCTGGATCGCTTCGCTATTCTTCTTCTGGAGTCTGTATGCCGACCCGCGATTAAAGTAAGCGTCCGGCGCCTTGGGCTCGAGAGAGATCGACTTCGTGAGATCTTTCACGGCCTCGTCATAGTTTTCGAGATTAAGGTAGGCCGTCCCGCGATTAAAGTAGGCTTTCGCGTCACTGGGGTCCTTCTCAAGCGCCTTATTGGCTTTGTAGATCATGGTTTCGGGACTTGTCCCGGCATAGGCGGTGCAAACCACACCAAGCATGAACACTAAAGAAATAACTGATATACGATTTAAGAATTTCATACTGTCTCCTCCTCTTTTTTATGTGTCCGCCTCGGACTGGGTCCTGTATGGTTCTCCCCTTCCGACGCCCCGAGACATCTTTCGACCCAGTCACCGATTTTATCATGGCTGCCCCAACAGGCCGCCCATACAGGATCTCTCCCAGGCTGGTCATCCGGATTCACCGCTCCTATTCGTAGAATCTTACAGCTTAGACCATATTTATCCGTATATCGAAGCGCCAAGCGCTCCCCCCAGGCCTTGCCTACCGAGTAAGGCTTTTTTGGTTCCATGGTCACAAACAATGAGCTCCCAAAAATAATTCTTTGGACGCCCGCGCGCCTCGCGGCCCTGAAAACATTCCAGGTGCCCACAATGTTGTTCCTAAAAACGGAGCTCCATCCCGCATCAATATTGGGATCTGCGGCCAAATGGACCACAATGTTCTTTCCCTCGATGGCTTTTTTAAGAGATCGGCCCGTAAAAATATCTCCTTTATAAAACCATTCCGCGGGAATAGGCTTTAAATCTGCTTCCCGGGCGCGCGCAGACAGTTCCTCACTGCGGTCCAGCCCATAAACCTCGTATTTTTGCGGTTCACGCTGGAGCCGTCTAAAAACAACACCTCCCACAAGCCCTGAAACTCCGGTGATCAGCACCTTTTTCACGACCATAGCGTCCAGGGTCTCCGGATTACTTTAGAAAGAATCCGGAAAGGGACTTGCCATAAGTGCTCAAGTTCGAAGCGCTCCTTCAAAAAAATAATAAAGCGCGCGGCCAATTGGTGGCCGCGAAGGCAGCTTAACGTTTCGGCACCTTCCCTTTTGTAGATCCATGTAAATAACCGGCATATCAGAAAACGGATCTTTTTTAAACCTTTGGGTCCGTCGGGTTGCATCGTCGCGGCGTAATGAAATCGCTCCATCCGGCTCGCGGGTTTTTTCAAAAGCTGCTGGACCGCGCCGCGGGGCACAGCCGCCTGAAAAGCATCCTTAAGATAATGAAGCGTGTGGCCCATTTGCAGTCGGACATATAGTTTGCCAGCGGCCTCCTCAAAATGGTCCCACCGGAAATCCGGCGAAACTTCAAAGATCTTTAACGCGTCCAGAGCCCACAAAAGCGGATGGCGGTGAGGATGAAATTCGTATTCGTCTCCGCAGCGGGCGCCGTGAACGCACACGTGAAGAAGCTGATATTCCGGCCGTGGGACCGTGAAAACGCCCTCTTGCCAAAAAACTTCTTCCGCATGGGACCAGAAAGGCGCTGAATCTAGCCGGCACCAGAGAAGATGCCAATGCAGATCAATCACCTTTCCCGAACTGTTACGAAGAGTCGCGGCGTGGCGTGTTTGAAGGATCTCCTCCCTTGGGATATCCAGCTCCATCCGCCAGCCATTCTCTTCCAAAACAGCCAGTGCTTTTTCCCTTTTCTCCGTTGGAATGAGAATATCGAAATCCCCCATAATCCGCGACCCGAAATCCCTGTAATACCTGAGTGTCATCGCCGCGCCCTTAAGGAGCAAAACTGGGATCTCTTCTTTTAAAAGAGCCTGGACGCCGGAAGCAGCTTCATTAAAAAGCAGCTGGTTCTGCGACCAGGCCGCCCGGTAAATTCCTCTCAAAATGCCCTGTGCGGGCCCCTGGATGCGCGAACGCAAATTTCCGTAAACCGCCGGCAAAAGCTGGAACGATCCATAATCGATTGCTTCAAGATCCGAAACAGCCCGCCATTTTTCCCAAGCTTCAATGGCTTTCTCCGGTGGAAGCGACGCCGCTTTCAAAAGCCATTCCTGTTCCCTGGACAGACACCAAGCCCCACGGACAAAACCCGGGTCTTTTATCATGCTCTCTTCCTTCGGCGGTCCAGGGAAAGTTTGAGCGCCTGTGCGTATTCGGAACGAGCCAGTTCTTTCTGCATCCCGAGATTGGTCTTATGAAGCCGTCTTCTCGCGACCAGATCTTCCAATACTTTGAGGCGAAGTCCGGCCTCCACACTTCTCAAATACCAGTCCGCGAAATCTACCACTTTCCAATGAGTCCCAAAATATCCGGCCTGGAGAAAAGCGCTTTTTTTAACAAGCATCGCGGAGGGAATAAGCCCAGGCATCGAGAACGGGGAGCAGTAGACGTTGTTTTTTGCTCCTTCATCCAGTTCCGGGCTGTAGAAATTCTGTACGCGTCCCGACACGATGTCCCATTCCGGCTCACGGCTAAAAACTTCCGCTTGAATGGATAGCTTATCCTTAAGCCACACATCGTCCGCGTCTAAAAAAGCAAGGTACTCGCCTTGTGATAACTTCACGCCCTGATTGCGGGCCTCGCCGGGCCCGCTTTTCTCCTGACGGACGTACCGGACTTCGGGTTCAAAACGCTTCGCGGCGGACGCAGTGCCGTCCGTGGAACCGTCATCGATCACAAATATCTCTAAGGGCCTGTAAGTCTGCGCGAGAGCGCTCTCGATGGCCTCACCCAGATACGTTTCACCGTTATGAACGGGAATAATGACGCTGATCAACTCATCTCGCATGACTTTGACGCGCAACGGAATGGCGAAGAAGGTTTAAAAGTTGATTGTTATTGGCCGTCACATTGGAAGAAAGGTTACGGTCATGCACGCGTTTGTGAAGCAAAACTTCCGGCAGGACCGCCATCGGCACGTTTTCATCTTTCGCGCGGGCGAACCAGTCAACATCGGTGGCGATTGAAAGCTCGGTGTTGAAAAACCCGACCGATTTGAAAAGGTCCCGGCGCGCGGCAAGGGTTCCGGTCAAATACCCTTCCCGCTCACCTTCCAACAGTTCCTTACGGAAACCTGCCGGAACGGAAGAACCCGGCTCCAGGAAAAATTTGATCTTGCCAACGACGTACTGGGTCTCAGAATGTCCCTTGAGATAATCAACCTGAAGCTTGAGCTTCCCGGGGGCCCATAGATCGTCATGATCCAGGAAAGCCAGGACTTGCCCTCTTGAAGCGCGTATTCCCGTATTGAGCGCGTCCGGAAAACCATAATTTTCCTGCACAATGGTCCGGACCCTCCCGAAGGTTTCGGCAATTTGCCGGGTCCGGTCCGTGGAGTGGCTGTCCACGACGAGGATCTCATACGGCTCGTAGTTCTGATCAATCACGCTTTGGATCGCTTGCTCGAGATACGCCTCACCGTTCTGAACCGGCATAATAACACTCACCAAAGGATTTTCAGTGACTCGAAATGACGGCAGGGCATCCACCGCACTGTTCGGTCTCCGGCGGCGGTCCAGGGAATATTTCAATTTTTTTAAATATATGAATTGTTCCGCCGGGTTCTGACGGCTCGAGTTGTCGCCATGAAGCCGGTAATAAACCCCTACTCGGGGGACCGTGACGATCGAGACTTTTTGTTCCAAAGCGCGTATCATCCAGTCAAAATCTTCGCTCGGCTCGCGTTCCGCCTCGAACGGCCCCAGACGGTCGAACAATGTTTTCCTGAAAAGGCCGCTGTGCGCGTAAAAACCGATGAAAGGATATGCGATGTCGCGGTAGATCTCGCGCTCCCCCTCTTTTCCGGCCAATCTCTGGATCTGGATCTGACCCAAGACAATATCCACGGTGGGGTCGGCTTCGAAGACAGCGGTTTGTGTCTTCAATTTATCTTCGCTCCAGATATCATCCGCATCGAGAAAAGCTATCAGATCGCCGCAGGCCGTTCGGATGCCAAGGTTGCGCGCCTGGCCCACACCTTGATTGGACTGATAAACGTACCTGACACGATCACCAAAACTGCGGGCGATCTCGGCCGTCCGGTCCGTGGATCCGTCATCGGCCACGATGATCTCCATGCGGAGATAACCCTGATGAAAGGCACTCTCAATGGCCTGCGCCAGATATTTCTCGCCGTTATAGACGGGAATAACTACGCTGACAAAAAATGGAGGATAGTTTTCGGGATCTCGCAAATGTCTTCTCCAATATCAAAATAATAAGAGGGGACCGTCCGGGCGATCCGGGCCACGAATTGAAAAGCGTTTTCGCGCGCTCCCGGCAATTGAAAGATCGTACTCGGAGCAAGCGCCGCCAGCGCCGCGGCCCCGGAAGCCGGATAGATCCGCGCAGAGCGGCCGCCGCGAATGCGCGGAATGAGCACCGCCTTGAGAGGAAAACCCCTGATGATCTTTTCCGGATAATGTTTATTTAAAAAATAAAGCGCCTTGAGCGCATCCACGCTGTCGGGTGTTCCTGTCTTTTGGACCAAAAAAGGAAGGCGCTTCACGTCACTGACCTCTTTTTTCCCGCTGCTATAAAGACTGTAAACCGCGGGGACCGAATTCAAACTGATCAAGCTGTAATCATCGCTCGCGTAAAAAAGCTCCGAATCCAGACACGCCAGGCAGGCAGTTGATTTTCCCGCGCCGCTTTTACCCGCGATCAAAACACCGCCCTCCGGCAGACCCACTGCCCCCGCATGCACAAGCTGAAGACTCCGGCGGCTGAACCAGGCATGAAAAATAGAGAGAAGTGGCGAGCCGGTCACATATTGAGGCATCTGTTCAGCAGCGCGCACCCAGAAGAGACCAAGGTTTCTTTCGAGGTCCAGGAGGCTCAAGGCATTGGCATCCATTTGAAAAAAAGTGTGGATGCGTCCGTCCGTAAAATCATGGATCTCGCCTCTTTCGCGATAATCCTCCCGTGACCAGGCGGGGGCAGGCATCGCTGTCTCCGTGGACAGGCTGTCCCACAAACAAACGGTCAGGTCCGGTCGGTAAACTTTCTCAGCCGTTAAATGTTCCAGCGCCGGCACGATCCTCTCAAGAAGCGCCGGGCCGGCAAAACGCAGGCATACGGTCTTTTCGGCGATGCGGTAATAACGTTCCAGGAAAGAGCCTACGGCTGATTCGGCTTTTTCGTAGGTATCCAGGATGGTATTGAAGAATGATAAAGGCGAGACTCTGTCGATCTCGACAGTCATGGATCAGATCTTATTTCGTTGAGGCTGTTTAGCGTTCGGCCAGCCGGCCTCGTCTACTTCGTGGATAGGGTCAAGCAAAAGCAACTCTTCCATATCGGTAAATTTCTCAAGAACGGGCGTCTCAAACGCAGTCTTCTGCACTGCTTCCGTTGCAAGGGACGGTTCCGCTTGCTTTTCGTGACCACTGCCTTCCACAGACACAACAAGCTCTTCTTCTTTTAGTTTCTGGATAAAATTAGCAGCGGCTGATTCTATCTCGCCTGAACCGGCGTTATACCTACGTTTGAGTTCGGAGACAATATCGCTTGCGGACAAGCCTTTTCCGATTCCGCTCCAAATGGCCTCGGCTGTCGAACGAAGGCTGTAATAATGGCCCCGCTCGAGGTTCAGAACGACGGCTTCCTCGTCAATGGTCTGATAAACAATCTGGGGGGATCTGATCCTGTAGCGCTCCATAATGGATTTTTATTACAGCTTATAGTGCCATTTTTTAATGGGAATGTCCATGCTCCCCATGCGCGTGGCCGTGTGACATCTCCTCCGCGGTGGCTTCGCGCATGGCCGTGATCTCGACATCAAATGTCAGGTCCACTCCGGCCAATGGATGATTGCCGCCCAGCTCTCCGTATGCTTCCGCGGCAGGCACCTGGATCTTTTTCTTATCGCCTGATTTTAAAGTCACGAGCTGCTTCTCGAGCCCTGGAATGATCTGTCCCGCGCCTTCCATGAAAGTCAACGCGCCGCGGTTCTTAGAGGCATCAATGACTTTGCCCGATTTGTCCGTCAATGTGTAGTGAAATGAAATGACCTTCTGACCCATAATCTCTCCTTTTTGTATTGTTGTGACTTTCTCCAAAGCAGGGAGTTTGTTCAAAGACTCGGCTCCCTTAACAGGACCGGTTTTCTGCGTGCCTTGGCCCTCAGGTTCAAAATTTCCACGAGCACGGAGAAGGCCATCGCGAAATAGACGTACCCTTTTGGGATGTGGTGATGAAAACCATCCGCGATCAGCATGACGCCGATCAGCATGAGAAACGAAAGAGCGAGCATTTTGACAGTGGGATGCCGGTGTACAAAATCACTGATCGCTCCTGAAAATACCATCATGAAGGCCACCGCGATCACAACCGCGAGCACCATGATCGCGATCTCATTCGACATGCCGACGGCCGTAATGACCGAGTCCAGCGAAAAAACAATATCCAGGAGGATAATTTGCGCGATAATGCCGGCAAACGAAATCTTTTTTGGGCGGACATTTATCTCGTCCTCATAGCCTTCGAGCTTGGCATGGATCTCGTGGGTGCTTTTGGCGACCAGGAAAAGGCCGCCGATAAGAAGGATCAGGTCCCTTCCGGAAACAGTATGGGCGGCCACCGCAAAAAAGGGCTCGGTCAGTCTCATGACCCAGCCGATAGAAAAAAGAAGCGCTATTCTCATGAGCATAGCCAGCGACAAGCCGATCTTGCGGGCGCGCGGCTGGTCCTTGGGCGGCAGTTTACCGCTCAAGATCGAGAGAAATACGACGTTGTCGATGCCGAGGACGATCTCAAGCACCGTCAACGTGACCAGCGCGATCAAATTATCGATATTAAATAAACTTTCCATGACCGCTCCTTATTCCATATCCCCGTGCCGGACTATTGTTTGTAGCACGCAGCCCATGCGATCAAGAGGAACTGCAAAGGCAATCTCGCCCAGTACACCCACACGGGAATAGCCGGAAAGATCTCCGGGTGCAGCGCCATGTGAATATTGACCGGAAAGACCGCGATAAGATAAAAAATGACACCCCACGCCGCCAGCCGCCTTGTCCGCTCGATCACGAGAAATGTTCCCAATATAACCGAGACGGCGCCGCTTATCAAGACAAGCGTATTCGCAAAAGGCAGATAAGGCGGCATCACTTTAACATAGAGCGGTGTCTTTACAAAATGAAGCGCGCCTGCCGCGATAAACAGCACACCCAATAGATTTTTAAGCGGTAGGATCCTTTCCGGGATTTTTGCAGATTTTATCAATTAAAATTCTTATGAAATTCCAGAACACGGCTGTCAAAAATGACATCCCGCGCATGGATCTTTTTCTTAAGCCTGATCCCTTCCAGTTTCGTGCACCGGCTAAGCGCCACATAGACCTGCCCGTGCGCGAACGCGCCGCTGCCGACGTCGATCACCACCTCGTCAAGCGTCTGCCCCTGGCTTTTATGGATCGTGATGGCCCATGCCAGCTTAAGAGGAAATTGCTCGAACGTGCCTATGACGCTGGGCTCAATGTGGTCCGCTTTCTCATCGTAGATGTACTGTATTTTTTCCCATTTATTGCGCAAAACTTCGTGAACATCTCCGTTGATATTGACGGTTATCATCGACTCCGTCAAGTCTTCAACAAAACCGATCGACCCGTTGACCCAGCGCTTTTTTTCCACATCGTTTTTGATCATCATGATCTGAGCGCCTTTCTTAAGCACCAGAGAATAGTCATTGGGATATTCTCTTTCCTCGAATTTTTGAGCGACTTTGGCGTCATATCGATACGGCTCATCTTCGATCTTTGAAAGGTTGTACGCATTGATCCGGGAGGCCGCCTCATTTGTCGCGGTAAGAACGACAAACACCCCCTCCTCATCAAAATAATCGCCGTCGTCGATAAGGCGCGAGTTGAGAAGCGCCATGTCGTGGTCTGTGTGTTTATTTTCACGGATGTTATTCAATAAAGAGATGAACTTCGGGTCCGATTGACGAAAAATATGAGTGAGCTCAAAACGGCGGATGTTCAATCTTTCAAAAACGCGGGCGCTAAAAAAGAAAGGGCTTTGGTATTTCCTACCAAAGAATTCATTCATGTCCTGGCCTACGACGGGCGGCAGCTGGAACAGATCCCCGATCAAAATGACTTTGACCCCGCCAAAAGGCTTGTTGTTGCCGCGATTGATCCTGAGCGACATATCGATCCCGTCCATCACGTCGGCCCTCACCATCGACGCCTCATCAATGACAAGCGTGTCTATTTTTTGCACCAAAGACCTTGTCTTCCCGAGAGGCTTTACTTCGCTTTCCTGGATAAATCTTGGCGGCAGTTGAAAGAATGAATGGATCGTCTGCCCGCCGACATTGATCGCGGCGATCCCGGTGGGCGCCAACACCACCACATTTTTGGCGGTCGTGGCCCTGAAATAACGCAGTAAGGTGGACTTTCCGGTGCCCGCGCGGCCCGTGACAAATTGACACTCGTCGGTATTTTCCATGAGCTGAAGCACCGCCTTAAAATCATCGGTCAGCTCGATGTCTTTGATGTCGATATTTTTTTTCGAGGAAAATGTTTTTTTCACAGATCTGACGCCGTCTCGTTTATCTTAATATAGTTTTATAAAATCTGAGGGAGAAATTACTTTAACATCTTTTCCCTTGTACAGAGTGTAATCTTTCAGATTTCCCGTGATCAAATAAGAAGCTTGGCCTGATAACGCAACTTCCAGGAAAGGCTCATCATCAGGGTCCGCAAGAGAAAATCCTAATGGCCTGGACGATACGGGATGACCGCAAGCCTGTATCTGGTCCAGCAGATCATCCACGTATTTTTCTTGAAATAAGAATTTTGGCCGCAGAAGAACTTCGCGGTACTCGCTCAATATCCGCGAGTCATGGCACAGCTCCAAAGTCCCGGAAGAGACCGTCCGCACGATCTGTCCGGGCGCGCCAAATGGATTGAGAAGCCCTGACACAAGAACATTGGTGTCCAGAACGACCTTCAACGAGGCCTGGACTTTCTGACCGCCTTGACCTCTCTTTCGATCTCTTCGTGCGAAAGGCGGTCAAGGCCCGCCTTTTGGGATGAAATCTGCATCGATTCGACAGCCTGGATAGCCCTTGATCTTCGAATAGCGCTCAAGGATTCGTCGAGATTGTCTTCCGATACACCGGATAGGATCGCGATCGGGCGGCCATTGGAAGTCACGACGACGTCCCTCTCCTTCTGGATCCGTTTCCAGATCTGGGACGCTTTAGATCTTAAATCTCTCACCGAGATAAATACCATGTGTCACCTCCGTCACTCAATAGTGTACACGATTGAGCACCACTAGTCAACCGGCTCTTGTCTTGGCTTTCTCGTCGGCGCCCCAGCGCCGCATAAAAAAAGAGGAGCCGAGCGGAACCCAGCCCTCGTTTCCGTAAAATTCAAAAAACCCACCACTCGAGGTCCCGAAAGAAACGAGCATGGCCATACCCAGAGTGATCCGGATAAGGTCCAGGTTTTCCGGCGGCTCTACCGAAAACCAGAGGCGGTCCCAAGCCCTGCTGAGCGCGTTCATCCGCACGAGACCCAGTCGAGAGGTTCCGTTTCAATCCATCCCTCATCCATCGGCCTATGCCCTTCGACGTACTCCTGCGGCGAGATCAACAACTGGTTCACCCGCGTGAAGCGGATCCTCTCTGGTGCAAGCGCGCTGTGCTTGCCGTATAGGTAACGCACAGCCCCGTTCAAGTAGTCCCCTTCTTTAGACTGAATGCTATAATGAAGAGCGTGATAACCGAAAAAATTCGGGTCGGATCGTTTCAGGTCTTCAGTCAGACGAAACTCATGCTTCCGACCCGATGCGTTCTCCACCGTATACCGTAGAATCGCTCCCGGTTGTGTGATCGAAGAAAAAAATCCCCAATAATTTTGGATCCGAAAGAAATTTACGTAAGGCTTAAAGAGGGGGTAGACCTTCCCCATAAGGTGAGACGCCGGCGCGGCACTCGCCAGGATCGCCAGCGTATGCCAGGCAAGAAAAAGCGACTGGATCCTGTAAACAACCGAGCGGGACAATGGTCAGGTGTCGAATACAGTCTGATTTTTGTTTCCCGTCTCCTGCCCCCCAGATTTCACCTGAGTGGCAATCTCTTGACTGACCGCCGCGACCGCCAAAGACTGCGAAGCCAAAATAAACACCACCCCCAAACCAAAATACATACCTCGAACAAACCATTTCGCCATCAATTTCTCCTTTATGCTCATACCGCCTTCGAATTAAGTTAAGTACCCCTTTTCCACACCAGTCCCCGGGGGACACGTTAGATGAGTATACAACTCCCCTTTTGGCTGCTCAGGACTGAACCCTATATCGCTTTCAGACCCGGTATGGTCTACTTGATCCTCTGACGATCCAACCGAATGGTTTAACTCTCTCCCCACCCTATGTCAAGCAAATCATAAGCGCCTCAGCATCGTCCTCTAACTGTCGGCGAAAAATTTGCCTTTCCAAAACGATTTTATTATCATAGACACTCATGCCGAAGAATATTCTTCTCAAGCTGTTAACGTTGTGTCTTGCGGCTAGCCTCGTTGTCATCGGGTTCCTTTCATGCTTTCTATTTCAACAAAGAGAAGCGCCCCATAGCATCTGGTCACGCATCGCGGCCGAGCGCGAAAGGATTGATAATTTCCGTTTGACCGACTCCCGGGGAAGATCCCATGAACTCTACCGTTACTCCGATGCCCGAGCGATCGTGCTCATTTGGCATGGAAACGGCTGTCCGATCGTGAGACAAAGCATTCCCGCTCTCCGGCAGATCGTGAAGCTTTTTTCGAATAAACGTGTCATGTTTTTTATGATCAACGCGAACACGCAGGACAGCCGGGAAGATATCGCGAAAGAAGCTCGTGACTTCGGCATTGACCTCCCTATTTTAAAAGATGAGGCCCAATGGGTGACCAAAGCGGTCGGGATCGAACGCACAGCGCAGGCCGTTCTCATCAACCCTGCCGATTGGTCGGTTGTTTACCGTGGACCGATCGACGACCGTGTAGATTATGGATCACAAAAACCCAAGGCGGCCGAGAACCACTTGGCTGACGCGCTTTCAGCCTTTCTAAAGGGAAAAGAGATTAAAAATGCGCGGCTTGAGGGAAAAGGCTGTCTTATAGACCTTAAGAAAAGCAGGCGGCCCGTAAATTCTCCGTTAGTTTATACACGGGACATTGCCCCTATTCTGGAGAAAAAGTGTCTTGAGTGCCATGTGACCCATGGCATTGCGCCCTGGGCCATGACCGGTTATGAAAAGGTCCGCCAGTGGGCGCCGATGATCCGCGAAGTTATCCGGACTGAACGAATGCCTCCTTGGTCCGCGGACCCTCACTTTGGGACTTTCTCCAACGATAGATCCTTGAGCCTCGAAGAAAAAATGGCGCTGGTTTCTTGGATCGAAGACGGAGCTCCTCGAGGAGAAGGCCCCGATCCTCTGGCTGACAGAAAAGAGGAACCCAAGCCGAAATGGCCGCTGGGTGAGCCTGATCTTGTCATTGAAGTGCCGGAACAAAAGATCCCGTCCACTGGCGTTATCGAATACAGACACCCTAAGATAGATTTTACGTTTGAGAAGGACCTATGGCTGCGCGCGGTAGAATTTCGGCCTGGCAATCCCAAGGTTTTTCATCACGGTTTGGCCCATCTTTTGGAGGCGGGCAAGGAGTCCCCGACGCATATACTTCATGATAACTACCTTGCGCTATATGTCCCCGGTTCTTCCGTTCTGCCATTTCCGGCCGGCACAGGAAAATTCATACCCAGAGGATCCAAGGTTTTTTTCACCTTGCATTACGTGCCCACCGGTAAGCCGGAAACGGACAAGTCGGAAATTGCCCTCTATTTTCACAAAAAACCTCCAGCACGCGAATTCAAGGTGGCAACGGCGACGGATATATCGCTGGCAATCCCTCCCCATAAAAAGGAACATCGGGTGCAGGCAAGTTATCAATTCACGAACAACGTCCTCGTTTATGCTCTGAGGCCTCATATGCATTACAGGGGCCAAAGTATGAGTTTTGAGGCGCATTATCCGGATAGTTCCACTGAAATGCTTTTATCGGTCCCGAACTACAATTTCAATTGGCAGATCGAATACTACCTTTCAAAGCCTAAATTCCTCCCGGCCGGGACAGAAGTGGTTTGCCGGGCGACGTTCGACAATTCAGCTCAAAATCCTGCCAATCCGGACCCGAATGCGACGGTTCGTTGGGGGCGTCAAAGCTGGGACGAAATGATGGTCGGACGTATTTTTTACGTCGACGAAAAGAAATAATAGACGGCGGCTATTTTATTTTTTCTTTTTTGCTTTTTTTAATGGCTTATTCTTTTTTGATTTTTTGGCTGCGGCAGGCGCCGGAGAAACCGGGGACTGGCTAACGACCGGCTTGCTCACCGGCTTTGGAGCCATGGCTACCGGCGTCAGCACCGGAAAAACGTTGCCCGGACCGCCGGGCTTGCGATTGGCAAAACAATCTTTGCAATAGACGGGACGGTTTTCAGAAGGTCTGAAAGGAACTTCACATATTTTATGGCAATTCGCGCAGATCGCTTCGTACAAAGTCCTTTCTTTACGAGGAGGCTGCTGGGTTTCGTGATTCTGCTTCCCCGCCGTCTGAGAGATGACAACATCCATCTTCTTCTCCAACTCGACAAGCCGATTCAGCAATTTAGCGACGACCCCCTCTAAATACGGATCGACCCTGGGAACATTGGTTGCTTTCGATTTTGAGTTTTTTTTCATGGCTCTCCTTTTTACCAGCCGCCCTTTAGCAGCTAAACTAGTTTAACTCGCCCCTAGATCTTTAATCAATATGCATATTGACCGATCACGGTCCGCTCTTTATACTGATTTGGAATAAATTGACTTTCGCGCAACTTTCAAGGAGATACCATGAGTCATAAATTTTTTTCTGCCTTATTTTTTAGTGTACTTCTCTCATCGGCGTTTTCCATGCCCGGCTTTTGCGCCGCTACTGAATCCGCGCCGGAAATCGTCTCTCTCGTCCGCAACGCGGCAGCACTTGTGGAGCAAAATAGCGAAGGGGCTTTCGCCGAATTCAAACAGCCGCAGACAAAGTGGCTACACGACGACACCTATATCTTTGTGTTAAGCGATAAAACTGAACTTCTCAATCCCGTCAAACCGGAAATGGAAAATACCGACGTCTACGCGCTGAAAGACGCCAACGGCAAACTTTTTGTGCGTGATTATGTGGAACTCGCCCGCCATAGCCCTGCCGGCGAAGCGTGGGGCCATTTTATCTGGATAGAACCCAAGACCGGGGATCGCCTGTGGAAAGCTGCGTATCTCAAAACCGCCAAAATGTCTTCGGGTGAGGAAGTGATCGTCGGCAGCGGCATTTATTCTCCAAGGATAGTGAAAGAATTCATCATCGACACCGTCGAAAATGCCGTCCGGCTCATCGAGCGCAAGGGCCAGGACGCTTTCACCGTTTTGAACGACAAGACGAGCCAGTATCAATACCAAGACACTTACGTTTTTGTCGTCGATGAAGACGGCTTGTGCCTCGCGCACGCCGAACCTTTGATGGTAGGCACGAATATACTCGACCTGCACGACGCCAACGGCAGGCACATTGTCCAAGAAGCGCTGGAAATTGTCAAAAAAGACGGCGCGGGATGGATGGAGTACGTTTGGGCAAAGCCTGGAACCAAAGAAATCAAGAAAAAACAGTCCTACGTGAAAAAAGTAACGTTGGGGGGCAAAGTACTGGCCGTGGGGGCCGGGATTTACCTCGACTAAGTCTTCCTCAATATATTTTGTAAGGGATCACCACGCGCAAGCTGTCTACTTTTTTAAAATCAGCCGCGTCACGCGTGACAAGCGCAAGATCCTCATTCCGCGCCAAGACCGCTTGAAAAGCATCAGGCAGTTTTAGCCGAAAACGGTTCCGCAGACCGGCGGCAAGGTCGGCTTCATCGGGACCGATGGAGAGGCATCCGTATTCATCTAAAAAAGCCGAGACAGCCTCCCATTTCTCAGCCGCTTTCACAAGCACCTCGGCCCGCGTGATAACCGAAATCATCGCTTCGTCATGCGTCAGGGCCGACAGCCACTTTGTCGCCTGAGGGATCCCATTTAAGTGGTCGATCAGGATTGTGGAGTCTAGCAGGTATTTGGCGGGCACTACTCCCACTCTTTCCTAAGCTTCCGGACAAATGACACACTGTCATCCATGCCGCGCAAGAGGCCGGAAGTGTCTTTAAGCACTTGCTGATAGCCTTCGCTACGGGCTTTTTTTTGAAAATCCTTGATCGCCGCCCGGATCGTCTCGGCCGTTGACTGGCCGTGCCGCCCGCTGTACCGATCGAGCCATCTTTTATCGGAATCTTCTATCGTCACAATCGTGCGTACCATTTCTCTGCCTCCGGAAGGAGTATATCATATCAATGATGATATATCAATCTATTGACTATGAAGCGCCTCAAGTTTGGCGGTGAGTTCAAGCCAGAGGTGCTCCTGGGTGTCGATGAGGCGGGCCAGCTCCTCGTAGCGCCCATGGCTCTCGCGCGACCAAGCCATCACGTCAGACATAAAGTGCTCATGGATCGCTTCATGTTCTTTTTTATACGCGGCGATCTCGGCCTCGATTTTGTTCACACGGGTCGTAAGCTTGCGCTTTTCGGACTCGATCTCTTTTTTTAAATGGTAGTGAGACTTGGACTTCTCGGCGGGCTTCGCCGGAGCATCGGTCTTATGGCTCTGCGTCTCCACAAGTTCCGCGCGGAGTGAATTTTCGAGGTGATACACATAGTCTTCGTAGGGGCCGGGATAACGCCGGACAGTCCCGTTATTGACCTCTACGATCTCGGAGGCAACGAGGTTCACGAACGTACGGTCGTGACTGATAAAAAAGAGTGTCCCTGAGAAGCTTTTAAGCGCGCGGCCAAGCGCCTCGACAGTTTCAAAATCCAAGTGGTTCGTCGGTTCGTCAAGAAGCAGGACCGGACTTTTCATCAAAAGAAGTCCCGCCAGGCACAATCTCGCCTGCTCGCCTCCGCTTAAAACAGCGGTCTTTTTTTTGACATCGTCGCCCTTAAAAAGAAAGCTTCCCGCGAGATTTAAGATCTCCTGACGCGTGACACCGGGCGCGGCAAGATCCGATAGGTGCGTGTACACGTCCCGCTCCGGATGCAGGGCCGTAAACACATGCTGGGCGTAATAGGCGATCTTCAAGCCATAGCCCCAGCGAAACTTTCCCCCTTTGGACGCGAGATCATCGGCGAGCGTTCTTAAAAAAGTGGTCTTCCCCTGCCCGTTGTCTCCGAGGACGGCCACGCGGGAGCCCTGCTGGATCTCGAGGTTGATCCTCTGCGCAACGAGCTTCTCCGGGTAACCGATCGCCAGGTCCTCGCAGGAAAACGCGACGCCCTTTCTTGGCTCCACCGCGGGGATTTTGATATGGACGTTGCTTAAAGGGTGATCAATGTCTATTTTTTTAAGCTTCTCGATTTGGCGCATCTTGGACTTTGCTTGGCTCGCTTTGCTCGCTTTGGCGCGAAACCGGTCCACAAAGAGCTGAAGCTGTTTTTGCTTGGCTTCGATATTCTTGTTGTAACTCGCGGCCTGTTCTTTCTGCTCTTCTTTAAAGATTAGATACTCCTCCACGCTTCCGGGATAGAGCGTACAGCCCCCGTTTTCGATCTCAAGCGTATGCTCGCAGGTCTTTTTTAAAAACTCGCGGTCGTGGGAGACGATGATAAAACCGCCGCGGTAGTCCTGCAGGAATTCTTCCAAAAGGATGAGAGTTTTAAGGTCTAGATAGTTCGAGGGTTCGTCCAAAAGCAGAAAATTAGGGTCGGCCAAAAGCATCGACGCAAGCTTCACACGCGTGCGGTAGCCTCCGGAGAGACTGCCGATCGGGGCGTTTAAAATCTCGTTTTTAAGCTGAAAGCGGCCCCCCATCTTGCCGCACTGCCACTCTTCCTTACCCGTGTAGCGCATGAGAAAGCCAATTACCGTCTCATCGAGTTTGTACGGGTCGTGCTGTTCGAGGTAGCTTAAGCGAAGCTCGGTACTACGACTCACCGTGCCGCCGTCGGCCTCTTCGTGGCCCGTAATGATACGGCACATCGTGGACTTGCCGGCGCCGTTGCGGCCAATGACGCCTACTTTTTGGTCCTCCAAAAAAGAAACCGTCGCGTCATCTAAGATCACCCTCGCGCCGTAACTTTTATGGATACCGCTTAACTGCAGAAGTACTTTCACTTAAAATATTCCTCTAGCTATTGAAAAAGAAAAACCCCCGTAGAACTGGGGGAGTTTTTCTTTGAATGATCCCGTTTCGGATATGGAAGTGTTATTTTACCACCCGAACAGCCAAAATTTTACTCTAATTTTTGTTTTCGTTCAAACCCGGCGGTGTCTTGTGCCATTTGTAGCCACCTACCGCATCCTGATATCCCCTGTCGAAAAGCTTTCTCATCTGCTCGGGGTCGAACATCTCCTTGGCTTCGGGCCTGAAATCATCCGGAATAAAAGCCAAATTGTAGTCATTTCCCCGTTTTTTCATGAACTCATAGATCCGGTAGGTATCCCCCGCCCTGCGAATTTATGATCAACCCCAAAGCGCTGTCGGCGATCGAACCTAATTTATTCTCGACTTTCTTGTAGCCGCCCTCGACATAACCGTTGCGGATCAGATAATACGCCGCCCTCATTTTTGCGGTATCCACATTGGTGGCTTTAAATTCTTCCGGGCTGATGCTTTCCATCAGCTTGAAGATCGCGAACATCTGCGTCATCGTGCCGCCATCCACGTGCATCTCCTCATACGAGCCGCCATCCGCCTTCACAGGCAAATGGACCGGTGGAAATATGACGGGGATCGACGCGGATGCAAGCGTCACCTTCCGGAAGAGCTCCGTGTCCCCCCGACCAGCGATGGCGCCCATGTTCCACACGACAAAGCGCTGGGCGTCCAGATTGACTGTGCCGACAAAAAGCCGCCTGCCGCGCCCGTGTTCTGCCGCGATCTTTTGAAGCAGATCGGGTGTGATGACGCTCGCGATCTTATCGGCCAGCGGCTGGGAGCTGGAGAGACTGTCGCCATGGAGGGCGTCCAGCGGCCCTTTGGGTGACATGACATCTTTTGTCGACGTGGTTGTGTAATATTCCTCCAGTACGCCATCGTAGTCCTTTCCCAAAAAGGCGAAAGGCGCTATCAAGGCGCCCGTGCTCACACCGGTGACCACTTTAAAGACAGGCCGGGTGCCGGATTGGGACCAACCCTTGAGTAACCCCGCGCCATAAGCCCCATTGGCCCCGCCACCGGATACGACGAGCATGGGATACGTGCGGACCCCGTCAGGGCCGGCCGGATAAATGCTTTGGTCGTCATGTTTTGCCGCTTCGAGCAGGTCCTGCTGAAACGAAGGGTTTGGAATACCGATCATCGTCCTAATCTGGGCCGCATTATCGATAACGGCTCTGTCGACAAGCTCTTGAGGAACAGCCGTGCGCGGCACCGTCGCGCACCCTGAAAGCGTAAAAAGCAGTGCGCAAAATCCCATAAACAACGCGCTATTCTTATCGGCAATTTTCATCAAACTCTCCTTTTATGTTGGGAAAAGAAATGTTACCACCACCCGCGCGCCCCAGCCTTCGGGGCCGCTGTCCGGGGTTTCGGCCCAGTAGCGGGCAAATCCGCCGACCTGTACGAGCTGACCGCCTACTTTAAAAAGCTGGCTCACGCCAAAATTTACGGGGACGGACCAAGTTTCACCTTCCCAATCATACGTGGACTCGGTGTTCACTAGGAACGTCGTGGCTTTCTTTGTCGAGTAGGATAAAAATGGCTGCAAAAATGTCGCGCTCACGTCCTTCCGTTCATCGTCTCCCGAGACAGACCAGACGTGATTGGCAAGCGCCCCGTAAGTCCAGCCTTTCTCCTGCTTTAAAACGACGGCTGTCGGTCCTAGACCAAATTTTTCACCGCCGAGAAGCTCATCCGACGCGGAAGGGATAAGAAACACCGGCCCCGCACCCCAGATAAGACCTCCCGCTGTGGGTTCTTTCGGAGAAAAGAAAACACTCTGCAGAATATCCCCAACACCGGACTGATGGCCGGAATCGACAATCTGCACACCCTGCGGGGTCTTGACCGGCAAACCAACGATGTCTTCTTGGCTTACGATCGGCACGATCGTACGCGAGATCAGGTTCCAGTCCTGATTCAATGAGATCGGAATGACCGGCTGGATATTCGCGCTGATCTTGTAGCCGTCCGCAAGGCCGATACCCTCGTCGTAATTCACCTGAATCGGTACGCTGATAAGCGACGCGACGGGATTGGAGAGTTTTTTGGCCATTTTTTCAGCCTCCGACTCACCACCCGCCCCTTCCTGCGCATGCGCAGGGCTAGTGGGTATTCCCGTCAAGATAAACACCGCTAAAAGAACAACGCTTATCACTTTATTCATGAGGCACTCCTCCTATAATTAACCTGTTAATTCCTTTGTAAAACGTCTCCAAAGTTTAAATGCGCTTCACATCGATCGTTATTTTTTCGATCTTTTCAGTGAACTTGTTGTCGCCTTCACGGTAGTCGTTGGATACGGCTGTTTCGCCGTCCAGGCCTACATCGACGCCTTCATCCCCAGAGAACACATAGGGCTGCGTCTTGGGGATCTGACCTTCGGCAACCTGCTGGCCGTCCACGGACAGCATACATTTGCCGCCCGCGCCGGGTTTGTCGCCATCAAACACAAATTCATACTTTATGACGTGCTTGCCCGCGCCGAACGCTTCGGGGGATGAAATGTTGGTCCGTTCAAGTCCGAAGAAATTGTACTCATGATGGACCTTTCCCTCTTTCATGTACAGTGACCATCCGCCAAAACGGCCCGCCTGCGCGATGATAACGCCATTGGCATTGGAATCCGTTAATTCCACATCGGCTTCGATCGTGTAGGAGTGGTTCTTTATATTGATGAACACATTTTCCATCAAGCCCGTCATGCCTTCATAGACTGTCAATGACGTACGCTCGCCCATCAGATCGGGTCTGCCGGCAATACCAGCGTCAAATCGCTCCGAACGGCGGTCGTCGATCGGGTATACATGATTTTTGATCGCTTCCTCGTCGAAAACCTTTTGAAGCTCTTTTAATTTTTCGGGGTTCTCAGCGGCAAGGTTATTCGCCTGTGAGAAATCCTCATCTACGTGATAAAGCTCCCAAACATCTTCCGTCAGCGGTGGGAGCTTCGCCATCACCCACGGAATGGAGTGCCGCGTGGCCGCGACCCATCCCTCGTGATAAATGGCCCTATTGCCGAACATCTCGAAATACTGAGTCGTATGCCTGTCAGCCGCTTTCGCGTCATCGAAAGAATACAGGAACGATACTCCGTTAAAAGGCGTCTGTTCCGTTCCGTTGACGCTCTTTGGAAAAGGCAGTCCAGCGGCCTCTAAGACGGTCGGCGCGATATCGACGACGTGCGTAAACTGAGAGCGGGCCTCTCCCTTGGCTTTGATCCTGTCAGGCCAGTGAACGACCATGCCGTTGCGCGTGCCGCCGAAATGTGAGGCGACCTGTTTGGTCCATTGAAACGGAGTGCCGCCCGCCCAAGCCCAGCCGACAGCGTAGTGAGGAAATGTATTTGGGCTTCCCCAGTCATCGATGTGATCCATCATTTGGGAGGCTTTGCCAATGATGCCATTCAAAGCCATCATTTCATTGTAGGTGCCTTCAGGGCCGCCCTCGGCGCTGGCCCCGTTGTCCCCTACAATATATAGGAACAAGGTGTTGTCCATCTCGCCTATTTTTTCCAGGGCCTGCACCAATCGTCCGACTTCATGGTCGGTGTGTTCGGCAAATCCGGCAAAAGTCTCCATTTGCCGCGCGAAGAGTTTTTTCTGCTCAGGTGTTTGATCGTCCCAGGCAGGGATCTCTTTGGGACGCGGAGTGAGCTTGGCGTCCTGTGGAATGACCCCAAGCTGCTTTTGACGCTCGAATGTTTCTTCGCGGAGCTTGTCCCAGCCTTGATCGAACTTGCCCTTGTACTTATCGATCCATTCTTGAGGGACATGGTGAGGAGCGTGGGTAGCACCAGTGGCAAAATACACGTAAAAAGGTTTATCAGGTGTCAGGGTTTTTTGCGCGTTCATCCAATTAATCGCCTGGTTGGTCATATCCGTCGTGAAATGATAATTGGGATCTTTTGGGTGTTCGACGCGGATGGTGCCGTCGTAGATCGCGGGGGCCCATTGGTTAGTCTCGCCGCCAATGAATCCGTAGAATTTATCAAATCCCGAGTGCGTCGGCCAGCGGTCATAAGGGCCGGACGCGGAGACTTCCCAAGGGGGCGTTTCATGGTATTTGCCGAACGCGGCGGTGCTGTACCCATTCAACCTCAACATCTCCGCCAAAGGCGTGACGCTGTTGGGACGGACACCAGTATTGCCGGGAAACGCGGTAGCCAGCTCCATGATGGCCCCGGCGTTATTCACGTGATGGTTGCGCCCTGCGAGCAAAGCCACGCGGGTCGGAGAGCAAAGCGCCGTGGTATGAAAACGGTTGTACTTGAGTCCGTTTGTCGCGAGCTTTTCCAGAGTGGGCTCGTTGATCGGGCCGCCAAAAGCGCTCGATTGCCCGAAACCCTGGTCGTCGATCAAAACGATCACGACGTTCGGAGCTTTCTCGGGCGCTTTCACTTGAAAGCCGGGTGGCGCCACAGCGTTACGCGCGTCAAGCTCCGTGATCGCCGGGTAATCAGGCTGTTTAATGGGTAATATGGTGCGGTCGACGGTGGCATTTGAATCCTCCGCGTGCGCGTACGACACGATCCCGAGTGTGCCGAACTCAAACACAAGGCTGATAACAAGGAAAGCTGCCAAAAAAGGCGCTTGGATAGACTTTATTTTCATCGCTATTCTCCTATTTAATTAAGTGAATCTTTCACGCATCGAAAACCCACATTCGAAGAGCCGCTGTCAAAACCCGTCCCGCGTCGCGCGCTGGGGCGGTAGTTAATGCAATATTGGTCACTGCACAAAAAGGATCCGCCTTTCGTGACGCGCTTGGGCACCAAAAGCTCGGCGGGATCTTGAAATTCATCAGACGTCCACTCCCACACATTGCCAATCATGTCGTACAAGCCGTAACCGTTGGGTTTGAATTTTTTAGCCGGTGAAAGTCCCTTAAAACCGTCTTCCCCCGTGTCGCTATTGGGGAAATTTCCCTGAAAGGTATTGGCCATCCATTCGCCTTTAGGCTGAAACTCATCGCCCCAGGCGTACCGTTTTTTCTCCAAACCCCCGCGCGCGGCGAACTCCCATTCGGCCTCGGTCGGCAAGCGCTTCCCCGCCCATTTCGCGTAGGCCATAGCATCGTCCCAGGAAATTTGGACCACCGGATAATCGTCTTTTCCCTCGATTGAGCTTCCGGCCCCTTCAGGATGACGCCAATCTGCGTCATTGGTCCATACCCACCAGGCGGAAATATCATTTAAAGCAACGGGGTTTTTAGGCGGAGTAAAAACAAGGGAGCCCGGCTTCAACATTTCGTCAGGCGGCTTCGGCGTGCCGGGAGGAACCTGCTTTTTAAGTTCTTCCCAATCCACAGGCCGCTCGGCGGTCGTCACGTAACCCGTAGCCTCAACGAATGTCCGGAACTGCGCGTTCGTGATCTCCGTCTCATCGATCCAAAAAGCGCCAACCTTCTGGCGATGTGAAGGACGCTCGGCCGGATAGGAATCTTCCTCGTCCGTGCCCATCGTGAACTCCCCGCCGGGGATCCAGTTCATGCCAGGAGGGGCGCTCACTTCAGCCGCATGCGCCGTCGCAATGAACCCAGCCCGCGACGGGGGCGCGATCTTGCAGCATGATTTCTTATCTGCGCCTGCCGGAAGCGCCGCTTCTTGAGCGGCAACGGGAGACAGGCCAAACAGCATCGCAAAGGTCACCATAATCCAAAAAAATGAAGCGAAAAAATTTTTACTCATTTCTCCGGCGTATACCAAATGGGTGACGTGTAGGCGCGCTCCTGCAAGGTCATCGGCACTTCCGGTGGCATCGACGATATCAAGAATCAAAGCGTCATCTCCGTTCAAAAAGTAATCACCCGTTGGATGAACCAAAACATTGCGACACTCCGATCGCGTAAGGCGGGATAAACCCGGCCCATCGCAGCATACCAAGCTTCATGCGCCGCGCGAACGCGACAAGCACCAGAACCGTCCCCACAAATAAAAAATGTCCTGCCTCGGCCCCTATGCTGAAGAATAAAAGTGCCAAGGGTATATTCCCCTGCGGCAAACCCACTTCGCTAAGCGCCCCCGCGAAGCCCAGCCCGTGCAGTAAACCAAAAGTGAAAGCCACAATCCACGGCGCACGCGACGTAATACTCTCTTGCCCCTGACGTAAGCGCAAAATTTCAGACGCCACGAATACGATGCTCAAGGCAATCACCGCCTCCACCGATCTGGGCGGCACATGCACAAACCCAAGCGCCGCCGCCGTGAGCGTAAGACTATGCGCAACAGTAAAAGCGGTAACAGTCTTCACCAACTTCCACCCACCGCGCGTAATGAGAATGAGAGCAAGCACAAAGAGCAAATGGTCGGCACCTGTCAGGATATGCTCGATCCCCAACGCCAAATACTCACGGACCACTTTTAAGGCCGGCCTTTTGCCGACGACTATAAAGGAAGGCGAGTCAGGTTTCACGAGATTCGTCTGCACGGTCCCATCAAGAAATTCGATGCGCGCCAAAACATCCGTCTGGGTGGCGCTCAGGCCTTGAATAGCGATGGACTCGCCGATGAGCCCCTTGGAAAATTTTAAAAGCCGCCGCTCGATAAAAGCGTCCCTTGTGCTCTGCCTCGTTCCCGGAGCGAGCTCCTCGTAGACAGCGGGCCAATTCACATGCAGGCCCAACACCTTATCGCCGCGCGCGGGCACTTTCCACAGCACCGAAAACTCTCCGGGTTTTGTTTCGGACATTTCAAGATACGCGGGGCGAAGTTCATGCGCATGGGCATAGGAAGCATGGAAGAAAAACAAAATGGATAGAAAAAAAAGCGGGCGGGCGATTTTCATGATTCGCGTTCTTCAACAGCGGCGGGTCTTATGATGTCAAACGGTATGGCCGGCTTATCCACGACAATCTCATACCGGCTCATCAAACGCTTAAAGCTCTCCTCTTTGGCTTTTTGCCGTGTTTCGTAAGTGCCTGAATCAAGATCTTCCGTCAAAAATTCATATTTCTGCACAAGCCGGCGGCGGATGACGGGGTCATCCCTGTCCAGTCCTAAAGCGATGGCTTCCCGCTTCAAAACCTCTTCATAAATATAAGCATCGACGAGCCCTTTCAGCTCCTCCGAAGTCGGGGGCCGAAACCATTGCCTTTTCCAGGTCTCTTTTAAAGTCTCGATTTGACCAGCTGTCACCTCAATCCGCCGCGGAGCCGTCTCGGGATTGCGCGGATGAACCACCGCGTAGAGCCCAAAGAGCATGGCGCCTATGAGGAGAAAATGAAATAAAGGCTCTTTGATTATTTTTTTCAAATCTTAAAAAACCCAAACCCCGTTCACTGTCGCGATCTCATCGTCGAAGTGGTCCTCGGCGCCGTACTCCCAAGCGTATCGAAACGAAATGTAAAATTTATGGACCACCGGCCAAACGCTGACTTGGGCCGCAAAACCGTTGGTTTGATCATGCACAGACGGATCTGCCGGCGCATCCGCGCCTTTATCGTCGGTGATCTGCCAGTGGTGAAAGCCTGAGACGCCTATCTCGATTTGAGGATGTAAATACTGGCTGATACCATACTCAAGATCGATGTCCTGGCCGGGTGTGAGATCAAATCCGTCTTTCTCCGTATGATAACCGTAGGTCCCCTGCACCACGAGCGCTGTCGCCTTGGGCGCCAGAATCGTGGGGTAGTAAGCGAAAGCGGCTTGTACTTGATGTGTCCAGTATCCCAGGCCGACATTCACCGCATCCTCCGAGTCATAAGCTCCGGTCGGCGCGAAAAAGCCGTAGTTCAGGCCCGCGTCATACTCCGCCCCGTGCCAACCAAGCCAGAATGGCACGACAAGCATATCCCCGAAGCCGTCCTTTTCTCCCTCTACATCGATAGTCGTGCTTCCGGCGACCGTTTTAGTCAATGGGCCGATCGTGACCGTGCCCGCCCCGCTCACTTCCGCCGACGCCGCTAGCCTGACATGTCCGTAGCTCGGCGCGACATAGAGTCCGTAGTCAGCTCCCAAAATTTTATGCTCAGTGATCCACATTAGAATATGCTGGCTGGTGAAGGCTTCAAATTCCAAGTCTATATCTGCGGTGATAGTGCCTGTCAAAGTCACGTCAAACTGCGCGCGACCCGCTCCTACGGATTTTGTGAACGTCCCCGATTTTGTGATCTGGTCCACCTCATCACCGCTTGCATCCATGTAAACATCACTGGAAAGATATGGATTATAGGTAGCGTAGTAAAAACCCTTGGGCGGCATCGCCACGTCGCGGATATTGATAATACCGGGATAATAGTGCCCCTGCTCCCCAGCGGAAGCGTTTTGACTTCCAAGGAAGGCAGTGCACACCAAAACACTGATTCCGATCCATTTGATTTTCACAGATTCACACCTCCATTAGAATCATTAAATTTTAATAAACAATATTGAGTTCCGTTGTACATTAAAAAGCAATTTTTTCAAGAGGCTTATGAAATTTTCTGTTTGCGGGATAACTTTCTAAGGCTAACTATGTACCTTGATGGTCGTTCGGACTGAGTCCGGTATGCGGTATGTGGTCGTTCGGACTGAGTCCGGTATGCGGTATGGGTATGGAGTCCGGTATGGGACTGAGTCCGGTATGGGAGTCCGGTATGGGTATGCGGTATGTGGGTATGGATAAATTTTAGATAAATGGTTCCGGGCGGGACTGATTGATCTTAATGATTATACTATCCGAATGAAATCCCCGGGAGTGAGCACTTTGGTCTTCCCTGCACATTTTTTCACTTTTTCATCAAAAAAATGCCGGCGATCCAGAGTAATCAAGTAATCGACTTTTGATTCGATGGCAGCCGCAAGAACCGGAACGTCCTTGGGGTGAATAAAAGGTTCGTATTTTCGAAGAATGGCATCGGTCGGAGCCGGCAACACGGTGATTTTAGTTTGCTTGAGAAACCGCCTAAATTTTTTTAAGACTTTAGGCGTCGTCTTATTTCGTAGATTCCGGTCCGCCTCGCGAAGAACCAACTTTGTGGCCACAACTTGCATCTTCTTTCGCCGGGCCAGCTCAAGCACCACGAAAGATGCCCCTTGGCTTGAAAAAAATCCAGCAAAGTAAACATTGGCATCAAGAAAAACTCGCGTCACGAGCCGAGCAGACGCTTGGCTTTTTGCCTGGCTGCCTGGCTGAGCTCGTCCTCCTTAAAAAACTCCCGGATCCGCTCCTGGCTGTACTCTTCAATGAAGGCCTCTTCCGCGAGCTTCGCCTTGGACGCTTCGTAGGTCTCGATATCCACGAGGACAACCATCGGGCGGCGGTTCCGCGTAACCACACACGGTTCCCGCCGATATTTTACATCCTCGATGATCTCCCCAAAGTGTTTACGTAACTCTAAAGCGTTAATTTCTTTTATCATTTTGAATCACCTCCCTGAAAGTAAGTATACTATACAGAGTGTGTATAATCAATAGAGTGTATATTCTATGCCTCCGGATGGCATTGAATAACAATGGCGGTGAGATCGTCGGCTTGCGGAACCCCGCGCGCAAACGAGGCCACTTCCGCGCGGAACCGCTGAATCATTTCGTGCGGCGGCAACTCTTGGTACTGTTTCACCATTTCCACAAAACGCTGGATGCCGAAGAGTTGGCGCTCGGGGTCCATCCATTCAAAAAATCCGTCAGTGATCAACTCAATCTCATGTCGCGCTTAACATCATCAATACATCTCTCTCCAGAAATATTTTTGTGATAATACTCACCATCGATTTCGATATTAATGGGAGGTTCAAAACCGGGCAGCGCTAAATCAAGCTTGTACTGATGAATTGATAATTGAGGCGTTGCATTAATACCTCGCTCTTTCAGTTTGTTAAAAAAAAGCTCCTCCCAAGGAGAATCAAACAATTCATGTTTATTATTCATTTGGTAGAGGTTTATTCTGTTAGATTGAGAAATATATTGTGCGAACTTTTCTAAATACTCTACCCCTGATCTAAGGCATGCCGTTCGATCACCTACAACGTGAAGTTCGGACCTGGCTCTCGTAATCGCCACGTTGAAGAGATTTTGAGTAACTGATAGGAAACCAATCGTCGATTCCGGTGATCCTCTAGAAATTACCGTCGAAAAAATCATTAAGTCTCGTTCGTCTCCCTGATAGCCGTGTGCTGTATCAATCTTAAGATCCATCGTGTCAATCAAACCTGCGTCTAATCGCCTTGCAACAAGATCTCGAATCCGATTTTCTTGTTCTCTGAAAGGAGTCACGATGCCAACCGTTGCATTTTTTTCGATAATTTTAGGCGTGAGGGCTGCTAGTACGCTTTCTCCCCTCGCAACAGCGTTAGCGATAATGTTAAGAACGACCTGGGATTTGCCTGTTCCGGGCGGTCCCGTCACAATAGTCAGATTGTTTTTAAACGCGCTTCTCACGGCCTGCCTCTGCTCGTCGTTGAGAGGGGTAATTTCGACCAGTTGATTCGCATCACTATTACTTTCATTTAACTGATTTCGATCGATTAGAGCTTTGATAACTGGCAAACTCATAGAGTCATTTTGTACTTTTTGCTCAATTTCATTCAGCTCTTCTTCAAGTCCTATCGTGTAATTTGAGCCCTGAGTAGCGAAAATTATGCCACACGAATAAAAACCAGACTCGGCAGAATCTAAATCAATTAGTTCGGATTTAAGAGATTGAAAACTATCGGCCACAAAATTGGTTTCGCCCAGCTCATCCACCATAATTTCTATTACGCTCTTAATGTTTTTTTCAAACTCATCAGTATCAACCCAGCCTTCCATCACTCTTTGCATAAAAGCTCTTTTTTGTTCAGGGCGCGCTCCAACGCTCCTAGCATCCAGTACACCTGTGTTAATTTGAGGCTTCAAAAACGTTGGCCTTGTTATGCTTGCGCCATCAGATGTTTTTACGAGTTCAACGGGAAACGTTAAGAAGGGCCTAATGGATGTGGATGGCTGCCCATCTCGACGGGTGTGCTTGTGAACGTAGATAGGATAAGCATAATAATGGGACACTGGCCGGCGAGTCCATCTTGATTCTCTTCCAAAATCTTTAGTACTCGAGCCTTTCATTTTATATGCTTCTTTGGCGGAAGAAAGCCATTCGCTTTCGGAAGGACATTGAATAAAATCTCTTCCTTCTTTATTTGAATAAAACTTTATGTCGCTTAGATTTTCAATTTGGACGCATTCTTTGTAATACTTAATCAGCTTGAGAAATTTATCTCTCGTCTGATCATTCAAATTTGAATCTGACGCTTTGGTGGGATTATTCTTTTGAGCACCGCTTGTATTGATTTGATTCGGAGAATTCTTGAAATAAGGCCTTGTGCCTCTACAGCGCGGAAATTGGCTACAACTATAAAATTGGCCACCTGCGTTTCTCCCCTTACTGGCAGTTTTTAACTGCATTTGTGAGCTACAGTTAGGACACAAGACAATATTGGGGGAAGCTGATGTTTTTACCATAATGAGTATTTAAATACTTATTGGCCTCGCCTGGTTCTTACTTGCTTTATAGGACGCTGGGCTCTTAACCACACATCCACCTCATTTACGTCAAATCGCCATTGTCCACCCAATTTCGAGACGGGCATTTTTCCCTTTTGACAAATTTTGTAAATCTTCTCCTTAGAAACTTGGAGATAATCTGCTATTTGATCAATAGTAAGCCATTTATTGGTCATTTTATACCTTCCAATTTTTACCAGATTTTACCAGAAAATGGCTTCAAAGGAAACCCACACTTTGGTTGACCAAAAACAGCCCTTGGCTTGATGCAGAGGTGGAAAAAATCACAGAAGTCCCCACGCGAGGGCACCGTAAACCCCGACGCCCCAAAAGCATTACGGAATGTCACCCCCATGTTCTAAAGGGAATAATAAGATAGCCTCTGTCTCTAGTCCGACGCTGACCTTGAGCGGCGGTGCGGCGGCCTAGCCGCAGATAAGATCGAGCGGCCTAGCGAGCGGTGGAGCGGAGCCCGAGCCCAAGCGAGGGCGGAGCGGGGTAGCAGTTCCCCACATTGAAGGTCCTGAGACCCGGGGTTGGGCCGCGAAGCGGCGTTAGAAGTTAAGTTATTTGGGGTAGTTACGAATACTGAAGTTTTGGCCTTTGTCGGACAGGAGGCGTTGGAGAGTTTGAGATTGTGTTTGGTTGGCTGACTTGGAGCTGATTGCTTAAAGATTCTGACGGAGGCTCGATCGTTTACTTCTAGCCATTGGTTCGTTGGTTAGAAGGACGATGGCCGCAGTCTTTGGAACATTTGTTATTCAAAAGTTGTGGGGCCTAAGCGGGGTGAGGCGAATTGTATACCGAAGTTGACAGGTTCAAAACGATAGTCTATAACTTTAACTCATACGGGCTTTGTTTAGAAGCTCATGCGGTATTGTAATTTTGAAGGAGTCTGGGTTATTATTCTCAGGGTAGTTCGCAAGGTTGAGACCGACTCCATTAATTTTACGTATCGAACTAGTGCTACAAGCGGGGGCGTCGGGGTTCACGGCGCCCTCGCGTGGGCCTAGCACCACCCTGGCAAGCCTCCCATCCAACTCCTGAGCAAGTCTCGGCGTGACCTTATCTATAAGAGATACAACCACTTCCAAAGATCTATATTAAATCTTTAGCTCAAGAGATCTTTCGGTTTGCAATTCAATACTTCGGCTATCTTGAATAGTGTCGGAATGGAGGGAAGAACTTTTTGTGATACCATTTCAAGGCGCTGCCAGTAATTCAGCGTAAGATCCGCTTTTTCTGCCGCCTGCTCTTGTGTGATTCCCAGTTTAGCGCGATGTTTCTTGAGATTTCTAGATAATATTGTTTTGATTGCCTTCTCACTGTGTTCCATACTCTTATTATTAAGAAACATGACTAAAAAGAACACTGATTATTAGACATGTTTCTTATAGACATGCTTCGTATTTAAATTTACAATATATCTATGATCAGGGTCAAGCAGGTTTTATCTTTTTGGTTATGCCTCTTAGGAGCGATGCTCGAGCTTCTTATCTGGATTGCCCAAAATACAAATAAACGAATTAAAGACTTTGAACGAAGCCTCTGGCGGATTTGAATATGATAACGGGCCTTGTGATTTCTAAAACCAGTAATAAGGAGAAAAAAATGAAAAGATGCGCGATTTACACCCGAGTCTCCACGTCCATGCAGGCGGAGGTTCAGTACAATTCTTGCGAATCACAGAAAGATAGGATTCTTGCCTTCATTAATAGCCGAGAAGATTTCATATTAGCAAAGCAATATACAGACCCAGTATATTCAGGCAAAGACCTCGAAAGACCCGCTTTAAAACAGCTCCTAAGGGATATAGAAGGGCGTCAAATAGACGTTGTTCTTACCTATAAGATTGACCGACTCACCCGATCCTCTAAAGATTTCTATGCGCTAATCGAATTTTTTGACAAATTCAATGTTTCCTATATTTCAGTAACGGAGTTATTTGATACCTCCTCCCCTTCCGGTCGTCTGCTCAGAAACATCATGCTCACCTTTGCCCAATTTGAACGCGAAATGACGTCCGAGAGAATAAAAGACAAGCTTGAACAGAAAGCCCTAAAGGGCATCTGGTGCGGCGGCATAACCCCCTATGGCTATAAAAGGGAATTTAATAGACTAGTGCCCGACCCCAAAAGAGCCCGTCACGTTAAGAAGATGTTTGAAATATTCGGCGAAACAGGCTCATTCAAATCCGTAATGACCTATATTCGTGAAAATGGCCTAACTCACCCCTATAGCCAAAAACCTCTAAGCGAAGGACCTGTCTGCTACCTACTAAGAAATCCCCTCTACATGGGGAAAATCAGAAAACAGAACAAGATATATCAGGGTATTCATGAGCCATTGGTCTCTGAGGATGTATTTCTGGAAGTTCAGACCCGCACCAGAGAAAAAATCGTAAAAAATCGTCTCTTTAAAGAATACACTTTATCGAAGCTGGTCAAATGCACACAGTGCGGGTCTTCTATGACTAACACGTTTACAAATAAAGAAAAGAGACGCTATTACTATTACAAGTGCATCAAGGTTGTGAAGGAGGGGTCTGGCGCTTGCTCTTTAAAGCAAGTAAACGCTGAAAAGCTTGAGCAATTTGTTTTTGAAAATCTCGAGAGGATTTCAAGAGATCAAAATTATGTCGAGTCTTTGGTCTTCAAATATGCCCGAAACACACCCCAAAGACTAGGATTCGAACTTTCGGCGTCGATCGAAAAAGAACTCTTAAACAAGATCCTACATGTCCTCCAGAAGTACGCATCTGACTTCAAAAAAGCCTCTCATTGGGAGAAGGCTCTTGTGATGAGGAGAACCATCGAAAGAATAAATTTTTCAAAGGAATCTTTGGAAGTGGTTGTATCTCTTATAGATAAGGTCACGCCGAGACTTGCTCAGGAGTTGGATGGGAGGCTTGCCAGGGTGGTGCTAGGCCCACGCGAGGGCGCCGTGAACCCCGACGCCCCCGCTTGTAGCACTAGTTCGATAAAATTAATGGGCAGGCCAGGATTCGAACCTGGGAAGGCAAAGCCAGCAGATTTACAGTCTGCCCCTGTTGGCCACTTAGGTACCTGCCCTAAAATAAAAAAAGCAAATCTGAGCTGGAGGTCGGGATCGAACCGACGACCTGCGGTTTACAAAACCGCTGCTCTACCGGCTGAGCTACTCCAGCGAAAAAGCTTTGGGTAAATATTCTATGACGTCGCTCGCCGTAAGCCCAAGCTCGCCTTTTTGCTTCACCGCACTATCAGCCGCCCTGCCGTGAAAATAAGCAGCCCAGCGCGAGGCTTGAAAAAGATCCAATCCTTGGGCTACAAAAGCGCCTATCATTCCGGAAAGCACGTCGCCTGAGCCGCCTTTGGCAAGACCCGGATTACCGGTCGTATTGATGTAAAATTTATTTCCGCCGATGACCAAAGTCCGACGGCCTTTCAGCACGAGCACCACATCATAAAACCTGGAAAGTTTTTTTGCAAGCGCGATCCGTTCTCGCTGTACTTCCGGCCAAGCCGCGCCGAAAAGTCTTTCAAATTCACGCCGGTGCGGCGTTAGGATCAAGGGCGCTCGATGCCTCCGAAGAATCTGTAAATACCCCTTTCCGCCGGAGGCGGATCCGCCTTTGGCGGAGAAGGCGTTCAGCCCGTCCGCATCGAGCACAATCGGAGTCCCGATGCTTTTTACGAAACGCCGCACAAAGCCCTGGGTTTGGGTTTGAAGAGAAAGCCCGGGACCAAGCACGATCGAATTTATTTTTCTTTTCCCGATGAACTTTTTAAGAAGCGGAAAAGCTTTGGGGCCGACCGATTTTTGCGCGGTCTCCGGAAGCCCAAGCTTCATGATCTCCGGAGGGGTCTTCGTCATCCACTTTTCCAGGCTTTCCGGAAAAGCGAGCGTCACAAGCCCGGCGCCCGAACGCAGCGCGGCCGTCGCGGCAAGGACCGCGGCGCCGGTTAGCCCGCGCGAACCCGCCACGACAAGCGCGTGGCCGTAGCGGCTTTTATCGGCGCTTTTTTTTCTGGGGAGAAGCGGAAATTTTTCCATTGAAGACCAGCATCGCGCTGGCGACCGCATAATTTTCGGTATGGGAAAGGCTCACCACAGCGCCCTTCAGGTTTCTTTTCCGGCGGGTCAACTCCGCTTTGCCGTGCCAGAGCACCATCGGCTTTCCGTAAGCGTCGTTCAATATCTCTACATTCTTCCAACCCACAAAATCTCTCTCCACTTCCCCAAGCGCCTTAAAGATCGCTTCTTTCGCCGCAAAACGCGCGGCCAGATGCTGGTGCGGAAAACGCTTTGAGCGCGCGTACGAAAGCTCGCGATCGGTGTAGACTTTTTTAAGAAAGGCGCTACCCCACTTCTTGCTTACTCTTGCCAGGCGTTTTATTTCGACAATATCAATACCGATAGCATTTGTCATGATATTTTCTTCAACATTTCCTTTACCGCGCTGTCAAGCCCTACCCAAAGCGCGCGCGTCACGATAGAGTAGCCGATATTAAGCTCTTCGATGCCCTTTATTTTTTTAAGCGGCGCCACGTTTTCATAGTCCAAGCCGTGTCCCGCGTGCGCGATGATCCCGCGCTCGCGTGCAAACTGCACCGCGCGGACCAGGCGCTGCCACTCTTTTTTAAATCCGGCGCTCGTGACCTGATTCGCATAATCGCCCGTGTGAAGCTCGACCGCATCGACGCCCAAACGCGCCGCTTCCCGGATCTGCTTCAGATCAGGGTCTACGAAAAGACTCACCGTAATCTTTTTTTGCTTCAAAACTTCGAGAGCGTGCCAAAGCCGGGGCTTTTTTTTAAAAAGATCAAGACCGCCCTCCGTCGTTCTTTCTTTCCGCTTCTCCGGCACAAGCGTCGCCTGGTCGGGGCAAAGCTCCGCGGCTACTTTCACAATAGAAGGCGCGATCGACATCTCAAGATTCAGCTTAATGGATAAAATTTTCTTTGCGCGGAAAAGATCATAGTCCTGGATATGCCGCCGGTCTTCGCGCAGATGCATCACGATCGAATGCGCGCCGGACATTTCACAAATCTTCGCCGCCTCGACCGGGTCGGGAAACTTCGTACTGCCTGCCGCTACCATGCCGGCGGACAGGCGCGCCTGCCTTAATGTCGCGACATGATCGACGTTCACGCCCAGCTTCACTCCGCCACCTCTCTTAACCTTCGGTTTTTTGTTCGGGCTTTTGTTCGATTTTTTCGATTGGGATAGTCGCCTCGACAAGATAGGGCTCACCCGTAAGATGAATGCCGGCCACGCTTTCAAGCGGGATTTTCTTGACGGTCGTCGAGGTGCTGTCGCTCACGTCGACAAGCGCGGTCTCCGCGCTGTCCGCTTCCTCAAGCAGCGCCTCGGGACCGACCACCATCACATGGGCCGGCGATGCTTTGACGCCGTCCATCACGATCCGGTAGCCTTCCGGCGGCGAAGACGCCAGACGGACTTTGAGTGGAAAACTTTTGGCCGTAAGCTTGATCAGCCTATAGGAAGGATCTTTGCCCTTTTCTTCACTTGTCCGGATCTCATGCTGGATATAAAAATAGGTTACCACCGCGCACAGAAGCGCCGCGATCTTAAGAACCCAGGAGCCCTTTAAGAGCTTCACGCTGCCGTCCCCCGCATCACAAATTTTTTGCCTTTCTCGCCGGCTTTTTGCGGCTGGTAAAACTCCATCAGATAATTTTTAAGGCTCTCTTCGTTTATTTCCCGCATCAGTTTCCCTTGGCTCATGAGACTCACGATCCCTGTTTCTTCCGAAACGACGATCACAAGCGCGTCCGTCTCTTCGCTTAGGCCCAAACCCGCGCGATGACGCGTGCCGAGCGTCTTCGAAAGCTTCTGGCTCTGGGAAAGCGGAAAAAGACAGCCCACCGCGAGCACGCGCCCTCCCTGAATCACGGCGGCGCCGTCGTGGAACGGCGTATTCGGCATAAATGTCGTGATGAGAAGCTCCGAAGTTAGCAGCGCGTCCAGCATGATCCCGGTCTCCACGTACGGCTTCAAGTTCACTTCTCTTTCGATCGCCAAGAGCGCGCCGATCCTGTTTTTTGAAAGCGACACCACGGCCTTCGTGATCTCATCCACCAGCTTTTCTTCCTTCAGAAAAAGTTTGAAGAGCGGGCTCTGCCCGATGCGCGTAAGCCCTCGGCGAAGCTCCTGCTGGAAAATAATGACAAACGCGATGATGGAGATCTGGAAAAGATGCGAAAAAATCCAGCGCACCGTCCTAAGCTCCAGAATCTGTGAGAGAAAAAAGAAAACGATCAGGACCACGAGCCCCTTCAGGGCCTGCACCATCCCGCTGTCTTTCACGTACACAAATAAAAGATAGTACGCAAACCAGAAGAAAATGATTTCAATGACCGGCTTCCAAATAAACGCGATTTGATGAATTAATTCCATAATGCCCTGTCCGCCATGGCGGACATCTGCCGGTGCGCGAGCACTTCGTGCACCCTTAAGACATGCGCGCCTTTGTGTATCGCGGCGGCCGCGGCGCCCAATGATCCGTAAAGCCGCTCATGCACGCCCGCGCCCCCCAAAAGATTGCCGATAAACGATTTTCTTGAAACGCCCGCAAGCACCGGAAGCTTCAAGGACAGAAAAATATCCAGCTTCCCGAGCATTTCCAGATTTTGATCGGTCGTCTTGCCAAAACCAAATCCCGGATCAATCATGATCGCGGACTTTGCCACTCCGCTCTCCAGCGCCGTCTCGACCGCGCGTCTCAAAAAATCCCGTATCTCTTTTAAAAGAACGCGGTACCGTGGCCGCGCCTGCATTGTTTCGGGAGTCCCCTGCATGTGCATCAGCACAACGCCCGCTTTGTAACGTGCGATGATCTTGGCGAGCCTTTTATCGGCCCTTAAAGCGTAAATATCATTTACGATCGCGGCGCCCTGGTCCAGCGCCGCAAGCGCGACGTCGTATTTGTAGGTATCCACCGAGACTGGCACTTTTATTTGCTTCTTCAGGTATTTTAGCACGGGCAGGATGCGCCGGATTTCTTCTTTTGCGGAAACAGGTTTGGAGCCGGGCTTGGATGATTCGCCGCCGATATCGATGATGTGTGCGCCTTCGCGCTCCATTTTAAGCGCCTGGCTGGCGGCGCGTCGCGGATCTTCAAAGAGACCGCCGTCGCTGAAAGAATCAGGCGTCACATTCAAGACCCCCATGATCTTGGTTTCCCGGCCAAGACAGAGTTCAAAATCCCGCGCGATATAATTATGCAGAGGTCTTCGGGATCCCGACAATGGCCTTTACTTCCTCCGCGTCCAAAACTTCTTTTTCAAGCAGGATTGTCGCAAGCGCCTTTAGCTTGTCAAGGTGATCGGTGAGCTCTTTTTTCGCGCGTTCGTAAGACTCATCGATGATCCTTTTTATTTCCAGATCGATCAGACGCGCTGTTTCTTCACTGTAGTTACGCTCCTCCGCGAGATCGCGCCCGAGAAAGATCTGGTGCTCGCGGTGACCGAGCGTCATATTGCCCAGCCTCTCGCTCATGCCAAGCTCGCACACCATGTGGCGCGCAAGCTGCGTGGCTCGCGACAAGTCGTCATGAGCGCCTGTCGTGATCTCCCCGAAGATAATTTCCTCCGCCGCGCGGCCGCCAAGGATCCCGACGATCCTTCCGTAGAGATCCGTCCTGGAAGTAAGATACCTGTCTTCGGTCGGTACGCGCATCGTGTATCCAAGCGCCGCCGTGCCGCGCGGAATGATCGAAACTTTATGCAAAGGCTCGGCGCCGGGAATAAGAAGCGCCAAAAGCGTGTGGCCTGATTCGTGATACGCGACAATATTTTTTTCTTTATCGGAAATGATCCGGCTCTTTCTCTCAGGGCCCGCCATCACGCGCTCAATGGAGGCCTGAAGCTCGATCGTTTCGACGGCGTCTTTATTATTGCGCGCGGCCAAAAGCGCCGCTTCATTCGCCAGGTTCGCTAAATCGGCGCCTGAAAAACCCGGCGTCTGACGGGCGATGACTTTTAGATCCACATTCGGCGCAAGCTTGATGTTCCTTGTGTGAACTTTCAGGATCTCCTCGCGGCCGTTCAAGTCCGGACGGTCTATCACGATCTGGCGGTCAAAGCGCCCGGGCCTTAAAAGCGCGGGGTCCAGCACATCCGGGCGGTTGGTCGCGGCAATCAGGATAATCGCTACCTGCGTATTAAATCCGTCCATCTCCACGAGAAGCGCATTCAATGTTTGCTCGCGTTCGTCATGCCCGCCGCCAATGCCGGCAAAGCGCTGCCGCCCCACCGCGTCAATCTCATCCATAAAAATGATACAGCCTCGGCCGGTCTGCTTGACGCTCTTGCGCGCCTGCTCAAAAAGGTCTCTCACACGGGAAGCGCCCACCCCCACAAACATCTCCACAAAGTCGGAGCCTGAAATCGAGAAAAAAGGAACGTCGGCCTCGCCGCTCACCGCTTTCGCCAAAAGCGTTTTGCCGGTGCCCGGAGGACCCATCAAAAGGACGCCGCGCGGGATTTTACCGCCAAGACGCTGAAACTTTTTGGGGTCTTTCAAAAATTCGATGATCTCCTGCAGTTCTTCCTTGGCCTCTTCCACTCCCGCCACATCTTTGAAGGTGATTTTGGTGCTATTCGCAAGACGCGCGCGGGATTTGCCAAAAGACATGAGGCGTCCGCCGCCGGCGCCGGCGCCGCGGTACATCATAAGCCACAAAAACCCCACGAGTATGAGCGGGCCCAGCACATAAGACAGCAGCGTCGTCCAAAATGTCTTTTCCGGCCGAACCTCATAAGCAGGCAGATTTTCCCTCAAAAGCCGCTCCACGTCCGGATCGTTATCGGGCAAAACCACCGTATAACGCTCTCCAGAAGCCATCTCACCGACAACCTGATTGGCGATACGAACGCCGCTTTTTAAGGCACTGCTCTCTTTATTGGCGGACAGCATCGAGAAAAACTCGCCGTACCCCAGCTGCTTATTTTTGACTTCAAGCGGGATGGAGCCCAGGTGGGCAAAATAAAAAATACTCAAGAAAAGCAGAATCCATAGGAAGATTGAGCCGGGAAACCACTCGCGGAAATTTTTTTTAGGGTTGGTTCGTTTATTGTTATTCTGCTTTTCCACGTTTAAAAATACCTTTTTGGACGTTTAAAGGGCTACTAAAAAGATGTGTGATTATAGCAAATCAGCCACCCTTTGCAAAGAAAGAATCTTGACAACCGAGTTCCCGCTTCATTATACTGCTATTTCTATGAAAAAAATCAGGCTCGCAATCGTTGGCGTAGGCAACTGCGCAAGCTCCCTCATCCAGGGAATTGAGTTCTATAAGAGGAGCGGCAAGGTCAATACGACAAACGCGCTGGGCCTCATGAACTATAAGATCGGCGGCTACCGCCCCCAGGATATCGAGGTTGTCTGCGCGTTCGATATCGACAAACGTAAAGTAGGCCTGCCGGTCAAAAAAGCGATCTTCCAGTCCCCCAACTGCACCAAGCTTATCACCAACCACCTCCCCGGCCCCAATGCAGTCGTCCAAATGGGGCACATTCTGGACGGTGTCGCCGAGCACATGAAAGACTATCCGAATCACCGGACTTTTCTTCCCGGAAATACCAGGCCCGCGGACGTGGCAAAAGTTTTGGAAAACTCCAAGGCTGATATTTGCATCAGCTATTTGCCGGTAGGCTCCGGCAAAGCCACCGAATTTTACGCGGAGGCTTGTCTTCGAGCCGGGGTCAGCTTCATAAACTGCATGCCTCATTTTATCGCTTCCAATCCCGTATGGGCAAAGCGTTTTGCCGATAAAGGCATCGCCATTATTGGCGATGACATCAAGTCTCAGGTGGGCGCGACCATCGTACACCGCACGCTGGCACGCCTGTTCGAGGACCGGGGCGTCAAAATTGACAGGACTTACCAGCTCAACACCGGCGGCAATACGGACTTTTTGAATATGTTGAACCGTTCCCGCCTTAAGTATAAAAAAATTTCCAAGACCGAATCCGTCCAATCACAGCTTGCCGAAAGGCTTGATTCGGACAATATTCACATAGGCCCGAGCGACTACGTGCCGTGGCAGAATGATAATAAAGTCGCTTTTATCCGCATTGAAGGCCGGGGTTTCGCGAACGTGGCGATGGACCTCGAAGTGCGGCTTTCCGTGGAAGACTCTCCCAACAGCGCCGGCGTCGCGGTAGACGCGATCCGCTGTCTCAAACTGGGGCGTGAGCGTAAATTAAAAGGCCCGCTCTTCTCCGTCTCAGCCTACCTCATGAAACACCCGCCCAAGCAGTATTCCGACACGCAGGCAAAAAAGATGATCCAGAAGTTCATCGCTGGAAAAAGAAAAAATTAATAAAAACCCCCTAGGACTTTAGGCCCTAGGGGGGTTTTGTTTAATGCGTTGTTTCTCTAAGACTTAGAACGTCACCTTCACAGACGAAACGATGTCTGTAGCGGTGGCATCCCCTTCTTCGTTGCCGT
>Ga0247727_10002264_pt1 | contig 44351 bp, 56 predicted proteins | sample WisWelCaveWW1625_FD_202498 | JGI IMG/M metagenome (GOLD analysis project Ga0247727, IMG submission 202498) | Biofilm microbial communities from Wishing Well Cave, Virginia, United States - WW16-25 | ecosystem: Environmental > Aquatic > Deep subsurface > Groundwater > Cave microbial mat | place...
AGGGGGCGGACGGTCGGGTTCTGCCCTTGCCGGATCAGTTCCTGCGGGCCGATGCTATCGAGCCCAACGAAGATGAAGCAGTCACCATTGGCTAGGTCGCGGAGTAGCATTCTGCTATCCTTTCTTAGAGGATGGGCATGATAACGGCCTGATCTTCGATCACGGCCGCGCTTGTGCCCTTCCCTGACCATTTGACGGAGTGCTTGGTGACGCCGAACATTTCGGTGTAGACCCGATCCAGGAAAAGCTCTAGTTTGGGCTTGCCTTCACGTTCCACGATGTACTGGACCATGTCCGGCGAGTCGGCGTACTTGCCCACCTTGATCCATCCGGTCGCCCTGGCGGTGAGATCAGCGCTCTTAAAGAACTGGGCCAGCCGGTCTTCGTTTGTCTTCGATAGCTCATCGACAGGGATCTGTGGGCCGAGGAAGGCCCGCAATGCGTCAGCCGAAGCCACGACTTCTTGGTTCAGCACTGCGGTATTGAATGCCGCCCACTGGCCATTGCTGACAAAGCGTGGTCCGAGCTTGGCGGTTTGGTCTTTCTTGAAGTGTTGCTTTTGCAGTTTGAACTTCATGGACTTGTCTCTTAGTTGCGATAGGCGTTCGCTACGTCTTCGTCCACTGCCACTAGACGTAAGGCTGTTGGCTTCCAAAGCTTGACACCAGTTTGGGCGATGGTCCTTTCGTCACGGGCTGGATTATCGCTGTATACCGTCCAGTCGGGACCGCCCCCTCTCACTGCAACCCATCGCCTGCCCTCTGTGGTCCCTGTGGCGAAGATGGTGAAGGGTTTCATTGCCTCTAGTTCTTTCTGGGTAATCATTGTCTTTTCCCCGCAGATGTGATGAATTGAACAGCAAGACCTTTGTAGGTGTGGTCCGCTTGAATGTTATCCTTATAGTCGCACCAAGTGAAAGGAATAGCCCACCCCCACGCGAGAACTTCTTGTACCCAAATTTTGCGGCTAGTAACGCTGTCCACTGCGGTTGGATGTTGGCAATAGGCTTCCGCCGCCGCTAAAGTGTACCAGCAGTGGAATCCGCCGGTCGTCTCGATTACGTTCATCCCGTTATCATTGACGGCTTCTTTGCCTTCGCGAAGTGGGAGACCATTCGAGCCACTTGCGATAAGGACACGTTTCATTAAGAGTGCAAGCCGGGCTTCCCCTGTATCCCGTTTTATGCTTTGGTTTAGGCTTTGAGGCAGATAGTAGGGAAAGCCGGCCTTGAAGAGAGGCATAGCAATGACGATCTCGAAAGCTGGACCGCTAACCTTTTGGCACATGGGCGAGCCCTTTCATGGTTTTCTCCTTGAAGAACGTGGAGCATCGTGGTTTACTGCCTGGCAATCATACTGAACGTTTTTGCCGTCCCACCATGCTATGTGTTCCGTTTCCTTTCGACATCTGAGGCAAAATACCCTTACGAGTTTCATGGTTTTGCCCTTTGGAATGGATCCCACCGTAGGATAGCCCAAGCAAGGGGCGATAAGAAACCTGTAAGGGGCCTAATGAAACCTGTAAGGGGTCTAATGATGTTATACTCCATCCCACGAGTCATGAGACAGCATTCCCGTTTAGATCGTTGGGCTTCCCGCGCCAGTGCAGTTTTATCAGTGCCGTATGTATCCGCCCAGCGCTCCTCTCCGTTTACTAGCATTGGGCTCTGTATAAAAGCCGGGCTCCGCATAAACTTTTTATGGGACTTCATCCTCCCTCCCCCACCTCGTCGCGGCGAGGTAGATTAGCTCAGAGACGCAAAAGTTCTCATCTTCAACTATTTGCTTTGTTCTGTCGTATAAGAGCCCCCAAGCATAGTGATCAGCAACGACATGAAACATTGCTCGACGTAGGAAGATCACGGCTTCTTCTGGTGAGTCAGGAAGTGTTGGAGTCCCTGACGCGTTTGGAGAGTTTTTCATATTTCCCTCTACTGTATCCCCGCTGCGGTGTAAAACCGCTGACGGTCAAAGTGAGGGTTCTGCGAATTGAAAAAGGACGCGAGGTCTCTTGTTAGCTGAAGAACAATCGCCCGTGCAGAGACTTCCGCATCGCAGTCTGCCTGTGCCATCTTTAGCATCGAAGCTATTGCCTCAAAGTGTTTCTTCGTCATTGCGTCCTCCCAGTCAGCGTTCTTTCGTTTTGGGCTCACTTGGTAATTTTCAGTGTGAGGAACAGCACCATAGCGAATAAGAGGAATATCAGGGCTTCGGTCATTAGTGGCCTTCTAGTGTGTTTCCACGGCGAGTAAACGCCGCCAGATATTTATCGATCAAGAGGAGTGTCTCATGTTCCACGAGACTGCCCTGCTTGAATTCACCAAGTACACCGCGAATGGCAAGCTCCAAACCACGCCAGTCTACTCGGTTGGGCTTGCTGCTCCAGACCTCTTCGAGTCTTTCTCCGTGGTTCATTGGCTACCTCGTTTCGTTTGTGCCTGAGGGGAGCGTTGGGATTGCTCCCCTCGGGACTCGTTGTGGACCCCTATCTTTGCTTTCCTGCTCATAACCAACCATATATAAGCAAACAGCATGCCGAGTCAAAAACCACAACCCGTTGCGGCTATCGAGTGGTCAGACCACAAGAAACGTACGGTTTCTTGAATAGGAAAATCCAAGGAATTGGAGGTTGTGGCGTAAGTTGAGTGGGCTTAGGGGGTTAGTGGAATCCAATTGGCAGGACCAAAATCCAAGTGGATGGATGTTATAACCATATAGTTAGGTTGGGGAAAGGTGAGGGCAGCTCTTATGAACACTCTCCTGATTTTGCCTCGTCTTGGTCGGTGGTCCCGCCTAGCCGGCCGCTTCTTCGTTTGGGACCGCATCTACCGCCGTGCCGGTCGCTGGACGCCGTTCTGCCGCGTGCGGTGGCGGGCCAGCCAAAGCCAAAGCCGTAAAGATGCGGTATGAGATTTTTAGTTGTGCCACAGTTCTCTGTATGCTATACTCCACCCCCAAAGTTGCTAGATACTAGGAGAAAGGGTGATGAAATTAGCAATAGTGGGCTCCGTTACGCTTGCTGGTTGTGATGCAGCAAGGAGTCTGATACGCGAAGTGTTGGAGCGGTATCATCCAGACCTGGTGATATCTGGGGGTGCGGCTGGAATTGATACCATGGCTAGAATGGAAGCTGAAGCAATGGGAATAGCAGTACAGGAGTTCTTACCGGCTCGGCCGAGGTGGGGCGATGGGTACCGCCCAAGGAACTTAAAGATAGCTGGGGCTTGTGATGTGCTAATACGTATTGTAGACCCAGACTCGAAAACTTATGGGTCAGGATGGACGAGGGATCGAGCGGTAGAGATGGGGAAGCTTACGGAAGAATTTGAAGTGCGCCCTAATGTGCAGTTATGACTGCTGGAGCCGCGCGGCACCGACAAAACCGGTGGCAGCTTGCTGTTAAAGAGTTGGAAGCTTATTTGCGGGCACTTGATCTCGGTGTAGTAGAAACTAGCAGTGATCAAGTAGTTCTCTCGATAATATGGGGTGCGGGCTATAGAGCGGTTGAGCTAATTGAGCGGGGAGAGACTTTTCAATTTGAAATGGCTGCAAATTTTGGGCCGAGAATTCATGTACATGTAGAGAAAACTCTGACTCAGTTGGATGCTATAAGTGCGTGGCTTCAACTTATGTATAGGAGGTATGGGGGAACGGAGTATTATGCGAAGCGATTCCCTCAATATCGACGAAAAGAGAGGAAAGATGAAGAACAAACACGAAGACCTAGACAAGGATTTAGAAAACGCTTCTGAAGAAGTTCGCAAGCGAACTCAAGATCCTAAGACAACGATCTATGCCCCAAAAGAGTGGGAAACCTTCCGGCGGCCCCGTCCAAAGAGTAAGGATAAAGATGAGTAGGCAGATTGTTTCCGTCTTCGTTGAAGTGGATATAAATGCAGGGGACGCAACTCCTGAAGACATTGCATCCTATATCCGACGACAGGTAGAAGGTGCTTACCCAGAAGCTAGGATTGAAGTTGAGATAGACTCCGTAGGTGAAGATGATCGTGATTATGATGCATTACGGTCTAACCTATGAGTAGTACCTACGATGTCCCCGTAGTGGAAGTAAAGCTCCGTCCACATCCGAATGCGGACACTCTGTCCATTGTGGATGTGTTCGGTTGGCAGGTTGTAGTTAAGACGGAGGATTGGAAAGATGGCGACCTGGCGGCCTATATCCGGCCAGATAGTGTTGTCCCTGACTTGCCCGAGTGGGCATGGCTTGACGGTAAGCGGAGAATTCGGACACGACGATTTAGAGGTGAATGGTCTCACGGGCTTATCAGCCGTGCACTTCCAGGTGCCAGGATTGGAGACGACTTGTCCACTGTGCTCGACATTACCCCCTACGAGCCCCCTTCCGCCCGACGAGAAGGCCCCAGACAGCGCCCCAAAACTTGGTGGGCAAGGCTTGTTGCTTTTATCCGAGAATTAGGGAACCGGCCACGAGGTCGCTTTCCATACTATGATATAGAACACCTCCGGCGGAACTTAGCCCTTATCCCTGATGGGACTCCGGTTATGATCACGGAGAAGATCCACGGTGCGAATGCCTGCTATGTTTGGCGTAAGCCTTGGTTGGGCCGTGGAAAGGTTTACATGCGCTCTAGGACTATGTGGAAGTGGCCTGGCGCTGGAGGGTGGTGGGAAGCAGCGCTAGCTGCTACGCCAGAGATTACAACCTTCTTGAAAACCTATCCACAGCATGCTCTTTACGGTGAAGTCTATGGCCCAGGAGTTCAAGACTTAACTTATGGCGAAGGCGGGCCAAAATTTGTGGCTTTTGATGTCTGGGATGGTTCAGCCTGGTGGTCGGGAGTTGAGCTTAGTGTAGTCTTAGCTGAGTTTAGAGTACCTCAAGTCCCTCTTCTTTATCAAGGGGGATTCAATTTAGAGCAGGCTGTTGCAATGGCGAATGGAAATTCTGTGCTTGCCAAGGGGAAGGCCCAAGTTTCAGAAGGGGTAGTTGTTAAAACTTTAGGCGAGCACCGTAAGCAGCTCAAGATTGTCTCTGATCGCTACATGGAGAAAACCGCTTGAAGGAAACCAGTTTAGCCCTACCTTATCCATGGGCAGGTATATCCTGTTCCGGTTGGCCGATTGTAAAGCCTCCCACTTTACAGCTTTCCCATTCTAGAGCCGAGGCTTGGGAGACGTGTCGTCGATTTTACTACCTACGGTATATCAAGGGTCTTGTGCTTAAGGCTCATGATGAGAAAAAAGATTTTGGGACTTTACTCCACGCAGGCTTGGATCCGTGGTTTGCGGGAAGGGGGGAGACAGAAGCCCTAGTTGCTTTGTGGCATGAGGTAGAGACCCTTGCGGAGGGTGATGATTTTGAACGGGCAAAGTTGACTGTTTTGGCTAAAGAGGTTGAAGGTTACCTCCGGCGCTACTTTGCCCTACCCGAAACCTCTGGGGGGTTTGTTCCTCTTGGGACGGAACGGACCTTTCGGGTACCTTTGGATGAGGGTATCGACTATACGGGTCGGGTGGATATTGTTGGACGAGAGCATGGGCAGCTTGCCGTAGGGGAGAATAAATCGACTTCCAGTTTTCCAATAGATTCCTATGGCTGGTCGATGTTTAAGGTTAAATGGAGTCGATCCCTCCAATTGATTGGCTATGCGTGGGCCGTTGGAAGGACCTTAGGCGAGCCCGTGCGAAGTGGCGTCGTCAACCTTTTTCGGCGTGTAAAGGAGTATCGACAATGCCCAAGTTGCCACAACGGAAAGAAAAAGAAGCTTACTTGTGTACAGTGTGCTGGCGCTGGATCCATCCCGAACGGGGAGAACCCCTTCGCTCAAGTCAGCACGATCATGTCCAAATGGAAAGTAGATCTCTTTCTAGAAAGCCGGCGTCGGATTGGGAAGGAGATCCTACTTGCTGAAGGTACCCTGAACTATCCTCCGAACTACCATTCCTGTGACCTGTACGGTCGACCTTGCGATTATGTTGGCATATGTTGGGTGCCTGAGGTAGACTGGCAAAATCCTCAAATCGAGCCTGAAAGGATGGGGGAGGTTAAAAATGCCGACTGATGGAGAACTACCGACTGACGGAGAACTTGAGAAGGACCAACTAACCTACAACGAAGTACTTTACTTACTCACTCGTGCAGTAAAAATGGCAGGAGGGAATCTGAGTATAGAGTTGGATCCTAAGCGTAATATTACGCCTATTGGCCCAATTGCGTTGGTGGTTGAAGTGGTTGGGGATACTGTCCACTTGGCTTCCCCTGAAGAGTCTAAGGTATGAAGACCAGTCGAACAGGAAACAAGCAGTCACTAAATGCTTTCGTTTATGCTTACCCCGGTTGTGGTAAAACAAAGTTTGGGCTCGATTTCCCCTACCCTTGCATAATAGACTGTAACGAGCGGCGCCATACAACGGCAACGTCGTTGGGTAGGGATGTCCCAGTTGTCAGAGTAGAAAGCTATGAGGACATCAGAGCAGTAGTCTTAAACTCTGAGGCCATGTTTAAAGAGTACTTCCCTGGGGAGCGAATTGAAACTGTAATATTTGAGACTGCTACAGGTCTACAAGACCTCCTTATGGGGGAGCAGGCTTTAGCAGAGGTTAGGAATAGCTCTGGGGAAATAGTATCTCCATCAAGACCGGCATCTGGGATTATGGCGCGACCGCGAAGGGTTCCTGCTTCGGAGAGACCAGACGTGCACGATTTCGGGACGATGATGGAACAGTTCCGGGACATTGTAGACGGGATCCGTGAGATGCCTCAACATACCATCGTTACCGCTCATGCCAGACTTGCTCGAACGGAGGAATCCCCTAAGGGGTTGATTGCTCCCTCCGACCCAAAATTCAAGGATATTGAATATGCGGGCTATCCAATCCTCATTGGAGATTTGAAGTATAACATCGACGGGTACTTTGACTTGTTCTTGTACCTTGATTTAACGAAGGGCGGGGACTACCGTATTCACCCAACGCGAAGTTCAAACTTTCGAGCAAAAACGCGATACGCCCACCAGCTAAAAGATACTATCAACTGGACGAACAAAAATGCTTTTGAGCTACTAAGCGCCCTTTTAGGGCAAGGAGGAAGTAAGTGAGTGAGACAAAGACAAACGGGATGATTCCAGCAAAAGAGTTCTTTGAGGGGGACGTTCCCCCAATCGGTGTCTACGGCTTTGATATTTTGAGAGCAGAGCCCTCCACCCGTAAGAGTAGGGATGGATCGACATACGAGGTCTTGTCCGTTCGGGCCGAAATCCATACTGCCTACAAGGTAACCAAAGGCCCTACAGGACCTCTGGCGAAGGCTATTCGAGTCACGGACAGTTTCCCCTTAACAGGGAAGGGAGTAGGAAAGCTGAAGGCTCTTTACAAAGCCGTTACAGACAAGTCTATCCCAGTCGTTATTGGGGAGAACGGGGAGGCTTTCATTAACCCTAAGGCCATTGGTGATGATCTTAGAGGAGCATCGGTCTTTGGTGCTTATACTCACTGGACGAATGATGCTACACAAGAGGTGAGTGGAAACTGGGGTTATAGCTTCGCACGGAAGGCCGAGGATGTTTACCCTCCAAAGGAACTTCAGTAAAAGTAATTGGTAAAGTTTCTGCGGCGGTGTGGAAGGACACACTCCGAAGCGCACCCTTCGAGGGTATGGGCCGGGAGCTGTATGGTGCTGGTATCCCTACCCGAGCGCTGCATACCAGAGCCGGTATCAAGCCCGGCCCGCACAATAATGCGGGGGCTTGGACCCTGCATAGAGCCTTCCGACTCCCGGCCGGTTGAAAGACCGGAGAGGGAAGTACCGAGGGTCGAGGGCTCACTGGAGGGCCTATGACAAATAAACGCGAAGAAGGATTAAGTGTCCGATAAAAAGGGTCCTCCGATTCCTTTTTCTCTTACAGGTCCGAACTGTGGAGAAATATTATGCTCAGGTTGTGAATCGGATCACTCAGATGAGTACGTAGCCGAGCAGTGTAAGGGGCCCGGTCCTTTAGGGCCGTGCCCCTTTCGTTCTACCAGCTTTGGGTTCGCGCCGGGGGTCGGGGATCTTCATAACTCTAGATACATGTTTATCCTCGAAGCCCTCGGCGCGACTGAGGTTGAAGAGGGCCGTCCCGCAGTTGGTGGAACAGGCCGAGTTCTGAATAAGCTCCTCTACGCTAATACGACTATCGTTAGGAGCCGAGAATACGTTACGAACGTTGTCAAGTGCCGACCCGTGGAGTGGACAACTGATGAAGAAGGTAAACAAGTCCCAGCGACCCGCGACTATAACGGGGACCATATCAACGCAACCCCCTCCCACGCCCAAATTCGAGAGTGCAGTAAGCGGTACCTCGAAGAAGAAATTGCTTCCTTCAAAGGAAGCACTATTGTCGGTCTTGGGGGCGTCCCACTGTACTATTTTACTAGGGGAGCCCATAACATCAGTCGTTACCGTGGTACTATCTTTGAATCAGGTGAGTTGGTGGGATGTTCTGTTTGCGGGGCTACAGGCCGAGTGTCGAAAGGAAACAAGCGGTGTTCTGGTTGTAAAGGGCAAGGGATCACCTATATTTGGGACATGGTCCAAAGTGAGGCTATCTGCGATAAGCATCGAGCAAAACCTAGCCGACGTTGTGAAACCTGCAAACTCCAGTATGGTGGTACTTGCTCAAAATGCACTGGTCTTGGAAGCGTATCTCGCGGGGAGACAGGTTGCAAGCCGTGCAAAGGAGTTGGGCGCGTTCCAGCGCAGCCTGATAATCCCTACATTTCCGATAGAATCCCTTACGGGAAACGTCTCTTCGTCACCTATCATCCCGCTTACATAATGAAGGAACTCTTGCAAATAGGACCAATCGTCAATAGAGATTTTCAGAGGTTAGGCCATTTAGATGAGGAGCTTGCGGCGTCGGTTCTCAAAGAAAACTACATCATTCGACCGTCTAACGGGTGGAACGTGGCTCAGTCGTGGGGAGATGTTCCTATCTCTATCGACATTGAAGGACCGAATGCAGAAACCTTCGAAGGCCCGATTACAGTGGTTGGATTTTCTCCCGGCCCTGGCCGAGCGATGGCCCTGGACCCCAAAGACCCAGCAGTCGGTGATCTACTTAACCGACCAATCATTGGTCAAAATTACCTACTTTACGATGCGTGGATCCTGACGCACCGTGAGGGCTTTCCGGCTCCGAAGTGGCTTTGGGATACCCGGCAGGCCGGGCACCTCCTTAATCCTGACGCCCCGCACAACATCGTAGATATGGCTGCTGTTTATGCAGACCCGCCCGTCCGAGGATACTGGAAATCTCGGGTTGCTGGTAAGTATGCAGGCGGAGATGATCTAGTCGTCTGCCAAGACGTGGACGTAACCTACCGGATTAAACTGGGGCAGGAGAAGCAGCTCGCTCAACAAGGTTTGATCTCATTTATGGAAAAGGAAGTCATACCGATATCACTACTTTCTTTAGATATGCGATTGAATGGGATGAGGATTGATCATGATAAGATGGTGGGGGCGGCAGGAAGAATTGGTACCCGTTTGGAGAGCATACGGCAGTCGCTTCCAGATTGGGGCGGAATACGAACTGAAAATCAACACGAAAAACTCCGGGACCATCTTTACCAAAATCTCAAGGCTCCAGTACAAGTATCCCGAAAAACGGGAAAGCCTAGTACCGAAGAAGAAAGTTTGGTGGTACTTCGGGATAGGATTCGGACGGGTCATCTTAGCTGTAACCGTATGGCAGGTCCGGCTCGACAAGAAGCGCTAGAACTAATAGAAGTGGTCCTATCGTTACGAGGTTTGTCAAAGCTTAAGTCGTCCTTCCTCTCATATAGGGGCCCTTTGGTTCATCCAGCGTGGAACCCTTCTGGGACGGTAACCTTCCGTTTTTCCTGCTCAGACCCAAATATTCAGCAGGTTCCTGATTGTGATTGTGAAAAAGCAGGAAGGCGTAAGACGGATGATCCTTGTAGAGGAAGTGATCCAAACTGTTTAGGAGCACGCTATATTTTTCTACCGGATGAGCCCGGTTGGAAATTTGGTAGTGCGGATCTTAAGCAAGCAGAGATTGTAGGCTTTCTATGGTGGGCGGAAGCTTGGGAAGTTTTACGCCGCGTTTTATGCGGAAGGGAGGATGCTCACCAAGTAATCTCAGATCTTACGGGGCTTATTAGGAAGGATGCTAAGAATACAACTTTTGCAATTCTCTTTGGGGAACAGGACTATACGACAGCGGCCCGGATCCATAAGACCATTCAAGATATTAGGATTATTAGGGAACAGTACTATAAAATGCTTCCTGGGGTCCCAGAGTATTTTCGCTCGGTCATGAAGGAATCCGCAGATAAGGGTTATGTGGAAAGCCCTTTTGGCCTTCGTCGACATGTCAGGCTGGATCTTTCCATGATCAATAGACGTGCAGTGAACCAAGCAGCGAATGCAAAGATCCAGAACATTCCGCCAATTGTAACTCGGCGGGCAATGATCGAGCTTGCTCGGACCCTACCAAAGCCATCTCGGATCTTAGGTCAGGTGCATGATGAGCTTCTATTTACTTACCCAATTGAGTTGGAGAAGGAAGTTCTGGCAAATGTTTACGAAACCCTTCATCAGCCAATCCCGGAGATGTCTGCTCCGCCTTTAGGTATGGCAGGCGGTATTAGGTTCAATGTGGATCTAGCCGTAGGGGAGAACTGGGGAAGCCTTCAGAAGTATACCTTATGAACACATATATGTGGGCTATCCCGATGGGTATCACGGCTGTGATTTGTGAAGCTTTATATCGAAAACTACCTGGGCCGTGGTCAGCCCATTTGATCCTATGGATACCTCTACATCTTATAATGGGCTATTTGGTCTATAAGGTAGTCGTCTCCGGTAGCTCTCTGTTGTCTGCTTTTGTGATTGGAAATTTTGTCACAACTACTATGCGTGTGGCCGTAACTCTTATTGTGTTACGAGAACCTGTAAGCAGTGGAACATGGATTGCTTTGGGTCTTATGGTCTTAGCTCAGTTTGCACGGAGGATATAATGCAAACGACAGAAGTTTTTTCCACGGGCGCATCCCGCGATGGGGATACGGACAAACTAGACTATGAGGGCTTTATTTCCCCGGTTGTCCTTAGGCGGTACGCTGAGTTTATGCATGACTGCCGAAAGCTCCCTGATGGTAAGATCCGCGATGGAGACAATTGGCAAAAAGGCATACCCATTACTAGATACATTAAGTCCTTGATCCGTCATACGAATGAATTTTGGCTTATTTGGCGGAAGGAGCAAAAAGTCGATCAGACTCTAGCCTGTGCTGTGATGTTTAATATTATGGGCTTACTATTTGAAGCTCTTGAGGAGGAAGAGGCTCGTGGAAATACTTCCCGTCCTGTATCTGGAGTACCCGATGGACGTCACACAACTCCACGAAACCGTGGTCCGGTTTCTGGACTTGAATCCGGATGGGGTTGTAGTCCCTCCGCACAGCCCAACAGATGGGACCTTCACGGCGAGGTGCTTCGAGGGCTTGCGCCAGCTACTCCCAAAGGGGACTCCACTAGCGATAGTTTTATCCGGAAGGGAACCACTGGAACAGCGGGCCTTTTTAATCGCGGCTCAGGAAGTTTGGACCCCGAACACGGGCCCGATATTTTTCCCCAAAGGACTCCCCGACCGCCTGATGTTGATTAAGCTCCGGATGGCCCTCTTCACTGAGGGTACCTGGTACCACTACCCAGATGCGGGAGACGGGCTTCCTGCTGGGATGGTTGGGCGGTGGACAACAGGGGGATAAAAATGAATGGGGAGGAAATTCAACCGGAAGTAAAGAAGCTCATTGATGCTTTGGAGGCTAGTGCAGTAAAGCCGGATCTTCGTTCTCTGGGGATCTTCATTCGGGACAGCTTGTCCCCTATGAGATCAGATGACTGGGACCGACTGTCTGCCGCTTTATGCACGGCTTATGGTTTTGCTTCAGAAGCCGAACTGTCCCAGCATATCCGTACTCCTCTTTTTACTCGGGAGGATGAGTACTGGGACGATTTTAGTCCTCTTTTGCATACTATCGGGTTATCGGGGTGGCTCTCTCGATATGTTGAGCACACTCGAAACATGGAACCCCCTACAGCCTACCATTTTGCTACGGGGTTGACTGTTTTAGGTGCAACTCTAAAACGTCAGGTTTACGTTGATCAAAGCTATTTCAAGATTTGGCCTGCTGTCCAATCAATCCTGATAGGCCCAGCAGGCAAGACTAAGAAGAGTACGGCTGCTACCTACGGGATAGGTCTTGGGGAAGCCGCAGAGCGGGTCTATCGGTTGGCTGATGAGGGAACTATCGAGGGGACAAAAAATGAACTGGCCGAGCTTAGTAAGCAAGGCGATGCTGCTGCCCTTCTTTTCGCTTCTGAGTTGTCCGTGCTGCTCGGGAAAGAAAAGTATAATGTCGGAATGGTCAAGGGTCTCACAGACCTTTTCGACTCCAGGACCTCGATTCGACGACGGACGAAAACGCATGGGAATGAAATCCTAAGCAACCTAGCAGTGAGCTTCCTTGGTTGTACAAATGAGGAGTGGCTAGCAGACTTGCCGGAGAGTGCTTTTGGTGGAGGGTTCTGGTCTAGAGTCTTAGTTTGGTATCAGTGTGGGACGGATAGGAGCTTCCCCCGACCAAAGATCACAGATGAGAAAGAGTATGAGTTCCTTCGTACCGAACTTCTCCGAACGCGGTTTATAATTGGAAGTGCTCAGTTTGAGAAGGGAGCTAATACGTACTATGAGTCTCGCTATCGAGAGCTAAAAAAGAACTGGCCTGAGGATGAGAAACTCTCCCCCTTTTGGGAGCGCTACCCAGACCATTTACTTAGGATGAGTCTGATAATTTCGATCAGTGATAGTCTTCAGGGGGGGCCTCTCATCACTGAGAGAGCTATGCTTCAGGCAGATGAGATTCTTAAGTGGGTTATCCGGGGGCTCCCCTCGGCCTATAAGCATATGGGCTTGACTCACTTCTCGCAAGAGCAACAACGGATTCTTTCATTTCTCCAGCGAAGTGGGGGAATTTTATCCGAAGCCCGCTTGGGGCGAAAAATGAGGATGTCTCAGTCTCAGCTTGAAGAGCACGTTACTACGCTAGAGAAGTATAAGGTGCTGGTCCGAAAGCCTGCGGCTGCGGAGTGGGATGGTCGGTATGAATGCCGGCTGCTTCGAAAATCAGAAGAGGTATAGGTTGATTGCGTAAGGGGGTAATAAAGGGGGCCAGAATTTTTACGTAGCGCCCGGCCCCCGCCGGCGCCGATTGGCCAGCCTATCGGTTGATCGAATCCGAAGGACTTAGGGCCTAGGCTGGGAATCCCCAGCCATATGCCGGTGCCCAGTAAGCGCTACCTCTGGCGACGACCGGCCTCTAGAGATTGAACTTATCTAGGATCAGGAAGGTTCCGATTCTTCAGATAGTTTCGGAGCGCTTCAAGACTGAAAGGGACTACTAGTGCAACAATAGCTCCATAGGGACCGGACGCAGCAACAAGGAGACTGAGAAACTCAGGATTTCCAAGGGCTCCAATCCCAACAAAAGCTCCTGCACCGGCTGCTGTCAGACCAGCTACCTTTAGTCCCTTGACAACCGCTCTCCAGGGTGAGAACATTTAGACCTCCTAAAGGTGTGAAAACCCCAGTATACCCTGAGATGGCGTCCCTGTCAAGAGAAAAATCGACCCTACAGGCTTATGTCTAGATCTACGTCCACATAGCCCTTAGAAATTCGGGGCCGCGCCCATATGGCTATACCCCCAAGGACAACGGGGGTGAGCATTTTGTTTTCTACGTAGCCTCCATCATAGCCCTTCAGGAAGCCGCCCGTCCCAGCGAGAATGACACTTCGGTGTCGGAGCTTTGGACTTACACCAAAGACCGGACGAATCCGCTGCATCTTTGCGGCAACCTTCTTGTGCTGGTGGCCCATGAGGAACACGTCGATGTCATCCCAATAGCCCGCGAACTTCTCAAGAACATTTAGAGGGGAACTTTGAAGCTGCCCGGAGCCCTTTCCATGGTGCAGGAATATCTTGAAGTTAGCGTGCTTTAGGTGATCCGAAGGGGCCTTAAAGCGTACTTGAACGATTGCGCAGGCTCCAAGGAAAGGGCAGCCAAGGTAATTTGCTAACCTCATATCTGTGGTCGTGCCATCGTCGTACTTCCAAAAGTGATGGCCAGAAACTAGCCCTAACCATCTACCTTTGGTATTTTTCAGGATTTCTTGAAGCTCTTCTTGCGCAATATTGGCAGCCGTATCTAAAGCATTCATGGGGGTATCGTATAGCGCAGCTTCCTGGATTCTTTGTCGGTTGGAAGGACTGGCAAGGTCGATGTAGTCGCCGAGCCCAACTAAGTAGGTGTTAGACCGTTCCATTGCCCAATCGATGTGGCGTTTAAAGCGGTCCACGTCGCATTGCGGAGAGCCATACTGGACATCTCCAATAGGTACTATAATGGTTTCGTCAAAGGGGAGCCAAAGGGACTTGAACGTTTCCACTTCCGTCTGGAAGAGGTTCATTCTATCTCCATTAGTGAGGGGAAGGCCGAGTAACGGGCGGGCACTGTGGGCACTGAACGCCTACAGTTCGGCCGGCGGAAGCATAAACTTTCCATTTGTCGCTCTCACTATCATAGAAGGAAAGCCGAACAGTAATCTTGGCATGAGCGGTGTTATCGTCAAGTTGGCTCATCAGCTCTCGAAGTTGAGCCTCTTGCATCCCACCAGGGGGAGTCCCTAGAGGGACTTCCACGGTGGTAGTCTTCTCGTACCAATATTGGGGATTGAAAGTTATATAGGCGTCGTAGACGCGTTTAGTGGGGAAGAAGATACCTTCGGCTCGGTAAGTAACTTCCTCATCTACTAAGATTTCCCATCGGCTGAACGCGCCCGCTGGAGGGAGGACCCCAGCAATCATTATAGAGACATTATATGGCTCGCCAACAGTGGCAGTCATCCTACCTCGTATTTGGAGTCGGAGGGGCCCTTCAGTGAATGTATGCTTTTTTCCAGCACAGTGCACCAACAGGAAACAGAGCACCAAATACTTATAGCGGGACATCTCAGTCTCACAGGAGGTCCTTAAGTCGAGTTGTGGCGGGGATACCTGTTTTATCCGACACAAATTTTAGGTAGGCTTCAGGATCATTCTCGATGGGAGGGGCGTAAACGCGCACTAGTTCATGGAGCTGACTGTAGGGACTTAGGCCCGTATTAGTCTTACCTTTAACCTTAGAATGAAGATCATATAAGAGAGCGAAGAAACCTACAAAGTAATGATTGAAGACGCAGTAGGTACCTCGTACGCCAATATCGGAGCCCGTAGCAAAAGGGGAACTCCGAAGGTTGCCAGGGTTGTTGTTTCGCCAGGCGCGGGATCCAACATCCGCACCTTCAAACCGCTCGATAGTCTCCGCGACCGCGAAGAGCTTCGGATATAGGGACTTAAATGCCGCGACCGCGCATGTCCCCTCATTAACTGTCATATCCGAGCCTGCCAGTGTTCACTTTTGAAGAGCAATCAGCTCATCTAGGCGACTCCTTAGGTAGGTTAAGTCCGCTCGGACCTCTGCCATGTCACGGTCGGCCCGTTCGACTACTCGCATTTCTACAGCTTCAGCGGCCTTACCCCCTAAGAAGTCTCCGCGGAGGACCCCTATGGCCCCAGCAATGATTATGCCTGCTAAGAACGTCGCAATGCTAAACCAGTTTTTTTCTCTCATGGCGTCCGTTCTATTATACCACACTTAATGTGTTTTGGCCACTGGAAACCGGGAATAGTTAGCCTCATCTTGCTTCTGGCCACCAGGTAGGGGGCTCTCCAGCCAACAGCCGCCTTGTATGATAGGTGAAGTGGCACCCCTCGACCTGGGCGCAGCGGTCCACGTAGGACTGGATCCGTTCCTGGTCGCAAGTGGACAGACCGTCGCAGCGCCCAGTGTCGTCGCCCCATGCGACAGTCTCGCTCAGGACAAATCGACCGCCGTTGAACTCGGAGGTCTGCTGCAAGAAATGAAGCGACGGATCCCACGGCCCGTTGGAGTCGCTGCGGCATGGGTGGAAGTCCGCGATGGTAGCTCCTGTGTTCGTCAGGCGGAATGCGTAGGTCTTGGTTTCATCCCGACCCCAGCAGAGCACGTCATCGGCCGTGACGTTGGCTATCCCCATCCCGCGGTAGATTCGGATGTGCTCGGCCACGTCCTGCTTTCCGGGGCACCATTCCCTGCGCCCGCCCCAGTCGCTTCGTCCGCGGCAGTTCTCGAACTCGTTGTGGGTCTCGATGGCCACGTTGGCGTAGGGTATTACCGGCTCCTCCGGGGCGCAGGTCCCTATCGAAGGGCAAGTCCACCCGGTCACGAGCTTTCCCACTGTCCAGGCCCACGCTGCGGATTCAGCAAGGGGTACTTGGCGCTTTAGCGTGCAGTCACCAATCAGCAGCATCTGAGCCCCCGGAACCTTGGCCGTGGCATTAAGGAGATCCTTTACTCGTTGGATACTTCGTGGCCTGGCAGGATAGTCGGTGCCGTTAGGATCCCAAAACTCCACTTCAGAGCACACTCGGGCGGTGTTCCAACCATGAGCCATCGCTGCGGTGAACAAGCTGGGCACATCCTCTGGCTGCAAGGCGAAGGCCGTGAAGCCTTGGTATCGCTCCCAAGAGAAGTCCTCATCTACTCGGGGGGGCTCTATTGGAGGATAGAGAGGATCTATGGTTGTAGTAGTTGGGGCCGGGATATCGGGAACTGTAGGGAGGTCCCCACACTTGAAGATGAATAATAGGATCCCTAAAAAATGAACGATTAGTTTTCTCATTAGTGAATCGTTCCATATCGGAAGGCACGCCACCAATAGTGAAGTTCCTTTGTAGTCCACCGGATTAACGCTGCCCCAAGAATTATAGGAAAAACAACGAGGAGAAGTATGCGCATAAGTAGTCTAGCTAAAAACACTCTCACTGGATTGGGGTACTCGGCTTCTCTTTTCATTCGAGAAGCCTCTGCAAGCCAAGAAGGCTATATAGTTCTGAGACGGCAAGTTGAAGGTTATCCAGTTTTGGGCGTCTTAGCCGAGTCTTTCCACTTCGAAAAGATTCCAACATGGCTGATGCTAAGTCGTCAATACGATCTAGCTGTACCTTTACCTCATCAACAAAAGCATCTCTATCCATTAGATTAATCCTCTCAGAAGTTCGCCGGCCGTAAGTTGGCGGCCGTGCTTTTTTGCCAAGCGGACACGTTGGTCGATCAGTCGGCCCGCACGTCGGTAAGCATTGTCTAGGAAAGTTTTCTTTAAGCTATCTGGGGAAGCCTGATAACCACTGGTAGAGAACATCTGCTCCATATATCGACGCTGGAGACTGCCCTTGGCTCGGGCGAAGATATCTTTCTCGCCATCATCCAGCTCTACATCCTTAATGGATACGTCTGGCCTGTCTTTATAGAGGGTAAGGCGTTCCATCTCGTCAACGAGGGGATCAGGTATAATGGGGCGGCCGACTAGGGGCAACCGAGACTTACGGGGCTCACCAAAAAGGCCAAGTTTCTCTTCTCCAAGGCCGGCAGCTCGGACAGTCTCTGGGGCAAGGGCGGTAGCCGCTCCTAGGGGAGCGGCGGCCAAGAGACCTGTATCAACTGGGTTAATGGTTGTGGCTTCTTTTCCAGTAACCAAGCCGTAAGCCGTTCGGGCTTGTTTGACGGGAGATGGCACGAAACTTGCACCGAAGCGCTGCGCAAATTGGACTAAACTGGGATCAGAAGAGAAAGTATCACTTAAAGAGGTCAACGCCTCCGCCCATCGGGTTAGGTTGACTACAAGGGTTCTGGTTGCAATTTCTGCTCCCTGTTGGGCTTTCTCTAATATTCCAGGGTCCTTGTCCTGTAACCAATTTTGGTACTGGGCATAGCTGTTTCCTACCGTCGTAATAAGAGCACCGATTGGGTCTAGGCGCTCAACGGGGACGGCCCAACCGCCAACGATTAAGGTATTGGGGAACTTTCCTGTGGCTTCACGGGTCAGACGCTCGGCCCGGCTCTGCCCTTTATAACCAGGCGTCCACTGAAGGAAGCCACTATCAAAGGCTTTGTACATCCCATACATTATACTCGTTCCGACGACAGATTTCGAGAAATCATCTAAGAGCTGACCCCGGATGGCTGTCAGGGGGATACCCTGCTCTAGGGCCTGGCCTGCTTTAATGGCGGCACTGGTGATCCCCAGAGGTGAGTGTCTCCATGCCTCCCGAGCAACGTTCGCGGGGGTTCGGCGAAAAGGCATGAGAGCCGATACAGCTCCACTTAGTTGAGTATCCATAATCTCCAAAAGGGCTACAGCCTTATCCAATGCCTTCCCCTCATTTGCAACAAAGATAGCTGTCTCAGCCACCTGTTTTGCATCCTTAAGGGAGCCCCCCGCAGCAGCAACCATACGCTTCAGGACGGAATTTACCTCATCTGCATGCGCCTGCCCCGTTAGAGCTTTCGCATTGGCTTTAGCAACGGCCATCTTATGATACACGTCCCCTTTAAGAGACCACTCATCCATTAGCTCACCGGAACGCTTCATTGTTGCGCCCCAACCCCTGGTACCTTCTTTTACGGATTGGCGATAGGCTTGTTGCCACATACTGGCAGCATAGGATCGATTGTAGAAAAACTTATCCTCTCGGTGGAGTGCATCGAAAACCTTCGAAGTCCAAAGTTTGCTGATGGCTCCAAGGTTGCCAGGTTGGACTTCTTTGAGCCCCCGGATACTATTCGAGAAGTCCCTTAGCATTACCGGAAGGCCCTTTATAAATCCATAAGTCTGAGCAGCGGCTTCCACCGCAAAGCGGTCCCGTTCGGTCTTAGGATTTGCTAATCGTAGGACGGTTGTAGTTGGAATATCAAGAAGGCCAGCAATGACCGTGCGTGGGACAGCTAAAGCAAAGTTGACCGTATTACCAACCATGTTCCCAATGTGGGCCATAGGGCTAGATAACATGGCGGCAGCGCGCCACTCACGCACACCTTCAAAGAATTTAGTTGCTGAAGTAATTGGGTGACAGGCCATTTAGCCTCTTTATAGTCCGCAGAGTTTCTTATGTAGGCCTGCGGCAAACCTTGCTTTTGCATCTACTGGAAGTGTGTCGAGCATGTTCGCAACGTGCTCGGCTGCTTCTGCTGGTAACGCCCCAATGATATCGTTTAGATTCTTGGTCGTCTCCTCAGATATTTTCCCTGCGGTTTCAAACTCTACTGCTGCGCGAAATTGCTCAAGCACAGAGCGCTTCATCGCTTCGCCCTCCGCGAGCTGAGATAGTTCAGGCGTTCCTTCAGCTTTGAAGAGAGACTCTCGAAGAGTTCGTAGTTGAGTAGTCACTTCATCCAAGGAGGGCTCAGGTGCTTTACTAAGGCTTGCAGCCTCTTCGAGGGCAGTTTTTGCTGGAGCACGACCGAACTTTTCGCCTAGCTTTCCTAGAAGTCGTCCAGCTCCACCGCCTATGGCTCCGGCCGCCAAACCGGGCGCAACCGGACGGCCGAAGATACTCTCGATAGCTCCACCTTCTAAAGCCCCTGTTGCGATTCGGCCAGCAGTTGGACCTATACGTGCCGAAAGACCCGCCCCTAAGCTTGCAGGAGTTGCCGCAGCCAAAGCCATCTCGGGGATATACTCTCCTACCCAATCTGCTACCTCTTCCAGCGCGGGGATATGCAGACCCTTTGAAGGGGGCTTTGTCGGATCAGGAGGTGGCGGAAGCATCTTGATGGGAAGTGCTCCTACGGCTCCGGCCCCCTGGAGTCCCCTGAACAACTCAAAAGGAAGGGCCTGTAGACGATTGGCAAAAGTACGCACGCCCGGCACATCCTCCATGAAGGGGGTAGGCTGAGGCTGTTGGATCTCTAACTGGGGAATCCCCAGTTGTTGATACAAGTAATCTTTGAGGCTTGGCATTAGGTCTCTCTACGGAATAAAACCGCCCGGCATGGACTCTAAGGGTCTCCACTCTCGCCATGCTTTTAGTGCGCTTTCTAGCCCTTCGGTAGGCAGTCGAGAGCGTAGCTGCTCTTTGGCGTTAGCCTCTTGCTGAGCCTTGTACACAGACATAATGCTCATTATCTCAGCTTTACGTTCTGGAGACATAATGTAGGCTTTGGCTTTTATCGGATTCTTAATTTGGATCCCAAGTCTTTGAGCCATCGAGAGAGCTGCGTTAACTGCTTGCTCTATTGGCTGATTTACACTTAACTGCCCCGCTAACTGCATAACTTGCTGGATATTCTGTGCTTCAACTAACTTTGCTTGAGCTGCTTCCTTAGCCTTGCGTTCTGCTTCAGCTTGAGTAGTTACGGCCGCACGCTGGGCTTCACCCTCTTTTCGTGCTTCGCTAAGTTGGCGCTCTTCTGAGACTCGCTTCTCTGCTCCTTCTAACCCTTTGATCGCGAGTCCTGGAATGCCGGAAGTGGCAAGGCTTTCTGCGGAGCCTTGAGTTCCAAGAATCATTGCACTACGAATCAGGCTTGCCAGACGGGATGCGCTCTCATAATCTCGCTGCGCTTTGGCTTCGGGTGTTAACTGTTCAGGTGGCGTCCCCATAATGGAGAAAGTTCCTGCGCGAGAGGGGATAGGAGCATTAGTCATAGAGATACCCGGCCTGTAGATATCCTGAGTTCCTTGGCTTACCGGCCCTGTAAACTGTGTTGGTCCTCCAAATTGGAACTGTGCCCCATCATCGGTATATTCGGGCTCTTTGTCCAAAAACTGTTGTATCCTTTGGACTAGGGGATCATCTGAATCTGACTGCCTGACTTCATCAGCAACCTCAGGAGTCAAGACAAGCTCTCCCCCTCGAAGCATCGCTGGGACATAATCCTCTCCAGTATCTACTCCAGGAACTTCACCTCCGTGAGCGCGTCCTACTTGTGCATTCCATGAACTTTGGACTAAACCAGCAATGTTTTGTGGCCCCATAAAGCGGAGCCAGGCAGCCGCATGCTGTGGTGACTGGAAAGCCGGACCTCCCCCATAAACAGGACGAGTAAGGTGCTCACCTAATAGAGCCAAATCATTATCTGATCGAGCGCGGCTCATATCAGCTCGTCCTTTCCCCTTATACTGCCGAACGGGTGGAGGGTACATAGGGGGTGGCGGCGGTCTATAAGCCGCCGGAAGCTGCTGCTGATAAACAGGTGACGGTTGATAAACCGGGGGTGCTGGGCGATTGAAAGTCTGCCCAAAAACGAGCTGGGATAGATAGTCCCCTAAATCTGCCCGCTGGCCTGACGGATTGAAGGAAAGGCTCTTCGGCTGAGGGGCTCCTTGACGTAACCGCTCAGGAACTCGGCCTACGGCTCCACCTTGAGCATAGGTACGTGCAACGCGTGGGGCGGCTCCTCCTGTTGAGGGCCTTCGTATATTCTGAGAACCCCGGCGCGCACCTGGGCCAATCGTGCGCATCCCTTCTAGAGGTCCTGCGGCTTGGGGTCCAGTGGCCTGAGGGGCAGTCATAGGTGTTTGTGCAATACCCATTGCTGGTTGAGCAAAGGTGCCCAGCATGCCCTGGCCGGCTCCGGCCTTACTGATAGCAGCTTGAAGATCGAGCCCTCCGAGCTGTCCGTAGATGCCTCCGGCTTGACCTAACCCTGCTAGGCGCTGACCCGCCCCAGCCAAAGCAGGATCCAGGGCTCCAGCACGTCGGCCTGTGGCTGCTTCGGCTGCCCCTACGCCCGCGCGAAGGCCAGTTTCCCCAATTCCTTGGGCCAGACGGCTTGCTTCTCTCATTTTAGCCTGTTCTAGAGCGCTCGAAGATTCTAGGTTAAGTGCCCCGAATCGCTCTCGGGCTCCTCCAAGGAAATCCTCAAATGCTCGCGTGCCCTCGGTCTGTGCGGCTATAGTAAGCGCCCCCACGTCGGTAGGTGCTCCCGTTGTGAGCATCTGCTCAAGTGTGCTTGCACCAGTTGGGCTCCACGGTTGGAAAGCTGCGGACTGCCCCGCCACGCCTAATAGGCCTGAGCGAGCAGCCGGATCCAAATTGATGTTGGAGATAAGTCTAAGCTGTTCGGCTGTGAGTCCCCCAACATTTGCCCCTCCGGGCATGGTCATACCTTGCTGACTTCCCATTTTATTCCTCTATCCACGCACGATACTTGGCGAGGATCTCTGTTTCAAAAACATACTGTCTCTTTGTAACAGTTTTCGTATAATTTCGGCCAGAGTTAAAACTCTCCCACCTGAGCCCATTGGTTGGCTAGGAGTATAAACGCCAGGCATTCCTAAAGGGGGGGTCACAGGTGCAGCACGTCTTTGTATACTCGAGCCTCCACTGTAAAGTCCGCTTCCGGGGACTGGGGGTGTCATAGGTCCGGCCAACTCAGTAAGTGAAGGTGCCTGTGGCTGAGCCGTAGGTAATTGGGGGGCTGTAGGCATTGGTGTTGGTTGGCCCGTTGGAATTGGTTGAAGCGTTGGAGCTGGCGCGAAAGGTCGTGCATACTGGAAAGCCGGTTGAGGAACCCTTCCTGGGCCATAGGCACCCCCCGGACTGAAGGACCCTGAAGGGACATTTCCCCCGCCCAACGCTCCTCCCCTTATCGGATTGTTAACCTGATAGCCCCCTCCCCAGTTCTGTTGTGGAGGGGTAGCTCCATAACCGGATATACGCTGGGGACCCTGCCCCCAACCGGGCGGGGGGCTGGTTAGGCTTCCACCGTATTCAAAGTGGGGGACTTCCCCACCGTTAGACCGTTTAATCTCTGCGGGTAAGGGGCGCCGTGGCCCTTGAAGGCCCTTTAGGTTGGCCCGTATATCTTCAATATCAAAGCCCTCTTTCCCTACAGCTTGTGCAGGTCGGCCCATTAAAACCTGCCCAAGGCCTTGAAGTATCTCTCTCCCTATCCCCAAACCGATTGCAGGGGGTTGCCCTATCCGCTCCGCCATAAGACGTGTAGCAAGCGAATGGATGGCCTTATCTATATTCTCTCCTGATATAGCTCTGGGGGCTTCAAATCCAGGAGCATATCCTAGTGCAGCTAAATCCTGTAATCGTTCCTGTGGCTGGCCCGTAAGAAGTTGGACTAAACTAGGGATTTTCCCTCCACCAGCCAGTCGAGAAACTGGATGCGAATAGCCCAAGAGCTTTAGAATTGCCAGAACTAAAGGATCTCTTCCTTCTAACATAGCTCGACTCTTAGGAGACCCATCACATACATATCTGTAAAGTCTCCGTTAAATTTCACTGCCTTCCGCAAGCGACCTTCCTGCTTGAACCCTAACTTTTTCAGTGCCCGATGGACCCGAAAGATCGGCACGGGTATCAGACTGTAGAGCCTAATTAGCTCGTACTCATCCATGATTCCGCCAATATGCCTTCGGGCCGCCTGGATGTCCTGAAGCGCACTTTCCCCATGAGGATTCAACGCATGAAACCCTGCGTATTCCCCTGGATGGACATCCCTAAGATAGATATAACTACCGGGGACTGTCCCGTAGAACCAAGCTGACTCTGGGTCCTGAAGGATGCTATAGAGATAGCTCATACTCCGCTCGGAGTCTGGGAGGCGCGGAAGCGCCCGTCGCCAGCCCCCAAGAATCTCAGCTAGCTCCCCTTCAGTCAGCTCAGCTCTAAGCATCAACTTCGGCCCAGTAAACACTGATGCCTGCCGAAATAGCTGTAGTCAGAACAAAGGTATTGATGCTGCTTCCGGGCCCAAGCTCTAGGAGTCCTTTAATTTCATCCCGAATGAACGCCGAATTGAGTGTCCCTGTAGCTACCGGCCCACCTGGAACCCATCGCACCGCAACTGGCACATTGGGTAGGGTCGCTGCACTATCAGCAAGCCCCGCTCCTGCTGCGGCACCAATCCTCAGTTTTGCGTTCCGAACGATCAGTGGCGTAGTATGGGTAACTCCCGTTGCTGTGGGCTCATTGAATTGTGCAGCCCAACCGATGGTTGCAATTCCAGCGGGTGCAGTAGTTAATGCGAAGACTGCATCCAATAGGACTAGGTTCTTCCCACTAGTGATTGGGTTTGTCAAGATGAACCCAGTTGCAGTCACACTGAGCGTAGTAGTCAGGGCGACGCCTGCCTGTGTAGAGGCAAAGAAGACCAACCCCCGGTCCACAAGCTCGGAATAATCTCCGTAGCCGTCGGGCCGGATAATGAGCCCGCCGTCTTTCCCTAATCTGAGAGCATTACTGGCTCCATCCTGTAGAGCCTGTACTCCTACTTTTCCTTCGAGTAACATTTACCTCTCCCTTAAAGCTTCCTCGACCGAAACCTCTTCGCCTGTCAAAAGGCTAAGCTGGAGTCGGATTCGTTTGAGTTCTGTTAGGATATCCTCTTGTACTTGAAGTTGCTGTGTCCTTGGGACTGTGCCTTGACTAGCGTCCTCTTCTAAAAAAACTTTTAATGCACCATCTCTGCCTTCAATCGCACGCTCTTTTCCAGCATCCGAAGAGAAGGAGTCCTCCTTGACAATGAAAATCTGCCGAAGGCGCCCAAAGATTTCCTTTAGCGCAAGGGGCTGCTTAAGCATCTTCCCCCGCCGTTTCTGTACCAATCCACATTTCTGCAATCTCGAAAGCTGAAGTTCGTAGAGCTGGAACGACCTCAACTTTGAAGCGGATTCTGCGTCCTTGTATTGGGAGGATGTCTAGGACTCGATACGAAAGGGGTTCTGTTGTGCTTCCCTTTAAAGTATATGGCTGTCCGGTATTGTATGTCACTCCACCATCCTTAGAGGCTGAGATAGTTGCTGCAACATCTGCTGCTGCTGTATATAAGAGATGGAGCCTATATCCAATAGCTTGCTCCTGTGCTGTTCCAGACAAGCGGTAGTCACCCGTCTCCCAAGTGACTGTCTCTTTTACATCAGCACCAAGGCCTGGAGTGATCGCATCTGTGATAAGTGTTGAGTCTGGCTTGTAGGCAAGGTTATCGGAAGCCTTGCCTAAGATCATTTTGTTTTCTCCTCCATGGAATGTGCCAGCAACTGTAGCCAAAGTCCACCGTCCGGCAGTTGAGTATTGGTGTGCTAAAGCTGCACTGGTCCATTCATAGGTGCGCATGTCAAGAATCCATGCACGCTTCGGATAGGTATCAGTACCCTCGACTACGAAAAGCCAGTAGTTACCCGTATCTGGGTCCACTTCGGCAAAGGCGTGAGCCAAGCGATTAAAAGTGGTCGTAGCAGAATCATTCAGAAATTTGAAAATACCTTGCCCAACATCCACGGTAGTGGATCCATCACAGCGGAATACGCTTAACCCATTAAGGGAATTTCGACCAAGGAAAAGCTGAATGGGAAGTCCCTCTTTGGTCAGGGTATTCTTAACCGTTTTCAACGCCATACAGCGAGTCTCGAAGTCAATGACATCCGGAACAAAAGGAATATCATCATCCCCTGTTCTTCGGATGGTCCAAACGCCTTGCTCCTTATAGGCCATACAGAGATCATCAGAGAAGGTAGCAAGCTTGACTATTCCTCCAGGCGTTGCTAAGAGGTCAAAGAATCCTGATCCCACTCCTGTGTAGTCCTCCCCATTCCCTTTGACGCTATAGATAACCCGTTCGGGAATTGTTTTACTGTCTGCGCTTGTAGCCCAACCTACCAGGATGCGCCCGGCAAGGGTCGCAACAGTCCGACCGGTAGGTTTCCCAGAAAGCTGATAAAAGTTGCCTGCGCTGTTCGGGAAGATGTAAGTCTGATTCTCCCCATTTACGGCAAAAATCTGCCCGTAAAGGATTGCGCCGTCCATTGGACGCGCTGTGGGTAGGGCAGATGCTCCTATCCGATCTATATAGCTTGGGGTTGCATCATTGTATTCCAGCAAAGCTCGATCTGAGACAATGACTTTAGACACTCCCAATAGTCCTGTAGTCGCGAGCTGCTCACTCTGAACGCCTGTGATAACGACGTTCATCCAGTCGATTTCAAAAAACTGAGTACTGCTACCTAGCCCACTTGTGAGTGCGATGAACAACTCATTATCATTTAGGTCGGCTGCAACAAGAACGCCACCTGCTCTATTTGTAGTCTTAGTAACGGAAAAATCTAGCGAAGCCGTACCTGATATAACAAAGGCTCCTTCTCCTACAGTTGAGGTAAGCTCTGGAGGGAAAACATCAGGTTGACCTACTCCTATTCCAACTCGAAAATTAATTGGCCCCCCTCCAGTAAGTTGTACCCTCCCATGGATCGTAAAAGAATCAATGGTATCAAAAGCAGCCGCGACATCTGTTAGATTAAAGTATGCCTGGGCAGTAGTACTGCCTCCCCTACCCGGTACAGTACCAACAACAATACCACTTAAAGCCGCTCGGGACTTTGTAACATACCCGTCTGGCGGATTATCGTCTAAGGCCTCCCAATTTGTTGCCGCCCCGGTAGGAGTAAAGCCATTATCCGGTTGGGCTCCGACTCCAATAGGGAAAAGCGTTTGGGAAACAGTGAGTATTTTTCCCCCTGAAGTAGTTGTGCTACGCGGGTTGGGCACTTCCATGATAAGGGAAGGTTCTCCCGCTGCAACTGCAGAGGGGATAGTTCCTCCCAGTTTTGCTAATCCTGGCCGAGAACGCCAGGCTCCCCCCTTCGTGAAGATAAGATTCTCCAGCTTTGACCACTTCCGCAGATAAGGCGGACGGTCGGTATGGAGCCCCTCACTCCCAACAGGGGAGAGGTCGAGGAATGCCATATTATTCGTCGTACCGATTAGCAGGGAAAATAATCCCAGCAGAAGGAGCTTCATCTTCAATCATCCTTGGCGTTTGGCGCTTTCCCATTGCCAGATCATAAGACTGGTACTTTCCAGTTGCATAATCAAACTTGTTCAGATCCGACCAGAGCATCGCGCATGCAAGATCCTCAGCCGGCCGGACCCATTCATCATTGAGGGGGAAATCCACTCCACCCGAGCCACGTGTCATAGTCGCCGGGCGCTTCAGATAGGTAACTCGAATGACATCTGTTCCCGGAATCGCATCGTAGAGGAGTAAGCTATTTGCTCGCCGGGCCCACTTAGATGGAGTCCCAGTAACCCCCGTTTGGTCCCGGCCCTCAAAATCATAAATGGTCCCTTCGTGGAGGGGAAAGTTATTAGTATTATTCCGTACAACTAAAATCGCATAGACATCCTCAACCGCCAAATCACTACTAGTCACGTTAAAGGTGTAGGCAAACTTCAGATTAGTAAGAGTAGTGGCTCCAGTAACGGCGGTCATTTCATGGGGTCGTTTCTCCCAAGTAATCTGAAGCACAGCTTGGTTAAGTGCTGCATCGATATGTGTATCGATGGCCTCTTTGTTCCCTAGCTTAAATTTTACACGTTCGGCCATATCAACTAAGGTAGCCATGGCGGAGGAAACTCCCTGTCCTCTTCGGGCGTTGGGCGTAGAAGACTACGCCAGTAGGTTTGATGCTCAGGCCAGTTCCGGCTCGGCGCATCCATCTCATCGCGACCTACGAAGGCCCCATTATCAGGCTCCCGGACAGCCTCAGATTTTGGATAGCTAAAGCCCCCTCGAGCAGAGTCGAACCACCTCATTCCGGGCGAGCCTTGACCAGCAATAGCAGACTGTCGATAGACGGCCGGATAAACATATTGTGCAGATGTCTTTACAGCATCAACTGCTGCAACCTTGACAAAGGTCCCTGATGCTACCCAACCCTGTCCGCCATCCCCTCGATTGAGGCGTACATACTCATTGAAATGGACAGCGGGTGCCCCATTGAGGCTAATAAATCGGCTATAGCCTACCGGTTTCACGCCCGTCACAGGACCAGGATTCGGATAATCATTATCCCGCCCATCGCTAGAAACGAACATTTCCAAATTATCCGCAACGGACAGGTCTATATAGACTCCAGGCCAGAAAGCGAAGTCCTCCAGGGATCCCTTAAAGTACAGGGTATCGTTTGCCCGAGCCCCTAACGCGCATGTTGTAGTCAAGGTATAGCCGATAGCCGTATCAGTTCGAGTAACCACTGAAACCGCTGCTGCGCGGTTAACGTACAAAAACTGTTTAGTGTTCGCAAGGGCCAAATCCCATGAAGCCACAACCTCTAACCAACCGCTTGCCGCTGTATAAGCAGACGTAGATAGCAAATCCAATACAAGCGCTCCGCCTGCGGCGCTCCCCACAACTCTTAGTTTTCCATCTGCCCCATTATGCGTAAAGGCAAATAAGGCTCCACTACCGGTCTCATCCAACCGAAAGATGGTCTCAGTTGTGGTACCGCTTATAGTGGTAGGCTTAATCCAAGCTGAGAGCGTTCCCTTCTTAGAATCGCCTGCACCTATTAGAAGGCCAGTCCGCTGGATTTTTAAGCTATTCGCGAAGCTAACGGACACTAGCAACCCTCTTCAGCATCTCCGTGGTGCACATAAATTTTTGCCGAGGTCGGCAAATCCACGATGAAGATACTCGTATTACCCATAACCTCAGCAGACTCGCTGGATGTCGGATCGAGTAACGCACCCTGAACGATAAGCCGCCCCGTTGCACTCGTGTCTCGCACTTCCCAAGAGCCTGAAGTCCCGGCAGTCACGCAGCGGATTCGGCGAATGTAGGGATTGATGTTGTCGAACACCCGCGCTGCGGCAGTAGACTCTAGACCCTCCCCCTGATTCTCCGCATCGAAGATCCAAGGATTGCCTGTAACATCTTTAGCCATAACAGTTTATACCTTTCAGAGTGGGGGTACAGGTTAGTACCCCCTCTCTATCTTTACTAGTTGGTAATATCACCCAGCGAAGCCAGTCCACGCTGATCCCATGGGCCCTGTTCCCATTCCTGGATCGCCACCGAGCCCCCGTCCACGCCATCATTCTGCATTTTGAGGAAAGGCATTAGTAGGTCTCCAGAATCAAACTTGAACCCAATAACATCCACAGCCATAGCCACGTTGTTGATAATCGCTCGGGCCACGCCCGACGTATCCACCCTAACTTCTAGAGTGACTGTACCCGCATCTGCTACTGTCTCTGTACTAACGGAAACGGTTTCCGTTCCAGTGTTCAACCTATTTCGGATTTCCGCCGTTCCATTGTTAATGTTCAGAACGAAGTAGTCCGTATAGGAAGTAAGCGCATCCACAGGAACTTCGGTCTTTCTGAAGCCTACGCAAACGAAATCATGCGCGGAGACATCCTGAATGGCCAGTTTCACTCGTACAAAGCAGTTGTCTGTACGAGACGTGTAAACGTCCCCACCCGCAGCAACAAGCCGAGTGGGAGCCTGAATCGTTCCGTCAGTAGGAATACCAGTAGCCGAGGGAGTAATAGCCTCAACTAGAGTTGGTGCAAACTCGAACCCATCATTGTCTACAGCATCAACGAAGATTACCAGCCCCAACGGGGTGCTACGTGCTTGCGGGGCTGTTGCGGCATAAGCTCCAGCTACAAAATACTGGAAATTCTGCCCATCGATGGTGACTGTATTGACATCTCCAGTTGCCACGCCGGGAGTCGCGGAACCAACACCGATAACAGTACCGACCGCTGTGTAGTACAGGTTGGAAATCGCCTGTCCGCGCATCCGACTGAAGATGTAGGCATCCTCATTATAGTTTCGGTAGCTGGCTCCAAGGTTGGCTTTTACAGCCGTAAAACTCGTAATAGCCATGTTTTATCCTTAAAAGAAAGGGGGCGCTGTCGCCCCCTCCCCTGTTTAGTTGTTCAACCTAGTTAACAACGTCCAGTATGCCAGCTAGGCCACGCTGATCCCACGGTCCAGATTCCCATTCGACAATGTGAACAGCTCCTCCGTCTACAGTGCTGTTCTGCACATAGAGGGTAGGGATTAGCAGGTCGTCCAAGTCGAACGTGTAAGCTGCTGAGGAAGTAGCCAGGGCCGCGTCATTCACGAATCCCCGAGCCACCCCTCCAGTATTTACACGCACTTCAAGAGTAACCGTTCCTGCATCCGCCACTGTTTCTGTGCTCGCAACCACAGCTTCGGTCCCGGAGTTCAGGCGGGTCCGCGACTCCGCAGTCCCCACGTTAACGTTCACAACGTAATAGTCTGTGAACGTACCAATACCAGTAGCCTGAGTCTTCTCCGACCTGCGGAAACCCACAGCTACAGTATCCTGTGCCGAGACATCCTGAAGGATTAGCTTCACACGGACAAAACAGTCATCTGTCCGAGCCTTAAATGTGTCGATGGCCCGAGCAGGTGCCTGGTATGTCAAGTCAGTTGCTAGTCCAGTTGCAGCAAAGGTAATGGCTTCGCCCAACGATGGAGCGAACTCATAGCCGTCATTATCCACTGCGTCAAGCTGAACGGAGAGCCCCTGCGGTGTCATTCGGACCTGCGGGGCTGTCCCCGCAAAAGCACCAAGAACACCAAGATGCCAGTTACGGTTACCTACTCGAATGTCATTGATATCCAAGCTAGCAACACCTGGCACCAAGATTCCGCCATCGATGTTGCCAGTTGAACCAACGACCCACAACCGGCCCACAACAGGCCCACTGAACTGACTAAAGACATACTTCGAGTGATTGAGCGCTCGATAGGAGGCACCGAGGTTGGCTTTTATTGTACCAAAATTAGATACGCCCATCTCGCTCCCCCTCTATCCACCAGTGGAGCCGTACACTCCATACCAGTATCCATAACCAGACACCAGCCGAGCGCGGCCCTTCGCCTGGAAGTTACCCGTGGCAAAGTCCGTATTCGTCTGGAACTGTGGATTGATGCGGACCTTGAGGTTCAGATCATGCCCATCCTTGTTTGCAAGAATGAACCACGCATCGGCGTCGGTAAAGTAACGGCTTGCGATGTAGCGCGAAATTCCATTACCATCGGCACCCTGCTTGACCCAGTTTTCCTCATTGTTCGCAGTGTCCCACTGCATTGCGTTCTTGAAGACTCGGGCTGCTTTGTGCTGGTCGTCTCCGCTGACAATTGCCAACGAAGGAACCGAGAACATAGGCAAGCCCTGCTCTCCCTTCCAACCATGGAAAGACCGGACCGCAGCTTCCACCGCAGTCGAGGACAGATCCAGGTCAGTCGTGGGCTTGTTCGCCTGGTCAGTCACGCCAGTGCCCAGCGCAGTGTGCGCTGTGCTCAGCAAGGCCAACGTGTCGAAGCCCTTAAAACGCGCAGCAGAGGTACTTGTTGCGTTGTTGAGAATCTTGTAAGACTCAAGCTCAAAGCGGTGTCTGAAACTCTTTCTTAGAGCCCGAGTCATCTTGACTCCGAGAATCCCATACTGGTCATCCTCTAGGGCTACTTGAGTAACCACGTAGCCTAGAGAGAACAGTACAGGTCGATAGCGGTAGACCTCACCCTCAACTGCCGACTGGAACAATGGAACGTCGCCGTCAGTCAGTTCAGGGACGGGGCCAAATTCCGCCATCCTTAAATCTTCCTCAATAGCTTTGTCGGTCTCCTTGATGTTGATCCAACCCGAATACTCTGGCGGGCTGGCACCATACTCCAAGAAGAAAACTTTGCTGAGAGGAATACCAATTCCACTTAACCGTTGGAAGTCGTCCTGTCTCATTACGCCCATGACATATCTCCTTACGCGATGCTGCCAGCGTTATCGAGGACAGCTTCCTGGAACTTCCAAGTCAACCGGTCTCGCGCTGTCATATCTGCTAGGGTGCTCATGGGGTCTTTTCCACGGTTCGCCACGTCCTGTGGGTGAACATCAATAACCTTTACCCATGTAGTTGTGTTAATGTCAACGGCGAAGGGGGCGTTTCCGTCTGTCATTTTAATCAGACCGTACAGCCTCCCACGGTCGTCGCCTGCCGGCGCGGTAAATGCGGTCTGGCTGTTGTTAGAAACAGCACACGAAAACACATCGTTCGCCGTAGGAATCAGGACAGGAATAGGAGTCCCCTGTGTTCCCGATGCCTTAATGAGAGCGATTCCCAAAACACTCTGATCTGTAGGGACACCCCCAGTATTGGGCAAAGCAACCACACCATCCTCCGACCGGTCAAAAACAACCAGGTCGAACGCCGCAAATGTTTCACTTGTTCCTTCAGGGTAGTTGATGATCTGAGCGGGTTTGCCCGATTCATTCTTCTCCCACTGAATTCGCGGATTTGCCATTTGAAACCTCTAATCGTACTCCAATCGGCCACCTTCATGTTCCTGGAACGTCCTGATTCCAGATTTGTAGCCGGTATTTGCAAACTCCGTACGCGCAACGTTATCGTACAGATCCTTTTTCTTCTGAATCCTTTCTTTAAGTGCTAGCCAAGCGCGGATCGGCGCATACATCAGCCGGGTATCTCCTTGAAGGATATGCCCATCCTGGTCCCGCTCGTAAAGCCCCGAGCCCGAAAAAATCGGCGCATAAGGGAAAAAGCTAAATCCTGCAAGCTTCCAATGGCTGACCTTATCTGCCGCAACCCATCGAAGCCTGTATTCTGTAGGGTTATAAACGCGCCGGGTCTCTCCATTGACCTGAATCACCTCAGGCACATAGGTGACATCCTCCCGCATGTCTTTAGTCCCCAGTATGAAATCCTTCTGAAGGGGGCTATCGGCCGCAGTGGTGTACTTCATGTCATCCTTGCCCGTCCGGTCAATCTCCTCCATGGTCACCTGAGGTTCCGGCGCAATAGGTGTTGGCACAATGGGTGCAGCAACTTTCTTGGGGCGACCTCTTTTCCTTTTTAGCTCTTCCATTACTCGTCCTCCCTTTCTGTCGGTGCTAGGAGGCGGCCATCCCGGATAGCAGCCCACTCTGCCTCAGAAACCGTAACGCCCAATCGGGCAAACTTATTCATAATCTTTCGATCTGCTGCGCTGATACCCATGTCCTCATCAGGCTCGGCTTCCTGAGCTACGAGTCGGGCCGGAGATCGCGGAGCCACCGGAGGCGCCGTTCGCATTGGGACCCTTTTCCTTTCGACTTCAGGCTCAGCCTCCTTCCCTTTGCGCTCCATTTCCAGAAGCTCATCAATATGATCTGCGACAAAGTTCTTATAGACTTGATCTAAGGATCCTTTCTGAATTTTCAGTCCAGGGTTTTGATCAAAGTACCGCTGGATGAAAGGCTTTAGGTATCCTCCGAATCGCTTGTTATCCAACATATGAAGCTTCGTATCGAAAGCATCTTCAACGACAGAGCTGAGAAGCTGAGCGTACTGCTTATTCAACGCTCCAATGCCGTCCCGAAAGATAGCAGACATAGCAGCCTTCGGATCAGTCATGATTTCTTCGTTTGTCCACTCTTTTGCAACCGATTCCACTGGAGCCACATAGGTATCACGCGGGGCGGTTGCAACCCGCTCCAGCGTATCCATACGGGCGGTAAAAGCAGCTTCCTTTTCTCGCATTTTAGCTTGGAAATCTTCACGTTCCTGCTTCTCCTGTTCGTAGAGGGCCTTGTAGTCCGGCTCACTCTTCGGCTGCTCGGCCGGAGCAGATTCTTGTAGAAGTGGTTCGTTTAATAGACTCACTCGTCATCCTCCATGTCTTTAATAAAATCCCCTACTATGTTGTAGTCTTCCTCTCCAGCCTCTAAATGTGCTAAGTCGGCGGAGATGGTATATACTTCGGAATACTTAGCCCTGCAATCCAGCAGCTCCCCCAAGTGGTCGAGCAAGTTCGGCTGGCGGTCGGCCAGGCGAAACTGCTGGAGCAAAGCCCGCCGGCGCGTTTTGAGCAACTCCTTGAGCTGCTTCAGCAGGACCGCCGGGTCCTTGAGCTGCGGCCGGGATAATTCCTGCATTCGTCACCTCTTTGAGTGCTGCGGCATAATCCGGAAGGATCGCTTCCGGGTCATGGATGTCATCGTATGTATCCACGATCCGCCGCATGAGATTAGCTCCACTTTCACCCATACTAAGGAATAGTTGGCGCATGATCGGATCGTTTCCAAACTGACCAATAGCCGATGCGAGTTCCACCATTCGCTTATCGAATGCTTCAATCTGCGCATATAACGCGAGAAGTTCCTGCCGCTGGAAAGATCGATTCCACGCCGAGGATGAGATATCCACAGTCAGACCAATTTGGTCCCGAAGCTTTGCTGGAGTCAGCTCACCCCAAATGCGGAGGAGCTTTTCAGCGTTCACGCCCGCAGCTTTTGCCAACTCTTTCGGGTCTCCGTGATCGAAATACAGCGACAAAATATGGTAATGAAGGTCCTGTAAGGATCCACGCATTCGTTCAATAATCCGGTCAACGCGTTTTGCGCCTTCTTGCATCAAAGAGAGTGTAGTGCCCAGAGGCGTTCGGCTCTTACCCTCCCGCCCGAGGTTTGATTCTGTAACACCTACCGAGCGTTCACCCCACTGTTGAGCCAGAGAAATCATCTCAATGGTCCCGCTTAGAGGCTTTCCCGTGCCCATATCGATAGGCTTGAAATCCGACTCTAAGTTCTCTACGAAAAGTACCCGGCCGGGGTATGCGCGCAACGACCGGTCAAAGTTGGCACCCTTACGGGCCAGAAACATTTTGGTATTCTGGACTTTGTTGTTATCCAAGAGGTCGCGAACTAGAGTATTGAGCACCTTTTGTGTATCGAATAGCAGCTCCGCAACGCCCTTGTTGTATAAACTTCCAACGCGCTTCTGGAAATAAACATGGAAGAACGGCCGACGTTTTGTGTATACTTTTGAATAATCAATATAAGGAATGGTGCCCGTTTCTCTATGCACATGAAAGTTGACTTCTTCTGGGATCCCGTCGCCGTCCACGTCCATAGACGCGTATACGTGAACCATATCTAGCGCATTTGCGCTACGCTCAACATTCACGCCGACCAGGGACTTTACTAGCCGGTCGTACTCGTCTCCGTTAGAGGCATACTGACCTTGATACTCTCTGTAGTAGGTCTCCTTTGCGGCTTCTTTGGAGTTATCCGTCCCAAGGGACTCAAGGAGCTTCTCTCCGGCCTTTTTGGTATAAAGCCCCCGAGAGATAAGATTCCGGAGCTTTTGCTCATCGAGGTCAAAGCTATACCCACACCAAGAGGCTTCATCTTCCGTTTGCACATAACAGGGGACGTAGAAATCCTTAGGATGAAGCACCCGTACAGAAGGAAAGCTTCGAGTCCGGACATCATCTTGCTGCTCTCCTGTGTCTGGGTTGTACTCTACAACCTTATACTGATCCGTCTCCCAGGTTGGAAAGAGCCACGTATCGCCGAAGATTACAAAGGTTGGAATAGCCTCTTCCAGGATATCCTCATATTTAACTACTTTCTTTTCGATATATCGACTAACGTCTTGGAGGATATCACTAACCTCCTCGGGCGGTAGACCCCCGAGGGGACCATTTGCCGCAACAAGAAAGCGGGGATCGTGAGCAGAGCCCGCATTGTACAGGCGCGCTGTGATATCATTCGAGTAGGCCGAAGTCTGATTGAAGACTGCATTCGAAGCGCCCGGCCATGGGAAGACCATTACAGGGGCCTTGCCCTCGTAGTTCCTTAAGGCGCGACTCCACGTTTTGCCGAGAAGCTTTTCTCGGTCAGCGTCAACCTCCTGAAGAATATGTTGGTACTGCTTCCCGAGGTCCTTTAGTCGCTTTTCCTCGAACGGTCCTCTAACCATTATTTCGCTCTCGGCTTTCTGCCGCCTGCTACCCAACTGAAAAACCGACGCTGTTTCGATGTCTTAGCCTTCTTCTCATGCAGCATCTTTTCTGCCTTATGGGCCGTTAGGCCCCCTTTGGCATACTTCTGCTTTCGCTTTCGGATCGGCCCCCAGTTGATATGATCCCAATGAAGCATCTTCTTTTTCCTTGGTGTTGTTAAAAATGGAAAGTCCGACGCAACCATCAATCCCATATTACCGACCACGAATCAGGTAAAAGACGAAAGCTGCTGCTCCTGTAGAGAAGAACGCAACCTGAGCAAAGAAAGCCACTAATTGAAGAAATCCATAAGCATCAAAAGGCATTTTGACCTCCTATCTAGTTTCTAGAGCACGCAGCTTACCAAGCTGAATATTAATTGCGGCAATTCTAGCCGCTGCTCCACCTACTATTGTGCATGGCCGCCCGGGCGTAATCTCATCAAAGTTCTTTAAGCTATCTTGAAATCTTGCAATAAGCTCATCGAAGATGGCATCGATATCAGCCGTAGCCTGTGGATCACCCTTCAGCGCGGTTAGCTTATCAATGATTGCCTGATGTGCGGCCCGTGCTGCATCGCGCTCTGGTACTGCACAGTCTTTTTGGAGCTGAATTAACTGAGCCTTCTCTTGTTCAAGTACAGCTATCTGATTACGTATCGAGACTGAAGCTGGTGTATCTGGCGGTTGGCCCAATACACTAAAAGCATTCAGAACTAATAGCATACTAACAATCCCAAACTGTTTCACAGTAATTCTCCTTACTTAGGTGCTTGCAAGCGCTCAACAAATTGGAGCAACGCCCTGTCCATCTGGCGGTGCACCTGAACGATAGAGAAGAGATGGAAGCCCCCAATAATTACACCTACCGCAAGGGCTAATAGGATTACATCCTTAACTCTATCTTTCATTAATTTACGCTCCTCTCGACCTCAACCCAACGGTTGTTTCCAGAAGCAGGAACATAACGAGCGAAAGTGATAGTATCTTCTGCCGAGCAAACGAAGTTACCTGACATTTCCAAACCATTCAGAGCATTAGTAGTATCATCTGTAAAAGTAAGATTAGCGTCCGTACAGATTAAAGTGAGTGTAGCAACCGTGTTCGTTCCCGGTGGCGCTGCAATAAGAGTAACATCCGCTGCGGCAGCCGCTGATACCCGCTGGATCCAAGCATCTGGGTTGATGGTTTGTGCTGCCCCCACAACAGCAATAGCTGATCCGTTCGTAAGAGTCACTTCCTGATTCATGTTAATGGTGAAAACGGCAGCCCCGGTAGTCGAGCCAAAAGTTACGGAGTTGCTAACTGCCCCAACACTTAATCGAATGTTATCCCCGGAAGAAATATGAGAATCCCAACCAGTGCCAATCGTAATAGCGTCTTCTCTTTCACCTGCCGCACCAGTAGTTCCAGTAAGTGCACCAATGTTGATAGCGTTGAGGTTAGAGTTAGCATCTCCAGTAAGAGGGTTTAAGAAGGTACCCTCAATATTTAGTATATTAACAGTGTTTCCTGTGCCTGTGTGGTTTGCGTTTAGAATATCGATCCAAAGTCCCCGCTCGGTATCAGATCCATCCATCGCGAGAAGAGATTCTACAATCCTTACAGCATTACCCCCAATTGTGATAGGCAGACCACCATTAGTACCTAGGGTTATGAGAGTCGTTCCAACCACAGTGTTAGCATTAAATAGTGCGAGATCTGAACCACCAACCGATCGCACTCGAAGATTTCCATTAGTAGGGAGGGTGAAGAAATTATCCGTCCCTATAAAGTTAATCGCGGCGTCCCATCCAGTGCCAACCTGAATAGCATTCTCAGTCTCACTAGCGGCTCCAGTTGTACCCGTCAGTGTATCAATAAGGATTCCATTAAGGTTAGAGTTGGCATCCCCGGTAACAGTATTAATATGTAGCAAATTAAGGGTGTTTCCAGTCCCAGTGTGATTTGCGTTGGCGGGAACGATTCGGAAGTAGTCCGTAGTATCAGCTCCATTCATTGCATTTAATGCCACCCCTAAGCTTACAATGGCTTCTCCAACACCTGCATCCGGAGCATTAGCTATAAAGAAAATAGTTTTTCCTCCAGCAGTAAAATCTATTTCATCGGCTGTAGAACGATAAATTCCCGTATTAGTATCTAAGAGAAAGGCGATCCCTGGTGCAGCCTCAGTACCATCCGCAAAAAGAATCGGCACGCCAGCAGCAGCCGTGACTGCAAGAAAAGTTGCGCCATCACATAAATATCCTGCGCCAAGAGTCGTATCCCAAAGAGGAATACCGATAGCAGTGCTATCGCACGGCGGTCGAGTGGCAGTCGTATAGTTTGGGAATCGTGCTCGACGATAACCCGCGAAGCCCTGTTTGGCCTCTTGAAAGCGTTCAGCTTCCTTCTGCCAGTTAGTTGTCGGTTCCGATCCAAGCGCCGTCTCGCAATAGAGCGCGAGAAACACGACTAATAGATTCTTGCCCCTCATCATCTTGCTCCATTAAATGAAAATCTGAAAGTGCCCTTTCAATGTTTGGGTCCTTTTCAGGACGATATTCTTTAAACTCGGCAACGCTAAAGCCTAGAGCTTCCCACGCATCATCACAGTAGGCCCAACCATCTACGCGATCCCGTTTCTTTCCAGCGGGCCATCTGGAGATCTGGTCAAGCAGGCTTCCAGTCTTATCCACCCGCATGGTCGGGCGCTTATGCCATAGGCCATTGTTCACCGGGCCTTGCTGGCCACCGATCCGGCCATCTTTGCTCCGTCCAGCGGGGACAACGCCTAACAATTCTACGCCCAACGGGAACTCCGTTCCACGTCCGTCCGCACGGGGCCGACCCTGTAACTCCGTAAGCCAACTCTTTAAGACCGTCTGAAAATTGACCTTCTCTACTGCGAAAGCTTTCAACCACGGCATCTGCCCCCAAGCTAAATCACAGGACCGTTTGATGTATTCGTCGGGGGGGACGAAGCCTCCCCACTCTTCGAGAACAAAACGGCACTGACACCGCGCTTTAGCAACGAAAGTAATACTTGACTCGCAGCCTCTCTTATCCTCGGTAAAAGCGGGATCAGAGAGCCCAATGAGACACATCTCGGCCAAGTAGTGCCTATGGGTGGAGTGACATTGACACTCCAACCGGCCATCGGGAAAGAGGGCAAAATCCTTGATGGCTCCAATGTCGAATCCGTTCCGACCGGCTTCGTGGGGCTTACAGAGGTACTGGTAGTAGTAGCGCTCAATGTCCGTCTCGCGGATGTAGTTAATCTTGTCCCAAGGGCAGGCTTCTGGAAGAATTGGCTGGCCGATAGTGACATTCGGTCGAAGCTCAGGTCGGTCGGCGATAGCCTCCGAAATCTCGAAGTCCCCAAGGACCCCAATCCCCCATTTAAGCCAAGAGCCCATGCGCTCGAAGCGAAGGAATTCTTGATGGACATCAGCACCTCCGGGCCAAGGGGTGCCCACAACCCAGAAGTTGCTTGTCTCCCAGTCATCGAGGATGTCTTCCAAGTCCCGAAAGAGCTGGACGGCCGTAGCGACCTCACTCTCAGATTTAGCAGACTGTTCATTGATCGCATCATCTAGGATTACGTTTGGAAAGTGCTGAGAGGCAAGGCCGCTATTGATGGAGAAAGTCGCGATGGACGCTTGGACTTTTTCCGCATAGCCGTGCTCACGCGTGACTCGAATTTGCTCTTCATCCCACTTTTCGCCGGGGCGGATTTCTCGAAAGGCGAACCGGAATAGCCTATTGTATTCGATGGTGTTCTTGATACTGTTAAGCCACTTCTTCGTATTGTCGTGATGTGCGCTGATAAGTGCAAAGGACGTATTTCGGTCGCGGATGAGACCCCACAAGGGCAGTGACTCGGATGCACATGTACTTTTGTAGTGGTCTCTGGGCATCCAACTTCCCTTACGTCGAGACGTGGGCGGTCCGCCCGTCTCAGGAAGAAGTTGGAGGTAGTTACAATAGGCGCGGTGAAGATGTTTCCGTAGTCGATCCTTTCCCAAGACGGCGGTAGCGAGGAAGTAGAGGGATTCTTTGCATCGCCGTCGAGTGTCCTGGTAGATGTCAGCAACGGTGTCATCATTCGTCCATTTCTTCCCGGCGTCGAAGCCAAGCTTGTATGATTTGGGGAGGAAGCTCGACTCGCTCTTCGTGATCATCCAGCTCCTTGAATTGCCCCCCAATCCTTAAAAGGTCTCTAAGGATACTTGCTCTAGCTTCGGGCTTAAGCTGCGTATTTCGGGCTAGCTCCTTCAACATCAGGTAGTGTGTGAAGGAATCCTCCCGAGCTTGGGAGCGGACGCGCCCTGTTACCCGTGCTTCATCCCGTTGGGCATTCCAGAAGTTATAAGCTTCTGGATTGGACTCTTTAAGATACTCTTCAAACTCTGGAGTATGAGTTAAGCTCTGGATCCGCTCCAGGGGGATATCTGTCTGCCGAGCAATCTGCTCTAAAGTCGAACCACCCGCAATGAGTGGGGCAATCCCCTCAATGTAAATCTGTGTGGCTCGATCAAGTGGCATGGGTTATGCATTATGCAAGGCTTATGCCAGCTTTTCCCAAACAAAGATAGCCCACAGGGTCTAGTATACCACACTTTCTTAGTGGCGTCAAGAAGTAAAGCATGGTATACTAGCCACATGAAATTTAATCAAGAGAAAGCCACGCTGGTAGTAGAATGCCAGAAATGTCTTAGACGATTTGAGATCGTGTTAGAGCCCGATTATGGGGACTTTCCAACATGCCGGGGTGCTCGAAAAAAGGGTCGTTGTATGGGTAAGTTACTCCTATTGAGGAGAATAGTCTCTGAATGAAGTCCGGCCGGTTTAGCTCAATGGGAGAGCCTGGGGCCTGTACCCCCGAGATCCCGGTCCAATTCCGGGAGCCGGCTCCATCAGGCCTACCCCATCCCCTAGACCGTTTCAAACAAATCTGCTCAACCTGTGGGGGACCAACTCAACGGGGGCGATGTCTCTGCCCAAGGCTCCATCAGAGGTAAGAATGCCATTATCTCTACAAATCCTTATAATTGCTATAGGGGTACCTTTTATTGTGTGGCTAATTATCATCCGGGATTGATATGCCCCATTCAAAGAAACCCCTCCTTGTTAGAGTAACTTGGCTGGATCCTACTACCCATACGGGTTGGGTAAGCCCGGAAGAAGCTGCCCAGCTTGGAGCAAATCTGATGGAGTCTACAGGATATTTTGTCTCGGAGGACGAGACCTATCTTCGATTGGCTCTGGATAGGGATCTGACGGACGGCCCCTTCAACGGTATTGGGGCCCTTGTGAGGGGGGGCATCCAAAAAGTTGAATTCGGACACTTTGTTCCCCAAAGAAAAAAGGTCTTGGCAAAAGGAGTGCCACCCAATAAGATGGAGGAATGATGACCCTATGAAGTGGCCAGCGCATGAGAAGGTTCTCCAAAGGCTGAGAGTAGGGGATCTCATTTTAGTCGGTGGGGAAGACTGGACGACCGAAGAGAAGAACTGGTTTGACGTGGCTACTATAAAGGTACGTCGCCCCGCATTTATTTGGATCCCAGGCTTCTTCCTTCGAGCTGATGCCCATTCAGTTTGGTGGGCCGGGATATACGGGATATTTATGGAGGCTGAACCTGATTGTAAGTACATTCATTCTATGGCCCGAGAAGCCATTCATGAAATCATCCCCTTGCGGAAAGTAAAACTTCACCGCAAAATCACACCAATGAAAGGATTTACTCATGGTATTGAATAGTTTACTGTTAAGTGTTTTTCTGGCGCTACCTACTACCCCCGAGGAAGTCATTGTCACGTGCATCGTTTGGGTAGACGCTAAAGGGGAGCTAGGCTGGATGACTCCAGAAGAGTATGATGCAGAGGATGCGCTTATCCTGTCCTGCGGAATCCTCGTTAAGGAGGATAAGCGTATGCTGACTATGGCCCTAGATACTGATGGGACTATGGGGAACGGTTGGGGCAGTATTCCCCAGAGCAGCATCCTGTCGCGCATAGATACTACAATCAAGATCCCAGAACCCCAATAAGAGGTAGGGAAAATGCAAAGAAACGATGATTCTTACGGCGCTGGATTTGAATCTTCAGGCGCGTTGTGTGGGGAGCCAAAGGGTTCTATCGAGCCGTCAGTGGATGATCTTACTCCAATAGAGATCCTCCAGGGCAAGTGGCATCTATCCGCGATTTGGCGTTGCGGTGGCTGGTTGCGGTTTTCGGTTGTCAACAAAGACTCCGTGAAATTTGAATGGAGCGAATCGGCAGGCCGGGTTAGCAGTTTTTTTGCTTCGATTCGGTATTTTCTTTTCGCATGTAAGCTCGCAATCCCCTTTCTTGAAAAAATTCTAGCAGAGCGCAAAAGAGAAGAAGCGCAAGGAAGGGAAGCATGGCCGAGTTAAGAGGTGGTAAGGGGGGCTTTGGGGGAATAACCACAATGAATCAAGATCAGCGCGTCGGGCGTTATGCTCCCCACCCGGCAATCTTCAAGTATCTCGATCAGGAGACTGGGATCATGCATGTCCGTTGCTATATGTGCCGTAAAGAGTGGGGCCATATAGGATATGACGCTGGAGCTTCGACCCCCCCTCTGTGCAGGAGGCTAAAGTGACCAAGCAAATCTGCTATTGCTTCAATGCGCCCGTACCAGATTGTCCAACACATGGTATGGGGCCGCAACTGATGCCACTGCCACAATCGATCAGTTTTAGTAACGTGAGGTCGAGCCCCATCATTCGGGGAAAGGCCCCTACTGGGGGGACACCGGTCTGCTGCTGCTTACCAAGCGTTCCGACCTGCGGTTGTGAGCCGGATTGGTGGGGGTGCTACATCACTAGATGTCCTACGCACAACATCGCTGCCTCCTCGAGAAGGAGTTAGCATGATCCAACTCCCTCTAAGTAAAATGTCTAAGCATAGTTCCCATAGTTGGGGCAGCGAGGACGTGGATTGGTATGGTATTGGCTCAGCCGCCGAGTATATCGGGGAGGGTTTGAAACGCTGGGGTCGAATGGATGTGACGCATTATAAGGAGAAGTTTGGCCAAGTAAGGGTGTATTGCTCCTTTGGTATCCACTCGTGGAACGGGTTGACGCATCCGGGACATCACTTTAACCGCTGGCCCAAGTGGACCTGGCGTTTCTGTGACCAACCACGGTGGGCGATTCGGCTAGTAAACCTTATCTTGACTCCATGGCAAGTTTATCTTTACCGCCGGTACTACCGTCGAGCAGTCGAGAAATGGCCCCATCTCTATGATGAGATTCTAATGGCGGCAGATTATACGGAGCTTTTTAGGGGATACATTCCAGGGAGGGGTATACAATGAAACTCGAATCTGACTCGGCCACGGCCCTATGGTCTGTGGGGTGTTTTTTAGTAGGGGCACTCCTAATCCTAATGCTGCTGATTGAAAGGGTTTGTCACTCTTGTCCCCCTTGTCCGAGGGGACAAATTTACTATGAAAATCTTAAGCCCCAACATCTACTAACACCTGAGTATCCTACTTTTGAGTCTCCAAAGACGACAACTTGCACAACTCATGACTATGGAGTTGGGGGGCAACGTACAATATGTACTCAATAAAAACTTATTTATATATGGCCATAATGTCTCTTGCCGTTTGGGGTTTTCTCCTACTTTGGTGGGATGAGCAAAACAAGAAAAGGTAACTATGCTATTCCGCTGGGCTCTTTGTCTCTTTAGCTTTGCTGGTTGCCATATCGAGCCCACAGAGTTAGGCATTGAACCCTGGATGCGGGCCTATTGGCATCAAGCACAAGATGAGCTGAGCCAGCTTAAACCCCCACCATGGAACGCTAGAAGGATGAAGCCCGGCGACCCCTTTAGCGTTAGAATTGAGGAGTTTATTTTTGAGCCCTCCTCGGTAGCTTTTAAATGTGCAGGGTATTATGAAACGGCTGGATGTTTTGACCCACCTCACAATATCCGCTATTGGGCATCCTACCCCGAAGTCATTAAGCATGAAGCAAAGCACGCGATCCTTTATCGCTTGGGCGATCCCAGGTGGGAGTGTATTGAGCATCCAGGGGGCTGTTAGATGGCCCCTAAGAATCAACTTCAGCGAAAAGAAGTTCATTTTGAGAACTTGTCTGCTGAGGCACGAGGTGCTTGGATTCGATGGGGGGATAAGCTTAGACCTAACCGTACTCTCCTGACCTGGTGTGAGGAGGCGGTGCGGATACATTTTGACCCTGTGTACGGTCCTCCTTGGAGATTTTACAGATGGCAAGTTTAAAGCCGAGATTGAAGCTTTCCATGAAGCGCAAGATGCCCTTTGAGGGCCTATGCCGGGGGTCCCAGGGGTCCCGACATCGGACTAGGTTCCAGTGAGCACTCTGGAGCCATCCTAGAAGGTCTGGAGGGCATTCTAGACGCGGACTATTAAAGAGGCGAGCCCGGCCTTTGGTTTTCCGGGCTCGCCCCGAGAGAACAGGATGATGGTGAAACATTATACAGGTTGGGAGGACGCAGGAATGGCTTCTATTCGATGTGGGGGTGAAGACATCGATTTTATCCTTAATTCAGATAATGAAAAGCCTCAGCAGTGCCCTAAATGCAAAGCTTGGCTTAAGCTGCTCTGGATGGTTAGGGTAATTCAGGTAGAGCCCTAGCCCCTATGACAATAAGTGTCATGTTTTCTAAAAGTTATCGCGTAGTCTCGTGTGGCATGCTTGGGTGAAACCGATCGACTCGATGTGCCTGGTATGGGCTTACCGGCCAGCCAGTAAGTGTCGGGACCCTTTACACTTACCGCTCGGTAAGCTAGACAAGATGCATGCCAGGTTAAACGTAAAAGAACCCGACACTAGCACG